>JGI20214J51088_10000189_pt1 | contig 44374 bp, 26 predicted proteins | sample WetSurMetagenome_FD_51088 | JGI IMG/M metagenome (IMG submission 51088) | reverse complement strand
AACAGCTACACTGTAACACTCACAGGAGGCTGCGGTACAGTTACTGCAACGGGAACACTTAATGTTACGGCGAACAATACAATAACCCTTACCTCTGCACCAGCAACTATCTCGCAGACGGTATGTATCAACACACCGATAACAAGTATAACATACTCGACCACCGGAGCAACAGGCGCAACAGTTACAGGACTTCCTGCAGGAGTAACAGGGAGCTGGGCAGGTAATGTTGTAACCATCAGCGGCACGCCGACGGTATCAGGACCAAACAGCTACACTGTGACACTCACAGGAGGCTGCAGCCTGGTAACAGCTACTGGTTCAATTTCTGTTACAGTAGATAACACAATTGCTCTGACTTCAGCTTTGGGTACAGACAATCAGACTGTCTGCAATAACACTTCCATCGCAAATATTACTTATGCTACCACCGGAGCCACAGGTGTAACAGTTACCGGGCTACCGGCAGGAGTAACAGACAGCTGGGCTGGTAATATTGTAACTATAAGCGGTACTCCCACAGTAGCAGGTTCATTCCCTTATACTGTAACCCTGACCGGAGGTTGTGGCAATATTACGGCAAATGGAACAGTTACATCCTCAGCAGATAACACAATTACACTTACTTCAGGAGCCGGTACAGATGGCCAGACTGTTTGTATCGGTAATCCTATAACGACTATTACATATATTACCACTGGTGCAACTGGAGCTAACTTCACAGGCCTGCCTTCAGGAATGATGGTCAGCTGGGCTGGCAATGCAGTCACAATAAGTGGGTCACCTACTTCTGCAGGTATATACACTTATATTATAAACCTGACTGGTGGTTGTGGCACAGTATCGACAACCGGAACAATTACAGTGGTTCCAATTAACACAATTACAATTACTTCAGCTGCAGGAACAGATAACCAGAAATTGTGCATTAATACTCCGTTGACAAATATCACATATTCGACAGTAAGTGCCACGGGAGCAAATATTACCGGACTTCCTGCCGGAGTTACAGGAACCTGGGCGGCTGATGTTGTGACAATCAGTGGAACACCTACAGTTTCAGGAATATATCCTTATAATATTGATCTTACAGGCGGATGTGGTACAATTTCAACTTCCGGAACAATAACTGTTGATCCGGACAATACGATAACCCTTACTTCAGCACCTGCAACGACGTCGCAGGCAGTATGTATCAACACGCCGATAACCAGTATCACATACTCGACCACCGGCGCTACAGGCGCGACAGTGACAGGACTTCCTGCAGGAGTAACAGGGAGCTGGGCAGGCAATGTTGTAACTATCAGCGGTACACCTACGGTATCAGGACCGAACAGCTACACGGTGACACTTACTGGAGGCTGCGGTACAGTTACCGCAACAGGAACACTTAACGTTACAGCTGACAATACGATAACTCTTACCTCGGCACCTGCAACTACCTCGCAGACGGTATGTATCAATACACCGATAACAAGTATCACATACTCGACCACCGGAGCGACAGGAGCTACAGTGACAGGACTTCCTGCAGGAGTAACAGGTAGCTGGGCAGGTAATGTTGTAACCATCAGCGGCACACCTACGGTATCAGGACCTAACAGCTACACTGTGACACTCACGGGAGGCTGCGGTACAGTTACCGCAACAGGAACACTTAACGTTACAGCTGACAATACAATAACACTTACTTCGGCACCTGCAACTACCTCGCAGACGGTATGTATCAATACACCGATAACAGATATTACATACTCGACCACCGGAGCAACAGGTGCAACAGTTACAGGACTCCCGGCAGGAGTAACAGGTAACTGGGCAGGTAATGTTGTAACCATCAGCGGTACGCCGACGGTATCAGGACCTAACAGCTACACTGTGACACTCACAGGAGGCTGCGGTACAGTTACTGCAACAGGAACACTTAACATTACGGCTGACAATACAATAACCCTGACTTCCCTCGCCGGAACAGACGTACAGTCGATATGTGTCAATACACCTCTGACCGATATTACTTATGCTACTACCGGCGCCACAGGCGCAATAGTGACAGGACTACCGGCAGGAGTAACAGGGAGCTGGGCAGGTAATGTTGTAACCATCAACGGTACGCCGACGGTATCAGGACCGAACACTTACACAGTTACACTCACCGGAGGTTGTGGTACTGTATCAACAACAGGTTCGATAACTGTGAACCCTGATAATACTCTTACATTTACTTCAGCAGCAGGTACTGATAACCAGACACTCTGTATAAATACTCCGATTACGGATATTACCTATTCAACAACTGGTGCTACAGGAGTTAGTGTAACTGGCTTACCGGCTGGAGTTACTGGTACCTGGGCAGCTGATGTAGTGACAATAAGCGGTTCCCCGTCAGTATCCGGAACCTTTGGCTACACAGTTATTCCAACAGGAGGTTGCGGTTTGACTACACTGACAGGAGTATTGAATGTAACTCCTGACAATACTGTTTCACTAATTTCAGCTGCAGGCAGCGATGCTCAATCATTATGTATAAATACTCCAATATCTGATATTTCATACGAGACTAACGGTGCTACCGGGGCTACAATTACAGGTTTACCAACCGGAGTCACAGGCTCCTGGTCAGCGGATACGGTTGTGATCTCAGGAACACCTTCAGAATCAGGTGTATTTATCTATACAGTCACCCTGACGGGAGGTTGTGGCAATATTTCTGCCATCGGGACTATTAATGTATCACCGGAAAACACAATTACCCTGACTTCCGCAGCAGGCACTGATGACCAGACTGTTTGCCTGGGAGATCCAATTGTCACTATAACATATCAGACTACTGTGGCAACAGGTGCTAACTTTACCGGACTTCCGGTTGGAATGACTGTGGCCTGGGCAGGAGATATTGTTACCATCAGCGGAACACCTGCCACCCCGGGAGTCTTCACATACCAGATCGACCTTACCGGAGGGTGTGGCACTGTATCAACAACCGGTACTTTGACAGTTATCCCACCTAATGGAGCCACACTTATTTCTGTTGCCGGTTCTGATAATCAGGCGGCATGCCTTAATTCACCGATTACCGATATTACCTATGTAACTTCAGGTGCAACAGGGGCTACAATCACAGGATTACCGGCCGGGGTAACAGGAACATGGGCTGCAGATACAGTAGTCATAACCGGAACACCCACAGTACCTGGATTATTTAGTTACGTTGTAAATCTTACAGGTGGCTGCGGAACAATTTCAACCAACGGAACGATAAATGTTTCAGTCGACAATACAATTGCACTTAGTTCCGCACCGGGAACTGATAACCAGTCACTCTGTGAAGGCACTGCAGTTACAGACATAACTTATTCAACTTCAGGTGCTACCGGAGCAACAGTCACTGGTCTTCCGGCAGGATTAACAGGAACATGGGTTGCTGATGTTGTGACCATTTCAGGAACACCCTCAGAATCAGGTACATTTAACTACGTTGTTGACCTGACCGGAGGTTGCGGTACAATCTCCGCCAACGGGACAATGAACATTTCTGCTCTCCTCCCTGTAAGTGTATCTGTTGATGCTGATACAACAACTGTATGTGCAGGGACAATAGTCAACTTCATTGCAACACCTGTCAACGGTGGTATATCACCGGTTTATCAGTGGCAGGTTAATGGAGTGAATGTTGGGACTGACTCAACAGGCTACGGATATGTTCCACTGAATAGTGATACAGTAACTGTAATTCTGACATCGAGTGAGGTATGTACATCAGGAAATCCTGATACCTCTGCATACATAGTTATAAATGTCAATGGAGTTCCTGTGCTGACAACCACAGCAACTGATGTTGCCTGCTCAGGACAGTTAACGGGAGCCATTGACCTTACCGTGACCGGAGGTCTGCCTCCTGTTACATTCATCTGGAATAATGGTGAGACCACGGAAGATATTGATACTATTCCGGCTGGTGTTTACATTGTTACTGTGACTGATGCAAATAATTGTTCTGCAACCATTTCAGATACAATTAATGAACCAGCTACTCCATTGTCAGGTTCAATTACATCGCAGACCGATGTTTCGGTAATCGGTGGAAATGACGGTAGTGTCACAGTTGCAGGTTCCGGTGGAACATCGCCTTACCTGTACAGTCTGGATGGAGGGGCTTTGCAGGCTTCAGGTACTTTCGGATCGCTGACAGCCAGTAATTATATTGTGACTGTCCAGGATCTTAACCTATGCACTTTCGATGTACCGGTTAAGATACTTCAGCCATTCCTGCCACTAACCGGTATAATTACATCTCAGGCAGATGTTCTCTGTAATGGGGGTACAACCGGAAATGTTACAGTCACAGGTGTTGATGGAGTTGCTCCTTATATGTATTCCATCAATGGCGGAGGTTACAGGATTACAGGAACCTTCGATACATTATCTGCAGGCAGTTATACGGTTACGATAAGGGATGACTATTCTAATACGTTTGATTTACCGGTAACTATCGGCGAACCTCCAATACTCGCTGTAACTGCTTCAAAGGATGATGTGACATGCAACGGCAGTGCCGATGGCAGGGCTGTAGCGTTACCCGCCGGAGGTATTGGTCCATACACTTATTCCTGGGATACATCACCTGTGCAGGTTTCAGACACTGCAACAGGTCTTGCCCCCGGAACATATACCGTAACTATTACTGATGGCAATGCATGTGAGACCAGCACTGATGTTACGATCACCGAACCGGCTGTACTATCTCTTAATGCTACTGCGACAGAGGCCGGTTGTCCTGATTCAAATGATGGTTCAATTGCGCTCGAAATCACGGGAGGTACTCCTGCTTACTCAGTCATCTGGTCTGACGGTATTACATTACAGAACAGGAGCAACCTGCTTCCTGATACCTACAGTGTTGTGGTTACTGATAATAACGGATGTGCTGCATCTGCGAGTGCTGAGGTCGGTTATACAGGCACATTCAGCTGCCTGGTAATACCAGATATTATCACTCCTGAGCCGGCTGACAATCATAATGATGAATTTATTATCAGGAATATAGATATTTATCCTCATGCTGAGATCAAGATATACTCAAGATGGGGCAAGCTTATTTACCATTCAAAGAACCCTTCTGCCGATCCATGGAATGGCAGATATTCCAACGGTAATCTTGTTCCTACTGATTCATACAGATATATCCTTGACCTCCATGATGGTACGGTTCAAAGATCCGGGGTTATTAGTGTTATTAGGTAATTATGTGATTATATGATGATTAAATATATGAGATCACCAAAGAGTTTAATATCGCTTATTGTGCTAAGCTTCCTGTGCGCCACCTCCCTGGCGCAGCAGGTTCCGATGTACAGTCAGTATATCATGAATGGGTTTCTTGTTAACCCCTCTTTTGCAGGAAGAGATGGTTATACAACGTTGACCCTGACGACCCGTGAGCAATGGGTCGGACTGGAGCAGGCTCCGGCAACTTATGCATTAAGCTTTCAGACCAGGATCCTGAAGAACAGCTATATCTCGAAGGTGACTTCTGTTAAGAAAAAGCTCATCAGGCCAACAAAGGGAGGGAAAGTTGGACTGGGAGGTTATGTTTTCAGCGATCACAACGGAATTATGAGAAGAACAGGCTTCCAGGCAATCTATTCCTATCATATTCCAATGAAACAGATCGCTGGATTTCCCAGTGACCTTGCTTTCGGGCTTGCATTTACCGGGTACCAGTTTGCCATTAACACTGATAACCTCATTTTTGATCCTGATGACCCTTTCCTGAACAGTTACGACAGGTCTGTCTTTATACCTGATTTTAACTTCGGAGCAAGCTTTACAACTGCAAAATACTATGCGGGATTTGCCATGACAAATATTCTCAGAGGATCGCTGATGTTTGCTGATACCTCGGGTATAAACCGAAACGAGCTGGGTCATTTTTATATTACCGGGGGCTACAAATTTGATCTTGCCCCTAACTGGGTGCTTGAGCCGTCGGCCTTTCTAAAATCATCCGATATGTTCTCAAAGACATTTCAGGCAGATATTACTGCGAGGGTATATTACAGGAATGATTACTGGCTTGGATTATCTCTCAGGACAAATGATGCACTTATACTTCTGTTGGGATTCAAGTACGACAGGTTCCATTTTGGATATTCTTCAGATTTTACACTGACAGACCTGCGCAGACAGACTTTTGGGACTCATGAAATTACGCTGGCAGTTAAATTTGGAGAAAGTGCCAGGAGATATCGCTGGATCAACGCATTTTGATGTAATTTCCATATAGATATGTCAAATGGTATCGTAACAAAAGTTACTGGTACCTTGTTGCTGCTGCTTTTTTATTTGCCAGATGTATATACACAGGATAATCAGTCCGGGACTGTGAGACTGATGTTTTATAATGTTGAGAACCTGTTTGATACCAGCAACGATACCGTAACTAACGATGATGAATTCCTGCCTGGAGGCCTAAGGAGATGGAATACAACCCGCTACAGGGCAAAAATAAATTCGCTCTTTAAAACTATTGCAGCTGCCGGAAACCCGGATCCTCCGGCTCTGGCAGGGCTGTATGAAATTGAGAACAGGAAAGTACTGGAGGACCTCATCTACAGTACAGGCCTGGCAAAATTTGAGTATTCTGTGATTCATGAGGACTCTCCTGATGAACGTGGTATTGATGTTTGTTTGATATACCGACGTGACCTGGTCAAAATTCTGGATTACAATTATATAAGTCCTGCAGATTCATCCGGAAAGCCTTTCAGGACCAGAAATGTCCTGTATGCGAAGTTCAGGTCGGGGAACGAGACTATTCACCTGTTTTTAAACCACTGGCCTTCCCGACGGGGAGGTGTACTCAATGGAGAGGAGCAAAGGGGAAAGATTGCACTTCTCCTGAAGTCAAAGGCTGATTCACTTGCATTTGCAGACAGCAGTAATGCCAGGATTATTTTCGCCGGGGACTTTAATGCCACCCCGGATGATGAAATAATTGGATCTCTCACTAAAGGGTATGGTTCAGGTATTATAATGCTGAATTTGTCCGATAGACTGCCATCTGGTCAGGGAACATATAAGTACAAAGGAACATGGGAAATGATCGATCAGGTTTTCGTTTCGGAAAGCCTGGCAGGTGAAACTCATGGGTCGTCTGCTTTTTCTTGTACCCTGACGATTTTCAGGCCTGGATTTCTTCTTCGCGAGGATCCTGTTTTCCCGGGATTAACTCCATTTTCAACATACAGGGGTTACAGGTACCAGGCTGGTTTCAGCGATCACCTTCCGGTGTTGCTGGATCTCAAGGTCAGGAAGGATTTTTAACTACGGACAGACCCAGCTCTTTGCCTTTTTCCAGCATTAGTTTCATTGCTGCATCATGGTCGTTTGGAATGATTCCATCAAGTATTGCTTCGCGGATGGCATTTTTTATTATACCAACCTCTTTGCCGGGCTTTATGCCGAAAGTAGATATTATCTCAGTTCCATCGATCGGAGGCTGGAAATTCCTGACAGCATCTTTTTCCTCTATCTCCCTGAGCTTTTTCCTTACATATCTGAAGTTTTCCAGATGCCTTGTTTTTTTCTCCTCATTCTTTGAGGTGATATCGGCTTCGCAGAGCGACATCAGGTCGTCAATATCATCTCCTGCTTCAAAGAGAAGCCTTCGGACCGCTGAATCAGTAACTTCCTCCTGCGACAGAACAATAGGGCGACGATGCAGGTCAACAAGTTTCTGGACATACCTCATCCTGTCATTTAACGGAAGCTTAAGTCGCCTGAATATATCGGGGATCATTTTGGATCCGATAAACTCATGTCCATGAAACGACCATCCTGTTTCGGGTATATATTTTTTTGTGACAGGTTTTGCAATATCATGAAGGAGAGCTGCCCATCTCAACCAGATATTATCCGAATGCCTTGAGATATTGTCAAGCACTTTTATGGAATGAAGAAAATTATCCTTGTGGGCCTTGCCTTCCTTCTTTTCCACACCTTTAAGATTGTCAAGCTCAGGGAATACCAGGCTTAAGAGACCCGATCTTTCCAGAAGTATGAAGCCATTGGAGGGATGATCGCACATGATTATCTTGTTCAGCTCAGTGATGATCCTCTCTTTCGAAACTATCTTAATTCTGTCAGCATTTGTCTTTATCGAATTAAAGGTATTTTCTTCAATGGTGAAATGAAGTTGTGAAGCGAATCTGATGGCTCTCATCATCCTGAGAGGATCATCAGAGAATGTCCTGTCAGGATCCAGTGGCGTTCGTATGATCTTTTTTTTCAGATCCTCAAGCCCATTGAAGGGATCAAGAAACTCACCGTACGTTGCCTCATTAAGGCTTACTGCCATCGCATTTATGGTAAAATCCCGCCTCTCCTGATCATCTTTAAGGCTGCCGTTCTCCACGACAGGTTTCCTGGAACCCCTGTTATAGGACTCTTTACGGGCACCAACAAATTCAACATCATAATCATCCCAGCGGAACATTGCCGTCCCGAAATTCCTGAAAACATTTACCTTGATTCCACAGTGTATCCTTTTTGCAACCTTCCTGGCTATTTCGATCCCGTTTCCAAGAACTACAATATCAATATCCTTATCCTTGTGTTCTCTTTCCAGGATGCAATCCCTCACCCAGCCACCGATTACATATGCCTGAACCTCCTCAGCGGTCACTACCTCTGAAAGAGTTCTGAATATTTTGTCATTTAGACATATATACATATATATATATGACAATTTGTTTATTTATCCTGACAAAGTTACAATTATTGGCCAAATTTCTGTAAATTATGATCCTCAGCAACAGATGGCACAAAGATTGACTGCTGCTAAACAATTATTTATCAGGGTTGTTTAATTAAAAAAAATATTATGACAGAGCATTTGACAAAAGAGACCTTCCTAAGTAAGGTATTTGATTATGAAAAGAATAAAGATTGGAAATATGAAGGTTCCAGGCCTTGTATCATCGATTTTTATGCTGACTGGTGTGGTCCTTGTAAATCTGTTGCACCTGTGCTGGAAGAACTGGCAAATGATTTCGAGGGAAAGATGGATGTTTACAAGGTTAACACTGAGGAAGAACAGGAGCTTGCTGCTGTATTTGGTATCAGGAGCATCCCTTCATTCCTTTTTATTCCTACAACAGGTCAGCCACAGATGGCTATGGGAGCACTTCCTAAAGAAACCTTTGTTAAAGCCTTCAAGGATGTCCTTGGCGTAGAAAAATGAGCTGTTCGTCAAAAAAAAGATATTTTGGTTAAAAAAATCACGTTTTGAATGAAACATTACCTTGCCCGTTATCGTTTAATTCATCAGAGGTAGTAACATAACGGGTTACATGATTTTTTTCATGGATTTAGGTTTAGGGTAGCAGTAAATCAGGACTTTGTTCCTGATTTACTTTTTATACCAGGTCCTTGAAAATGCTGTTTATCTCCTCCTCGGTAGTCCTGAGTTTCGCCTGGCACTTTCGTATAAGTTCCGAAGCACGCTTAACTTCTACTGCAAGCTTATCCACATCAAGGTCCCCGCTTTCAATCTTATTCAGAATATTTTCAATTTCTGTAACTGCTTCTGAAAATGAGAATTCTTTCTTTGCCATGGCTTAAATAGGTTATTGTCTGGTTTTCTTAATTATTCCTGCTTCTTCGTTTCATTTTCCGATGGATTCACTATACGTGTGACAGTGCTGTCGATTTCACCTTTATACAAAACAGTCGATAATTGATCACCGATACTGGCTTCGAGAGGATCTTTTAAAACCCTGTTATTTATTTTAGTTATGGAATAACCTCTTTTCAGAACATTCACAGGATCGAGGATTTTGAGAGAATTTTCATGCATGCCCAGGCCGGTCTTGATTTTATCCAGAAGATAATAAGTACCCTTTAATATGCCGGTCCGGTAATTGTCAAGGGAGTGCTTCTTCCCGGTAGTCATGGAGTCTGCTGCAGCAATCATTTTTATTCTCAAAACCTCAAGCTGATTCCTTTTCAAATCTATTGCCGACCTTACAATATCGTTAATACCGGATATCATTTCATTTAGTCGTGATTCGGTTTCAGCTATCTTATCGATGAGGAGACCTGCAACTGCTGTCGGTGTTTTAAGTGCTGTACTGGCTACCATATCTGTTACAGACATATCCTTATCGTGACCTATCCCGGTGATGACAGGTATAGGAAACTGGGTTATGTGGTAGGCGATATTATAATTGTCGAACCAGCTGAGGTCACTCTGTGATCCCCCGCCCCTGATTATTGCTACAGCATCGAATACTCCGGGGTGATCGGCAATCCTGTCGAGGGCGGATATGACGCTTTTTTCAGTTTCGGCTCCCTGCATGACCGCCTCAAAAAGAGCTGTATAAAACACATAATTAGAGCTGTTTCCCCTGAGATGATTGATAAAATCCCTGTAGCCCGCAGCATTTTCCGACGATATTACTGCAATTCTCTGGGGTAGAATCGGGAAATCGAGGTCTTTATTCATGCGGAAAACACCCTCTTCCTCCAGCCTCCTGATAATTGCCTGTCTCCTCAATGCCATTTCCCCCATAGTATATGAAGGATCGATATCGGAGATAACCAGGCTGAGACCATATAGCTCGTGGTATTCGATTTTTATCCTGACCAGAACCTTCATTCCTTCACTAAGGGTGTCACCGGTAGCACTCCTGAAAAGAGCACCCAGGAACCTGTATTTACTGCTCCAGATCACAGCCCTCACCCTTGCTCTGACATTTTTATCATCAGGGTGTTTTTCTATGAGCTCAAGATAACAATGACCCGCAGAGTTTTCCTTCATTTCAGATATTTCCGCGGTAACCCAATAGAAATCCGGCAGAGAAATATATAGAGAATCCCTGATTACCTGCTGGAGTTCTGTCAGTGTCATTTTTTCTTCCATGCTCAGTTATTCAGCTTGATAATCTTGTACCTGAACATACCGGTATCTGTCGTCAACCTTATAAAGTATATGCCTTGCTTCATATTTGACAGTGCGTCGAGCCTGAAAAGCCTGCCTGCATATTCCCCAAAATCCTTTTTATACATCGTGACGCCAGCTGCTGATACAATTTCGGCAATGATCCTGCCAGGGTCACTGGAGAATACAAATCTGACTTCTCCCCTGGTAGGATTAGGCCCTGCTACAGAGCCATTCTCCAGGATCGTCAGGTAGGTATTCTGAAGTTCGCTGATAGCTTTGACCATATCGGGGATACCATATCCATAGAGGGAGTCGGGAGTATTGAACCTGTCTGAGGAGGTATGAAGGGCATGAATGATCTCTGTATTTTTTGCCTCTGGGACGGCTTCCATAAGGCAGGCGGCGAGGCCGCTCAGCACAGGACAGGAAAAGGATGTGCCGTTCGCTCTTGTCAGCTGTGTTTCAGAAGACTGAACTACTATATTAACGCCCAGGGCCACATTGTCGGGCTTAACCTGGTGATCTGCCGAAGGGCCTGCCGATGAGAAAGAGGAAACAATTTCATTTCCGTCGACAGCACCTGCAGCCAGAACGCTGTCCCCATCTGAGGGAGCGATTATTCGTATCCATGTCTTATTTCTTTCATTTCCGGCGCTGTTAACCACCAAAATACCCTTTGAAGCGGCTATATCGGCTACCCTGGTAACAAAGGCAGTATTGCCGTCGAGTTCTGAGAACTTATAATTCATGGAAGGATCATCGAAGGTGCAGTAGCCCAGTGATGATGATATTATATCGGCGCCGGCGCTGTCGGCAAATTCAGCGGCAGCAGCCCAGAAATCCTCTTCAACAGGAAATTCTGATGATGTATCCTCTGATCTCAGGAGCAGGAAGTCTGCCCCGGTGGCGGTGCCCCTGATAGCACCGGTTATCTGTCCCGCAATAACCGACAATACGGATGTTCCATGGGTGTGATAATCATATACATATTTACTCCTGTTAACAAAGTCGTATGTTGACCTTACTCCATTCCTGTTCCTGAGGCTTACCAGCGATGAGGCCTTATCAGCATATCTGAAGCCACCATCAAGGATAGCGATCAGAACATCCGTCCCGTCATAACCGGCGTTAAGAAGAGGATAACCGTTCACCATTGTCAACGGGCGGTCATAAAGAGGTATCTCAGCATTTGTTTCTCTGATTTCAAGCTTATCGGAAGGGGATGACTTGACGACGTTGTTTTTTACAATTTTTACCCCTGCGACGCATGACAGGGCAAGCAGATCAGAAATATCGGTCAGTGAAGTGGTTTTGAAGAGACCTGTATTCATCCATTTTGATGTGCAATGGAGCCTGAAACCCAATGCTTTTACCTGGTCAATATAATCTTTGAAAACAGGCAGATCAGAATAGTCAGGAACTGATGTTCCGTTTTTTATTCTTCTGTCGATTGCTCTTTGGGAAACAAGTTCATCAGGAGAGAAGAGTGACGTTGAGTTAGCACCCTTGTCTTTGAAATAGACCCTGTAGAAATAAGTATATACCTGACCCTGTGATGGGATCTCTGAAAATATCAGCAGGAGGGAAATGATGATCCAGGTCTGGTATCTCATCAGGGCATATTTTTGTTCCATTACCTTTTTTCACTGGTTTTTCTCAGGATCCTGGATCTTACCTGAGTTTTTTCCGATCCTGTCGAAGAAGCTTGCTATTTCATTATCCAGCTGGCGGTCTTTTGTGACACCGTCGACATAGTTTATTTCGTATTTCAGGAGACCTTTAGCTGAGTAAACCTTCCATTTCCCATCGCGCATGTTTCTCTTGTAGTTGCCTGAATATTCAGGTTTTCCATTATCAAACCACGATTCGAATTTGCCGTTAAGTTCACCATTCACATAATTTGCCCTCAGGAATAGTTTGCCGTTAGGATGATACTGCAGCCATTCGCCTTCTTTCCTGCCGTTGACATAATTTATTTTTTCAGCTAGGGTGCTGTCAGGGTAATATCTCATTGATAATCCATGCCTGATATTCTTTGAATATGTCTCTTCGTTTATCATGTAACCGTCGATAGCTGAGGAGAAAAATTTCCATTTACCTTCTTTAAGCTGGTCGACATATTTGCCTTTGGAAGAAATAAAACCATTTGGATGGTAGATAGTGGCATCGGCTTCCCTGCTGTCAGGGGAATATATCAGTACAGACTTCAGCTTACTGTCGGAATTATATCTCCTGAATTCACCTACAGGTTTATCATTTCTGAAGGTTCCCTCATACATGACAGTGCCATTAGGGTACTTTTTTATCCAGTGTCCCTGCTTCTTCCCCTGCTGGTCGGTTTTATTCAGATTGTCATTTCCCTGGCCTGCTGCAACAGTTGTGAAAGCTATTAACAGCGCGAATGTTAGAGTACTTATTTTCATAAAGCAGGAACGCATATTTACCTGTAAAAGTATAAAAAAAAGGAGTATTAAAATAAATAAACCACCCTGTTCCGGCCAGCATTACACTGAACCGTTACCCGGGTGGTCTAATGATACTTATTATTTAGATCTGTTTATTTCACTTCCTCGAAATCCACGTCTGTCACTTCGTCGTTTCCGGATTTGGTATTTCCGCTTCCGCTACCTGATCCGGGTCCTTCGGGGCCGGGGCCGGGTTGTGATGTGGTTTGTCCTGAAGCCTGGGCTGTCTTGTACATTTCTTCTGACGCAGCCTGCCATACAGAGTTCAGTTCGGTGAGAGCTTTATCGATAGCTTCAACATCCTGGCTTTTGTGTGCTTCTTTAAGTTTAGCCAGGGCGCTTTCTATTGCAGGTTTTTTATCTGCCGGAAGCTTGTCGCCAAATTCCTTAAGCTGTTTTTCAGTTGTGAAGATCATACTGTCAGCGGTATTGACTTTGTCGACTTTTTCTTTTGCCTTGCGGTCGGCTTCTTCATTAGCTTTAGCTTCATCGCGCATTCTTCTGATCTCATCATCGCTGAGGCCTGAAGAAGCTTCTATCCTTATTCTCTGTTCCTTGCCGGTTCCCCTGTCTTTTGCAGTTACATGAAGGATCCCGTTTGCATCAATATCGAAGGTAACTTCAATCTGGGGAATGCCCCTGGGTGCCGGTGGCAGGCCGTCAAGGTGGAAGCGGCCGATGGTTTTATTTCCTGAAGCCATAGGCCTTTCACCCTGGAGAACATGGATCTCTACAGAGGGCTGACTGTCGGCTGCTGTGGTGAATACCTCTGTTTTTTTGGTCGGTATTGTGGTATTTGATTCGATAAGTTTTGTCATTACGCCGCCCATTGTCTCAATTCCGAGCGACAGAGGGGTTACGTCGAGAAGAAGAACATCTTTCACTTCACCGGTAAGAACACCTCCCTGGATTGCAGCGCCTACAGCAACCACCTCGTCGGGATTAACACCTTTTGATGGGACCTTGCCGAAGAATTTTTCCACGAGCTGCTGTATTGCAGGGATACGGGTAGAACCGCCGACTAGGAGCACCTCATCGATATCAGATACTTTATAGCCTGAGTCGTCAAGAGCTTTTCTGCAAGGTTCTAAACATGCCTGGATGAGCTTATCGCAGATCTTCTCGAACTGGGAACGCGTCAGGGTTTTCACGAGGTGCTTTGGAATACCGTCAACAGGCATGATATAAGGAAGGTTGATCTCTGTTGATGTAGAGCTTGAGAGTTCTATTTTTGCCTTTTCGGCAGCTTCCTTAAGTCTCTGGAGTGCCATCGGGTCTTTTCTGAGGTCCACTCCTTCTTCTTTTAAGAATTCTTCTGCGAGCCAGTCGATAATAAGATGGTCGAAATCATCACCGCCAAGGTGTGTGTCACCGTTTGTAGATTTTACTTCGAAGACTCCGTCACCAAGTTCCAGGATCGAGATATCGAATGTGCCTCCTCCAAGGTCAAACACAGCAATTTTAAGATCCTGGGACTTTTTGTCAAGACCGTAAGCAAGGGATGCAGCTGTAGGCTCATTAATTATCCTTTTTACATTAAGCCCTGCTATCTCACCGGCTTCTTTTGTCGCCTGTCGCTGTGAATCGCTGAAATAAGCAGGTACTGTAATGACAGCATCTGTAACTTCCTGTCCGAGGTAATCCTCAGCAGTTTTCTTCATTTTCTGAAGAATCATTGCCGATATCTCCTGGGGCGAATAGAGCCTGTTATCGATTTTTACACGTGGGGTGCTGTTATCTCCTTTTACGACCGTATAAGTAACCCTTTTGATTTCATTGTTAAGCTTTTCATAGGGTTCACCCATGAATCTCTTTATGGAATAAACTGTTTTTTTGGCATTGGTGATAGCCTGACGTTTTGCAGGATCACCCACTTTACGTTCACCGTTTTCAACAAATGCAACAATTGAAGGAGTTGTTCTTTTTCCTTCACTGTTGGGGATCACCACTGGTTCGTTGCCTTCCATTACAGCAACACATGAGTTTGTGGTTCCCAGGTCAATACCTATTATCTTTCCCATTTTATCTTGTTTTAAAGAATTTTTGTTTGATAACATGAATTAGCAATGATTATGCCATTTATAATATGTGACAAAACGGCAGTTTTTTGCTTCCGATAATTCAGTAACTTTGTAATTCATTTTAAAAAAGGCAATATGTCAATCCACAAAACTGTCAGGAAGGTTACAACTCATGTTCTTAATGAGATGAAGCTCAAGGGCGAAAAAATTGCCATGCTTACAGCCTATGATTATTCAATAGCCAGAATACTTGATGAGGCGGAAATAGATGTCATTCTTGTTGGGGATTCCGCATCGAATGTGATGGCGGGATTTGATACCACACTTCCTATCACCCTTGATAATATGATCTACCATGCAGCTTCTGTGGTAAGGGGGGTGAAAAGGGCGCTTGTTGTCGTTGATCTGCCTTTCGGGACTTACCAGGGAAATTCAAAGGAAGCTCTTGCATCGTCGATCAGGATTATGAAGGAAACAGGTGCTTCAGCTGTGAAGCTTGAGGGAGGGCAGCAGGTCGTTGAATCTGTTGAAAGGATCCTGTCGGCGGGAATTCCTGTTATGGGCCACCTGGGATTGACCCCGCAGGCTATTCATAAATTCGGAACTTATGTTGTACGAGCCAAGGAAGAGGAGGAGGCACGGAAGCTGATGGAAGATGCCAGGCTCCTTGAAAAAACCGGGTGTTTTGGCATTGTCCTGGAGAAGATCCCTGCCAAGCTTGCAGAGGAGGTGACAGGAAGTGTCAAGATACCGGTAATAGGAATAGGTGCCGGCCCCAAGACTGACGGACAGGTACTTGTTCTTCATGATATGCTCGGTATTACCACTGAGTTCTCTCCCAGGTTCCTCCGCAGATATCATAACCTTCATGATGAGATAAAAGGTGCTGTACAGAATTATATCAGTGATGTAAAATCGCTTCAGTTCCCTAACGAAAAAGAACAGTATTAGGAAGTTACGAGTTTGGAGGTTGGAGTTGGGAGTTGGGAGTTAGTTAATAAAGGATAATCGGGGTAATATTATATGATTGAGGTTCTCTACGAGGATAATCACATTATCGCTGTGAATAAGAAAGCGTCTGACCTGTCACAGGGCGATAAAACGGGCGATGAATCTCTCGACAGCGAGATAAAGAAATATATTGCCCGTAAATATAACAAGCCTGGTGATGTTTTTCTCGGGGTTGTCCACAGGCTCGACAGGCCGGTAAGCGGTGTTATTCTTTATGCCAGGACATCCAAGGCCCTTGAACGGCTCAATGAAATGTTCAGGACAACACAGGTTAAAAAGACATACCTGGCAATTGTCAGGGAGAGGCCACCGGAGGACCAGGCGACAATAACACATTTCCTGAAGAAAAACGAAAAGCAGAACAAGACATTTGTTTATGACGATGAGGTTAAGGATTCCAAAAAAGCCAGTTTGTCATACCGGATAGCTGGACGTTCTGATAGATTTTTTCTTCTGGAGGTGGAGCTGCATTCAGGACGCCATCACCAGATCAGGGCACAGCTGTCAAAAATCGGATGCCCCATAAAGGGAGATCTGAAATATGGTTTTCAGAGGTCAAATGAGGATGGAGGTATAAGTCTTATGTCGCGGAGGGTTGAGTTCATACATCCCGTGAAGAAGGAGAAGATAGTAATTACGGCTCCCTTTCCGAAGGGTGACATCTGGAATATCTTTAAAGATACAGGAGTCTGAGTCGCGAATTTGTCGATGCTTACACATGATGGCAATAAAAGAAAATGAGCCAGGAACCCCGGCTCATCTTCAGGAATGAACATTTGAAATCGGGAACTTATTGCTTTTCTGACTTTTTGTTAACTTTTTTCGATGTCTCCTTTTTTTCTGTATCTGAAGCCTTTATATCAAGTTTTTTCTTTATATCATTAATTATATCCTGGGCTTTTGCCTCATCATCGGTTTCTACTGTAATAACCACTCCGTCTTTAGCTATAACATATTTTGTCATTTCAGTATCCTTTTCTGAGTCTGACCTTATTTCGATATCAAACTTTTTAGAATCGCTGTCAGTGATCACTTTGCCATCCTTTATTATAATGACTTTTTTTCCTCCGGCATCCTCAATAATGTCTCCTTTAGTGTCTGCTGAAATAATAATGTGATTTGAAGCTTTACTGTCATTATCATCTGACTCAGTATAAGCATAAACATGGCTGGTATTTCCGGAAGATGGTGTTACTGTCCATTCGGCTTTTCCATCGCTGATTACAATTACCTTATTTTCAGCTTTCTCTCCATCATCACTGCTGACACTGGTTGTTACAAAGATTTTACCATTTTCATCACCAGTTTTTATATGTGCAATTTTTCCGTCGTGTTTTGCAAGGTAAACAACCTTCCCGCTTTCGAGTACGATGGAATCAGGCATTGAGTCACCGGTGAAAGTAGTGTCGATAATTGTTTTTGTTTCACCTTTGTCTGCTATTACAATTTTTACTTTTTCCTCAGTCTTTTTCTCCTGTCCGAGAGTTGAAGAAAGAGGGATAAAAGCAGCAATAAGGAATAAAATCAGATTTAGTAAGATTCTTTTCATAGCATGGTTAAAATTGATTTCAAATCAAAATTACTTCATAATCTGCCAGATACAGTTAAAGTCAGGTTAATAAGAGTTAATGAAAAGTTAAAACATTTACTGCTTTGGAAGTGATAAGTTAATTTTGCAGCATGAGTAAGAAAAAATTCATAGTGCTGATCTTTATGATGCTTTTTTCAATCCTCGGAATAATCTGGGTTCAGGTACGATGGATAAGCAAGGCAGTAGGTATCAGGAATGAGAATTTTGATTATTATGTAACTGCAAGTATAAGGGATGCTGTTGCTTCGCTTGAATCGTCACGCAGGATGAATAGTTTTTTCAATGATTTTTCATTTCCACAAAACATTGGTAATGATTCTCTTTCAGGAGTTACAAGTTATTTCAGCATGAACAGTGTCTCTTCCGGAAGTGACGGGAAGATGAGTGTCCGTATAACAAATCAGTCAGTTACCCAGAATCCCGGGGAGGAGCCGGTGGTGACGGTTCATGATACAATCTACACAACTGACTCTTCTTCAGTATTTATGGCTTCCCCGGATGATCCCGGGAAGATTGTGATAATAGATAAGAATAAGAACCTGACATCACAGGGGACATATATAAACCAGGAGGACCTGATTGACTGGGCCCGTAAAAGATCCGATGAACTTCGGAACATGAGCGACCAGATGATAGCAGATCTTTACCAGAAGGAGAAGGCTATGGAAATTAAAAGGGAAGAGGTTGAATATTTTCTTAACCGTTCGTTCCTTTTTTCGCCTGTGAGACCCTATTTCGAGTTTGCAATTGTGAGGAACGGCAAGGTAGAGGACGGTAATTTCAGGAAAGCAGGAAAAAATGATTTCCTCAGGAGCAGGTATAAAGTGAATCTTTTCCAGGATAATATTATCCGGCAGGATATAGTTTTGTCAGTAGTATTCCCGGAGCGTGCCACCTATGTACTTGGATCAATGGTATGGATGCTGGCCGGATCGCTTTTATTTTCATTGATAATACTTGCAACCTTCGGGTTAAGTCTCTACTTCATAATACGTCAGAAAAAGATCTCGGAAATGAAATCCGATTTCATTAATAATATGACGCATGAATTCAAAACACCCATAGCAACTATTTCACTGGCAGCTGATACGATTACAAATCCGAAGATCATAAAAGATGAATCAAGTGTAAGGCATTTCATCAGTATGATAAAGAAGGAGAACAGCAGGATGGACAAGAAGGTGGAGACAATCTTGCAGATGGCTTCGCTTGACAAGAAGGAGATTAATTTCAGGTTCGAGAATATGTCACTGCACGACCTTATAATACATGCTGTTGAAACAATTGATATCATCATCCGCCAGAGGAACGGCAAGGTAACCATGAAGCTTGATGCCGAGGAACCGGTTATAAATGGAGATATTGAGCATTTGTTCAACCTTGTCAGCAATCTGCTTGATAATGCCATTAAATATTCGCCTGAATCACCTGACATTATCATTGAGACAAAGAACAGCGGTGACGGAATAATAATGTCGGTTGAAGATAAGGGTATTGGCATGTCAAAGAATGTACAGTCCAAGATTTTTGAACGCTTTTACCGTCAGACTTCGGGTAATGTGCATGATGTGAAAGGATTTGGCCTTGGACTTAATTATGTCAGGGCTACAGTTGATGCCCACAAAGGAAGTATTACGGTAACAAGTGAACCTGGAAAAGGAAGTAAATTTGATGTATATTTACCTTTTAATCCTGATAATGAGAAATGAGCTCTAAGAGTGTTAAAATATTTCTTGTTGAGGATGACCTCAGTTTTGGTTCTGTCCTGAAATCTTATCTTGAGATCAATGATTTTCTTGTTGAATGGGTCGACGACGGGAAATATGCCGTTGACCATTTCCGGAAGGGGATCTTTGATATCTGCATTCTTGATGTTATGCTTCCTCATGTCGACGGTTTTACTGTGGCCAGAGAGATAAGACAGATCAATAATCTTGTGCCGATTATCTTTCTTACTGCAAAAAAGCTTAAGGAAGATGTTCTCACAGGGTACGATGCCGGCGGCGATGATTATATCACGAAGCCGTTCGATACTGAGATACTGCTGGCGAAGATACGTGCGATACTCGCCCGCCGCGAATACCAGAGCGGAACCAGGGATATTTATGAGATCGGGAAGTTCGTCTTTAATGCCAAGCTCAGGACGCTGACCACGGAAAACGATGAGAAGAAGCTTTCGCCAAAAGAAGCTCAGTTGCTTGAGCTGCTTGCACTCAATCCCAATGCCCTGATAAGCAGGGAGGTTGCCCTGAAGAAAATATGGGGTAACGATGATTATTTCACCGCACGCAGCATGGATGTTTATGTAACCAAGCTGAGGAAATTCCTTTCAGAGGATCCGCACCTGAATATTAAAAACATTCATGGTGCCGGGTTTCAGCTGATTGTCAGCGGGGATTGATCTTAAGACTTTCCTTATTGAATTGGAGAGGGAGCAGTTCTCCTCCCTTTTCGATAATCCTTATTAAATTCTTTCCTCCTAAAATAAGCCTGATGTTTCTGCCGTTCCTGTATTCTTCTTCAGCGATTACCTGGCGGCAGTTTCCACATGGCGATACCGGTTCTGCAGAATGGTCTTTCCCCGAAAAAGCTGCTATGGCAAGGGCAACAGGTTTATCTCCCGGGTGATTGGCTGAAGCATTTGATATCGCATTCCTCTCTGCGCATATCCCTGAAGGGAAAGCAGCATTTTCAACATTTGTACCTGTTACTATTACACCGCTTTCAAGCCTTAGTGCTGCACCGACCATGAATCCGGAATAAGGAGCATAGGCATTCAGGGCAATTTCCCTGGCTCTCGTTAATAGTTCAAGATCAGCAGGATTGAGGTCTTCAGGCTTGTCGATTTCTGTATAATTGAATGATATACTTTTATCTTGTTTCATAACGTTCTTACTCAGTTGTAATTACAAAGTTATAATAATTATAGACTTAAAAACGTAAAAACTAACCATTGAGTATAACTGGAATTCCACGGAGTATTACAGTTAGTGTCCCTGGCAAATCTGCCTGGTTCAACCCGGCTCTGTGGTTAAAAAGATCTTTTGGCGGTTCATAAGATAGGACACTATGACACTCCGGTTTTATTATTTTTGACCAAAATAATTTCTAATGTACAGAGTCAGATTTCAGAGTTTCTTATTGATCGTGGTAATATTGTTCAGTTCCTGCAGGTCATCCCGGCAGGTAGTCAGCACATCAACCGGGGAAGTAAATGCGGAAGCCTATGTTGAGAAATATAAGGATCTGGCTGTCAGTGAAATGAAGAGAACAGGCATACCTGCAAGTATAACCCTTGCCCAGGGTATGATTGAGTCTGATTTTGGGAGGAGCAGGCTGGCCAGGGAGGCTAATAATCATTTCGGAATAAAATGTCATAATGACTGGACAGGACCGACCATAAGGCATAATGATGACAGGAGAAATGAGTGTTTCAGAAAGTACCGGAAGCCGGAAGAATCATTTTATGACCATTCCGATTTTCTGAAATCAGGTTCCCGTTACAGTTTTCTTTTTGATCTCTCAACAACTGACTACAAGGGTTGGGCAAGGGGACTTAGGAAAGCCGGATATGCCACAAACCCTGATTATGCAAATATGCTGATCAGGAAGATTGAGGAGAATAATTTATATGTATATGATAAAGGCTTCACGGAAGTTGAAAAACCTGTTGCTGCGAGAACCGTTGTTAAGCCTGACAGTACGGAAAAGGAAGAAGATACAGGGATAAAGACTCCGCCGCCGGCAAACACGGCACCTGTTGTTCAGGCCCGGGTTCCCAGGATCATGGAAAACAATCGTATCCAGTATATTATTGTGAAAGACGGAGAAACGGTAGAATCCATTGAAAAAGACTTTGAGCTGCTTAAGTGGGAGCTTACACGGTATAATGAGATAAATGGTGATTTCACTCCTGTTGCCGGGCAGATGCTTTACCTTCAGCCAAAGAGAGATAAGGCAGAACCGGGAAAAGAGGTGCATTTAGTGAAGCAGGGAGAGACCATGTATTCAATTTCACAGGTTTATGGGGTAAAGCTTAAGAAATTGTATGAGTATAACCTGATGACTGAAGGAGATCAGCCTTCAGCAGGGCAAAAGATATGGCTCAGGACAATTAAGAATTCTAACTGAAAGCTATTGAGTAATCACGGATATTGAATCCTCTCAGGAATTCAACCGTGTTCATCCTTGTTTTTCCTTCGAGCTGGAGGTTAAGGATATTAAGGTATCCGTTTTTACATGCAATCTTTAAAAAATGTTTGCCATCAGAAATCAGCAAGCCAGGTTTTAGTTTATGGTGTCCTGTTTCGGCCAGACTTTCAAAGACCTTGAATGAGACCTTACCGGTTTTTGAAGTAAGGAAAGATTTAGCCCCGGGGTAAGGTGCCAGGCCCCTGATGAAGTTATGGATAATTACAGGCTCTTTGCTCCAGTCGATTATACAATCTTCAGGGAATATTTTAGGTGCCTCTTTAGGTATCTCCCCTTCTTTGAGGAATTTATTCTGGGGCTGAGGTTCAATTGATCCGTCGACAATTCCTTCCAGGGTTCTTATTACCAGCCGGGCTCCATGTTTCATCAGCCTGTCGTGCAGGTCGCCGGCATTTTCGAAGGGGAATATCTGAACACCTTCGCGCAGGAGTACCATACCGGTGTCGATCTTTTCATCAATAAAGAATGTTGTAACACCTGTAAAGGTCTCCCCGTTCATTATTGCCCTGTTTATTGGAGCAGCGCCACGGTAATGAGGCAGGAGTGATGCATGAAGATTAATTGTGCCGATCGAAGGCATTTTCCAGACAGATTCAGGGAGCATCCTGAAAGCTACCACAATGAATACATCGGCATTCAGTTTCCTCAGCGATTCAATAAATACCGGGTCCTTGAGGTTATCGGGTTGTATTATTGGAAGATAGCTGAATTCGCCAAATTCCTTTACAGGAGATTTAGTGATCTTTCTCCCTCTGCCGGAAGGCTTGTCAGGAGCAGTAACGACGCCTACCACATTGAAACCGTTCATAAGCAGAGACCCGAGTGTTGCAACAGCAAACTCTGAGGTTCCCATGAAAACGATCCTGAGGTTTTTCATATAAATGGACGTCGTACCTGACAAATCTAATAAAATAATTTAATCCTTGACAACATGTTTGTAGCAAGTCAGGTTATGTCCCATCTTGTTAGCTTTTGTCTCGAGGTAAAACTTGTTATGAGGATTAGATTCAATAATAAGTGGTATTGTTTCAACGATCTTAATTCCATATCCTTCAAGACCAGCTCTTTTTACAGGGTTGTTGGATATGAGCCTAACTTTACCCAGTCCGAGTTCCCTCATAATGCTGGCACCCACACCATAATCCCTCTCATCTTCACCGAATCCCAGCTGCAGGTTTGCCTGAACGGTATCCATTCCCTCATCCTGGAGGCGATAAGCTTTTATCTTATTGAAGAGGCCTATACCTCTGCCTTCCTGGCTGAGATATATTACAACTCCTTTTCCTTCTTTTTCAACCATCTCCATAGCTTTATGGAGCTGGGCACCGCAGTCGCACCTCAATGACCCGAATATATCGCCGGTGAAGCAGGATGAGTGTACACGTACCATTACAGGTTCATCTTTTGTCCAGGTACCTTTTACCAGTGCGCTGTGTTCGAGGCCGTTGCTTGTCTGCCTGAATGGAATGAATTCAAAATCTCCTGTTTCAGTGGGGAGTTTTACCTTATCGCCTTTTTCGATTATAGAATCTCTTTCGAGCCTGTACCTGATAAGGTCGCGTATGGTGATTATCTTGATGCCGAATTTCTTTCTCAGTTTAACAAGGTCGGGAAGACGTGCCATAGAGCCGTCATCGTTCATAATTTCGACGAGGGCTCCCCCGGGTCTCAAACCTGCAGAACGGGTCAAGTCGACCACTGCCTCAGTATGACCAGCCCTGCGCAGAACACCCTTGGCTTTAGCTTTGAGTGGGAATATATGTCCGGGCCTTCCGAGGTCGGAAGGTTTGGTATCAGGATCAACGAGAGCTTTTATTGTAAGAGCCCTGTCCTTGGCAGAGACACCTGTAGTAGTTTCATTATTCACCAGGTCGACAGTAACAGTAAATTGTGTTTCGTGAAGTGAAGTATTGACTCCCACCATCAGGTCAAGTTCGAGTTCCTCGCACCTCTCTTCAGGAAGGGCTGCACATATAAGCCCACGGCCATGCGTAGCCATGAAGTTCACAAGTTCCGGTGTTATTCTTTCAGCAGCACAGATGAAATCGCCTTCATTTTCACGATCCTCATCATCGACAACTATAAGAAGCTTCCCTTCCCTGATGTCTTCTATTGCTTCTTCAATAGTATTTAGCTTAAAGTTCGTCATCATTTAGTGGTTTGTTGTCAGGATTTTTGCTTTTCCCCTGAAAAGTGATCCTGTAAAAATAATCTTTGATCCTGCGGAAAAACACAAGATATGTATCAATGTTCAAAATTACTGAATCGTTGGAGGCCTTATAGGTCAGGAATAATCCGACAGGAAGAAGGATAAACGATGAAGCCCACATTCCTGGGATATTTCCAACCAGTCCTTCCTCCACCAGCTTTTCCCCAGATAGTGAGATGACATACCAGACCACAAAAAAGAAGATGGATATCACCGCCGGGGTTCCGAGTCCACCCTTCCTTATTATTGCGCCCAGGGGTGCACCGATAAGGAAGAATACCAGGCAGGCAAATGGGATGGTGAGCTTCTTATGCCATTCGACCTTATATTTACCGATGGATCTGAGGTTTGTCTTGAAGGTTTCTGTTTTTCCAGACAGGAAGCTGCTGCCATCTTTCATTATCTCTATTGACCTTGTCAGGGCCTCCATTTTCCTCGACATCGGCAATGTATCCATGATGGATTTTACGTTGAACTTTGAAGTTGCAGGAGGTGTACCTGAGTCGTCGGCTTTTACTGCGTAATTTGGCAGGGCTTTCCTCTCGACGTAGACCTTTGATGTCAGGAACTCCCTGAACTGGCTTTTCTGCCTGAGGTTATAATTTCCATTAAGTGAATCGATGAAATGAGAAAGCAGCCTCATATCCATGCTCCAGGAAGTGTTCCGGAACATCTCTCCGCCGCTTCGTTCAAGGTCGAAGCCGCTCAGTGACAGTACTATTGTCTGTTCCTTGAAATAATCCTTCCTTGACGGGTATTTCCTTTCGGCAGGGCTGACGTTCTTTTCTTCCAGCTCGGAGAATGAGGAGCCGTTGAATAATTTCATGATCATCCCTGACTCATCAGGTGTAACTTTGATATAACCTGAGTCGGCGATAGTTACGGGCGGGTTTATTCTCTTGTTACGGTGATCGTATATTATCAGCTTGTCGAGGCGGTTAGTTGCAGGGTCTTTTGATGTTATCTTTATGCTGAAGCCTTCTATATCGCTATTGAATGAACCGGCTTGCAGGTTAATATCTGGTCGTTTCCGTTTTATATCAACAAGTAGTGATCTGGCCTGGCGGTTGGAGTAGGGGAGCACAAAGTTGGAAAACAGGAAAGAGACGCCAACGAGAACAGTGATGATGATGATCAGTGGCATCATTATTCTTTTAAGGGGAATACCTGAGGATTTAAGTGCCGATAATTCGCTGAATTCGCCCATATTGCCGAATGTCATCAATGAAGCAAGAAGTATAGCGAGAGGGAGGGCTGTTGGTACGAATGACAGGGAGAACTGAAAAAGAAGCTCTGCCATTATGGGAAAGTTAAGGCCTTTTCCTGCAAGTTCATCGACATACATCCACAGAAACTGAAGCAACAGGATTATGAGCACGATGAAAAAGGTGAATATCAGCGGGCCTATGAATGATTTTATGACAAACTTGTCAAGTTTTTTCACTGCAGGGCAGAATTTGGATGCAAAGCTACTCGATTTTTAATAAAAATCATAGTATCAACGCAAGCCTGGATTGACATATTATGCCGTGGTATGGATTGATGCCCCAGGTATCGGAAATGCATCATATTCCGAGCGCTCTCTTCAGATCATCGATCTGTGTATTCCAGAGGAAGATAGCATCATCTTTTTCTTCCGGTTCTGTAAAATCGGTAATGATCAGGGCAAGGCTGCCGCTTAATTCTTCTATATTGATACGGAATTCGAAGTAGTTGGATTCTTCATCAGGGGCATCAAGCCATTCAAATCTGACAAATTTATTGTCTTTCAGGGCAATAAGTCTGGCCCTGGATTCGGATTTGTTCCATGTAAAGGTAAAGATATCTCCATCGACTGTGGCGTCGTCAGCGAACCATTCACAGAGGCCTTCCGGGGTGCTCAGTCTTGAAAAAAGAACTTTAGGTGAGCAATTCAGTGTATATTCGAGCTCGTACTTCAATCTCATGATTTATTTACCACAATACCAATATGCAATTTAGAAAAAATTATGAGACTTAAAAAAATCAATGTTGTTATTTAAGATCAAACTCTTTATATTTGCACGCCAAAACTGATACCTATTGTAATGTTTTCGGGATCAGGGCGCATGATTCAGTTCTTTTATAAATAAATTGGCGAGATAGCTCAGTTGGTTAGAGCGCATGATTCATAATCATGAGGTCCCGAGTTCAATTCTCGGTCTCGCTACAAGGCAAAACCCTTGCGCTGAAAGCGCAGGGGTTTTTGTTTTGAAGGCATCTGAGCTTGCTCAGAAATGCCATCAAAACAAAAATCCCGTAACCGGCGCAGCCGGAAGGGTTTTGCCTTGTAAAGCCCCCCTGCGAAGAATCGCCATCGGCAATTCTCTTCATTGAAGGCATCTGAGCTTGCTCAGAAATGCCATCAAAACAAAAATCCCGTAACCGGCGCAGCCGGAAGGGTTTTGCCTTGTAAAGCCCCCCTGCGAAGAATCACTGAAAGTAATTCCATCTATTGCGACACAGAAAATTAACCACTTACACAAAGAATAGAGCGGGTGGTTTTTGTTTTGTACCAGGTTTTTGCCAGTCTAAAAAAATGCGAAATAGTATTCTTAGATTCATTCTATCTCTCTTGTATTTAGTGAAGCTGAGATATTGATTCAATCAGATCTAATTTGATCAATTCCCAATATTTACCTTTGAGGCAGATTGGATCAAAATCATTATCTGCATTTTCAAAATTTGAGAAATTATCAATAATCTCTTTTTGATCATGGCCAAAAGGATACCTTTCTTCATGAAGGGACAGCCTTTCATAAATTGAATAATCGTCCATTAAATCATGGATGCCCCAATAATCTTTTTTCCTTCCTCCGTTTGAAATTACTTCAATTTTCATTGCAACTATTTCTTCTTCCACGGCAAATCGAATTCCATCAGAAACAACAAGTTCTTTTACGAAGGTTTCAGTATAGAATAAATCTAACTTAATGCATTCACGTTCATTATTGCCAACAAAATAGGATCTGCCTGGACCAATTGAAGATTGGTTTGGATCAACATATGGAACCGCTTCACGAAGGAATTGATCTATTGCATCAAAATCAACGGATCCATATTGGCTATCAGTAAATAAATCAATATCAACTGATTGTCTATGGCCCCTGTATAAGCTTAGAGCTGTGCCTCCAACTAATCTGAAATCTTCAAATTCTTTAGCAACCATAAGAATCCTCAGGACTCTTAACAATTCTGAGTTTACGGTTTTATAATGAAGTATTCGAGCCATTCATATTAAGTGCTTTATTGACAGCTTCATTTCCATAAAATCTAATTATTTCATCTTTCTCTGTTTCGTTTCCTCTTTCGAAAACTCTCTTTATTATAGATTTTTTTTGTTTTTCCCAGTCAATTTTTTCCATTTCGGTATCCCAAAATAATATCCGCCTTAATTTAGTAAAATCAGGGTGTAATATGTTCTGCTTTTTCTTTAATTCTTTTATATCATAATAAACTTGTAAAGTCATAAAGAATCCTTCCTCTATCTCGAGAGCCTTTTCAATTCTTAACGCAAGATCTGCATTCATTTTTCTTTTCCCTTTTGTTATGGAACCTATAGTTTGCGGATATTCATTTATGGAAATAGCAAACGGACCTTTATGCAAATGACGCTGTTTAAGCTCACGATCAAGAATTAATCCAGGATGGATTCCTTTTATTATTGATAATTCATTTTTCATATGACAAATATAAACAAAAAAATGTAAACAATAATGTTTATAAGAATAATATTTTATTAATTTCTGATAGATTGCAAAAACCTATGTTTTCGGCAAACTAAAACAGGATATAATTTAATGCCCTGAACCTGGATTAAAAACTTAAAATGTAAATAGAAATTATAGAATAAGAAATTGGCAAGTATGTCCAGGAGTTCCGGCATTTATACCATTCGGTCAGAACCACAGATACTTTTAATTTATATGACTATCAGAATTATTTACCTGATTTCATTGATTTTCTTCATTAACCCCTGCCCTATGGGGAGTGAAGAAAATCAAACGACACCTCCTGGGGTTGAATTAAATTAAAAAATTTTCATGCGAATATGGATTAAGTGTTAATTATTCCTGTCAGTTATTTTTATTTATATTACTGTTTATTATTGTATGTTATATTATATTATTGTATATTTGTAGAAAAATGAATATGAAAACCTCTACTTCTATCTTTAAAGTCTTTCAGAAAAGCGATGAATACTTTGAAATACTCAGCGATCCGGACCAGTCTAAGAAGTACGTGATCAGGCAGCTGCTATTCATAATGATCTTCTTTTTCTTTTATGGTGTTGTAATGGGTAGCTATAATGGATTTCTGCAGAGTATTGTTAGCGGCATCAAAGTGCCTTGCCTCATCCTGATATCCCTTCTGATCTGTTTCCCGGCTCTCTATGTGATCCAGTATATGATAGGATCAACAATGAGTATCCCCCAGATGTCGAATATCATCCTGTCAGGTTTTATTGTCTTTTCGACAATCGCCTTGTCATTTGCCCCCGTCGTAATATTCTTTATGATCACTGCCGGAAACTATGCCTTTCTGAAGCTGTTGCATGTAGGCATTTTTACTTTCTCCGGTTTCTTTGCAATAAAAACAATTATCACAGGGTTGACATTCTCATGCGAAAAGAAAAATATTTATCCCAAGCTGGGATTGACGATCTTTAAGATCTGGATAGTGATCTTTGCATTTGTAGGCTCACAGATGGCCTGGAATTTACGTCCTTTTGTCGGTAGCCGCGATATGCCTTTTCAGATATTCAGGCCTCATGAAAGTAATTTTTATGTGGCTGTCGTAAAGTCAATGGCTGACCTGGTTAAGCCAGATAAGGAAGGTGAGACAAAACCCGAATAATTACTTCTGTTCCGGGCGCTAAATCAAGTTGTATGGATGAGGTTGACAAAATAATGACCCTCGAGGAAGTAGCTGATTACCTGAGGCTAAAGCCACAGACTATATATACGTGGGCACAGGAAAAGAAGATTCCTGCTGCAAAACTGGGCAAGGAGTGGCGTTTTAAAAAATCGATTATCGATAAATGGTTCAATGAACATATTGATGATAAGTTCAAAGACTATTATTAACAGGTTCACTGATAACTCCAAGGTATCTCCCCATCCAGTATGGCAACAGCCATATATCTCCGGCACTCATTTCTGAGCTTCCGTCATCACCGCCATCAAGGATAAAACGGTTTGAATTGTGACGCGCTATTCTTAATTCATCAGGAGGCAAAAGCTCTTTTGTCAGCTGATTTCTGAAGTTGGGTGCCAATATTTCGATATCCTTCCGATGGCTGTTCTTAATGTTCCATTCAATAAGGTCCATTGGATATTCCTTAAGGTACCATACTGCATCATCAAATCCGGCCTTTTCAGTACCGGTCATTGCAGCCATGATATTCCAGAGAGCATCTTTCTCAGGTCTTTCAGCGTCCAGGTGATCGATAATAGCTTTTTCGTATGCCGATTTCAGGCTGTCATTAAATGCATACCTGAATAATCCCCAGTAACCCAGGAAGTACATTTCATCATCGGAATGATTCCAGCCTTCAGACAGGAGCATGCTCAGGCTGTCTGTTCCATGCGGGGCAATCCCTATCCCTGACATTGGTTTCATAAGGTTTTTGAAATAACCATAATTATCCATGAGGTTAAATGCCGTACTCCTGTATTTTTCTTTGCCCGTAAACCGGTAGGCAGTCTGCAGCATTCCGATAATATTCGAAGAATTTAGTTTCCGGTCTCCGATCATCTCAGGGAATCCATTAACATATTCCGGGTTCCAGCGGCCCCACCTGGTTGGTTTTCCATCAAAATCAACAAGATAAAGATCATTCTTTAAAATGTTCGACATCAATGTATCGAGGAGTGAAATAGCTTTTGTTTTTATTGCCTTGTCGCTTATAAGCTCTGCAATCACTCCGAATGCAAATACATGGCCTATGGCTTCATCGCTGCTGGTTGTCGATTTCCAGTCCCATCCGGGATCGTCTGCACGGCGCCAGGGTTTGTCATCATACTTATATCCTCTTCTTTCGAATGAGCGGGCCGGGAAGCCTGGGATTTTTGTAAGGGAATAGAGCCGCTCCATCGCATCGAGCGACTCACGGATATTCTGCAGTGCCTCTCCCGAACCTGTTACGGCATAGCGGAACGTCTCTGCTGCTAAATACATCGATGTCCAGAGACCGTCATTATCGGAATCTTCGAGCGTGCCAGATGTAACATCACCTTTCTGCATACCTGAAAATGTTGCATTGAACCCGTAACGTATATGCCGGGAACGTACCTGTTTTTCATAGAAACCTGCTTTTTCAGCAAGCGTCATCTCTTTAAAGCAGATCTGTGCAAGTCCTCCTGTTGTGAGCACCAGAACCGAATTATCAGGTCCGGGACTGATATCTGTTACGGTATCCGAGGGCAGCCATCGTTCTGATGCATAATAACTATATTTCCTGTCCTTTCCCTGGCGAAAGGCACCATGGTTGGATCCGATCCATAACCTGCCATTAATATTTCTGACTGAAGTAATTTCTTCAGACGGCATTCCTGAAATTATCTCCCCGAATAGTTTTTGTTTTTTTGAATATACAAAAAGACCATCACTGGTACCGATGATCACATTATCGCCCGGGATCTCAAAACATGATGAGGCTGCCGGTATATTAAAAGCTGAAAGTACACGACTCTCCGCATCAAGGCAGTATAATGACCTGATCGCCAGTATCCAGAACATATTTTCCCGGGGATCATATTTTATATCAATTATTTTATCGGTGCTGACAGTTGATGACCACAATTCCAGACAATCTTTTACTACGATCATTTTCGAGCCATCTGAGACCAGGAAATTCAGATCCTTACCGGCTGCAAAAAGTTTTGCACCGGGCATATTGTGGCTGGAATACATTTTTCCTACCCATGTATTACTCAATACGGCCTTATTACTAAGATATATTGCCTCTCCTTCTAATAGACCGATACCTGAAATATTGAGGTCCGACAGCGGACGATACATCCTGTCCTTCACCAGTTTACCCGGGAAAAGGAAATCACCATGGCCTGGTTTTAAGATCCCCTCCTGTGATATGATCTGAATATTACCGTTCCTGTCTGCAATTACTTTACGGAGATTATGGAATCCTTCAGAATTTAGGAACCTGATGCTATAATCCTGGAGGTAAGGTTCATCACGATAACCGGTGGTTGTGCTTTTCGGGCTTTTACCATGTTGATTGCAGCTTCCGCAAAGAATTGCAATTGCGAGGATAATGAAAATATACTTCTGCATCTTTATAAATAGATATCTTCAAAGATAGATTTTAAATAATTTCAATCTTCACTGGTTTGTCTGAATACCTGTTATTTTGGATGATCAGTTTAGCTTACTGGCGCTGGCTCATCATATATCAATTACACTCGCTTATTTCATCCTGTCTTTATTGATTTTAACATTTGTCGGGATCTTAATTTAATAAAAGCAGACTCTCATGGATACTTTTAATCAATTGGTCAAATAATGTTAGGAGATACCTTTAAAATATTTAATTTCGGACTGGCTATTATTATAACCGCTGAGCTTTTATCAATTCTTCCAGGTAATTCAGGAAGATACTTATTTAAAATGATTTAGCTGAAATAAAGATTCAGTTTTGAATCTTTAGGCGGTGTCGCATATAGTCCTTGTTGGTCCGTATTCATGTGACTGACGGGGCGAAAGCATGTCCGGGCGAAAGGAAAATGATTCAATTTTTAAATCCTGTGATCATACGTGAAAGGGCTCTTTCAATGATGAGATTTCTTTCTGCTGTCATCATACTGAGTTTATTTTCAGCCGTTGTGAAATCTCAGCCGGCGGAAAGTCTGTATCTGGGTACCATTATCCATTCGGATTATATGGATGATGCTTCCTATGGCCCCTATGAAATAGGCTTCAACTTTACATTCTATGGGAACACCTATCACCAGTTTTATGTAAATACCAACGGGCAGGTGTTTTTTGGTGATCCATCTGTCAGTGGTGAAGAGGCAGCTATCCCGGATACGACAGCCCCGAACAATTTTATTGCCGCCCTGTGGGACGACCTTATGATAAGCAGTGCCGGTAAAATATTATATACCACAGTGGGGGCAGCTCCAAACAGGAAGCTAATCATACAGGCTACCAATATGGGATTTTATCCATTTCCTATTTTTATGGGGACTTACCTCGTGATTCTATATGAGACTTCCAATAAGATACAGGTCCAGTACAGGATAATTATTGATGCGACTTCGGAGAGGGCTCATGGTATGAGTGCTACTATCGGTATTGAAAATGCTGACGGGACAGAGGGGGTACAGTATTCATATCACAATTCCACGGCTATATCAACAGGGAAAGCGATTTCATTTACCCCTTCAGGATCAACCTATTCTATGAATACGGATGCAACCTATGATGGTGTTCTTCTTACTACAAATACAACGCTTCCGGAGCCGGGCATACCCCAGTTATTGAGTCCGCCACAGGATGCAATAATCGGATCAGGACATACTTTTGAATGGTCCGAGTCGGGTAATTCGGCATCATATACCTTGTTATTGTCTACTGCTCCCAATTCTGACCTCGGGTCGGCGGTAAGGTACAATGCAGGAGCGAACCTCTCATATACTGTTTCAGGATTAATTATCGACACAACATATTTCTGGGGTGTTTTTGCTCAAAATGCAACAGGTACCACATGGTGTGAGATTAACAGGTTTACTACATCATCAACACCACCCCTGGCGGCTGTTCCCCAGACCCTCTGGGTTGAGCAATCACAGGAAAAAGTTATAAACCTGGGCTATACCGGAGGGGATGCGAGTGCCAAGACGGCAATAATTACCTCGCTTCCGCTGCAAGGACAGCTTTACCAGTATAATGCAGGATTAAAGGGTCCGCAGATAACAGCCGTTCCGGCAACCGTGAGCGATGCCGGAAGAAACATTATTTATGTAGCCAACGGCACAACCGGAAACGGGGCCGGTAATTTTAATTTCAGGGTTCACGATAATACCGGGTATTCACCGATAGTCCAGAACACAATACACGTAAGTCCTCCGGGGATTCCTCTGCTACTTTATGTTGCAAGAAACACAGGTATTGAGATGCAGTTCGATAAAAACATGGCAAACCCCTCAGGACGGCAGAGCCAGTTTACAGTGACTGTCAATGGTTTAAATGATCCTGTCACCTCCCTGGCGCTAAAAGATGGCGATCCGACAACAATTATTGCAACTCTCACTACTCCGCTTACAGGAACAGAAACGGTTACCATATCATATACTGCCGGAGATGTTACCTCGGCAGTAGGAGGATGGCTTGCTTCATTTTCAGCACAGAGCGTGACACTTCGTTCACAGACCATTACTTTCAATGAGCTTACGCTTCGCCACCTGGGCGATGCACCTTTCAACCTTACAGCATCTGCCAGCAGCGGGCTGGCTCTTACATACTCATCAACAAATCTTTCGGTAGCCACCGTTGTGGGTGGTACTGTTACCATAATTGGAACCGGGACAACAGATATTACGGCACGCCAGGCAGGGAACTCTACCTATGCGCCTGCCAGGTATACAAGGACACTCACTGTTACCGAATCGACAAACAAGACTCTTTACCTTACCTCAGTTATGCTCCAGGGACTTTATAACGGGACGGCAACGATGAGGCAGGCCTATGATGATATCGGACCACACTGGCCGGCAGGAGTGGCGGACCATATTACTGTTGAACTGCATAACTCAGTAACCTATTCATCAATTGTTTACACTATTACTGATGTACCTCTGAGCACATCAGGTACTGCTTCTATTACAATACCGGCGGCTTATTCAGGAAGTTATTATATCACAATCAGGCACAGGAATAGTATTGAAACGACTACCGCGGTTCCCGTTTCTTTTTCGGGAAGTACTATCAGCCAGTCATTCGGATCGCCCTCAAATGTATATGGAGCTAACCTTGGTCTCTCATATGATGGCAGGTATCTGATTTATTCAGGTGATATTGACCATGATGGATTTATTGGGGTAAGCGATATGTCGATGGTCGACTACCAGGCATTTAATTTTGGATTTGGCTATTTGTCGGAAGATATTGACGGAGATGGATTTGTGGGGGTTTCCGATATGATAATAATTGACAATAACTCAGCGAATTTCATATTCGCCATTACTCCCTGAAGGTTTCAGAGGGAGATTTTCATTTCAGGAAAGTATAATCGTTTAAGATGAAAAAGATAATTACCAAAAGGTTCCTCTGGATTCTGATGATCGTCGCCTTTCCGGCTTTTGTTTCAGCTCAGACTCCTACATACCTGCTTGAGCTGCGTAATGATGAACAGACCTCATCAACAACTTATGAGTTTGATATCTATCTTCTCAGGACAGGATCTACTGCCTTTGAATATGCTGCAGGCCAGTATGGGATTACAATCAATCCCAACATTAAGAATGGTGGAACCATAAGTGCTTCTATTGTTTCAGGCAGTTCGGATGCTGCTTTTGTTGCCGCTAGTCAGACCCCAACCAATATAAGTTTCTACGATCCGTCAAACGTCATAAGAATTGCAGCCAGATCACTACCTGCACCAGGCTCTGGAGCTATTATCTCCAGCACATCGCCCGGGTTAAGGTTATGCCGGGTGAGACTTTCAAATACCGCGGCATTCGGACAATATCAACCAAACCTTACATGGACCACAAACACAATATATCCAACACAGGTAAGTGCTTATGTCGCTGGCGTCTCAACTATTATTACTGTTTACGCTTCCCATACGACAACTAACCTGGTAAACCCTGTTCTAAATCCTCCTGTACCTGATCCTCCTGTTGCAAATTCAGGTTCGGGGATTGCATGTACCCAGATAACTGCAAACTGGAATTCATCCACTTCAGCCACATCATACAGGCTTGATGTTTCAACAGATAATTTATTTTCAGCATATGTAACAGGTTACCAGGATCTTAATGTAGGTAATGTTACAAATTACAATGTTACAGGACTAACCTCCGGAACGGTATATTACTACAGGGTGAGGGCCGTAAACAGCTATGGCACATCTGACAATTCAAATACAGTTACCTGTTCCACATCTCCTTCGGCACCTTCCACGCCAGGAATAATTACCGGGACAGCCACCCAGTGTGAAGGATTGACCGGCCAGGTATATTATATCAGCAGTGTACCCAATGCATCGTCGTATACATGGACAGTACCCACAGGATGGACGATTACCTCAGGACAGGGAACCACTTCGGTTACTGTCACAACAGGAGCAGTAGGTCAGAATGGAAGTATAACTGTCTACGCATTAAATACATGTGGGCAGAGTGCAAACCAGAGCCTGGGTGTAACGATAGTTGCCATACCCTCCACTCCGGGTGCCATTTCCGGGACCACGGCCCAGTGCCCTGCTCTTACAGGGCAGACATACAGCATTTCTTCAGTTTCGGGAGCCACATCATACACGTGGACAGTACCAACAGGCTGGTCGATTACGGCGGGCCAGGGGACCATATCAATAACAGCTACAACAGGTTCCTCAGGGCAGGGAGGTGCTATTACCGTTACAGCCAATAACGCCTGCGGGAGCAGCACTCCGAACTCGCTGGCTGTAACAGTTCAGCCGGGAACACCTTCAACACCGGGAACAATTACCGGTACAGCATCACAATGCCCCGGATTGACCGGGCAGGTATATAGCATAACTTCTGTGGCTAATGCAACCACTTACGCGTGGACTGTTCCATCAGGGTGGTCAATAAGTTCGGGCCAGGGAACAACTTCCATCACAGTTACAACAGGCGCATATGGTAACAATGGTGCTATCGCGGTAACTGCGGGGAACAGCTGTGGAACGAGCAGCGCCAGTTCACTTGCAGTGACGGTTTTACCGGGTGTGCCTTCAACCCCGGGAACGATCAGCGGAACAACAGCCCAGTGTCCTGCCTTGTCGGGCCAGGTTTACAGCATAGGCTCCGTAACCAATGCATCAACTTATACATGGACCGTTCCGACGGGATGGTCAATTTCCGACGGACAGGGAACAACCTCAATTACTGTCACAACAGGATCTTCAGGCCAGGGTGGGGCAATTACGGTTACAGCAGGAAACAGCTGTGGCACAAGCTCCGCCAATTCACTCACAGTAACTGTCTCGCCCGGGATTCCCGCCACACCGGGAGCAATAACCGGGACAACTACGAAATGCCCGGGGCTTACAGGGCAGGTTTACAGCATCAGCTCGATAGCCAATGCAACCACATATACATGGTCTGTTCCGACAGGATGGACTATAACAGCAGGACAGGGCACCACTTCAATAACAGTGACAACAGGATCATATAACCAGAACGGTTCTATTTCTGTAACTGCCGGGAACACTTGTGGTACCAGCGGTCCCAGTTCTCTTTCAGTTACTGTTTTACCGGGAACTCCGGCAACACCGGGTACCATTACCGGAACATCAGCCCAGTGTCCGGGGCTGACAGGCCAGGTTTATAGTATCAGCTCTGTAGCAAATGCAACAATATACACCTGGAGTGTCCCAACAGGATGGACAATAACCGCAGGGCAGGGTACAACATCAATAACTGTAACCACAGGATCATATAACCAGAACGGCAACATTTCTGTCACTGCCGGGAATAGTTGCGGAACAAGCGCTTCCAGTTCGCTCACAGTCACTGTTCTGCCAGGTACCCCTTCCACACCGGGGGCAATAAGCGGAACAACGGCACAATGTCCGGGACTTACAGGTCAGACATATAGTATAGGTGCTGTAACTAATGCGACCACTTATACATGGATTGTTCCGACAGGCTGGTCAATAACAGGAGGACAGGGGACTGTATCAATTTCAGTATCAACAGGTTCTGCAGGTCAGGATGGCATTATTACTGTCACTGCAGGAAACAGCTGTGGAACAAGCAGTTCAAACACGCTGGCAGTCACAGTTGAACCAGGTGCACCGGTATCTCCCGGTACAGTTACCGGTACCACAACTCAATGCCCGGGATTAACGGGCCAGGTTTACAGCATAAATGCAGTGACCAATGCCACAACATATACATGGTCTGTTCCTACAGGCTGGTCCATTACAGGCGGCCAGGGCAGTACGTCATTAACAGTAACGACAGGTTCTGCAGGTCAGGATGGCCTCATTAATGTAACGGCAGGAAACAGTTGCGGCACAAGCGCAGCCAGCACACTGAGTGTGACTGTCCAGCCGGGAACACCGGCAACCCCTGGTACAATTACCGGCAGTTCATCAGTATGCCCGGGGCTTACAGGTCAGGCTTACAGCATAAGCAGTGTGACAAATGCATCGACATATACATGGAGTGTTCCCACAGGATGGACAATTACATCAGGACAGGGCACTACATCGATTCAGGTAACAACCGGTTCGTATGGCCAGAACGGCATCATTTCAGTAACTGCAGGTAACAGCTGTGGAACAAGTGCACCGAGATCGCTTTCAGTGACAATTCTTCCAGGTACACCTTCACAGCCAGGATCCATCGCGGGAACTTCGGCACAATGCCCCGGACTTGTCGGACAGATTTACAGCATTGGCAGTGTTACAAATGCCACAACATATACATGGTCAGTTCCGACCGGATGGTCAATTACAGCCGGTCAGGGTACTACTTCAATAGCAGTTACCACAGGTTCTTCAGGACAGGGCGGAAGCATAAGTGTTACCGCATCAAACAGCTGTGGTATAAGTGCTGCCAGGTCTCTCACCGTAACTGTTCAACCAGGCATTCCTGCGACACCAGGGTCAATCAGCGGAACAGCTGCCCAGTGCCCGGCTCTTACGGGACAGGTATATAGTATAAGTTCTGTTACCAACGCAACCACATATACATGGTCAGTCCCGTCAGGCTGGTCAATTACTGCAGGTCAGGGTACAATCTCAGTGACAGTTACGACAGGTTCTTCGGGCCAGGGTGGCATAATTTCTGTTACTGCGGGTAACAGTTGTGGTACAAGCAGTGCTGCTTCACTTGGTGTCACGGTTTCACCAGGAACACCTACGACTCCAGGGATTATTTCAGGTACCGTTGCTCAATGTCCTGCTCTTATCGGTCAGGTTTACAGTATCGGGGCAGTCACTAATGCGACTACCTATACATGGACAGTACCTTCAGGCTGGACTATATCTGCAGGACAGGGAACCACTTCAATATCTGTCACCACAGGATCGTCGGGGCAGAATGGTGACATAACTGTTACTGCCGGGAACTCATGTGGTACCAGTAGTGCAAGTGAACTCGCTGTGACGGTTGCTGCAGGAACACCTTCTGCACCTTCTGCCTCGGCAGGATCCGGTGCCGCCTGTACCCAGATAAATGCCAACTGGGTCGCTTCAGCAAATGCAACTTCTTACAGGCTGGATGTTAGCACAGCCAGCTCTTTTGCAAGCTATGTTACAGGATTTGAAAATCTAAACGTTGGAAATGTAACCTCTTATACAATTACCGGTCTTACTGCCGGTACAACATTCTATTACAGGGTAAGGGCAGTAAACAGCTGCGGGATAAGCGGGAATTCATCAGTAATAAGCTATTCCACCTCACCAGCAACACCTGCGGTTCCCGGAGCCATAACCGGAACTTCAGCCCAATGCCCGGGACTGACCAGCCAGGTGTACAGTATCAGCTCAGTACCCAATGCTACAACTTACACCTGGACTGTTCCGACGGGATGGTCAATATCATCTGGGCAGGGAACGGTTTCAATAACTGTTTCTACCGGATCTGCCGGACAAAACGGAAGTATAACTGTCACTGCCGGAAACAGTTGTGGAACAAGCACTTCCAGCACTCTTTCGGTGACTGTTTCGCCCGGGACACCAGCAACACCAGGAACAATCTCAGGTACAGCCTCACAGTGCCCGGCACTTACAGGACAGATCTATACCATCGCGGCAGTTACAAATGCCACAACTTATAACTGGATCGTTCCAACAGGCTGGTCAATAACCAGCGGACAGGGTACAACATCTGTTACAGTAACCACAGGTAATGCCGGCCAGAACGGGTTAATTAGTGTAACCGCAGGGAACAGTTGCGGTACAAGCACATCAAATACCCTTGCAGTGACGGTCCAGCCAGGTACACCTTCAATACCAGGTGCTATAAGCGGAACATCGGCAGTTTGCCCGGGATTAACAGGACAGGTATATAGTATAGGATCAGTCACCTTTACAACAGTTTACACCTGGTCCGTTCCGAATGGGTGGATCATAAACTCAGGCCAGGGTACAACATCAATATCTGTAACTACCGGATCGGCAGGTCAGAATGGAAGTATCTCTGTTACTGCCGGCAACAACTGCGGCACATCGAATCCTAATTCACTGGCAGTTACTGTTCAGCCGGGGACACCTGCCACACCAGGATCCATAACCGGTACATTAACCCAGTGTCCTGCCGTTACAGGCCAGGTATATTCAATTTCAGCAGTAGCAAATGCGACCACGTATATATGGAGTGTTCCGACAGGCTGGTCAATAACAGCGGGCCAGGGTACAACATCGGTAACTGTCACCACAGGTGCTGCCGGCCAGGGAGGAGTTATTGGCGTAACAGCCGGAAACAGCTGCGGAACCAGCACTTCAAGCACAATAACAGTAACGGTACAACCCGGAACCCCTTCAATGCCTGGAACAATTACAGGGATAACACCTGTCTGCCCTGGAATTACAGGGCTTACATACAGCATTGCTACAGTTACAAATGCAACAACCTATACATGGAGTGTTCCCACAGGATGGTCCATTACATCAGGGCAGGGAACTACTTCTGTAACAATTACATCGGGATCCTATGGCCAGAATGGCAGCATATCTGTATCAGCAGGTAACAACTGCGGAACCAGTACAGCCAGGACTCTTGCTGTGACAGTACTTCCCGGAACACCATCGCAGCCGGGGACGATATCAGGTACAGAGACCCAGTGTCCGTTACTGGCAGGGCAGACATACACCATAAGCCCGGTGACGAATGCAACAACATATACATGGAGTGTTCCCACAGGATGGTCAATTACTGCAGGGCAGGGAACGACATCAATTACTGCGACCACAGGGTTATACAATCAGAATGGTGTTATTTCAGTTACTGCAGGTAACAGTTGTGGAACAAGTACTCCCAATACACTGGCAGTGACAGTATCTCCTGCAGCTCCTTCAACCCCGGGAACCATTACCGGCACTACAGCACAGTGCCCGTCGTTGACAGGCCAGGTTTACAGCATCAGCGCTGTTACCAATGCCACTGTTTATACATGGAGTGTGCCATCGGGCTGGACCATTACATCGGGCCAGAATTCCACTTCAATAACCGTGACGACAGGTACGGCGGGCCAGAATGGAATTATCTCGGTAACTGCAGGCAACAGCTGTGGAACAAGCAGTGCAGCAACTTTAACAGTAACCGTAGGAAGCCAGTCGACAGCACCGACAGGGATATCGATCACCAATAATAATACCTGCAGCGGAACCTCCAAGACGCTTGTTGTTACAGGAGGGAGTCTTGGTACAGGCGCCAGCTGGGAATGGTTTACCGTCTCGTGCGGTGGAACCTATGCAGGTACGGGGTCGAATATAATTGTAGATCCTGCTGCCGGGACAAGCACAACATACTATGTAAGGGCAACAGGTACATGCAACACAACTCCATGTGCCAGCGGGACTGTTGTGGTACTGCCTTCAGTGGGTATTCCTTCCACTCCGGCGCCTTCTGCAAGTACAATCTGCCAGGGAAGTTCTAATACAACATATACAACGTCAGCAGCAAATGCCACAAGCTATACATGGTCGATGACAGGTACAGGAAATACTATTTCAGGTACAGGAACCACAGGAACAGTAACATGGTCGCCATCATTTACAGGTGTAGCCACAGTAAGTGTTGTGGCTAACGGATGTAACGGTCCGTCGGCGGCATCGTCAACAACGGTTACTGTTGATCCCCGGCCGGTACCGACGCTGTCAAGCTCTGAGACCGACAATGCATTTTGTACCGGCACCAGTGTCACTTTTACTGCCGGCGGAGGAACAAGCTATAATTTCAGGGTTAATGGTACCAGCAGGCAATCAGGATCTTCCAATACATTTACAACTACTACCCTGACAAACGGGCAGGTTGTTGATGTGATTGTTACCAATGCCGATGGCTGTTCGGCCACATCTGCCGGTATAACTAATGTTGTTTATGCCTTGCCAACGCCGACCATATCAAGTTCAGATGCCGATAATTCATTCTGTATGGGAACCATAATCACATTTATTGCAGGTGGCGGTGTGAATTATGATTTCAGGGTCGGAGGTATAACTGTTCAGAACGGAGCTTCAAATACCTATATATCAAGCACCCTCTCAAACGGCCAGACTGTAAGCGCGGTTGTTACGAACAGCAATGGTTGTTCCGCTGCCACATCGGGAATAACAAATTATGTAAATACCCTGCCATTTATTGCAGTGACCACCCCGGCAACATGTGCTCCAGATCTCCTTACTTATTCACTGGGGGTAACTGTTAATATTGGAACAGTGACTTCTACAGCCGGAACAGTTACATATGCAGGCAGCAATGCCTGGAATATCACTGCGATACCATCCGGGACCAATGTTACAATCACTGTCAGGGATCCTGCCACCTGCGAAAGTACTATCGCGGTTACAGCACCAAACTGTTCTTGCCCTGTCATAAATCCCCCGGTCAGCGGAGGTGATAAGACCTATTGTGCGTCGGCATCCGTACCAACGATAAACGCTTCCGTGGCAACGGGAGAAACAGTTGACTGGTACAATGCCCCAACTGGCGGAACGGTTCTGAGATCTGCAAGCCTCACCTATACGCCATCAGGACCTGGTACATATTATGCCCTGGCCAGGAATACGACCTCGAATTGTGTAAGCTCTACACGTACTGCCATAAATGTGACCATGTTTGCCTTACCAACACCTACACTGGTGAGTTCGGATGGTGATAATATATTCTGTTCAGGTACATCTGTAGTATTTACAGCAGGTGGAGGAACAAGCTTTAACTTCAGGGTTAACGGGACAAGTATCCAGAATGGAACCTCAAATACATTCACTACCACCACGCTTACAAATCAGCAGGTTGTTGATGTAATTGTTACCAACTCAAACGGATGTTCTGAGACATCTGCTGCAATAACAAATACGGTACAGTTGCTGCCAACACCCACACTTACCAGCTCTGACCCTGATAATACATTCTGTGCCGGAACAAGTATTATTTTCAGTGCAGGGGGAGGAACAAGTTATAATTTCAGGGTTAATGGAATTAGTGTAAAGAATGGAGCTTCATCTACTTATACTACCAGCACACTGACGAATGGTCAGATTGTTGATGTGATAGTTACAAACAGTAACGGGTGTTCAGCCACTTCATCGCCAATAACAAACGTGGTAAGGGCATTGCCTACACCTACTCTCACAAGTTCGGATGCCGATAATATTTTCTGTTCCGGGTCGACAATAACCTTTACTGCCGGTGGCGGCACAAGCTATAACTTCAGGATAAACGGCACAAGTGTTCAGTCGGGAAGTTCCGCAACATACACAACTGCAGCTATTACCAATGGACAGGTTGTTAATGTTATAGTTACCAATTCCAATGGTTGCACTGCAACATCTGCCGGGATTACAAATACTGTCGATGCCATTCCTGATGCCAATGCTGGCCTGGGAGGTAATGAATGTGACCTGACATTCCAGATGAATGCAGTTCCAAGTGTGGGCATCGGAACCTGGACCAGGACATCAGGGCCGGCAGGATCATCTGCAACTTTCAGCCCAAGCAGCAATTCACCAACAGCTATTGCATCGGTATCCACCTATGGGACATATACCTTTACATGGACAGAGACGAATGGAACATGTTCAGAAAGCAGTTCCATAACTGTCAATTTCTATCAGCAGCCGGTAGCGAGCGCCGGAACAGGAGGTAACAACTGCGGGCTTTCATTCCATCTTAACGGGTCGATTTCCGGAAACATCGGAACCGGCACCTGGTCTAAAGTATCAGGTACTGGGATTGCAACATTCTCTCCATCAGCCAATAATCCCACTGCAACAGTAACTGTTGATACTTATGGCTTATATACTTTCAGATGGTCGGTAACTAACGGGACCTGTACAACCAACCAGACGGTCAACATTACCTTTGTTGAACAGCCGGCAGCTGATGCTGGCAACGGAGGCACCGAATGCGACCTTGATTTCCATCTGAATGCCACAGCTGGTCCTTCCACAGGATCATGGAGCAAGATCAGCGGCCCGGGAAATATATCGTTCAATCCCGGCCCCGGTAAACCTGATGCTATTGTGACAGTAGACCAGTTCGGAACCTACGAATTCGCCTGGACGACGGTGAATGTCACCTGTCAGTCAACAGACATGATAACAGTTAATTTCCACGATATCCCGCAGGTTAATGCCGGTAAAGACACTATAATATGTGAAGACGGTGCTGCTCAGCTGCAGGCTGTCGGTACAGGTACCTTTATATGGACCCCTCCGGATGGATTATCGGATGCCAATATTGCCAATCCTATTGCGACCCCGGATATCACTTCAGAATATACTGTCCAGATCACTGATCAGTTCGGGTGTAAGAACACCGATAAAGTGACTGTTGAAGTATGGAATATCCCTGTTGTGGATGCTGGTCCCGACATGGAACTTGAATACCTCTTCACGGCTGATCTTAATGCCACACCTCTGCTGGTCCATGAAACAGGTAAATGGACGGTTACCGCCGGTACCGGGCAGTTCACTGCTGACGATGAGCCTGCAACCACAATCAGCGGACTCTCTGC
>JGI20214J51088_10000188_pt1 | contig 44438 bp, 36 predicted proteins | sample WetSurMetagenome_FD_51088 | JGI IMG/M metagenome (IMG submission 51088) | reverse complement strand
CGTTTCGATGCACCGCACTTTATAAAGAACTATTCTCAATACTTTGGCATAGCCTTTGTAATTCTCACCGGCAAAGCCGGTGGTTTAGCTTTAAGAATTAGGTATTCTCGATGACAAAAGCAAATTTTTAGTCCTATGGGCAAAGCAATTCATCAGGTATCTTGATGGACTTCCTTTGGAGCAGGTATCCGCTGAAGTGATCGAAACATTCCTGGCAAACCTGCGCAATAATGGCCGTACTCAGGATTGGCAGATTGACCAGGCGCGGAATGCAATCGCAATTCTGCTCCAAGGCCGGAAGAAAACCCAACCGTCAGGCTCCGGCACGAGGGTAAAGGAACTATTCAGGGACTCTATTGGCGACCCGGTGCGCCTTCAGGAGCTTCACGGCGATATCATCAAACGGTTGGAAACGGAAATCCGGGTGCGGCACTTGGCCTACGGTACCGAGACATCCTATGTTACCCGGGTCAAACGGTACCTCTCGTTTCACGGCCTCAAAGATCCGGCTGAGCTCGAAACGTCGCATATTAAGCGATACCTGACGTATCTTGCCGAAAAGCGGAACATCTCCGCCTCCACGCAAAATCAGGCGCTCAACGCCATTGTCTTTCTGTATTCTCAGGTGTTAAAACAGTATCCCGGTGACTTTGCCGATTTCTCTCAGGCCAAAAAGCCCGTTCGCGTGCCCACGGTTCTTACCAAAGACGAAACCAACCTGGTTCTCGAAAGGCTTGACGGTGTGTGGCGTGTGATGGCCGGACTGATGTGGGGCACCGGGCTGCGCGTGATGGAATGCGTACGGCTTCGGGTGCAGGACATAGACTTTGATATGCAGCGGATCATCGTGCGGGGCGGAAAGGGCGGCAAGGACAGGATCACCATGCTGCCGGAGCGGTTCATTCCCGCACTCAAGGCGCGGATAGAGAAATCGAGAAAGATATTCGACAATGACATCCGCAGGAATGTTGCGGGCGTTTATCTCAATCCGGCCATTGAGCGGAAATATCCGCGCGCCGGCAAGGAGTGGATCTGGCAATGGGAGTTTCCGTCGGCACAACTTTCCGTCGATCCGAGAAGCGCGATTGTCCGGCGTCATCATCTGTACCCGGATTCGCTGCGGCGGCGCATAAAACGGGCCGCGCTTGCCGCAGGAATCGACAAGAGGGTCGGTTGCCACACCCTCCGTCATTCGTTCGCCGCCCACCTCCTCAAGAACGGCGCCGACATCCGCACGGTGCGGGATATCCTCGGCCATTCCGACGTGTCAAACACCATGATCTACACCCACGTCCTCAACCGTCCGGGCGTGCCGCTTCCGAGCCCGGCCGACGCCTGACGGCTTGTGCGGAGTCGCGGGTTCCGGTTTTTCCGTGGGGCGCTTCACGCGTACGGCGGATACACCCTGTCGGTTTTTAGCCGGCGGGCGCGGGACGAACGCTTGAGCTTGCGGAGCGCTTTTTGCTTGATCTGGCGGATCCGTTCGCGCGTGAGTCTCAGCCGCCGGCCGATCTGGTCGAGCGTGAACGGGGTCTCCTCACCGATGCCGAAATAGAGCTTGATGACCTGTTTCTCGCGGCTGGTGAGGGTGTCGAGGGCCCGGCCTATCTCATTATGGAGTGAAAGCTCCGTCGCGCCGTCGTCGGCGCGCTCCTGGTTTTCGTACTCAAGCAGATCGAGGCGATTGCCGTCTTCGCCCTGTCGGAGGGGTGCGTCGAGCGAGACGTGGGAGTTTCCGATCCTCATGGTTTCCCAGACCTCCTCTTCGCCTATGTCAAGCTCCCGCGCTATTTCGCCCACATTGGGCGTCCTGCAGAATTTCTGTTCGAGCTTGCGCTGCGCCCTGCCTATCTTGTAGAAGGTGCCCACGCGGTTGAGGGGAAGTTTTACAATGCGCGACTGCCGGGCGAGCGCCTGAAGAATCCCCTGGCGTATCCACCACACCGCATAGGAAATGAACTTGAAGTTCTTCGTTTCGTCAAACCGCCTGGCGGCCCGGATGAGGCCGAGGTTTCCCTCGTGGATAAGATCGGAAAGGGGCAAGCCCTGGTTCTGGTAATTGCGGGCCACCGAAACGGCGAACCTGAGGTTCGCCTTCACCAGCTTTTCAACCGCGTCACGGTCTCCCTTGTGGATGCGCCGTGCCGTCTGCGCTTCCTCTTCGGCCGAGAGGGCTTCGTTCTTGACGATTTCTTTAAAATAGTGGGCGAGGGAATTTTCTTCGGGAAGGGCCTGGCTTTTCTTCATTGTATCCGCTCGTGCCGCGCCGGGGGCGGCCGTGAGGCGACGAGGTGACTTCTCCAATTGCCGACCCTGTTCTCGGAACCGCATTTGTAGCAAATCAGGGTCACCTCATCGCTTACGAACCGCCGGAGCGGCGGTCCTGCGGCCCGCGGAGCATCGACAAACCTTGCCTTGTAGTTCTCCGTCGCGCTCACCCGGGCCCCGCAGGTGGGGCATTTCAGCAGGCGCGAGGCGAGGGCCGCCAGCAATTCGTCGTTCGAACCGGTACCCGTACCGGCGACGCCGAAGTTCCGGAACGTTACCATTCTGAGCGGTTCGTTTTTTGATACTTCATGGTACGCGGGGTTGTCGGACAGCCAGGCCTTTACCAGCGCATCAAAAGGCAGGGCGCTTGCCGGAAAAATCACGCAGGCCTCAGGATCGATGGATACGCATGGATTGCCTACGTTCATGGATTGCTCCTCCCCTCAATATATGTGGGGCCGCGCACGCCGTTTGAAGCCAAAGGCAACAAGTTTTTGCGCGGGCGGAACGGCGGTTTCGGCGGGCCGTTGAAAAAGTCGGCTCGTTACCGTTCATGTTTTTTCAACACCCAGTTAGAGCCGGAAAATAAAAAAAGTCCCGTTTTCCTCATTGATTTTCTTGGAAAACGGGACTTTTTAGAAATGAGCTAGGCGGGATTCGAACCTGCGACTCTCGCCTTAAAAGGGCGATACTCTACCGCTGAGTTACTAGCCCATTCGAATGTCTGCGGATATCGGAGGGTATAAAATATATCGGGTTGGGGAAGCGGGGCAATGGGTACGGGAGCAAGCACGATGTAAAGAATTATCGGAGGGGGAAGCGTCCCCCGGCTTCCGCCGCGCCGAAAAAATCCTCTAAAATTCATCCGCTATGCGCGCCGGCGATCCGGCGGGGGCGCGCCCCCTCGCGGGTAGCCCCGAGTGGAAGCGGCGGCGGAACCAGATACCCGCGTGGGGGCGCCACGAAGCGATAGTCGATGACGGAGGACTTCATCGCCTTGTAACTTTGTTACTTGCTTTCTATCTTGTTGTATATTGCAACCATGGCCTTCCTTCCATCGAGGATCATCAATCCGCCATCCGCTTTATGCGGACGGCGTTCCGCGTTTTTGCAGACGGCCTTTGTCATCAACGTTATTTTTTGCCTTGCCAAATTCGACTCGGCCCCGTGCTCCCCCATTGAGACATCGCCTCCCGTAAACCGGCCGTATATCGAATTGATCGTGGAACATTCGACGGGGCCGGCGTTGTGCTTTCATGACGCGTCACCGTCTTCTTCGCCAATCATTCAACGGCCTTCTTTTTCTCGGGCAATCAACGAATTCATCCGGGAAGCGTTCGACTCCCGCGCCCTCCGCCTTCCCGCGCTAAACGCGCGGCACCTGCGCGAGGGCGAACGGCTCGTCTCCATCGTTCGCAGCTTTTCAATCCCCCACCAGTCCGCCGACGGCTACTAGTCCCCAAACGCAGGCGATTCGTTGTTTGCATGCTCAACCGGCCGACGGTGAGCGTCGCTTTCCGCGCCGTTTTTGAAAATTTTTCATCACAGACGGGATTCATCATGCGAAACCAAACTATAAAGTCATCGACCAGATTGTCCCGATACCTCCGCCGCCTCAACGGCTGCACCATGGAATATGATTGCCGGGCCTACGAGCCCATACTCCGCTCGATCAAGAAACTCGCGGAAGGTTTTGCGAATGCATCGGACGAAGAACTAAAAGGCATGTCGTCCCGCCTCGTTTCCCGGGCGCGCGGCGGCGAGCAGCCCGGCAACATGCTTGTCGAGGGCTACGCCGTCGCCGCCGAGTCCGTGAGGCGGACGCTCGGCTTTACCGTTTTCGACGAACAGATTCTTTGCGCCATCGTCCTCAACGCCGGAAAATGCGCCGAGATGCAGACCGGCGAGGGAAAGACGCTCGCCGCGGTGCTGCCCGCATACCTCAACGCGCTTTCGGGCAAAGGCGCGCACGTCCTCACCTTCAACGATTATCTTGCGAAGCGCGACGCGGAATGGATGGGGCCCGCGTACCGGTTCCTCGGGTTGAGCGTGGGCTGCGTACAGGATGGAATGGACGCCGATGGCCGGAAGGCGGCGTACGGTTCCGACGTCACCTACGTGACGGCAAAGGAAGCCGGGTTCGATTTCCTCCGTGACGGCCTGTCCTATTCGGAGGAGGGCATCGTGCAGCGGGCGTTCCACTACGCGATAGTGGACGAGGCCGACTCCATCCTTGTCGACGAGGCGAGGGTGCCGCTCGTCATCGCGGGCGACGGGCCCGCCGGATGCGGCGGCGGCGAGGCGGTGCGTGAAGCCGCCGGGGTCGCGGCGCGGCTGGAGAAGGGGACGGACTTCGAGTTCGACGATTATGCGCGCAACGTCCATCTCACCGCCGCGGGCGAGCGGCGCGCCGAGGGGATGCTGGGCTGCGGCAACCTGTATGCCGGGGAAAACTTCGACAGGCTCTGCAGGCTCAACCTTGCGCTGCACGCGCTCCACCTTCTCCATGCCGACGAGGACTACATCGTGCGCGACGGCCGGGTGGAACTCGTCGACGAATTCACCGGCCGCGTGGCCGACAAACGGCGCTGGCCCGACGGACTGCAGGCCGCGGTGGAGGCGAAGGAGGGCCTGCACGACCCGACTTGCGGCTCGGTACTCAACTCGATTACGCTCCGGCACTTTATCGGCATGTACCCGAAGCTCGCCGGAATGACGGCCACCGCACAGGCGGCCGAGGAGGAATTGCGAAGGTTCTACCGGTTGCACGTGACGGTGGTCCCGCCGCACAAGCCCTGCGGGCGAGTCGATTACCCGGACAGGATATTCTCCACCAAACAGGCCAAGCAGCGGGCGCTTGTCGACGAGATCGCCGCGGCGCATGCCGCAGGCAGGCCCGTTCTTGTCGGGACAAGAACGGTCCGCGAATCCGACGCGCTGGCCGCGGATCTCGAACGCAGCGGGATCGCTTGCAGGGTACTCAACGCGCGCAACGACGCTCTCGAAGCGGCGATCGTGGCCGAAGCGGGCGCGCTATGCGCCGTCACCATTTCAACCAACATGGCGGGCCGCGGCACCGACATACGGCTCGGCGGCGCAACCGGGAAAGACCGGGAGAGGGTCGCGGCGCTCGGGGGGCTCTACGTGATAGGCACGAACAGGCACGAAAGCCTGCGCATAGACGGCCAGCTGCGCGGCAGGGCGGGCAGGCAGGGCGATCCGGGGAGCTCGCGGTTTTTCATCTCACTCGCGGACGACCTGTTTGTAAAGTATCGGCTCGCCGATCTCCTGCCTGCCCGCCGGGCCGGGACGGACGAACGCGGCGAAATCGACGACCCGGTGCTGCGCGCCGAGATAAACAGGGTGCAACGGATTATCGAAGGCCAGAACACGGAGATAAAAACGACCCTGCAGCGCTATTCTCACCTCGTGGAAAAGCAGCGCGGCATCCTTGCCGAAAAAAGGCGGCGGACGCTTCGCCCGGGCGCGGCGTTCGAAGCGATTCTTGAACTCGACCCTGCGTCGGCGCGGCGGTGCGCAGCGGCTCTTGGCAATCGCGAAGCTTCCGCCGCGTGCACCTCAGCCGCGCTGTCGTGCATCGACCGGCACTGGTCGCGGCACCTTTCCGTTTCGTCGGACATCCGCGAGGGCATCCACCTGCGCCGGATGGGCGGGCAGGATCCGCTGTACGAATACCAGAAGCTTATCATCGTCCTGTTCGACGACGCAATGGCCGCCATAGCCGAAGACACGCTCGCGGAATGCCGGAGCCTTGCCTCAGGCGGGCCGGGCGGTGCCGGTGCCCGGCCCCACGGCGCGCCTTCGGCCACGTGGACCTACGTGATCAACGATAACCCGTTCGATCCCATGCTCGAGATCGAACTCAAGGGCAACATAGGACTGAGCGCCTGGGCCGGACTGTTGTGGCCGCTTACGGGATTGTATTTCCTGGTCAAGAAGATTAAGAATAGAAAAGAGAAGAAATTGATCGTATAGAAGGGCGCCAACCTCATTCCATTTGTTTAACGCGTCTACGCATCAACGCGTTTACACATTTACGCTTCAACTTTTTCTTTGTCCCTCCAGCCGACGCTCGTGGGTGCCGCCCAACAGAAGTATGGTCTGGCATCGGTCCCGTCATGGCGGCCACCCAGGAGGGGGTAGCGGAAGACCGGCGCGGGACGACCTGAACTATGATGGTACGAGCGCCGGGCTGCAGCGAGGGGGATACTTCCCCCACTCGGACAGGTCATTTAGTTGTATATTTTAAAAGAAGAAATCATTTTTCAAAACGGGAATCGCTCATGAGCTTCAAGAAACTCCAAAAAGTGCCTACCGTCAAGGAAATCATGGCGCAGATGCCCCTTCCGAAGGCGTGCGCGGACATCAAGAAAAAACGCGACGCCGATATCATCTCCGCGCTCGCGGGAAAAACCGACCGCTTCGTGCTCATCATAGGGCCGTGCTCGGCGCACGACGAGGACGCGGTGTGCGACTACATCAACCGGCTCGCCGCGCTCGGTGCAACCGTGGCCGACCGGCTCATTCTCGTGCCCCGCATCTACACCAACAAGCCCCGAACCATGGGCGTCGGATACAAGGGCATGGCGCACCAGCCCGACCCGCAGAAGGAGCCCAACATCGTTGAGGGCCTGCGCGCCATCCGCCGCATGCACATACGCGCGCTGGCCGAGACCGGGCTTTCCGCCGCCGACGAAATGCTGTACCCAGAAAATTATCCCTATCTCGAGGATTTGCTTTCCTACGTCGCCATCGGCGCGCGCTCGGTGGAAAACCAGGCGCACCGGCTCACGGTGAGCGGGCTCGACATTCCCGTGGGCGCAAAAAACCCCACCAGCGGCGACATGGAAGTGATGTTCAACGCCATAGCCGCGGCGCAGGCGGGCCACGTGTTCCTCTACAACGGATGGGAAGTGAGCACGAGCGGCAATCCGTACGCGCACGCGGTGCTGCGCGGCGCCGTGAACCATTACGGCCAGAACATCCCGAACTACCATTACGAAGACCTCATGCTCTGCGCCGAGAAATACCACAAACGCGGGCTCGTCAACCCGGCAATCGTGGTCGACACCAACCATTCCAATTCAAACAAACGTTACAAGGAACAGTCCAGGATAGCGCTCGAAATAATGGAGAGCAGGCGCCACTCCCCGACGCTGCGAAAAATCGTGCGCGGACTCATGGTCGAGAGCTTCATCGAGGAGGGCATGCAAAAGCCGGATGAAAACGTGTACGGGAAGTCGATTACCGACCCGTGCCTCGGATGGAGCGACACAGAGAGGCTGGTAAAGGAGCTGGCGGAGAAGGCGTAAAGTTTGGAAAAGCCCGCGGACGTCGGTTCGGCTCGTTCCAAGACAACCACCACGCGGTTTTATTCGACGTTTGAACGTTCGCCCGCTCAAAGGCACGCCCAATGGCCCGATCAAGATATCCGCTTGTCTCCATTCCGGACGCCCTGTTCTTCGCGGCGGTGTTTTTTTTCACCCGGTTCTGGATAAACCCTTCGTACCTCTACGCCTATCCCGGCTTTTTCCGCAACATTACAGTCGAAACCTACGCGCCGTGGTTCATCTCGTTCGCGCCGCAGTATCCCGGCAGGCTCACCGACGTCATCGTGTCGGCCGCCGCGCCCCTTTTATCGAACGCGTGGGCGGGTTCCGCGATCATTGCGCTCCTCGTCTCGGCCCTGTGCCGGCTGCTCGGCAGGATTCTTTCCGAACTGGGCCTTGTCGGCCTTACGGAACTCAAGTTCGTTCCCGGCCTTCTCGCCGTTTGCGTGCTCTGCTGCGGCCGCAATCCGTTCCCCGGCGGCGTGGCGCTCGTCCTGGGTCTGCTCGCCGCGCTCCTGCACACGGTCTTTGCGCGCCGCCTCCCCCGGCTCCGTCTCGGACTGTATCTTGCGCTGGCGGCCGCCGTCTACATAGCGGCGATAGAGGCCTATCTCACGTTCGTCATTGTGTGCGCGATCTTCGAGTTGTCGCCGCGAAAGAATTTGCTTGGCGCCTTTGCGGCCCTCGCCGTCGGCGCCTGCGTTCCTCCAGCCCTGTCGTTAACCGTTTTTCCGCTCTTTCCCGTCGCGGAATCGTACATCCGGACCTTTCCCGGCCGCTCAGCGGGCCCGTTCCGTGACGGAATCCTTTCTTTGGCGTTTTTAATCGCGCCCTTGTCCGCGATCTTCATCGCGGCGGTTTTCGGCGCGGTTTTTCGTTTGCCGGTGTTTGCGGGACAAAAAAAATCCCGGAGGCTTTCGGCGCTGCGTTCTCCAACGGTACGCCGCGCGGCCATTGGGATTTCGGTCGCGTTTTTCGGGGCCGTTCTTTTCTGGGCGTGCGGTGATTCCATGGCAAAGACGCGGTCGACGGTTCGGCTGAGCCGCGCCCTGGTCTCGGAAAACTGGGACCGTCTCATCGCCGTGGCCAAAAAAACGCCCGTGACTCGAGTTACACCGTACCAGGTCAACGCAATCGATCTCGCCCTGTATCACCGGGGGCGCCTCCTGGAAGACTTGTTCAGGTTCCCGCAAAACCAGAACACCCTTCTAGTGTTCCCCTTTACGCGTTCCACGAACCCCACCGACCGTTTCTACGACATGGTATGGGGGGCGCAGACGTGGTACGACCTCGGCGTGATCAACGTCGCCGAGCATTGCGCGCTCGAGGCGCTCACGGTCTGCTACCATCCCGAAGGGCTGCGGCTTCTTTCGAGAATCTATCTTGTCAAGAACATGCCCCAGGCGGCGCGAACCTGCCTCGCGGCCCTGGCGAAGGACGGCGGATACCGCGCCTGGGCGGCCGCGACCCTCGATTCACTGTCGTCGAATCCGGCGTTTTCGTTCCCCGAAACACCGTTTGTGAAATCGGTTTCGATGAAGTCCCGGTTCATACTCACCGGCATCCCGCCCTTCGACACGCTGCTGCGCGAAAACCCCTACAACCGGATGGCGCTGGAATACCAGGTCGCGTGGAACCTCATCCGGCGGAACATCGACAGCCTGCAACGGTATGTTCCGGCCTTTCGCAACTTGGGGTATCAAAAGATTCCCCTGCTCATGGAAGAAGCGCTCCTTTTGAGCGGCGCCTACGACGAACAGCGGGAGATTTCGGGCTATTCTCCGAGCCCCGAGGCCGCCGCCTCCTTCTCCCGGTATTATTCGATTCTGTTTACCCGCCATAACGGCGACGCGCGGGAAGCGTTTAAAGAACTCGCCGACTCATGCGGCTATTCGTACTTCTTTTATTATTCCTTTGGATTTTCGAGGGCAAACCTCAGTAAAGAACCACGGCCATAGGACGTGGCTTTGATGAGGGGGTATAACCCCCGAAATCAAAGGCTTTTTCGTAACGTTGCGCACTACGGCCAAAGGCCGTGGTATCTTTTCGAGAAAACGCTGTAGGCTTTTCACTATTGCCTGTTCGAGCTGCACAAAATGAAAAGAAGTAGGCCGTACTCCGGCACAAGAATCCGGCGCGAGGCCCTTGCGCTTATTTTCCCTTTCCTCGCGGCCTTCGGCTGCTCGCCGTCACGACCCGACGACGCGGCTCAACCGGTGCACCGCCGACCCGATATTTTCCCGCTCTCGCACGGTACGGTGATTCCCCCCAACATTGCCCCGCTCAATTTCGTCGTCCGCGAGAACGGAGACGCCTTCTTCGTCCTGCTGAAGCCCGCCGACGGAAAGGCCCTGGAAGTTTCAAGCCGGTCGCCGCGCATTTCGCTTCCGCGCGGGCCCTGGCGGGAGATGCTCGCGCGCAACAGGGGAAAGACAATCGACGTGGAAATTTACTGTCGGGCCGACAAGACCTGGCGCAGGTTCGACGCCGTGCGGGACACCGTGGCGCCCGACGGCCTCGACCCCTTTGTCGCTTACCGCAAGATTCCCCTATGCAAAGACTGGTATGCGATGGGCATGTACCAGCGCGACGTGCGCGACTTCAACGAAAGAATCGTGTTCGAGAACAGGAGCACCACCGCGTGCCTCAACTGCCACAGTTTTCTCAACAACGCTCCCGACCGCATGGCCATCCAAGTCCGGTCGAAATCGTTCGGCACGCCGATGGTGCTCGGCGGCACCGAGGGCGGCCGCTTCGGGCTTAGGGCCGTCAACACCGCAACCGCGTTTTCAAGCGGCAAAGTGGGCCTCACGTCCTGGCACCCCGGCGGGAACCTTGTCGCTTTCACCATGAACAGGTTCGAGATGACTTTCTTGACCGCCGGCACCGAACCCCGGCAGGTTTTCGACGCCGCAGCCGACATCGCCCTGTACGACAACGCAAGCAACGAAATAAGCACCTGCCCGGCGCTGTCGCGAAAGGATCGGATCGAGACCATGCCGGAGTGGTCGCGCGACGGCCGCTCCCTGTACTTTTGCAGCGCGCCGCAGCTTCCCGAAAGTCAATACAGAAGCCTCGCATGCGACTTGATGCGGATCGCCTTCGACCCGAAGACCGGGGCATGGGGCGCGGTCGACACCGTTCTCACGGCCGTACGCGCCGGCGGGAGCGTGCTCCAGCCGAGGACGTCGCCCGACGGCAGGTTCATCCTCGTCAACGTATCGCCCTACGGCGATTTCCCGGTCGATAAGGACGGCACCCGCCTGGCCCTTCTCAACCTGCAAACCGGATCGTTCGCCGTGTACGATTCGGAGCTTGCCTGGACCGACTCGTGGCACGGGTGGTCGAGCAACGGACGGTGGATAGTGTTCAGCAGCAAGCGCCTCAACGGCAGGTTTTCCTGCGTCTGCTTCGCCTACGCCGACTCGGCCGGGGGCCTGCACCGTCCCATCGCATTGCCCCAGAAAGACCCTTCGTTCTACGAATCGTCGGTGTTCGCCTACAACGTGCCGGAATGCCTCACGGCAAGGATACCGGTCGCCATCGCGCAGTTCGCCAAAGCGCTCCAAAACTACGGAAAAAAATCCTCGAAAGACGCGGTCACCGCGGCGAGCGCCCGTGCGGGAGAGTACGAGGAATATTCCGGCGGGCTGCGGTAAGGCACCGGGAGATGTACTCCACCAGCCGCTGCATGCCTTCGTTATCGCCCGCCTCAATGCGTACCGACTGGTCAACGTTGAACCCGCCATGTTTCCAACCCCCGCATGTTTGTCACGATGTCCAGGTCTATCTTGAACTCATCGCGCAGCAGGTCAAAGACATTTTCCTGCCAGATATCCGCCGCGCGGTATTTCCAGATCGGGAATGTGCACGAAGCGCCCTGTATCCGTGAATATGCCCTCGGGCACTATCGCATGTATAGGTGATGAGATCGCCGGACGTCTGCACGCCGCCCACCATGGCGGGAACCCCGCAATCACCCGATCTCCAGGCCGTAAACTGTGCACACGGTATCATAGGTAGCCCGCCACAGGTTGTCACTCCGTTCTGAAGCATGAGGAGTTCCGGCGCCAAAGCGCGCCGAATCCATTGTAATTCTTATGCTTAGCCGAGAAGGCTCCGGTCGTAGCGGAAGCCCCCCCCCAGCCGATTGGGAATAGAGGAAGAGAGAGGCGGGGAATCAGACACTGGCCGCCTTAAAATGTTGACGCCTTAAACGACGAAGCTATCGGCAACGCGTTGCCTGGAGGTCAGCTCTGCCAAAACGAATTACAACATTGTGCAAATAGTAACCGGAAGCATTTTTTCGGGCACTCCGTTTTCCTATTTCACCTCAACAGCCAAGATTTTGTTCTTGAGGTTGAGACCGTCGGATTCGAGACCGAACTCGGCTTCGCAGGTTTTGAGCAAGGAGAGTGATTCCTCAAGATTTTTCTCGTTGTACCGCTGCACAGCCCAGTTGAAATATGCGCCCTTTATGTTCGAAATGAAAGGTTTGCGAACCTCATCCGTCGTCGCCATCGAGATGGCTTTGCGTAAAAGCCGTACAACCGTACTCCATTCCCTTTTCGGCCACAATGAAAACGCCCAATTCCCGTAGACAAACGATTCCAGGTATGTCATTGTTGGCCTGAAATCTGGGTACCGGCAAAAACGTTCGGCTACGGCAACAGATTCTTCGAACTTGTTTTCACCCATCCACTTTTCAACAACCCACTGCAACATCACGCATGCGTTGTTGACAAGCATTTTGTAATTCGGCGTGTTTGTTTTAAGCTGTGCAGCAACCGTTTCTATAGTGTCAAGCGATACCGCGCTTCCGGTGGATTTGAACAGAGTATAGCCGTAGCCCAAGCGCAGCGACGCGGTCAAATCGAAAAACGCTGTGTCATCGCTTCCTGCGGAGTCGAGCGACAGGATGGTCGGCAGCATCTTTGCGTAGAAACGGCTTAGCGTCTCGAGATCCTTTGCATTCTGCAATTCCATGGCTTCGTTGTACAGAGCTACAAGCCTGCTGTAGGCAAACGCTTTTACTTCTGGGCAGCAGAACCCCATTGCTTCGAGCAAGCGGTACCTATCCGCTTTGGCCATGAGATCGGACGCAGTATGCTGATTCACCATGTTGTGGACAACAACATGCAGAGGTGACAGCACCTGGCGTTTAGCGTAATCCTCATATGTGGGCATAGCAAGACCGCGGGATTTGAACCAATCTTTCCGCAATCGTTCGAAGCCACTTTTGTCATTCTTAAAGTTGTAGCCATTCTTGCTCGTGGTTTCTATTTCCACTGTTGTGCCGTCTCGAAGTGTCTGCTGGACAAACGCGTGAGACGGAATGAGCGCCGCATTTACGTTGAGACCGAAATACCGGGCCAGGATTATATACAACAACGTGGAGCTTATGCAATTGAATGTGGCCGACCGGAATACCTCCGATAGTTTCGACTGCCTGAAATCATATCCCTTGAGTTCATCGCCGATCAGGCGCTGCTTGAAGAACCGCTGGCACATGCTGCTGTACAAAATCCTGCCTTTGTTGAATTCGTCGGTATCCCCGCCCATCGACAGCCTCACTTCTTCCACAAAAGCAAGGACACGTTTACGGTATGCCGCAAAGATTTCGGCGTCGCGAACGTCACCGGAGGCGAACAACCCAAGCGCAAGCAACGCATCCGGATATCCCTGCCTGGCTTTGTCGGCTCCCCTCAGCGCCATGGCATCAAAATCGGTGAGGTTGCTCCATATTGGAAGCTCGGTGTTGCCGAACGCGGGTTCGGGCGGGACGCTCGTCCTTACTAACCGACGCGGAGCGCAGGAAAAAAGCAGCAACGTGCAGAAAGCAACACAAGAGGAGTTCAACACGACAGACAGAATTATCTTCCTTGTCATTCGTGACCTCCAGGGTCAATTCGAAAATTCTCCTTTAAAAAATCGATTTAACGCGTCGCTTGATGCAAGTCCATAGCGGTTGTTTGAGGCGGGGGCCAAATTCAATGTCCGCCTTTTTATTGTTGCTCGGCTGCAGTATCAAACAGGAATTTAGAACATCATAGTCAAGGGCAACCATGACGGTCGCACGGCTCGGGGGTGAAGCTTGTGAAAGGGCAGGATTGCCAGGCGCAGATTGCACAGACGCCGTAGCCCCAGCTTTTTGAGACGCAGGACCACCGTTTCTTAGCCGCGGTTGAGGGCGACCGTGGCACACGAAGTTTTTAAAGGTCACGCGGGACACCCGTCCGGTGAAACACCGGGAGGTGCGGAAATGGAAAATCTGCTCTGTCAACCAACTTGTTCGCGCCAATTTATTTGACCTCCCCCTACCCCCCCTCTCCCACGAGGAGAGGGGTAATTCCGTTCGTTTTAACGCGTCAACGCGTTTACACGTCTACGTTAACGCTCGAACACTCCAACGCTCAACCTTTTTCTTTGCCCCTCCGGCAATTTATCTTGGTGCCCCCGCAGCGATGTTTCTGGCTTGCAGATGTGCTGTCTTGGGGGCCACCCCCCGAGAAGGGAGCGCCGAGAACACCGAAGGCGGTCGAGGCCGGGGGAGAGACCTCTCCCCCGACTTCATAGACATAGGAATAGAAGTAAAACAAAAAAATATCAATCCCTCGTCTGAACCGCCTCGATGTGCCCAACCGCGCCGGTCTTGATGTTCGCGGCGTTTCCCTCGTCGGTGTCGATGTGCATCGCCATTTTATATTGCGGGTTCACCCTCACGAGCACGTCGCCGAACACCAGTTCACGCTCGCCCTCCACGCGCACGCGCACCTTGAACTTGTCGCGCAGGCCGAACCGAAGCGCGTCCTCGGTCGACATGTGGATGTGGCGCAGAGCGCATATAACGCCGCGCGAGATTGTGACGGAACCGGCGGTTCCCTCTATGGTGATTCCGGGCGTGTTCTCCAGGTCGCCCGACTCTCGTATGGGCGGGTGGATGCCGAGCTTGAACTGTTCGGTCATCGCTATTTCCACCTGCGTTTCCTTCCTCACGGGCCCCAGCACGCGCACGCGATCCACGCGCCCCTTGGGGCCCACGAGGTTGACGGTCTCCCTGCACGCGAACTGGCCGGGCTGCGACAGTTCGTGCGCGGGCGTGAGCGTGTGGCCTTTTCCGAACAGCGCCTCGACGTGCTCGGCCGCGAGGTGGACGTGATGCGCCGACACCTCGACGGGCACGGGCGTGCTCCTCTGCGTCTTTAAAATGTCGCCGATATAATCCGACGACACGGCGCGTATGGTCTCGCGCGCGATCATGCGCTCCTCGTCGGTGGGGATCACAAGCACCCGGACGCGCGCGCCGTCGACCGAAATGTCGTTGACGCGCGAGAACCCTTCGGCCGCGCGGTTCTTGGCCTCGTCGATCTCAATGCCCATGTATCCCAGGCCCTGGCACGCCAGGCTGCGGACGCCCGCGCTCCCCTGCCCGATGCCGCCCGTGAATATCACCGCGTCGAGGCCCTGCATGGCCGCGACGTACGCGCCGATGTACTTGCGAATCTGGTAGCAGAACGTTTTGTACGCAAGGAGCGCGCGGTGGTGGCCCTGCTGCGCGGCCGCCTCTATCTCCCTCATGTCGTTGGTGATGCCCGAAACGCCGAGGAACCCGCTCTTGTTGTTGATGAGCTTTTCGAGCGACGCCGCGTCCATCCCCTCCGTGCGCATGAGGTGGATGAGGATGCCGGGGTCGAGGTCGCCGCTGCGCGTCCCCATGAGCAGGCCCTGCGTGGGCGTGAATCCCATGGTCGTGTCGACGCTCCTTCCATGCTCCACCGCGCACAGCGACGCCCCGTTGCCAAGGTGGCAGGAGATAAGATCGAGTCCGGTAAAAGGCCGCTTGAGAAACTCGGCGGCCTTGAGCGAAACGTACAGGTGCGACGTGCCGTGAAAGCCGTAGCGCCTGATCTTTTTCTCCTTGTAAAACTCGTAGGGCAGGCCGTACATGTACGCATACGGCGGCAGGGTATGATGGAACCCGGTATCGAACACCGCCACGTGCGGCACGTGGGGGAACAGCTTCATGGCCTCCCGGATTCCCACCAGGTTCACCGGATTGTGCAGCGGCGCCAGCGACGAAGCCTCCTCGATGGCGGCGATGACGTCGTTTGTTATCACCACGGGCGTGTTGAGCCCGTCTCCGCCGTGCACCACGCGGTGTCCCACCGCCGTGACATCGGCCGGGCCGTTCATGGCGGCCACCTCCCTTGACGACAGCGCGTCCACCATCGCGAGAAACGCCTCGCGGTGGCCGCCCGGCGCCGGAGGCGCCGCCTTTTTCACCTCGTCGCCCGCCCGGCAGGTGTGTTTCGCCTCGGGCGTGCCGATCCGCTCCACGGTGCCGCGCACCACGCGCGACTCGTTGGCCGTATCGAAGAGCGAGTACTTGAGCGACGACGAGCCGCAATTGACAACAAGGAATTTCGACGGCGTTCCGGTGGTGAGATGGAGACCGTAGGGATCCTCGCTTTTCTGCACCGCTTCGGCTGCCAGGTTGCTCATCGCGGTCCACTGCGTGCTGCGCGCGGTCATGGTGCGCGACAGGTAGCGGATGGCCGAGGGCTGCGTGACCAGCGCGGTGGAAAAAAGCTGCTGGGGGATGAGAAGCGCCTCGCAGCGCCGGATGCCGATGATGTTCGCGATTGTCTGGTTGCCGGTCATGAGGGAGATTTCGCCGAAGATGCTGCCGGGCTCCAGCAGGTTGAGACGCACTTTCCGGCCGGTATTGTCGGTCACCGCGGCCTCGGCCTGGCCGGACAGCAGCACGCCGAGGAACCGTCCTTCCTCGCCGAACTTGATGACCGCCTCGTTGCCTTCGAAGGTCGTCTGGCGCGATCCGTCGATAAGTTCTTTGAGCCCGGCTTCGGGAAAGTCCTTGAAGAGTTCCACTTTTTCCTTGAGGAATGCAAACAGGGTCGGTGAGTCCATGATTTTTCCTTGGATTGGATGATATGCGTCGGGAATGTGCCGATTATCGAACCTACAATTTACGTTTGGCGGGGGACGGGGACAAGGGATAACGTCCTGCAGGCGTCATCAATAAAAACGAAAAGTCGGGGCGTTCCCCCTTTGTAGACGCGGAGCATGCTACGCGTCTACAAAGGGGGCGGCCAGCCCTTCGCTCCTGCTCGCCGCTCCGATCCATCTAACGCGCGGCAATGGGAATTCTTTTTCGTCAGCAGTCGTGCCTTGCGCCATCCGCACAAACTGTTCTCATCCGTTGGCTTTGCAACTGTTCAACTTGTAACGGAGCCTTCGATAATCTCTCGTGGTGCCCCCACAGCCGACGTTTTTGGCTTGCAAACGGCTTCACTTGGGGGCTACCCACACCCCCTCCAAAAATGCATTCAACGAATTTATTATGGTGTGTCAATTTGCCGTCTCTGTCTTCTCCAAGCTATATTGTGGAATACCCCAAGCGTCAATTTCCGGACGGGAAGATAATCCATGCGAATACCGCTGCTCATCATCACCCTGCTGTTTGCCGTTTCGGGAGTGTACCGTCCGGCAAGGGCCGCCGACGAATCCGTCGCGCTTTCCGACGGCCGCACGCTCGTGCTCCACGACGACTACACCTGGAGCATCAAAGGCGGGAAGTCCGCGGTGCTTCCGGGCGAAACCACGGTAAACGTGTACGGCGACAAGAACATCGTTCTGCACGAGGACGGATCATGGGACTTCGCCGATTCGTCGGGAAACGCCGCGCCGCGGAAGATAAAAACGCTCACCTCGGTTTCCGCCACCGCCACCGCGGGCCGCGAGTCGCTCGACGAGGCGCGCGAGGAGGCGCGGGCGGCCGTGACAAAAAAAATCGCCCAGCAATTGCGGTCCCGCGCCGACACGAACTACGTGTCCGAGGAAACGCTGGGCCGCTGCGTCGGTCTGGCGGCACGTTTCGTAACGGTCGAACAGGGCCGCCTTGCAAAGAATGGCTGGACCGTCGTCGTCAGGGCGACGTTGTCGAAGGAACAGATAGAAGGGGTTCTGTCCTGCGCCGCACCACAGGGCGCGCGGTGACGCGGATGCCGTCGGGGCCCGGTGTGGCCTTTTTGTCAAACGCACTAAAACTATTTTCTTGCCAGACGATTATCGCAAAGCTATATTCTCTTACTGTAAAATCGCAACACCGGTATTCCATTCGAAGGGGGCCCGTATCATGGCGAGGATTTCGAAGCAGCAGCTCATCAAGCTGCAGGCCAAGTACAAGACCGACGACGCGATCGGCAACCTGTTCGGCATCACCCGTCAGGCCGTACACCAAATACGCAACAAGTACGACATCGGGCCGCTGGCCGACAAGCACGCGGATCGCAACGTCGAAATTGCAAGGGCATACAAGTCCGGAACGCCGGGAACGAAACTGGCCAGAAAATTCAAGATGTCGGTGTCGCAGGTATACCGCATCATCAGGGCGGGAGTGCGCAAGCGGAAAAAGTAATCCGTTTCCGATCTCCGCAAAACCGCAAACGCCCTTTTGTCTTACACGCCAAGAGGGCGTTTCCTTTGCGTTCTCAAAAGAAAGCATGTGATGAAAAAGTACACCGTATACGCGGCCTCGTTGCTGCTCATCTGCGGTTGGGCGGCCCTGCCGTTTAAGGCCGTGCAATGCGCCCACAAAGGGGAAAACGGCGGCGCTCTTACCGTGTCAAGCCCGGCGTTCGGCTCAATGCAGGCAATACCGCCCCGACACACCTGCGACGGCGAGAACGTCTCCCCTCCGTTGCGGTGGTCGGGCGTTCCGAAGAACGCAAAAAGCATCGTTCTCATCTGCGACGACCCCGACGCTCCCGTGGGCACCTGGGTACACTGGGTGTGCTACGACATTCCCGCTTCGGTCGATTCCCTGGCCCAGGCCGTCCCCACCGCCGACGTTCTTCCCGGCGGGGGCAGGCAGGGCGTCAACGACTTCCACGCGCCCGGCTACGGCGGCCCCTGCCCGCCCTCGGGCACCCACCGCTATTTCTTCAATATCTACGCCCTTGACGCCATGCTCGGCCTTCCCTCCGGGAAGATACGGCGCGACGTCGAGCGCGCCATGAAGGGGCACGTGCTTGATTCGGGGGAACTGGCAGGGACGTACACCAGGAAATAAGTCGATTTACAATAATTATCGGGAGAGGCATCTCTCCCGGCCTCGGCCTGTTCGCCGCCTGCGCGGCCGCGGTGTCATCGGCGCTCCTCTCTCTGGGGTAGCCCCAAAATAAGATGTATCGAGACGGTGTGCCGTCCGCCACATGTCAGGATAACAAAACAACAAATAGTCCCGAACTCCCCGGACTTCTTCTCAATCTCGCGGGTAAATTATTTTATCATCACCAAAAAGAAGGCGGAAAACGATGTCGAAAAAAATCTCCATAGGAATCCTCGGCGCCACGGGATACGCGGGAGTCGAACTCGTCAAAATCCTCTCGCGGCACCCCCTGGCGTCGCTTTCGTTCGTGTCGTCGCAGTCGTACGCCGGGCAAAAGCTTAGCGCCGTGTTTCCGCAGATGAAGGGCATCTGCGACATGGACCTGATGGCTCCCGAACAGACGGTCGGCGTTGCCGCCGACTGCGTCTTCTCCTGCCTGCCGCACGCCGCGTCGGCGGCGCTGCTTCTGCCTTTTATCAAAAAAGCGGTCAAAGTAATCGATCTCAGCGCCGACTTCAGGATACGGGATCCCCATACGTATGCCCGGTGGTACAAGACCGAGCACCCGTGTCCGGAGTTGCTGCCCCAGGCAGTGTTCGGGCTGTGCGAGTGGTACAAAAGCGACATCGCGAAGGCGAACATCGTGGCGAACCCCGGATGCTATTCGTCGAGCATCATGCTGCCGCTCCTGCCGCTCTTTAGGGATAAGGGCACGAACATCTCGATGGTGATCGCCGATTCGAAATCCGGCGTGAGCGGCGCGGGCCGGACGCTCAAACTTTCGAGCCATTTCGCCGAGGTGCACGAAAATTTCTCGGCCTATTCCATTGGCCACAGCCACCGGCACATCGCCGAAATCGAGCAGGAGCTTTCGACGGCCGCGGGAAAACCGGTTACCATCACGTTTTCGCCCCACCTCCTGCCCACGAATCGGGGCATCCTGTCAACCATCTATATTTCGACGAACCGGACGGCCGCGGAATGTTTCGCCATCGTCAAAAAGGCATACGGGGGCGAACCCTTCATCCGGATGCGGGAATCGTCCGATTTGCCCACAACCGGCGGCGTCTCGCACACCAATTTCTGCGACATCGCCTTCACGGGCGGAGAGGACGGACGGCCCGTCATCGCGCTTTGCAGCCTCGACAACCTCGTCAAAGGGGCGAGCGGCCAGTCCGTGCAGAATATGAACATCATGTTCGGGGTCCCGGAAACCGCCGGGCTGCTTTAGAAAACTTCACCGCAGAGACACAGAGAGCGCAGAGAAGAGACTCTTCAAATGGAAACCGTATGCATTAAAATCGGCGGCGCCACGCTCGACGCGCCGGGATTCTTTCCCGCCTTCGGAAAAAGCCTTGCCGCTATCGCTTCGTCATGCTTCCCCGTCATCGTCCACGGCGGCGGCAAGGACATCGGCCGCCAGCTCGACCTGCTCAAGAAGGAATACACCTTCGTGGAAGGCATGCGCGTGACCGACGCCGAGACCGTGAACACGGTACAGATGGTGCTGTCGGGCGACGTCAACAAGCGGCTGGTGAACGCGCTTGCGACCGCGGGCGTATCGGGGCTGGGCATCAGCGGGGTCGACTGCGGCCTGCTCACCGCCTCGCGCATGACCGTAAAGGGCCGCGACATCGGGTTCGTGGGCGAGATACGGAAGGTCGACACGAAAATAATCGAGTTGTGCCGCAGGGAAGGGATCGTTCCGGTAATCTCCCCCATTTCCCGCGACGACGCAGGCAACGTGTACAACGTGAACGCCGACGTGGCAGCGAGCGAGATCGCGGCCGCGCTTTCCGCCGATCACCTCGTGTTCGTCTCCGATGTCCCCGGCGTGCTCATCGGCGGTTCCGTAAAGCCCCACGTCAAAACCGGAGAGATAGAGGGCCTCGTCGCCGCCGGGCACGTTAAAGGCGGCATGGTGCCCAAGCTGCGGGGCGCGGCCGAATCGGTGGGCCGCGGCGTGAAAAAGGTCCATATATGCGGTTGGAACGGCGAGGAAACGCTCAAACGCGAACTTGACGCGGCGACCGCGGGCGGAACGGTCGTGCTGGCATGAAAAAGCTCACCGCAAAAGCGCAACTATCGCAAAGCATATCCGGCAAAGAAGAAAATCATGGAGCAACGGCATTATCATGAAAAACGAAAATAAAAGTTCCGATTCCCATCCCGACGACGCCGACGTCTTCGTTCCCACCTTTTCCCGGAGCGGCGCGCCGCTGGTGCGGGGCGAGGGCATGTACCTGTTCGACGCGGACGGGAAACGTTACCTCGATTTCGGGTCGGGCATCGCGGTGAACGCGCTGGGTCACAGCCATCCCGCAATCGTCGCGGCGCTTCGGGAGCAGGGCTCTCTCCTTATCCATTCGTCGAACCTGTACTTTACGCAGCCGCAGCTGGCGCTTGCCAAGCTGCTGTCGGAGAAAACGTTCGGCGGCAAGGTGTTCCTCTGCAACAGCGGCACCGAGGCCATCGAGGCGGCCATCAAGTTCTCGCGGCGGCGGGCGGCCAAAATAAACCCTGAGAAGTACCACATCCTTTCCTTTTTGAGCGGGTTCCACGGCCGCACCTACGGCGCACTGTCGGCCACGGCACAGGAACAGTTCCACGAAGGGTTCGGCCCGCTGCTCGAAGGCTTCCATTATGCGCCGTTTAACGACGTCGAGGCGGCGGGGAAGCTACTTGACGAGCACGATTACGCGGCCGTCATCGTGGAGCCGGTGCAGGGAGAGGGCGGCGTGAACGTCGCGTCCAAGGAGTTTTTGCGGTTTCTACGGGAATACGCGACCAAGAAGGACATCGCGCTCGTGTTCGACGAGATACAGTGCGGCATGGGCAGAACCGGAACGCTCTGGTGCTGTGAACAGTACGGCGTGGTGCCCGACATCCTTGCGGCGGCCAAGCCGCTGGGAGGCGGCCTCCCCCTGGGAGCGGTGGTGTGCAGAGATCATATAGCTCAGGCGATTTCGCCCGGCAGCCACGGCACCACGTTCGGCGGCAACCCGCTCGCATGCGCGCTTGGGTGCGTGACGCTCAGCATCATCTCCCAGCCCGTCTTCCTCGCCAACGTCGTAAAGAACGGCGGCGTCCTGAGGAAGGGACTGGAAGCCCTCGCTGTCTCGCACCGGTCAATCAAGGAAGTGCGCGGCATGGGGCTCCTCGTGGGCGTGGAGATGGCCGGCGATCCCAAGACGCTCATTCCGCTGTGCAAGGAGGAGGGGCTGCTGCTCATCAAGGCCGAGCACAACACGGTCCGGTTCATGCCGCCGCTCATCGCGGAAGAAAAAGACATCGCGGCGGCGCTCGGCATTTTCGGCAAAGTACTTTCCAATTGCGGCCTGTGAGGCAAAGTTTTACCGGCCCCACGCCTCCGCGCCGTTCATGCGCGGCCCGTTCGGTACGCGCCGCGATCACGACGTCGAACAATCATCATTTGCCATACGGGAAAGGTTCTCCATTATGAAAAAAGTCGTCCTCCTCTACTCCGGCGGTCTCGACACGTCGATAATGATTCACTGGCTCAAGGAAAACTACGGGTGCGAGGTTATCGCCATGTGCGCCGACGTGGGCCAGGCCGAGGAGACAAGCGGCCTGAAGCGGAAGGCCATTAAGACGGGTGCGTCGAAATACTATCAGGAAGATTTGCGCGAGGAATTCATAACCGATTACATTTACCCCACGCTCCGCGCCGGCGCGGTATACGAAGGCACCTACCTGCTCGGGACCAGCTTCGCGCGGCCCATCATAGCAAAGCGCGCCGTGGAAATCGCGCACCGGGAGCACGCCGACGCCGTGGCCCACGGCGCCACCGGCAAGGGAAACGACCAGGTGCGTTTCGAGCTCACCGTGATGGCCCTCGACCCGACGCTCGGCATCATCTCGCCGTGGAAAGACCCTAAGTGGACGCTGCGTTCGCGGGAAGACTGTCTCGCCTACGCGGCGGCGCGTAATATCCCGGTGAGCCAGTCCAAGAAGCGCATCTATTCCGAAGACCGCAACATCTGGCACATCAGCCACGAGGGCGGCGTGCTCGAAGACCCCGGCCTCGCGCCGCCCGACGACGTCTTCACTTTGTCCAGCACCGTCGAAAAGGCGCCGTCGCGTCCCGAGTACGTCACGGTGGGCTTCCGCAAGGGTACGCCCGTGTCGGTGAACGAAAAAGCCCTGCCGCCCATAAAGCTCCTTTCGGAACTCAACAGGCTCGGCGCGCTGCACGGCGTGGGCCACGCCGACATGGTGGAAAACAGGCTGGTGGGCATCAAGTCGCGCGGCGTGTACGAAACGCCCGGCGGCGCGATCCTCTACGCGGCCCACCGGGAACTGGAGCGCCTGGTGCTCGACCGCGACACGCTCCACTACAAGGAGGCCGTGGCCCTGCGCTATGCCGAACTCGTGTACAACGGGCAATGGTTTTCAAAGCTCCGCGAATCCCTTGACGCGTTCGTCGGCTCCACGCAGGAAAACGTCACCGGCACGGTGCGGCTCAAGCTATACAAGGGAGGCATCTACCCCGCGGGCGCGAAATCGCCGCATTCGCTGTATTTGCACGATCTGGCGTCGTTCACCGACACCGACTTCTACGACCAGAAGGACGCACGGGGATTCATACGGATATACGGGTTACCAATGAAGGTGGCGGGAATCGTGGAAAGAAGAAAAGGCTCGCCGCAAAGGCGCAAAGGACGTTGAGAAAACAAAAAACACCACAGAGGCACGGAGAACACAGAGAAGAAAATTGACGGATAAATACATGGCAATGCAATTCAAATCGGCTGACTGCATCATCGTGGCGGCAGGAAGCGGTACAAGGCTCGGCGCGAAGACGCCCAAGGCGTTCGTGAGGCTCGGAGACGCGCCGCTGTTCGCCCATTCACTCCTCATGTTTGCAAAGCATCCCGCCATAGGCAAAATCATACTCGTGGTTCCTCCGGCGATGACGGGAAAAACCCGAAGGCTCGTTTCGTCGTTACGGGTAAAAAAAGAAATCGTCGTCGTAAAAGGCGGTACCCACCGGTGGCAATCGGTTAAAAACGGCGTGGAATCGTCGACGGCACAATGGGTGATGATCCACGACTCGGCGAGGCCGTTCGTGACGAAAGCCGTCGTCGACGCCGTAATCGTCGCGTCCGCGAAATACGACGCGGTGATCGCGGCCACGCCCGAGGTCGACACGGTACGAAAATTCTCGGGCGACCGCGCGGGGGAAACTCTCGACAGAAATGAGATCGTCCGCGTCCAGACCCCGCAGCTCTTCAATCGGGCCGCGCTGCTGTCGTCATTCCGGCTCGCCGAAACGCTTCCGGTGCCACCCACCGACGAGGCGATGCTCATGGAAAAATCCGGAACGGCGGTGGGAATCGCCCGGGGAGACCCGCTCAATTTCAAGATCACGACGAAAGAGGATTTTGAGATGGCAAGGGCGCTGTGGGAGAGAGGGAATTCACCGCAAAGGCGCAAAGGACGCAAAGAAGAACCATCGTCAAAGAATTGACAAGCAGCACATCTTTTTCATCAACAGGACCGCTTCCGCCGCTTCACTTCCCGACACTCTTATCGACCGTTTTCGTCAGCCGCAGATCAGAAAGCTATCTCGGCCTCGGCGGCTCATAGGGTTCCAGCCTCCGCACGGGCCCCGGCGAGCCTATGGGCTGGATTTTGGGCTTGAGCGAATCGGGCAGGTTGTCGTATCGCTTGAGCGCCATCCTCACAAGATGCTTGTACCGTATGCTCTCCGACAACTTTTCGCCGCCCGATTTCACGTCCTCGTAATACCGCTGGTCCTCCAGGGTAACCAGTAGTATCGGCTTTTTGATCGTCTTGTACTTCTTTTTATCGCCCGTGTACGGGACGACCTGGGCCTCCTCATAGGCCGGATCGATGTGGTAGATGGTGTTGAGGAGTTCTCTCTGGATGGCCGAAAGCGCGGAGACTTCCTTCCGCGCAGTGTCGATGTTGTTGTCTATGTGCGCGATGCGCTGATTCGATCCGCCGTCCCACAGCTTGTCCTTCATTTTCGCGATGTCGTTCTTGAGGAAGAAGATTCGCTTGCGGATGGGAACGAGCGCGCTGTCGAGCGGCTCAATTATAATCCGGTATTCCTTGGGAAAGAAAACTTCCGGTTTTTTTGCGAGAGCGGGATTGGTATATTGGTGGATTCCGCAGCCGGAAACCACCATAAGAATCAGGAATCCCGGAAGAATCGCGCTCTTCGTGACGCGAGATACAATGTGCTTTCGGGATATATCCACCATATCGCTTCCCAAATGGATTTTCAACAAGCGGTTATCCTCCCGACGACGATTTCGAGAATGGCGGCCATGCGCCCGTCATGGCGCCAAGAAAAGCAGGAGATAGGGCAACAGAGCCTCCGCCGCGAGCAGGGGAACATACAGTTTTTCCCATCCCATCCTCGCGCAGAACCGCTCAAACGGTACGCAAAAAAATACCAACAGCGCGGCAAGGGAGGGGAACAAAAACCTGCCGTCGGCGTTGTCCCAATGAAGATTATAATTCACGTAAGCGGCCGCATTGAGAACCAGGAGAGAGCCGAGCACCACCTCCCACAGAGCACGCCTCTTGGAAACCATGTACGTCACGAACAGCCAGCCGTTTGCCGCGAATACGAGCGTCTCGAACCCTATAAACGCCGTCACCGCATGCGACGGCGGCACGTGCTGCATGGGAAACCAGAAGCTGTATACCGCTATCTTGATAAATCTTACAAATTGGCGAGGCTCGAACAGAAAAAACTGCGGCGGACCGTTGCCCACGCCGAACGCGAACAGGGAACCGTAGACGTGCAGGTTCCTCAGGTACCAGGGGCCCGCCAGGACGACGGCGACGCACGACAGCGTGACGAGCCCGTACAGCCACCCCACGTTGCGCCTTGCAAAGAACATCCATAAAAAAACGGCCGCGGCGACGGGCGCGAACAGGAACAGCGACGCCTTCGTGAGCATTCCCGCACCGAGCAGCAGACCCACGTATGCGCCCTCCCTCACGGGAGAGCGGGCCCGGGTCTCCCCGGCCGGATTGCACGCACGCACCAGCGCAAGCGTGAGAAGCAGGGCGATGAGCCAGCTCATTGAATCGTTGGAGACCACCGAGCAGAAATAGGCGTGCGTCGGCAAAAGCGCGGTAAACGCCACGGCGCCGGCGGCCGCCGTTTTGGACAGGGCCAGCGCCTCAAAAATCTTTCGTATGGCCAGAAGCGACAAAACGCCGAACAGAAACGACAACAGCCTGCACGCGCGCAGGCTGTTGTCGTTTCCCGCCAGACGCTCAAGGCCCGCCCCCGCCGCGTAGTACAACGGAGCTTGATAATATTCGAACTCGTTCGTGACGAACGCGTTTGCTTCCCGCGCGTGATGGGACTGCACCGGAAACCGTCGGTGCTCCGCCAGGTAGTGAACGTAGTTGAGGTGCGACGCCTCGTCATTGAGGCCTTCGAGGCGGTGGGAAACCGTTTGCGCGGGCGGAAGAAGAAACACATAGAGAAGGCGGATGGCGACGGCCAGCGCGAGAAGAAGCGTAAATGTCAATCTTGAGGGCATGCGAGGCCCGGAGGAGGACGGCGGCTCGTGGAGGTTCTTGTTCTCACCCGCGGCGCCACGGTACGTTCACCCTGCGATCCATTTTACCCTGGCCGCGTTCCTTCTGGGCGTCCTGACGAACGCGAATTTCGGCCTGCCGATCATAAGGCTTCCGATGCACGCGAATTCCTCGGGAATCCCGGCGGCGGCCCGGATGGGAGCGTGCATGTTCGCCGCGATGCTGAGGTAGCCGGCCCAGCACGCGCCCAGGCCGAACGCGGGCGCGGCCAATTCGACGTGCGCGATCGCTATGGTACCGTCCATGCCGGCCATGCGGTCTTCCCGGGGAGCGCAGGCGAAAAGGCAAGCCGGCGCGTTGCGGCATAGCGGGTCCTTTCCCTTGTCCCACGCTTCGATGAGAATGTCGAACCTAAGCGAAAGCGAAACTGGCGTCTTCGCCCGCAACTGGCCGCGCATCCACTCCGCGGTAAGCGTTGCAAGCTTTTTCACCGCCGCGGGGGAATTCAGCACGTTCCACGCGACAGGCTGGCGGTTGATGCCGGACGGCGCGTACCGCGCTATGTCGAGAAGCCGCTCCAGCGTTTTCCTATCGACGGCCTCGGGCACGAATCGCCGCACGGAACGGCGCGACGTAAAATACCCCGCCACCTGTTCCGGCGTCGGCATCGGGCCGTCCCATGGTTCAGCCGGGCCGGCCAGATTCTCACCGAGCACGGCAATGGCGTTTTCGGGGCATATGGCCTCGCAGTGGCCGCAAGCGGTGCATCGCTTGTCTTTGGGCCGCGACACCAAGGGAAAGCCCGTGGTGTCGTCGGTTTCCCATATTTCGATGGGGCAAATCTCGATGCAACGTCCACACTTGGTGCATTTTGTCGTGTCGATTGTTTTTTCGGGCATCTGGGTTCCTTTGTGTATGGTTACAGGGGAGAAAAATACCACATGCACTAGACGGATTTTGATTATAAAAACGTGGAACGTTACCCCGGTGTCGGGCCGCAACGCCGTGGCGTCTTAGCAAACGGCCCGGTTCTCCTCCGGATTCGACGTCGACCTCGTTCCCATCCAATATCTTTATTTTCCAATTTTCCACAACAAGTATCTTTCCATCATGCAAAAACGGATACAAAATCTTCCTCGATGTCCGTGGGCCGGAACCCAGCCCGTCTACCTCGCCTACCACGACGACGAATGGGGCGTTCCGGTCCACAACGACAAAAAGCTGTTCGAGATGCTTGTGCTCGAAGGGTTCCAGGCCGGGCTGAGCTGGATCACCATACTCAAGCGGCGCGAGGCGTTCCGTGCCGCGTTCGACAACTGGGACTGGGACAAAATCGCCGCCTACACATCCGCCGACGTCCGGAGACTTCTGGCCGACAAAACCATCATCCGCAACAGGCTCAAGATCGAATCCGCGGTAAACAACGCGAAGAGGTTCATGGGGGTGCGGAAGGAATTCGGGACGTTCTCTCGATACATGTGGGGCTTTACAAACGGCGCAACGATCCTTCCAAAACGGCCGTACGATTCATTGAAGGACATTCCGGCGCGAACCCCGCTGTCCGACGCCATGAGCGCCGACCTGAAAAAACGGGGTTTTTCGTTCGTGGGCTCGGTGATCTGCTACTCGCACATGCAGGCGGTGGGCATGGTGAACGATCACGTCCGGGGATGCTTCAGGTGCCCTACGCGGTGATCCCGCGCCGGCGGACCGTCACACCGACCTAAGCGAAATATTCCTCACCTTCATTTCCCCGATTTCAATCATTGCGTAGTTTCCCTGCTTGAAAGCTCCCGGATTGACAAGGCGGCTTTCGCCTATCGCGTCCACGCCGCGCGATTCGTGGATGTGGCCGCAGATGCAGAGCGGCGGTTGTTTAAGCTCCACGAATTTCCTTATTTCCCCGCTCCCCACATGCTTGATTTTTAGGGCCTTGTCCAGCGCGGTGCCAAACGGGGGCTGGTGCGCCACGAAGATGAACGAGCGCGGCGAAAGCGGGGCGAACGGATTTCCGGAGAGACGCCGGCCGAATTTTTCCTCGGAGAACTCGTTGGGCGTGGTTCCCGGGCACGGAAGCGACCCGCCGATGCCAACCGCGGGAATCCCCTTGACGTTCACGACAACTCCGTCCAGAGAGCACTTCGTTTTCGCAAGGGCGGCAGCGGCCTCCGGCCGGTCGCAGTTTCCCGCGACCGCGAACACCGGCTTGCCGTACGCCTGTACCTCGTCGAGTACCGCGGACATTTCGGCGGCGCCGCCGAAATCCGTAATGTCGCCCGCCAGCAGCACGGCGTCGGCGGCCGCGATGTCGGCCGCGATTTTCCGGAGGGAATCGGTCTTCGAGTGGATGTCGGACAGCGCGAGGAGTATCACGGCGTCAATCGTCGCGGAACCTGGACCAGAGGAAGGTGAGTACGGCGAGCAGGCCGAGAAACACGAGCGCCGCCACGCCGTAGCCGGCCCGCTTCCGGCCGCGTTTTTCCTCCGGCGTGCGGTAGACGTATGAAGAACCCGGCGCCGCCGATTTCACCTGCGGCGTCTCGTCGGCGAACACGGCCTCGGCCCCGTTCGTACCGGATTCCTTGGAATGCCCGATGATTTTTTTCGCGAGAACGTCGTCGACGTTCGCCCCGAACACGGCCCGGCCGGCCTGGGGTTTGGGGTGATGAGCGGGGAGTTTCGGCTTTTTTGAATTCATGTAGAAGGTTCCCGTCGTGACGATAAAATAGTTCAGGAGTATTATGTTATAGAAGCTGGCATTTGATTCCACACTTTTCCATCGAGGAGCTTCCCGGTCTTCTTTTTGTTCGTCCCACCCCACTGTTTGAAGAAAAACGGTATTCCGGCATCGACGCATTGATTGCGAACATCAATCACCCATTCACGACGTATCGGCCTCGCCCCAGGTCCGGATTCCCCTCCGACGATTACCCAATCGATGCCGGTTAAATTTATGTTGGGAATCGGCCCAAGCATCGGTTCGATGGAAAGAAACTTGATAAAGGCTCCTGTCAATTTCAACCGGTCTATCCGATGTGCGCACTGAGCATTTTCCACGCTAACGCCCATCCACACGTTCTCCGGCCAGTCGACAAACGACGTGATCTCGGAAAGCCGTTCGGCTCTTTTCGTAAGGATTTGGAATTGGTGCCACGATGCTTGGCGCATAACATCAAACACTTTAAGGATAAACTCCGCCGAAACATCTTCATGGAATAAATCACTCATGGAATTTACAAAAACAACAGACGGTTTCTTCCATCTCAATGGCGCGGCCAAGGTATGATCATGCAGCGCAACGGTGAAACCATTCCTATAATTCGGTATCCCCATTGCCTGAAGGCGCTTCGTCATTCTCTCCGCATAGCAGTTTAAGCAGCCCGGACTGGCTTTGGTACAGCCGGTAACGGGGTTCCAAGTATACTCTGTCCATTCAATGGAAGATTTTGTCGCCATTAGATATCACGCCTTTGAGCATATTTGCTAAAAACATCCTTGATTATTTTCTCTCCGGTTTTATTCTGCGACGCAAAATAAAGATAATATACCACGGCGTTTTTGGAGTTTCTCATCGGCATAGGCTCCGGAACGAATTTAAATCCTGCGACCTCTTTCAGTCTTTTTCGAAATGCTTTCTCAAATTGCTCGTTTGTTACTTTCTCGTACTCTGTTCCAAACAAATTTTCTTGCTGGCTAACCCGAAGCCCCTCCTCTTCCCAAGTAGAATCACCCCAGAATCGGTTCATACGACACTTCTGCTCTTCTTCCACTTTCCCCTGGTTACGCATCAGGACATTCCTGTTGATGTCCATAATAGGAAAATTAAGAAAAATCTCGACCGACTTCATTTCTCCCGCCTTTTTAATGAGATCCCAATCCAGGTGCAGGCCATATGGGTCGAGAAGACACACCGCCCTTTTATATTCCTCATATCGCGCACGAGGAAAGATTTTCTCAACGATGATTTTATTGCAATCACCATGATAAATAAAGACGTTTTTACGCTCATTTGACGCAGCTTCAAGTTCCGCAATCTTCAGGTCGTTTATATCAATGAAATGATATTCGTGAAACGGGTTCCTGATATTCATGGAATTTAACGGGCTGCCGGAAACAAATTCGCCGGTACGTTTGGAAATGTGTTGGCCGGCCCCGGCAAAGGCGTCAATGTAAATATATTGAAATCGTGTATTTTTCTGCCCAGCCATTATCGTAGTATACGCAGCTATATAATCCTTAATAATGTCGAGTTTTACTTCCGACCAAAAACCGATTTGATCATACGTCAGCGTTTTCATTTGCGCTCCGTTGTTCAAACAATAAAACTCTTTGCCTTTATAAATACTCCGCCTCCGGATGATGCACGAACACCCCCATCGTCGAATGCTCCGGCACCATCTGATATCCGCTTGTGAGCGTCACGCCGAGCCTTTCCTCCACGCCGAGGATTTCGAACAGCCGTTCCTGCTTGTCCACGCCCGGCAGCCCGGGATAGCCGAAGCTGTACCTCCTGCCCCGGTCCGGCGCGATGAGCATGGCGCGCCTTATTTCGGCCGACACCTTGTCGGCGAGAAGCTCGGTGAGGAAATTCGCGAGCCCGTTGAGGTAGAAACCGAGACTCAGCCTGTTCTCCGCATCCATGAGTCTCCGGCGGGCGTCGTCGATGCCTTTGCCTATGGTAACGATTTGGATTCCGACGACGTCCCCTTCGGGCCGGAAGTAGTCGGCGATGGAGCGGTTCTTCCTGCCCGTTCGCGGCAGGACGAACTCGGCGAGCGGCGAGTGGAAATCCGAAGGATCGAGGACGAACAGCCTGTCGTCGTCGGTGAACACCGGAAAAATGCCGTACAGTCCAGAGGCGTCGAGAAGTTTGTCGGAAAGTATTTCCTTTTTCAAAGATTCGAAAGCCGGAGCGAACTCCTTTTCGGAGGCTGAGGAAAACTGCTCCTTGTTGAGGTTCCCGCCGCCGAAATATCCCGCAAACAGCCTCCGGGTGTTTATGCCCGCAAGCAACTCCTCGCCGTCCCAGCGCAGAATCTGGCTGGTGCCGTAGAACTGCGGGGCCACTATCTCCGGATGCGAAACCGATTCCGGAGCGGCCGCGGGCCGCGCCGCCGGTGCCGGGTCGACCGGCGAGGCTTCCGGCCGGGAAGGTCCGTGTTTTCTTATTCCGTCGAGTATGCGCGCCGCTTCGAAGGCGTCCTTTGCAAAATAGACGCCGCCCTCGTAGGCGCGGCCGCCGTGGAGCGTCGCTATGCGCCGGGCGAAGTCGCGGTTCACTGCCGCGCCCCCCACGAGCACCGGCACGACAAGGCCCAGGCGATCGAGCTCGGCCACGCAGGCGGCCATTTCCTTGCTCGTGGTGACCAGCAGCGCAGAAAGCCCAACGGCGTCGGGCTTCTCCGCCTTAACCGCCTCCACAATTGCGTCAAGCGGGACCTGCTTGCCCAGATCGATTACCTCGTAGCCCTGATTTTTAAGGATGGACGCAACCAGGTTCTTGCCTATGTCGTGCACGTCGCCGTAGACCGTGGCCATCACGATTTTCCCTCGCCGCGACCCCGCCGTCCCGGCAAGGCGCGGCTCCAGAATTCCGAGGGCCTCCTTCATCACCTCCGCGGCCTGCAACACGAACGGCAGAATCATCTCGCCCCTGTCCATGCGCGCGCCCACCTCGGCCATCGCGGGAAGGAGAACGCCGTTGAGTATGTCTTCCGCCGGGCGGGACGCGAGCAGTTTTTTGATTGCGGGCCCGAGGTCGCGCCTGTCCCTGTTGAGGATTTTGTCCCGGAGCGCCGCCTCGGGCAAAACCGCCTTTGCCGTCTCACCAACCGGTTCGGCGGCGGGAACGGCGTTGGTGAAAACGCCGACAAAATCCGCCAGCGCGCCCGGCCTGCGGTTGAACAGAAGGTCTTCGGCCAGGCCGCGCACCGCGGGGTCGATGGATTCCAGTTTGTCCAGATGGAGCGGATTGAATATCGCGGCGTCGAGGCCGGCCTGGGCCGCGTAATGCAGCATCACCGCGTTGAGCACGCGGCGCGATGCGGGAGCCAGCCCGAACGAAACGTTGCTCACGCCCATGATGGTGCGCAGCCCCGGAAGCTCTTCTTTTATCCTGAACAGGGCATCCAGGCTCGTCTTAGCGGCGTCGGCGCTTTCGGCCTCTCCGGTCGCCAGCGTAAAGGTGAGCGGGTCCACGTACACGAACCGCTCGGGCAACCCGAACTCGCCGCAGGCGAGGTCGCGCAGGCGGCGGGCACAGTCGAGTTTCTTTGCCATGGTTTTGGCCATGCCTTCATCGTCGATGGTGAGCGCAACCACGGGGCATCCGAACTCGCGCGCGACGGCGAGTATTTCCCGCGCCCGCTTCCCGCCGCGCTCCAGGTTTATGGAGTTGATGAGGGCGGAACCGGGGCACGCTTCGAGGGCCGCGCGTATCACAATGGGCTCGGTCGAGTCGATGCAGAACGGCACGGCAATCCGCTCCGACAAAAACGCCACGAGGGAAGACATGGTCTCCCTCTCGTCGTCGCGCTCGCTCACCGCCACGCAGACGTCGAGCACCGAGGCGCCGCGTTCACCCTGCCGCCGCGCCACCTGGAACAGCTCGTCGAAGTTGCGCGACAGCACCAAATCCTTTGTTTTCTTGGAACCCTGCGTGTTGAGCCGCTCCCCCACAATCACGGGTTTCCCGACCGCCTCGAGCTCGCAGCCGGAAATTCCCGATCCCAGAAAGGTCTTTGGCGACACGGTTCGACCCGCGACTTTCCCGCCCGCGAGAGCCTCCCGCAGCGCGGTGATGTGCGCCGGCGTGGTGCCGCAGCATCCGCCGACCACGGCGAGTCCGTTTTCGTACACCAGCGGCGCCATGGCCCCGGCGAATTCGGCGGGTCCCATTTTGTACACGGCGCGTCCTTCGACGTTTTCCGGCATGCCCGCGTTGGGCATCATCGACACCGGCCCCGGCACGAGCCGCAGGAGTTCGAGAACCCAGGGTTTCATCTCGTGAGGACCGGTGGAGCAGTTGAGGCCAAGGCAAGCGAGTCCGAGGTTTCCCGCCGCGCCGAGGAACGCGGCAATGTCGGAGCCGAGCAGCATGCGCCCGCCCGCGCCGACCGTGGCGTGGGCCATGAGCGGCATGGAGATGTCCCGTTCGGCAAGCAGCCGCCTTATTCCGATAACCGCCGCCCGGAGTTCCAGAAGATCCTGCATGGTTTCCAAAAGAAGCAAATCCACCCCGCCGTCGATGAGCGCGGCGGCCTGTTCGCGGAATATCCCCGAAAGTTCGTCGAAACCCGGACGGGCCTTTTCTCCGGCCGCCGACGTCGAAAGCAGGCCCGTTGGCCCCATGGTACCGCACACGAGGCACGCGTGGGCGCAGCAGGCGTCCGCGACCGCCCTGCGCGCGATTCCCGCCGCCTCGCGGTTGATCTCGGCGGCGTTTTTATCGAGCCCGTACGCGGCGAGCTTCACCCTGTTGGCGCCGAAGGTGTTCGTTTCGACCACGTTCGCCCCGGCGCGCAGGTACCGTTTGTGGATGTCGCGGATAAGATCGGGACGGGACAGGACGAGTATTTCGTTGCAGCCGTCGTGGCCTCGGTAGTCTTCGGGAGGAACATCGGCCTCCTGTATTTGAGTACCCATGGCGCCGTCGAAAACCACGGGCGCGCCCGATGTGAGGAGGTCGAGGAATGTCTTGCCTATGTGACGCATTACAGGGTGTTTCCTTCGGGATGATGGCTTTTCTTAATATCCGAAAAATACAAGAAGAGCCCTTATAAGGGGAAGCACCCCCGCTCCGGCTCGATTATGCTATTACTCAAATCGGTACTTCATAAAAACGCAATCGTTTTCCCGCTATCCCTCCAGCATGGCCTCCATAACAAAGCTTTGTTGAAGGAGGAAGACCTTAGCCCTTTATCATTTTTTCCCGAAAGGTATTCCCAAAAATGGTTGAAAGCCGATAGTATGCGGAGACTTCGAATTGCGCGAGAGAATTCATTGACGGAATAGACTTCCGATGCCGCGCGTTAGCAGGTTGTTCAAAAACTCTTTTATCACCGTTGGCGAAGACGCCGCTGTTCCATTCATGCGTATGCGGTCGATGTCGCGGTCGACGGGCTCAGGGTGAGCGGGTGAACTACGAAATCCGAACGGAACCGCCGTTCGTGGTCAGCTTGTCGAACCACAACGGCTCCACAAAGGACTTTTTCAACAGCCTGCTAGGCCGGGACGGAGGCCGAGATCGGAGCGAGAGCCGACCCGAGCCTGAGGTTCACCGAAGGCGAGGGTAACGCCCAATCCTTTTTATTTTAAAAACAATCACGCCGTCTTTTCCTGCCGCTTCCTTTCCCACAGCAATACTTCGGTAAGAAAAAATATTCCCAGGGCCGTCCACAGCCATCCGGAAAACGACCCGGCGCGGCGCTTGTGTATAAACGACGGAAACCCGCCCTTGCCGACGAACGCGACGCGCGGCGCCGCCTCCGGGCCGGGGCTAGGGGGGCGAAAGGCGAAATCGGCCTCGGCGCTGTCGACGTTCGCCGCGATCCGGAACGGCCCCTCGCCGTCGGGCGCGACGCGATACAGGCCGGGCCTGTCGAATACCACCATGGGCTGGCTTGACCAGCGCGAAACGCTCCGGCCGGACTCGTCGAACACGTCGGCGCCCCGCCTTCCGCCGAAATACGGGTTGCGTTTCGAAACGCCGGCGGTCCACGTCTGCGGCTCCTTCTGTATAGCCGACAACGCGAAGCGCGACAGCCTGTCGAGAAGCGGAACGTAGGCGCCGCTGACAAACAGTCCGGCCTGCCCGGCCGCGCCGCTGTCGGACAAGCCGATTGCCGCCGAAAGGAGCACCCACGAATTTCCCGCCGAATCAACCAGGTGCGTCGCGAAGGGCGCACCGTTGTCAAGCCGCGCGAGCACGGTGCCGGGAAGCCCGGCACAGTAGCTTTGGACGCGGGCGTCGGCGTCGCGCAGGAGCCGAAACCCCGAGAACAGCGGCGACACCGTGTCGGGAAACACGATGCCGTGCGTCCTGCCGTCGAACACCGGCCTGAGCCTCGCACCCGCCCCGCCGGGAAGCAGTGCCTCGTTGGCCGCCGGGTTCGCGCTGTCGATTGTCGGGGAGAAAATCACGGCTTTTTTCACCGGCGACGATCCGCGCGCCAGCGCGGCAATTGGCGGCGAAAACCGGCGTACCCCGCACAGCACCACCAGCGCCGCCGAATCCACGTCGTCCCACGAAACGAGCATGCCGGGCCTCACAACCGCGTCCCATTGTTTCGGGCCGAGGGCGGCGAACGCCGCCTTAACCGGAAAACATTCGGCGGGATCGCCCGTGATAAGCACCCGCGGCGCCTCGTTCGCTCCCTGGACAAAATAGAATGCGTCGTCGTCGGGGAACGGATCGGCGGCGTCGAGCGAGGCGACGAGGCCCGGGTTTGTGCGGTCGGCCGTGACCGCTATGGCGACAATGGCGTCCCGCCCCGGCGCGGCGTTTGCAACGCCGTGTCCCACGCGCAGGCCGCCCGCGGCGACCGTGACGCCCGCGTCGCGCATTTCCTTGCCCGTACATGAGACCCGCGCCGTCACCGACGACCGGTTTGCCGAGGACGCCGAAACGTCGCGAATGCCCCGGTTCCACGGCGACGCCGGCGCCACGCTCGCGCAGATCACCGGCATGCCGCACCTCGCGAGCTGAGAGTCGAGCCCACCGCCCGCGTTTTCCTGAAAATCCGAGACAAACACGAGCAGGGGCCGTCCCGGCGCGCGGTGCGCTTCCCGCGACAGCGCGGAGAACATTTCCCGCAGCGGCGCCGGGCCGTGCCTCGTGAACGAACTTCGCGGCGTTTCGAACGCGCGCACCGGCACGAACCCGCCCCCTTCACCGCCGTACAGGAACCGCCGAGCCCCGGAGGGCAGCGCCTTGTCGAGCGTGTCGAGAAGGGAGAAGGCCGCTCGCCACCGAGGCACGCCGTTCTCGCGGTAGTCCATGCTCACCGTAGGATCGACAAACGCGAAAACCGACGCCTCGGGACTGCGCAGCACCGCGAACGGATCGCGCGTGGAATACGGGCCCGAAAAAATCAGCGCAAGCGCGGCTAGCAGGGCCGTCCGCGCGAGCAAAAGCAGCAGGCGTTTGAGGGTTCTCATCCTGCTCGTCCGCACCGCGGCGCGCGGAAAAAAGCGGAGCGTGGAAAAATCGAGACGGCGCAACCGGCGGCGGTTGAGCAGGTGCACGATCACCGGGATCGCGCACGCCGCGAGTCCCCAGAGGAATTCGGGGTGGAAAAACGCGATGCCGTTCAATGCATCCGCCTCCGTTTCCGGAGGATGCGCAGCAGCGCCTTCTGGAAGGGTTCATCGGTCACCACGCGCTCGAAGCCTATGGAGAGCGACCGGCAGGCGGCCTCGATTTCGGCGCCGTGGCGGCGCACACCGGACGAAAAGAATTCCGCCGCCGTGAGTCCGTCGACCGAAACCCCGGCGCCCGTCTCGATATCCCTGACGTCAAGAGCCCCGGTACCGACGAACTCGTTTTCGAGGGGATCGAGTACCCACAGCACCATCACGTCCTGGCGCTTGAACCGCAGGTGCCGTAGCCCCCTGATGACGGCCGAGGGCTCGTCGAGCAGGTCGGAAATAACCACGCACAGGCCGCGCCGGTGTATTCCCACCGCGAGGCGCTCAAGGGCCGCGCCGCAGTCGGTTTTGCCGCCCGGTTCCAGCGCCGACAGCCGCGACAGGATGGTGGTGAGCTGCAGGTTGGTGGAGCGCGGCGGCACCATGAGGGTATCCACGCCGTCGAACGCGAACAGCCCCGCGGCGTCGCGCTGGCGGACAAGAATCCACGTGAGCGACGCGGCCAGGGTGCGGGCGTATTCCCACTTGCTCATGCCTTTCGCCGAGGAAAACGACATGGAACCGCTTTTGTCAAGTAGTATCCATGCCACCAGGTTGGTCTCGTCCTCGTACAGGCGCACCACGCTGCGTCCGGTCTTGGCGTATTTGCGCCAATCAATCAGTCTCGCGGCCTCGCCCGAAAGGTAGGGGCGGTATTCGAGAAACTGCGCCGAAAATCCGTGGTAGGGACTCTTGTGCAGCCCGGCGATGGTGCCTTCCACGATGGCCTTTGTCCGGAGCTGCAGGCTGCGTATCGGGGCGAGGTGCTCGGGTTTGAGGAATGAGATGTGGGATGCCATACTTTATCAATTAGTAAAAATTCTTGCTGGGGGCACCGCTTGCGCGGTTCCCCCTGGCCCCCGGCTTCCGCCGCGTCAGCCAAACAGTTCCTTCAAACGCGTCGGCGATCCGGGGGCACACCCCTTCCTGCGAAGGGCCGCGCGAGTTCGCTCGTTTGGCACTCGCGAAGCGTCGTCCCTTCGCAACGCAACCGCTGTGGAACATCTCCCCTCCGCCTCCGACAGTAGACCACTTGACAAGGGTGAAGCTCATCCGCGCAAACCCCGGTTCGAGATCGTCGTTTTACCACTCGTAGCGGCCGTCCATCCGCCCGCGCGTTAGGTGGACTGGAGGGTGATCTGGGGCGAAGGGCCGGCCGACCCCTCGCCGCAGGCGACTCGGGGCGGTCCGGCACCGAGGCGAACAGCCGAGCCCGGAAGGAGACCGACCCGCGCCTCAGGCGCGGGGAACGCCCAAGTCTTTCCTTTGTTATTTTCTATCCCACGGCAACCCGTACTCCGGCCCGTCCTCCCGCGCAAGCTCCCTGGTTTTCTTCGCGATGATGTCCAAAATCGCCGTTTCCTTCTTGTAATTCCGCATCACCTCCGCGATGCGTTCCTTTACAAGCGCCATGTCGCCCTGGGAAAGCGCCGACACGAAGAGCGCGTCGGGATAGGCGAGCGAAAGCCTTTTGCGCTCGACCGGATCGGCCACGAGGTCGATTTTGTTGAACACGAGAAGCCGCGGGATGGCCCCGGCGGACAGTCCGTCGAGCACTTCGTTGACGGTTGCCAACTGACGCTCCGACCACGGGCTGGCCGCGTCCATCACGATGAGGAGGAGATTCGCCCGGCTCACCACCTCGAGCGTGCCGCGGAACGAGGCAACGAGGTGGTGGGGCAGCTTGCGCAGAAACCCCACGGTGTCGGACAGGACTATCTCCCCCACGCCCGGAATGAACGTGCGCCTCGTGGCCGTGTCGAGCGTGGCGAAGAGCCGGTTCTCCACGAGGACGCTTGCACCCGACAGCGCGTTGAGCAGCGACGACTTGCCCACGTTGGTATATCCCACGAGCGTCACCTTGAATTCCGAAGCCCGGCTCTTGCGCTGCGTGGCGCGGGACTTCTCGATGTCCTTGAGCCGGTCGTTGAGATCCGAAATTTTCTTCTGGATAAGACGCCTGTCCACCTCGAGCTGTTTCTCGCCGGGCCCCCGCGTGCCGATGCCGCCCACCTGCTGGGAAAAATGCGTCCACGCGTGCGTGAGACGGGGATAGAGGGTCTTCATCTGCGCGAGTTCCACCTGGATACGCGCCTCGTTCGTCCGGGCGTGCCGCGCGAAGATGTCGAGGATGAGCTGTCCCCGGTCGATGACCTTCCCCTCAACGATCTTCTCGATGTTGCGCACCTGGCCGGGCGAAAGCTGCGCGTCTATCACCACGGTTCTGCATTTGTGGCGCGCCATGAGGTTGCGGATTTCCAGGAGCTTTCCCGGCCCCAAGTAGGTGGACGCGACCGGTGCGTCGCGGCGCTGCGCCACGGTCTCGGCAATCGCGGCGCCGGCGGTGGCGCACAGCATCCGCATTTCCTTCATGTCGATTTCGAACAGCTCCGGATCGTCGCCGCCGGTGAGAAGGCCCGCGAGTATCACGCGCTCGGTGGCGGGAGGTACGTTGGTGTCGAAAAGGCGGGTCGGCTTCATGAAACGGCGATACCCGGGATGACGACCGCGGCACGCGCGGCTTTTTGCGTGGGGGCAAGCGTGAGAATTTCCGGTTCCCCTTCGGTGACCAGTACGGTATGTTCGAACTGCGCCGAAAGGGAACCGTCGGCCGTGCGCACGGTCCACTTGTCGCGGCGGTCGGTCGTAACCTCCCAGCCGCCGAGGTTCACCATTGGTTCCACCGTGAGCGTCATACCCGGCCTAAGGATGATTTCCTCGGCTTCGTCGTCGACGTGGTGATACACCGAAAAGTTCTCGTGGAACTGACGCCCGATGCCGTGTCCCGTGTACTGACGCACCACCGAACACCCCCGAGACCGGACATAGGGCTCCACGGCGCGGGCGACGGCCTGCAAGGGACTCCCGGCTTTACAGGCGGCAATCCCCAGCAGCATTGCTTTCGCCGTCACGGCAACGAGACGCTTCGCTTCGCCGCTCACCTCCCCGACAAGGAACGTCTCCGACGAATCGCCGTAAAACCCGTCCACGATGGTGGTGAGGTCCACGTTCACGATGTCGCCGTTCCCGAGTATTTCCCGTTCGGAAGGGATTCCGTGGCAGACCACGTTGTTTATGGAGGTGCATATCGACTTGGGGTATCCTTTGTAACCGAGGCAGGCGGGGACATGGCCGTGGCCGACGGTGTACTCGCGGGCAAGCGTATCGAGCGTGAGCGTCGACGCGCCTTCCTTCACGAAGGGCCGGAGGTAGTCCATGAGTTCGCCGTTGAACGCGCCCGCCTTCCGCATCCCCTCGATTTCCGGCGGAGTCTTGACAAATTCCGGCTTCGGCTTTTCGGCACACGCGCCGTTCCCTTCGCCAAGAAGCATGTGGCATTTCTTGTATTTCTTTCCGCTGCCGCAATAGCAGGGATCGTTGCGTGAGAGAGTGGCGTGTGTCATGATATGAGATAAAAATAGTTGGGGGCAAAGGAAGATTGGATAACTCGAACGGAGGCAAACCCGCGTTTTCCCTCTCGAATTACGTGGCTCACCGCTATGCCGCCGATGACGCGCCAGCAAATGTCGACGCGTTCGAGACTGTCGCCAAAGCGCATGACGTCGCCGGTTTCGCCATCTGTCTGGCAGTCGTAAAAATGCTTAGGGTCATGCGTTCCCCCGTATGACACTTGACATGATGATAAAATAACCGCGGTTTCATGTCGGCGACAAGCGACCGGAGGTCGCCCGGATTCACCGTCCCGGCCCCATACCGAAGGCCCGCGGTCTACGACAACCTGCCTATAGCCGCCGGTACAAAGGCCTCGGTCCGCAGTATCCTCGGCCCAAAATTCACCGGGGAGAAACCGCGGCTTTCCAACAGTTCCACCTCGAAAGGGATAAATCCGCCTTCCGGGCCCACGGCCAGCGTAACGGGGCCGCTCACGCCGCGAGGGCACGCTTGGGCCGCTCCGGGATGGGCGACCAGCGCCGTGTTTCCTTTTATCAAGTCCGGCGCCTCGTCCTCGACAAACGGCCTGAACCGCCTCCTGATGCGGATGTGCGGCATCACCGTGTCGCAGGCCTGTTCAAGGCCGAGCACGCAATGCGCGGCCAGATTATCCTCGGTAAGCAGCGGGCTGTCCCAGAAGCCCTTCTCCACCCGCCACGACTCCATAAGGTACAGCCGCTTGACGCCCATCGCCGCCACGGTCTCGACAATCCGCCGGAGCGCCTTTGGTCGGGGAAGCGCGAGCAGCAGGGTGAGCGGCAGGGGGTCGGGGGGATCCTTGTCGAACGAGACTTCCATCCGGCACGTCCCGGAATCGAGCGCCGTCACGGTTCCGGTCCCGATCTTTCCGCCGAGTTTCCCCACGCGCAAGGTGTCGCCCGCATTCGCGCGGTGCACGCTTCTGATGTGCTCGAACCTGCGGCCCGTAAGGACGACGCGGGCGGGTGCGACGAAGTCCCGCTCAAAAAGAAGGACGAGGTTCATGGATCGGAAAATATAAAAAGTTTAAAGTTGACAGTTGAAGAGCAACGCGCGGGATACTTTCAACTTTTCCCACAGAAAAATTAAAACCCGGCCTTGAGCGTGAGGCCCGCGGCGCGGGCGATGGGATTGTAGTGCGGGACGAATTGAACGGACGAAAGCGGTTTCGTCTCGAGTTGCTTTGCGGAAAACCGCGCGTCGATGAACGACACCAGTCGGTTGAGTACCATGGCGCCCAGGAAAAACGACGATGCGGTCTGCCAGGTAAGCGATTCCTTGAGCATGTCGTCGTAGGCATTGCGGTGGGTGGGCTCGCCGGGGAGGTCGTCCCAGCGCCATTGCAAGTTCGGGGAGAGATAATCATACGCTTCACCCCTGGTTGCCACTTCCGCGGCCTCGTTGTACCCCTTCATATCATCGTAATGGCCTACGTTCTGCCAGTACCGTTCGTCGGCGCCCGCCCCGCCCGCAGCCCCGGCGTGCTCCCAAGCAAAGACTTTCGCGTTGTCGGAAACCGTTTTTCCGTAATAATTGCAGATGATCGCGCCGAACACAAACAGCGCCTCCGCGGAGTAGTAGGTGAGCGCTCGGGTGTTATCGCCGAGATACTGGTGGCCCAGGCCGGGAAGCAGCACCGACGCGCACATCGCGAGAGCGGTTGACTTATGCGGCCGCGCCGGCTTTGAAAACAAATCCACCGTGTCGGTGCTCACGCCTTCCTGCACCGTGACTTGGCACGTCGCCGTAACCGCGAGTGCGGCAACGAGGCCCAAAGCCGCCGCAACGACGTGATGGTTTTTCAAAATCGTATCCTCAGGGCCAGGCCGGGCGAGCTTATGCCGTCGACTCCGGCGACGCTGGGCTGCAAATCCACGTTGCGCCAGAAGGTTTGTTTGCCCAGCAGGTTCGAATTGTAGACGTTCGCCGCTATCAGCGCGTCCACAGCGCTCACGATATGGTTGATAAGGATCGCGTACAGGATATACGTCCCGGTCTTGTAGTTCTCGTTTGACTGGTTACGAAGCCTCTTATAGGTGAGGAGGCTGTCGGAATAGCCGTAGGACGCGGTAGCTATGCTGGCGCCTGATGTCTTGTCCTGAATGTTGACGAGATATGTTTGTTCGACGGAATCGTAGCGCGTATACAGGTACTTATATCCGGCCTTGTCGGCCAGCGATATGCCGGCATTGACCGAGGTTATCTCGTCGAGCGTGGGCTGACAATCGTTCCAGCCCTGGATATACTCGCCGCTTTCGATGCGCCGGTAGAAGTCCTGCGTTTTACCATCCGCCGATCCCTTGAACCCCGCGCCCGTAAAGGCACTGTCGAAATAGATATCGTACATTTTTGCCGTGGCGGCGGAATCCGGATTGGTTGTCGTGGCATAATAGTTGTGTTTGACAAACGAATCAAGGGCATTATAATAACCAATCATTTTGGTACTCGAATAGTTCCTGTCCGCGAATGCCTTGGCCTCATTGTTCCGATCTTTCCCCTTATTGATGTACACCACGCTGGCGCTGATGATGGCCGCCTCGGCGAGAACGTAGAAACCGGCCCGCACCCAGCTCTTGATATACGCCTGGCCCAAGCCGGGAATGATGAGCGACATGAGCATTGCCAGCTTGGGTGAGCGGTATTCCTTGAGATTCTTGGCGAAATTGATGGGCCGCGCTTCTTCCACCTTTACGGGCGCGGCCGGTTTGTTGGCCGAGACCGTTTTGCCGGCCGTATCGGCGGAAGGGGCCGCGACGGCGGGAGCAAGGGCCGGCACCTCCTGTGCGGTATCGACAGGCGCGGCGGCCGCCTTCGATGTGTCGGCGGGTTTCTGCGACGCGGCGTTTTTCGCGGCGAACGTGTCGGGTTTCATCGCTGGCGCCTCAATCCTTGCCGGCTGGGCAACCCCTTTTTCGGGTACGAACATCTCTTCGTACAGGTCTTCTTCCACGGGTTTTTTCTGCACCGGGGCGGCCTGATGCGACTGGCTCTCGGAGGGGGCGGCCGGTTTTGCCGTTTTCGTCGAATCGGTGACGGCCGGGGCCCCGGGCCCCGCCGTCGCGGAATCCTGGGCGGCCGTCGAAACACCCGAAAACAGGGCCGCGACGCAAACAATGGCACACGCAACAAAACGATGTCTTGCCATGCAGGCTCCCCCTCAGGCGGTTTTCGCGGTTCTTCTGCGGAATCCGGGAAATTGGCGGACGGTGAAAAAACGCATGAAATATTTCGTATCAGAACGCGAAAAATTAACCATTATCGCGGCAAGGCACAAAATCACAGCCCCAGAATGTCGCGCATGCTGTAAAGCCCAGGCCCCCGGCTCGCGACCCATTTCGCCGCGGCGACCGCGCCCCGCGCGAGCGTTGTGCGGCTGTGCATCACGTGGCGCAGCTCAAGACGCTCGCCCATGCCCGCGAACAGCACCGTGTGGTCTCCCACGATGTCGCCGCCCCTCACCGCGTGCATGCCTATTTCTTTTCTCGTCCTCTCCCCGGGAAAGCCGGCTCTGCCGTTCCGCACCGCCTCGTCATAGCCGACGCCGATTGCGGCGGCCGCGATCTCTCCCAGTTTCCGCGCCGTGCCGCTCGGAGCGTCTTTTTTGAGGCGGTGGTGCGCCTCGACGATTTCGATGTCGAACGTTTCGCCGAGCTTTTTCGCAGCAAGTTCGGTGAGGACGAAAAGGAGGTTCACGCCGAGGCTCATGTTCGGGCTCAGAACGATGGGCAGCCTGCGGGCTGCGGCCCGGATGCGCGAGGTTTCCTCTTCGGAAAGTCCGGTTGTACCGACGACGAACCTGGCATCCGCCCCCTCGACGGCCGAAAGCAGAGTCATGGTTGCCTGGGGCGAAGTGAAGTCGACGACGACGCTTCCATCGAGCGGAAGGCCGTCGGGCGTCCCGGAAAGCACGACCCCTTCCGACGGAAGCCCGCTGCACGACGAATAGTCCCTGCCGATTGAGGGGTGAGAAGATGTCTCGATGCAGCCCGCGAGCGCGCACGCGGGATCGGAGAGAACCAGCGCGGCGATTTCCCTTCCCATCTTCCCCATCGCGCCGGCGATAATGATGTTCGTTGTCACGAAGGGCCCTCCCTACGTAATCTGCCGGATGCCGCTTTGCTTGAGAACAGAAAGGAGTTTTTCCCGCGTATCGCTTTCCATGTCGACGAGCGGGAGGCGCAACGGGCCCGCGGCGAGCCCGAGGTAGTTCATGGCGGTTTTTACGGGGCCCGGGCTTGTTTCGAAAAACATGGCGTTGGATACCGGCAGCAGTTCTTCGTGGATGGCGAGGGCGGAGG
>JGI20214J51088_10000187_pt1 | contig 44724 bp, 31 predicted proteins | sample WetSurMetagenome_FD_51088 | JGI IMG/M metagenome (IMG submission 51088) | reverse complement strand
CCGGAGCATGGTTTCAGGGACCTTGCCGATGCAGGTGATCAGATCCGGGATGGAAAAGACATTGAGACCGGAGTAAGGATAATCAGTCTTTACGGCGGACATCTGAAGCCGACTCCCGGCGATCTTAAAGGGATTGATGTAGTAATGTTCGATATACAGGACGTTGGTGTAAGGTTTTACACTTACATTTCGACACTTCATTATGTTCTCGAGGCCTGTGCTGAAAATAATGTTGAGTGTATAGTTCTTGACAGGCCAAATCCAAATGGATTTTATTTCGATGGTAATGTTGCAGATACTGTTTACAGGTCGTTTGTGGGGATTGACCCTGTTCCTGTTGTTCATGGAATGACAGCAGGAGAATATGCAGGAATGATTAACGGAGAGGGTTGGCTGAAGAACGGTGTCAGATGCAAGCTGACTGTTATTAAGTGTAGCTATTACACTCATAAAACCTTTTATGAACCGCCGGTAAAGCCTTCACCAAATCTGCCAAACCTGAATTCGATTTACCTTTACCCGTCAATATGCTTTTTCGAAGGTACCAATATCTCGCTTGGAAGAGGAACCCCGTTCCCCTTCCAGGTTTACGGATCGCCAAAACTGCCAGACACCGGATTCAGCTTTACTCCTGAAAGTGTACCCGGAGCGAAGAATCCTCCTCATCTGGGCGAAAAGTGCTATGGTGTTGATCTGCGAAATGCAATTAAAGGTAAGATTGTGCCCTCTCCGAAAGTAAATCTGGAATGGATTATTGATGCCTATAACAGGTATCCCGAGAAAGATGAATTCTTTACTTCATACTTTGATGTTCTTGCTTCGGGTCCGTCACTCAGGGAGCAGATACAAAGAGGTATGAGTGCTGAGGAGATAAGGGCTACCTGGAAGGATGAACTTGAAAGGTTCGGTAAGATAAGACAAAAGTATCTTTTGTACGAATAATTGTCTTGCAATCGTGCGGTCATGCAGTCATTCAGTCATGCAGTCTTTTTTTGACCGCAGGACCGCAAGACAGAAAGACCATCAGACAGTTTTCTAAATACCTGTTATAGATTTTATCTCTTCCCTTGTGACTGCCGGCAATTCATGGTTCCTGATCTTCCTGATGACGAGTCTGCCGGTTTTTCTTGCAGATCTTTTGTCTTTGAACGGGATCTCTCCTTCGAGGGCAGGCATGTAGGGTTGATGGATATAAGCCTTGTCTTTAACAAGAATGTCATATCCCCATCCGTCTTCGCTTTTAAAAAGAGCGACTTTATAAAAATGCCCTCTCACGGCGAGTGTCATTACAACAACTAAGATTACCGGAAAGAGGGCAAATATTAATGATTTCTTCTTATCAATCATCCTCATTTGACTCGGCATCAGGATCTAATGCCCAGATGTCATCATAATACAAACCTGAACTGCTGCCGGTCAGAACGTATCCCCTGCTTCCGATTGAGAATCCGATTGCTCCCTGACGGCTGGTTCCTTCAAAATTAGACTTTTCAGTCCAGAGATCAGTGGCAGGATCATATTCCCAGGTTTCAATACCGGTAGTCATACCGCCTGTTGCAAGATATCCTTTATTGTTTATTGTAAATCCGACCTTGTCTCTCCCCTTTATTGTAGAGTACTCATCATCAAAGGTCTGGTCGGTAACATCAGCAATTGCTCTTTTTTTGTTCCAGGAATCATTTGAAGGATCATACATCCACATATCAGTAAGATAATCCCCGTTATCGAAACCGCCGATAACATAACCCTTCCCGCTTATTACAAATCCGGCTGCACTGATACGTTTGTTTCCTCCAAGGCTCGATTTCTTTGTCCAGACATCACTTGAAGGGTCGTATTCCCAGAAATCCTTAAAGTAACTCACGCTGTCGCCTGTCCCTACATAACCTTTGTTATTGATAGCAAGAGCAAGAGCCTGGCGTCTGGCGGATCCCCCAAAATCAGCCTTTCTGTTCCAGACATTCGTTGCAGGATTATATTCATAAAAGTCCTTAAGTCTGTATTTGCCTTCCCATCCGGTCCCAATATAACCTTTTGTATCAGTCGAAAATCCAACAGCCTGGCTCCTTGCAGCTCCGGGAAAGTCAGCTTTCTGNGTCCATGAGTTTTTCACAGCATCATATTCCCAGAAATCGTTGTGAAACTTATCCCCGTCATACCCGGTACCTATGTAGCCCTTGGTTCCTATCGCAAAACCGGCAGCATCTGACCTGGGCAAGCCATCAAAGACAGATAATTCCACCCAGTTCCCCACAAGTACAACCGCATCAGGTTTACATGAATTGAAGAAAGGCACTGCCAGAAGTAAAACAAGTACTTTGATCCAAATCCTAACCTCTTTGTATGTCATCATTCCCGTTTTATTTTATTTAATAATCAACACAAAACTATCTGAAGGATACTTCAATAAAAAGTCTTGTAGATATATGCCATTAAATTGTAGACAAGATACGATAAATTATCGATAAAACTTATTTAAATCACAGTATTTACAAACAGTGTCCGGCTATTTAATAATGTATTAGAAATATCTTTCAATAAAGCCTGTATGTCTACTCATTTGTGGCTTTTGTATATATTTGCTTTGTTTACATCCTGTTTTAGTATTCTTTTGCATAAACTGAAAGATTGATGAAGGGAATGTGTGCGGGAAAGAAAGGCAGGATAATCTTATCATTCTTCATATTTGGAATTATATTGATTGGTTCCTGTACAAAAACCAATGAATTTACAATTGGAAAAAATTTCGTTGAGTCACGTACCAGGCTGCAGATTATTGACACCTTCGGGGTAGATCTGTCGACTGTTCTCCTTGATTCGGTCATAACGTCATCATCAAAAATAGCTTATGTNGGCCNTTATTCCGACACAATTTTCGGTTCAATAAGCAGTGAGTCATATTTTGATCTTGCCTATGAATCTTTTTCTGATATCGAGGAAAGGGCTGTCTATGATTCATCATCCTTCATTCTTCAATATACTGATAACAATTTTGGTGATACTACCTCCCTGATGGCAATCGATATTCACAGGCTGAAAGAAAACATAGTCCCCTTTGAAAGATCATACTTGTTTAACACCTCAAAATTTGCATATGAATCCCAGGCTATGGGAAGTGTCAGTTTTTACCCTGAACCCCATTCTTCAGATACGGCTGTAAGTGTCAGGGTAGATGCATTTGGTGCTGAATTATACAATCTTATCAGTAGTAAGGATGAAAAAGTATCAACCGAGGAATGGTTCAAAGACTACATCAAAGGTTTTGTCATAACACCGGGAGCAAATAACAAAGCACTGATTGGTTTCAATGCCGGTCAGGAGTATCTGGTTCTTAGGATTTACTACCATCTTAGTAAGGAAGAGCCTGAGAAAAAGTCGATTACAATTAAGATGGGTGAGGCATCCCACCAGTTTAACAATGTAAAATTTGATTTTACAAATACGCCGCTTAACAATATTAAAACTGAAGGATATGAGGTCCCTGCAACCAAAACCGGCAACCGGGCTTTTATGCAGGGGATGATTGGCCTTTTTCCAAAGCTGAAGTTTTCATCCCTTGATCAGATTCTTGCTTCTGAAAACTGGAAGATACTAAAAGCAGAACTTATTGTTGAACCGGTACCGCACAGCTACGAAGTTTTCAATTTACCTGACAGTTTGTATATTTTCAGATCTGACAGAGAGAATAAAAGGACTACTCTGTATAATGATAAATCCCAGCCAATGCTGGCTTACTTTGAATTTGATTATTACCTTCACGAGAATAACAGGTATACTTATGATATTACAACATTCATCAACCACGAATTAAGTGATGCATATATTAACAGCTTTGATGGTTTGATGATTGGCCCGAATGATTCCAAGTTATCATCCTCATTTGAACGGCTTCTTGTTGAAGGGAAGCATCCACCGGTAAAATTGAGACTTTATTATTTATCCTATTGACCTGATAATGACAAAGCTCACTAAAANATATCTCCTGATCCTGTTAGTTTTATTTTTGCAGTCCGGCAAAATTTCTTCACAGATCACTACCTCACCCTACTCAATTTTTGGAATGGGTTATCTTGAAACAAACAGCTCAGGGCCTTCCAAAGCAATGGGCGGAACAGGTATTGCTTTTTTATCGGGCAGATCAATCAACCCAATGAACCCTGCATCTTACAGTGGTATTGACAGTCTATTGTCGATTTTTGAGCTTGGTGTCTTCGGAAAATTTACAACCTATTCCACAAGGAAGGAANATCAGTCGCTGTTAAATGCAAATTTAAAATATCTGGCTATGGGCTTCAGATTAACACCCTGGCTTGCCACAAGTTTTGGATTCTCTCCATATAGTTCTGTGGGATACAACATAAATACAACCGCCCAGCTTGAAGGCACTACACAGAAGTATCAAAAAACCTTTTCTGGTAATGGCGGAGTTAACCAGGTTTATCTTGGCGGCTCTGTTAACCTTATAAAGAATCTTTCGGTCGGTTTTAATGCAGCCTATCTTTTCGGAAATATTACCCACAGAGAATCTTCGGCAGTCTTCAGCTACTCCCTTGAGGATGCGTCATATCTTTCAAATTTCAATATTGATTACGGGTTGAATTATCAGATTGACATTAAAAAATGGAAATATAATCTGGGATTGATCTACAGCAACTCGAAAAAACTGGTAACGAAGAATATTACGAAAATAGAAACAGATTATGAAACTGAGGTTCTGAAAAGCCGTAATTACAAGTACAGCCTGCCCCGGAAAATAGGTGCGGGTTTTGCTATGACAAAGGGATATTTCAGGGCAGGTATTGATTATGAATGGAGTGGGTGGGAAAATGTTGATTTTGTCAATACATATCTCAGGACCAGGAACTCCGCCAGGTATTCCCTGGGAGTGGAATTCCCCTCACTGGGACTGAATAAGGGAACCACCAGAATGGTTTTGTACAGGTTTGGCGGTGAATATCGCGAATCATATATGATTATTGATAATATCCCTATAAATTACGGTGCGATCTCATTCGGTGCCGGAATTCCAATGAAAGGCTATCTAAGTGTTATTAATGTATCCNTTGAGCTGGGACAGAACGGAACAACTCAAAAAGATCTTTTCAGGGAGAGATTTATCACTCTTAACCTTGATCTGGCACTTAAGGACTGGTGGTTCAGGAAACGGAAATACGATTAAGCCTCAGATAAGATTCCTGTTAACCATTTCAAAGAATGAGGCCCTGTATGATTCACCAATCGGTATCCTCTGATTGCCTATCACAATCCTGCTGTTCTCAATCATGTCAATTTTATCGACCGATATAATATATGATTTGTGAACTCTGAAAAAGGAGCCGGAAGGAAGCTTCTCAATTATGTTTTTCATCGTGGTTTTTGTAAGTATCAGCCTGCCTTCGGCGTAAATCTTCACATAATCCTTTAATCCCTCGATATAAAGTATGTCATTCAGATTCACCCTGATTGTTGTGTATTCAACCTTGACCATAAGAAAACCATGCGATATTCCAGGAGCCTCTTCAACCGGGGTTTCTACAGGGTTCTTCATCTTTATCAGCTGAAAAGCCTTATTGACAGCTTTGGAAAACCTTTCGAATGTAATCGGTTTGACAAGGTAATCGATTGCATCGCACTCAAAGCCGTCTGAAGCGTATTCTTTGAAAGCTGTAGTGAAGATCACCATGGGCGGATTATACAATGTTTTAAGAAATTCAGGTCCGGTGATCTGTGGCATGACAATATCCAAAAAGATAAGATCAACCTGATAGTTGTTTATTGTATGGACAGCTTCGAAAGGATTAGTAAAGGTACCTGCTAAACTGACAAACTGGATCTTTGAGCAATACTCTTTAATGATCCTGAGCGCTGAAAGATCGTCATCAATTGCTATGCAGTTAATTACATTCAGTCCCATCCGGATTCCCCTTTCATACTCTTCCAGGATAAGCTTTCAGAGCCTCTGCCAGGATTTCCATAGAGTTTCTCAGGTCATCAATTTTAAGGACATAGGCAATTCTTACCTCATTCCTGCCAAGCCCGGGGGTTGAATAGAACCCCGATGCGGGAGCAACCATAACCGTCTGGTTCTTATAATCAAATTCCTCAAGGAGCCAGCGAGCAAATTTATCGGAATCATCTACCGGAAGTCTGGCAACTGCATAGAAAGCTCCTCTGGGTTTAGGGCAAAACACACCCGGCATTTTGTTTAGTGCATCAACCATAAAATTCCTCCGGGCAGTATATTCAGCATTTACATCCCTGAAGTATTCAATCCTTGTTTCGAGTGATGCCTCAGCAGCTATCTGGCCCAGACCCGGAGGAGAAAGGCGGGCCTGTGCAAACTTAAGAGCAGTGGAAATGACATCTTTATTCCTGCTGATCAACGATCCTATCCTGATACCGCATTCGCTGTAACGCTTCGAAACAGAATCTACAAGGACTACGTTCTTTTCGATACCCTCAAGTCTCATTGCTGAGAAGTGCTCGGCATCGTCGTAGCAAAATTCACGGTAAGCTTCATCTGAAAAGAGGTAGAGATCGTGCTTCTTAACAATATCCCTCAGGTGAAACAGCTCTTCCTTTGAATAAAGATACCCGGTAGGATTGTTCGGGTTGCAGACAATAATACCTTTTGTCCTGGGAGTTATTTTCTTCTCGAGTTCTTCTATCGGAGGTAATGCAAAATCGTTTTCAATATATGAGGTAACGGGTACGATTTTAATACCGGCAGCCACAGCAAAACCATTGTAATTGGCATAAAATGGTTCAGATGTTATTACCTCATCACCTGGGTTTATGCATGTCATAAGGGCAAACGTAACAGCTTCGGATCCACCTGTTGTTATCAGGATATCAGTGTAATCAATATCAATACCGAGTTTATGATAGAAACCTGCAAGCTTGCGCCTGTATGATTCATTACCNGCTGAATGACTGTACTCTATCACCTTCAGATCGATATTGCGGATGGCATTCAAAGCAACATCAGGGGTCGGAATATCAGGCTGCCCAATATTGAGGTGATAGACTTTCCTCCCTTTTCTCTTTGCTTCCTCGGCATAAGGCACAAGTTTTCTGATCGGAGACGGGGGCATAGCCCTTCCTTTATCTGAAATAGATGGCATAAATAATTTATAAATTCATACAAAATGCAGAACAAAATTAAGAAAAATCCTGAGTATAAACAGACTATTTTTTTATAGAGATCCCTCATTCTGTTCGGGATGACATTGTTGTCATATAGATTTGGGATGGAAGCCATTCCTTAAAAAATAAATTTATTATCCTGAACGAAGTGAAGGCTCTCAGTATTTAAGAGAAAAAGATTGTAATAAAGGGTTAATTGCCCCGGGGAGGCTATGAACTTTTAATAAAATTGCTGAATACCATTTCCTGATGTAAACAAAATCGGATAAAAATCAGCTAAAGAATAACTAAAATGGCATACATTCGTTTAAAATCCTGTAATATGAGTAAAGTCAAACTTTTAAAAACCGCACTTTTTCTTATTCTTACGGGATCGGTATCTTCTTTATATGGCCAGATCACAGGTTTTGGCCGGATAAAATGGGATCGTGAAAAAATCGCTCCGGGACTTCTGTGGAAATCATCACATACATTATTGAATGATTCCGTTCCTCAAAACATTAATGTCCTCAGAGTAAAACTTAAAAAAAGGAAGATTGCAATTTCTTATGATCCGCTTAAAAACACGAAAGTAAGCATGCANGTATCTGGAACCGATGCTATTGCAGCAGTAAACGGCGGNTTCTTTGATATGAGGAATGGGGGTTCCGTAACATATTTAAAAACAGCAGGTCGCATTGTTGACAAAGATACTGCAAAGAAATGGTCAAGAAATTCAAACATTAACGGAGCAGTAATGATCACCTCAGGAGACCGGGTTTTCATTGACAGGGCAATGCCTAATTCATGGTACGATGCACACACTGAATTTGAGGATGTATTGCTCACCGGACCTCTTATGGTTAAAGGCAGAAATAAGGTATCATTACCGGCAACATCATTGACAATAAATAAGCATCCAAGAACCGCAATCGGCATCAGGAACCACAGGAGAATTATTCTTTTAACCCTCGATGGCCGTACAGGTGAAGCCTTCGGGATGACAATTGATGAACTGGCGGATTTAATGAAATTACTTCGTTGCCGCGATGCTGTCAATCTTGATGGCGGTGGGTCTACAACAATGTGGATCAGGGGAAAACCTTTTAACGGGATAGTGAATATGCCATGTGACAACAGAAAGTTTGACCATGAGGGGGAAAGACCTTTGTCAGATGTACTGGTAATCAGGTGAATTAAACAACTGGTAGATCAGTCCGAATGAACGAGCATTGCTGCAGACAAGCCAGTTACCAGTTTACAGTAATTGAAATTACATTCGACAGCCAGGTCACCAATTGTATGGTAATTATAGTCACTACTGGCTGATTCNAAATAAATAGCTTTGTAATCTTTCAGAAAGAATGAATAGCTGTCACTTCTTTTAATACCCGAGGTATCAATTACGGGTGTCAGTTTTATATATTTGCCGCATAATGCTGATGCTTTTTCGGAGAGATCCTCTGAATTAGAATAGTGCTTAATCTTAACCTCCCAAAGAAGCCTGTTCGGGTTTGTTACATTGGCAATCATATCATTATTTATCATTATGCTCACAGGTCTTCCTGAATATGCGAGTTTTGCTGCATAATCAGCACTGCCGAAAAGTCCAACCTCTTCCGCCGCAAAAGCAACAAACTGAATACTTATACCAGGTACATAATTCTTTAACCTCATTACCCTGGCAATTTCAATCATTGCTGCAACACCGCTGCCGTTGTCATTTGCTCCCGGGGCTTTTTTAAAGGGATCACCATCCCTTACATTGGAATCATAATGAGCCCCGATAATACTCAATGAATCCGGATGAACTGAACCATCCAACTGCGCAATTACGTTATATTGCCATGTTGTGTAGTTCTGGCTTTTCCATGTATTCGATAAAAGGAAAGAATCAATATAGGCAGTATAATATCCATTCCTTTTAAATTTGTCTCTTATACTTACAGCAACCAGTCGGTGATTATCAGCCAGCGAAAACCTCGTTCCCATTCTCTGGAGCCAGGTTGCTGTTGCCTTAATACTGTCGGAATTGATGGCACTGATCAGCTTAAGGGATATCGAGTCTTTCTTTTCAAGCGGAATGCCATCAAAATCAGATGGATTATCTTTCACACATGTTGACATCGCGAAAAAAAATAATGGCAGAAACATAACTATTGTTATTTTCTTTCCCAGCTTCATAAATTCTTCTTTTTCTTATTTTAACAATTACGAGAGCTTTTTAGCTGATGATCAACGAATATAATGAATTTTTATAATTTTGCACATCACTAAAACAACCCATATAACAAGCATCTATGGATATTCCTTCAAAATATGAACCTGCAAAAGCAGAAGCCAGGTGGTACAGTTACTGGATGGAACATGGGTTCTTTAAGAGCAAGCCAGATGGGAGGGAACCCTACACGATAGTAATTCCCCCTCCGAATGTGACGGGTGTTCTCCACATGGGACATATGCTTAACAACACAATTCAGGATGTTCTGATAAGGAGAGCCAGGATGCTTGGTAAAAATGCCTGCTGGGTTCCCGGAACCGATCATGCATCAATTGCCACCGAAGCTAAAGTTGTTGCAAAGCTAAAATCGGAAGGAATTGAAAAGCGTGACCTTTCAAGGGAGAGATTCCTCGATTATGCATGGGAATGGACACATAAACACGGGGGAATAATCCTTGAACAGCTTAAAAAGCTTGGAGCATCATGCGACTGGGACAGGACACTTTTCACCATGGATGAAAAGAGGTACGACTCTGTTATTAAGGTATTTGTTGATCTCTATAATAAAGGACTTATCTACAGAGGTGTAAGGATGGTTAACTGGGATCCTCAGGCAATGACCGCAGTATCGGATGAGGAGGTCAATTACACCGATGAAAAGTCTAAACTGTTTTATGTCCGTTACAAAATTGTCGGTGAAGATGATTATATTATGATCGCCACCACCCGACCTGAGACAATTCTTGGAGACACAGCTGTTTGTGCCAATCCTGCTGATCAAAGGTACCTGCACCTGAAAGGCAGAAAGGTTATTGTCCCGCTGGTAAACAGGGAGGTCCCGTTTATCTTCGACGATTATGTCGATATGGAATTTGGGACAGGTTGTCTTAAGATTACACCTGCCCATGACATCAACGATTATGAAATCGGGTTAAGGCATAAGCTTCCATCTGTAGATGTTTTCAATGATAACGGTACCATAAATGCAAATGCCGGAATGTTTGAAGGCATCGACAGATTTGCCGCCAGGGATCTTGCTGAAAAAGAATTGCAGCGGACTGGGAATCTTGTGAAAATTGTTCATTATAACAATAAGATTGGCCGGTCAGAACGAACAAATGCAGTTATTGAACCAAGGCTATCAGTACAGTGGTTCCTTAAAATGAAGGATATTTCCAAGCCAGCTCTCGATGCAGTGATGAACGGGGATGTTCACCTGCATCCGGCCAAATTCAGGAACCTCTATCGCCACTGGATGGAGAATGTCCGGGACTGGTGTATTAGCCGCCAGCTCTGGTGGGGTCATAGGATACCCGCATGGTATTACGGTGACAATGAGTTTGTTGTAGCAGAGGATATTAAAAGAGCGGTCGGCATTGCAAGGGAAAAAAGCGGGAACAGGTCGCTTAAGGAGAGTGACCTGAGGCAGGAAGAAGACGTGCTCGACACCTGGTTCTCATCATGGCTCTGGCCTATAACCTCATTCGATGGGATAAACAACCCNGATAACCCCGATCTGAATTATTATTATCCGACCAACGTACTCATTACTGCCCCTGAGATTCTCTTTTTCTGGGTTGCAAGGATGATAATCGCAGGGTATGAATACCGTGGCGANAAGCCATTCAGCGATGTATANCTTACAGGTCTGGTTAGAGATCAGCAGAGAAGGAAAATGTCAAAATCGCTTGGCAATTCTCCCGAGCCTCTCGATCTTATTGAGAAATATGGTGCCGACGGGGTACGGGTCGGAATGATGCTTTGCTCTCCTGCAGGCAATGACCTTTTATACGACGATTCACTTCCGGAGCAGGGCAGGAATTTTGCCAACAAAATATGGAATGCCTTCAGGCTGTTGAAAAGCTGGAAGATTGATGATGCTATTCCTCAACCAGAATCTTCGGCTTCTGCAGTTAAGTGGATGAATGAAATTCTGAAAAAGTCACTTGGAGAAATCGATACGGATTTTAAAAAATTCAGGATATCCGGAGCCCTTATGAACAGCTATAAGCTTTTCTGGGATGAATTCTCCGGATGGTATCTGGAAATTATTAAACCTGAATTCGGTAAACCTGTTGACAGGCTGACCTATAATGAAACAATCTCTGTTTTTGACATGCTGCTCAGGATAATTCACCCATTCATGCCGTTTATAACTGAGGAGATATGGCAGCTTATCACTGAGCGGAATGATGGAGAAAGTCTNATGATTTCACCATTGCCCAAAATCAGGAAACATGATAAAGAGCTGATTGCAAAGTTTGAGACCGTAAAAGAGACAATTACAGCTATTCGATCGGTCAGAAAAGAAAAGCAGATTCTGAACAGGGAGAGTGTAGCACTGGCAATAAGGGCTGACAGGAATAGCTATGATTCACGGTTTCTCACTGTAATAATTAAACTGGGTAATCTTTCTGATGTCGAATTTATTTCTGAGAAACCTGAAAATACCGCTTCCTTCATGGTTAAGACAACTGAATTCCATATTCCTCTGGGCGGCAATATAGATGTTGAAAAGGAAAAGGCTAAAATAATCACTGACCTGGATTATTACAATGGCTTTCTCAATTCCGTGATGAGAAAGCTTAATAATGAAAGGTTTGTGAGTAATGCACCTGAAGCAGTTCTTGAGAATGAAAAGAAAAAGAAAACGGATACGGAACTAAAGATCAGATCGTTGGAAGAAGCCCTGAAAGGCTTTTCGGGAAAGAGATAGAATGGAAGTGAGTCCGCGGTGCGAGGGGGATTCAGAGGGCAGCTGCATAACAAAGCCCTAAGGCATAGGTTTCCTGATATAGTAATTATGTCCCGATTCTCTGATCTCCCAGCCGTCGTTAAGGATAATCTGCCAGCCTTCGCCATTAATGTGATTCTTATCGGTTTTTAATCCTTTGGCAGTAATCCGAAGGAATTTGTAATTATTCGACACAAGGCAATCCCCTTTATCAACGGTTAGTTTTCCCCAGTTATCCGATACCCGCAGGGTATTATACAAGGTTCCAAGTGTATCGAGGAAATGGACATTTTCAGGTTCGAAATCAAAATAGGGACTCTCCAGTTCAAGTAAAACAACAGGTTTCTCAGTAAAAACACTTACCTGATTGTTAAGTCTCTCCCTGATCTCCTGAAGTCTCTTCTCCTCTTCCTGGTTTATTTCCTCAACATTGTAATGCAAAGCGATGCTTCCGGCAACATCACGGCAATTCACAGGCAGTTCGATGTTATAGAGTTTCCTTACCAGATTGCCCAGGTCGACAGTATCCGATTTAATTGTCTTAAAATCAAATCCTTTGTAATAAAGGAGTGTTGCATAAAGTGCTCCATGAATTGAACCATAAGACCTTGCGTAGGACTGAAAGGAAGAAATCCTGTCGAGGTTTTCAAAAAGTCTTTTCCTATAATCTGCCGGAGATTCAGATGTAAGCAATGTAAACGTAAAAGTTGCAAGGCCTTCATACGTTTCAAACCTTGTTCCCTGCTCAGCATATTTAGGATATGATTCATGGTTTGATCCCCTGAATATAAGTGCATCCCTTACTGCAAGGGTTTGTTCCTCTCCCTGGGAGCCGATGGCTTTTTTCAGAGCTTTCCATTCGAGCTTGATCCAGAGCCGGGCATCCTTTTCATCCATGATAATGTTATTGAAATTTTCAGGATACACCCCTTCTGTTTGCTGAAACGAGTGAAAAAGCGCATGGATTCCTCTGGTCATTGTCCTGTAGTTATCTTCTTCAATTGGCAAAGGTGCCATCCCGAAAAGTGTTCCTCCAAAGGTGACAGAGGTTGTCGTGATTATTCTTTCCCTGGGATACAAACCGGTATAGATGCCATCCTTGAGTTTCAGAAGGCCATCGTTATCCTGTTGATTGGAAATGATTTTCCGGCTTGTTCTATCGATAAATATTAGTGGTCCGTAAAGGTTTTTGCCCCAGAGATTTCCTCCGTCCCGTTTGCAGGCATCTTCGATATCCTTAAAACATTTTGCAGCTTTTTCGGGTGTAAAATATGTTTCCTGAGACTTTTCCTTACAGCCGGCCAGTAATACAAGAACAAAAATAAAAATCCACTTATTCATTTCCTGAAAAATATCTTTTCAAAAGTAGTTATTTTTTTTTCATACGGCCGGTGACTGAGCTTTCGGAGTCAGCTATGCAGGCTTCTTTTATGCTTAAATTAAGTTCAAACCCAATGAGAAGGGCGATCGAGTTAAGGTAGAGCCATATAAGTATTACCATGAGGGTGCCAATCCATCCGTAAAGCTTGTTATACTGTCCGAAACTGTTTACATATGTCGAAAAGCCCAGTGAGGTAATAATAAACAAAATGGTTGCCAGAGTCGATCCGGGAGTTATGAACCTGAAATCGTGGCGCCTGGCTGGTGCAAGGTAATAAAGAAAGGAGATGGCGACAAAAAGTAACAGAACCACAACAATCCACTTCAGGAAGATAAGGATTGAGATAACAAGGCTTTTTTCCAGGATTTCAAGCTCCACAAGCCTGGTAACTGCCTGTTTACCAAAAATTATAAGCATACCGGCAGCTCCTATCATAAGGATGCCAATCAGCAGAAGCAGGACGGACACTTTTCGCTGGTTAACCCACGACCGTGGTTTGAATGAATGTGAAGTTACCACAAATGCATGCAGGACTGCATGTATACCGTTTGTCGAGAATATTATGGTCGCAAAAAACATTATAAGCAAAAGACCACCGCTCTTTTTTGTGACTATATCTATGATTGTGGTTTCCATCAGATGATAGGCATTGGCNGGGAAGATGCTTTCGAACAGTTTTATAAGCTCATTCTGGAAGTTTTGTATCGGTATGAAAGGGATAAGNGTAAAAAGAAAAATTGTTGCCGGCAGAACAGCCATCAGAAGGTTGAATGCTATGGATGAAGCCCGTGTTACAAGGACTCCTTTCCTAAAGCCCCTGATCACAAACTGAAAAACTTCTCTTATCGGGATCCCGTCAAATCCGGGAAGGACGAGATTCTTTAACTTCTCTGTTAACTTAAGTTTACCGTAATCCCNTTTGATATGCATAAATTAAAAAGCTTTCAGGCTCATATCAAGGCTTTTGACATGATGGGTAAGAGCTCCTACCGATATATAATCAACTCCGCATTCCGCGTAAGATCTTATTGTTTCAAGAGTAATTCCACCCGATGACTCCGTTTCGTAACGGCCACCGATGAGCCTGACAGCTTCCCTTGTGTCGTTAAGGCTGAAATTGTCCAGCATGATGCGGTCAACTCCTCCTAACTCCAGTATCTTCCTTACCTCTTCAAGGCTCCTGGCCTCAATTTCAACTTTAAGGTGTTTTTCTGACCGGGAAAGATAATCTCTTGTTTTCACAATGGCATTCTCTATTCCACCTGCATAATCGATATGATTATCCTTTAGCATAATCATATCATAAAGTCCCATCCTGTGGTTCATTCCTCCGCCCGTTCGCACGGCTTCCTTTTCAAGAAATCTTATGCCAGGAGTCGTTTTTCGGGTATCGAGGACTTTTGTTTTAAGTCCGGTCAGTTTTTCAGCATACAGNCTTGTACTTGTGGCTATACCACTCATTCTTTGCATTATATTAAGAACCAGCCGCTCGGTTTTCAGGATGGAATGAATTCTGCCGGAAACATGAAATACAATATNTCCAGGCAGTATTGTACTGCCGTCGCTGATGAANGGTTCAAATTTTAAATCCCCGTCAACTATTCCGAAAACGTCACCGGCGACACGACAGCCTGAAAGAACGCCTTTTTCCTTTATAAGCAGCCGGGCTCTCCCGGTTGCCTCAGGGGGAACAGATGCAAGTGACGAATGATCTCCGTCCCCGATATCTTCCTTGAGGCATCCTGAAATGAAATTCCTCAGGGTTTTATTGTGCTTTGTCGGGTTCAATACGAATAATGTGAATCAGTAACTCCTGTCCAACCTTCTTAAGAAGAATATAGACTCTGAAACTGCCCTTTTCAGTTTCAAGATTGCCAATTGCATACTGGGCATCATTTCTGGCGCCCTGATGCCTTATGATAAAATCCTTTGAATGATATTCATTAAAAAAATCCTTAAGAATTGTTTCAGCGACTGCTTTCTTATAGAAGTCTTCCTTTTCAAGAAGCAGGAGTTCCACAGTGGAATTCATGTACTTTGCCAGTTCTGCGGCATTACCCGATTTAATTGCAATTGAAATGCCTGCCGGGATCTTTATCTGATCCTGATTTACCGTTGTCAGAGTAAAAAATGCAATAAATACAACCGCTGATGATATTATGAACCTCATTTAATTCAGTTTATTTAATTTCTAACGTCAGGTCAAGTACTTTACAAATTTAAACTAATTTATCATAAAGAAAATGCGCTTCCAGTATTCGTAATAATTATAATTGCCGGAGCAAGTTATTAATTATTATTTTTGTACATAGTGCCGGACGATTTATAACTTACAAAAGTCGGGCCAATAATTATGAAGATTGCCTTATTACAGACCGGAAAAACTTCAGACAGATATTTAAAAGAGGGGATTGGAATTTTTGAANAACGCATAAAAAAATATTCAGCATTTGAAATAATTACTGTTCCTGACATAAAACGGACACGTAATCTGCCCGAGCGTGAACAGATGATCCGTGAAGGCGAACAGATAATCAGATTTATAAGAGAGGATGATTATGTTGTGATTCTTGATTCAAAGGGAAAAGAATATTCAACAATTGAATTCTCANCATGGCTTGAGAAGTGCTTTATGTTGCAGAAGAAGAGGATTCTTTTCGTAATCGGAGGAGCATGGGGTTTTTCCGAAGATGTTCTGAAAAGAGCTGATGCAAAACTCTCCCTGTCGAGACTTACATTCTCTCATCAGATGGTACGATTATTGTTTATTGAACAGCTTTACAGGGTTTTCTCCATAATGAAAGGAGAACCTTATCATCACGAATAGAAAGTTACTGCCCCGCTATGAAAGATGGAAAACTAAAGATCACCCCGGTTATATTTGCAGCAATCCTGGTTCTTCTCGCCATGGCTGCCGAACAAATCTACCTTGGCGATCTTGAATTCAAATTCAGGACGAAAAGATTTAACCGGATACTGAAAGAAAAAGAGGAGGTGATGGTTAACTGTCTTAACGGTATGAAACCAATACTTGCAAGCGGTGAACCTCATGGCTCTGCAACTGAAAATAATCTCTTTTCGGTCGCTAAGCAAAACGGTATTACAATTCTTGAATATATTGGCGGCAGACTGGTTTCATGGTCAGACACCGATTTTGACGTACCGCTAACCCTCTCGGATTCTATATATCTGAAACCAATTGTATTTCTTCAGAATGGTTGGTTCCTGACAGGTTCGGTCCAGGCTGGCACCGAGAGGATCGTCGGCCTCCTGAGGATAAGAAGCGATTATAGTCTGCAGAACGATGTTATAAAGAGCGGATTTGTGAAGCATTTCCGGATCCCCGACAACACAGGATTAAGCAGGAATCCGGAAGCCTCAGATTATCATGTTCTTTCGGGAAAGGGCACATTCCTTTTCTCCATTTTGTTCCAGGAAGAGAAAAGAATAACAAACCTCATTCAGATCCCCCTTATCTTTTGGGGATTTGCTTTTCTCGGTATTCTTTACATGACACTATGTGTGGTCCGAAACCTTACTGATCGTAAAATGGAAATTCAGGCTTTTATATCTGCTTTTCTGATTTTCTCCGCGGTCTATTCAATTGTCCTGATAGCAAAGAAACCTTCAGTACTGTTTCAAACCGAGCTTTTCTCCCATTACAGGTATACATTGAATTCCTTTGTACCATCNCTTGGGCATCTTTTAATACTGACAATACTACTGACCGTTCTTACCAGCTTTCTTTACAGGATCNTGAAAACAACTAAACGATTTCAGGGACCTGACAGGACAAAGTGGTTCATTCTTACCTTGTTTTTTATTCCTGGTGCTCTCCTGTTCTCATTGTATCATTTAATCTTCAACCACCTTGTATTCAATTCAAACATAAATTTTGAAACCTACAAGGTGTTAGATCTTGATATTTTCAGCCTTATCGGCTTTGTTATCCTGTTAATGCTTTTCAGTGTTCCTTTTTTGTATATGCAGTTTGTTTTTCAGACAAAGAAGCAGCCTGGTGCAATAACGGTTATTCTTTCGGCTTTGGCCGGATTGATTGTCTTTCCTCTGTTCTTTTTAAAGGATCCGTTTGCACTTGTTTCTGCTGCACTTTTCTATTTTACTGTTTCAGTGCTTGTCTGGCTTTTAAAAACAAGGAATACCGGTTTATTCAATAAGACAGTCATATTTTCGGTTGTCCTGGGATTATATTCTCTTCTGCTGATTACGTATTTCTCGGCAAAAAGGACCAAGGAAAATATTAAAATACAACTGGTTACATATTCAACCGAAAATGATCCGATGGCTGAACATCTTCTTCTTGACATGTGGCCGCAGATCTCCGGCGATTCGATACTGAGGCGCATAATGGATGTATCTGTTTTTGAGAAGAATGATGTTGACAGTATCTCTGATTATCTGCATAAGAAGTATTTTATCGGATACTGGGGTAATTTTAATCTCAGCGTAGTTCCCTGCAGCCAGAATGATTCTCTGAGTGTAGGTGCACAAAATACAGTCTTTGAGGATTGCTACAGTTTTTTCGGAAGAAAAATTCTGGCCAGCGGGCATCAGCTTACCGGGACAGGTTTCTATTTTATCGACAGCAAACAGGGCAGATCAAGCTACCTGGGCAGAATATATTATGAGTACGGTAATAGCAGGAACAATGCTTTATTTATTGACCTGTACAGCGACATCAAGGTTTTTCAGCCAGGATATTCNGAGCTTCTGCTTGACAGGAAATACCATAGTTATGCAAAACTGAAGGATTATTCGTTTGCAAAATACATAAATGGAGAACTGGTACTGAGGACAGGTGATGTCCCATATAATAGCACCGATGGGGATTATATCAGGGATGTGAGGGATTACAGATTCTTTAAATCTGATTCCTATAACCACTCCTTATATATTAACGGGAATGTTACAGTTGTGATAAGCAGGCCTGCTCTGACCTTTCAGGACATAATAATTTCATTTGCTTATATTTTCGCTTTTATCTTCATTTTTTCCAACCTTGTTCTTTTACTGAACAGGAAACCATTTTTTAAGGCGCCTTCGGGTTTGAACTTCAGGCAGAAGATGCAACTCTTCTTTATAAGCATACTGCTTATCTCTTTTACCCTTATTGGATTTGTAACTGCCTCCCTTACCATACAACAATACCGGGCAAAGCATTATGAGAACCTCAGGGAAAAGATGAATTCAATCTATATGGAGCTTGAGAATAAAATCTCTTCCGAGAAAACCCTTACTTCTGATTGGACCAACACCACCTATTCAAGTCTTGAAGAGGTACTTGTTCGACTTTCAAATATTTTCAATACGGACATAAACCTTTATGATATTCACGGTTTTCTTATTGCATCATCAAGACCTGAAATTTATTACCGGAATCTTATTAGCAAGAGAATGGATAATATTGCCTTTATAAACCTCTTCAGTCTTAAGAAAAGCGAATATCTGCAGAAGGAGAAGATAGCCAATCTGGAATATGTTTCCGCCTATGTACCATATTACAATACAGATTATGACCTGATTGCCTATCTGAATCTGCCCTATTTCAGGATGCAGAGTGTTCTTGCCAGGGAGATATCAAATACAATTGTTGCGGTAGTAAATTTCACTCTTCTGCTGATTGTAATTGCAATGAGTCTTGCGGTGTTTATTAGCGGACGTCTTACTGCACCTCTGGCTTTGCTGAGCAGCAGGCTGGCCTCTGTAGAGCTTGGCAAGAAAAGCGAACATCTTTCATACGACAGCAGTGATGAGGTCGGTGAACTGGTAAGACAGTATAACCGTATGGTTGATGAACTGGACGAGAGTGCCCAGAAACTTGCAAATTCCGAACGTGAATATGCATGGCGCGAAATGGCAAAGCAGATAGCACATGAGATCAAGAATCCGCTGACACCTATGAAACTGAATATCCAGCAGCTTTTTAAGTCGTGGACCGACGGAGTTCCCGGATTTGAAAAGAAACTGGAAAGATTTACAAAGAATCAGATTGAATATATTGATAATCTTTCATCTATAGCTTCAGCTTTTTCTACATTTGCAAAAATACCTGAAGCAAATCCTGTGGAGGTTGATCTTCTGGAACAGATAAAGACTACTCTTGAACTGTTCAAGAACAGTGATAATGTTACATTCCGGGTGGGATCTCCTCATACTGAAAAAATATTGATCCGTGCCGATAAAGAGCAGATAAACGGTTTATTTTCAAATCTGATTAAAAATGCCATTCAGTCAATAACTCCAGGCCTTGAGGGACTAATAAAGGTCAACCTTGAAAAGGAAGGTAGTAAGGTTATAGTATCCGTTTCGGATAACGGATCAGGGATCCCTGAATCGCTGAAGCAAAAAATGTTCACTCCTAATTTTACAACAAAATCTTCGGGGACCGGACTCGGATTATCAATAGTAAAAAGGTATGTGGAAAATGCCGGCGGAAAAATATGGTTTGAATCTGAATCTGATAAAGGAACAACATTTTTTATCGAGTTTCCTCTGCCTGAAACTGACGAAAAATAAACGGGTTATTTGCTGCAATGGATAAATTTGAGATCTCTTCTCAATTATTTAGCAATTTTAGCGTTTACTAGTGGTAATTCGGTTTTTTGATGACACACAGAATCTCTTACCATANTAATAAACTGCTAATTATGCTCCTGCTGATCTTTAGTTTGAGCAGGATTGATCTCAGGAGCCAGGAGATAATAAGTGGTATCATAAATAAATATGCAAAAGTAAATTCAATCAGTCCGGGTTTTGTTTTTGTTCCTCTTTCGCAGGTAGCTCAGTTTTCAGCAAATGACTATGTCCTGCTGATCCAGATGCAGGGAGTCGGAATTCAGACAATTCAGGGATCATACGGAGTAAATGTACAATCTCTGATCGGGACACCCGGGGCATATGAATTTCTGCAGATACTATCTGTAAATACTGGTACAGGGCAAATAACTTTTACAAGGAATATTTTCATCAATACCTATAATGTGGCTGGTAATGTACAGCTTGTACAAGTCCCTTTTTACGATTCACCGGTAGTTTCGGCCAATCTGGCAAGTCAGCCATGGAACGGCACAACGGGCACGGGAGGGATTCTGGCTATGCTGGTTGGGAAAAAGCTTACCCTGAATGCCGATATTGTTGTTACAGGGCAGGGATTTGCAGGGGCACCGGGCGTAACTGGTATCGGAGAGTGTGTTTTTACTAATGTTCCGGCAAACAGCCTTGATTCATACAATTTAGCATGGAATAATGCAGGTTTAAAAGGTGAAGGGGTGGCAATCCATGATTTCTCCGGAACCTTGTTATATCCTAACCATGCAAAGGGACAGGGCAGAAATTTCTCTGGTGGCGGTGGCGGTAATGGATGGTTTGCGGGCGGAGGTGGCGGATCGAACCGAGGCAAAGGCGGTGACGGAGGCCTTGAGAAATTTGTTTTTGGGTTATGCGGAAACGATCCCCATGAGGGGGGATATGGAGGAATGAATATTCTGGGGTCAATCATCCAGGATGGGATATTCCCCGGCGGCGGCGGCGGTGCTTCAACTCAGCTGTCGGGATCGACAGCATCAGCCGGCGGGAACGGAGGAGGAATTGTAATTATCGTAGCAGATTCAATTGATGGGAAAAATCACTTTATAAGATCTGACGGAATTACTGCAGCCAATGCTGTGGCAGATGCAGGTGCAGGAGGAGGAGGGGCAGGGGGGTCAGTAGTTCTTTCATTTCAGGGATTTAATAGTCAGCTCGGAATTGCAACAACGGGAGGAGATGGCGGAACTAATACCGGAGGTTTTGGTGAAGGTGGAGGCGGTGGAGGTGGCCTAATATGGTTAAGCACTTCAACGATGCCGGTATCGGTCAGCAGTGCTTCAGTTGCATCTGGTACTCCCACGCCAACAATAGCGTCAGAGGGTACAGGTGAAATAAAATATAATTTTTTTCCGAAGCTTAACGGGTTCCTTTTTAATTCTATCCGCTCAAAAGCAACAGGCAATCAGATCGACTCAGTCTGCTCAAATATACTTTACGGCCAGATCATTGGGACACNGCCTGTCGGAGGAACACCTCCATTTACATTTCAATGGCAGAGCAGTACCACTTCGGCAACAGCAGGATTCGGCGCAGCAGCCGGAACAAACAACCAGCAGAATTATACTCCTCCCGCATTACTGACACAGACCACGTGGTTCCGGCGNGTTATTACTGACAGTTCAACTCCAAGCATCATAACAGATATAAGCCTGCCGGTAAGAATTATCGTACATCCTTTCATTAAGAATAATGTTATTGGTAATCCTGATACTCTGTGTTACGGACAGAATGCTTCGGTACTAAACCCCATACTGACGCTTCAGGATGGTAACGGCAAATATTCTTACAGATGGGAATCAAGCATCGACAATACAATATTTACAAATGCCTCTGCATCAACAGCAAGCTATCTTCCTCCTGCCGGACTCACTCAGACTACATGGTACAGGCGTACAGTTAATTCAGGATCATGTATTAATGTGAGTGCAGCGGTCAGGATAAATGTTCTCGACACTATAAGAAACAACTCGATATTAACTCTTCCGCAGGAAATCTGCCAGGGGATGAACTTTGTCAACCTTTCAGGAACGGCAACACCAACACTTAGCGGAGGTGATAATAACTTCAGGTATGTATGGGAAAGCAGCACAAACGGAATAACCTGGACAACTGCAACCGGTACAAGTAATGGACTAAACTATGATCCTGTGAATCAGCCCCTTATTTCCCCGGGCAGGAATATTTCAGAAGGGTTGTCTTTTCAGGAAGCAATGATGTATGTAAAAACATAAGCCATCCGGTTCTTCTGAATGCGTATCCGGTCATTACTAATAACATTTTAGTTCCGGCAGATCAGACAATATGCTCAGGGTCATCTCCAGCACAGATCACAGGGACAACACCACTTAACGGGAAAGGGGCCGGCACATATACCTTTACATGGCAGGACAGTACAAAGAACCATTCCTGGACGGATATTTCAGGACAAATTGGTGTTACGGACCAGAATTTTGCACCACCGATTCTTACTGACACAACCAGATACCGCAGAATTGCCTATTCATCAGCGTGCTCAAATATCAGCAAATCAGTAACAGTCAGGGTGCATAAACCCATAAGCAATAATACAATTTCACTTCTTGCAGGTGGACTGGCCGATACAACACTCTGCAGCGGGGCAATACCTCATCGGATAAAAGGTGCACTTGCAACAGGTGGTACAAATATACCTGGAAGTTATACATACCAGTGGTCATCATCTCCGGATAATACAACATGGACTGATATATCGGCTGCTAATGCCATTCAATACCAGCCACCGCTTCTTACGGCAACAACATGGTTCAGGAGAAGGGCTGTTTCGGGTCAGTGTTCAGCTGAGAGCGGTACAGTTAAGATTACAGCTCTGCCGGTTATTGCAAATAATGTAATCTCCGGTAATCAGACAGTATGCAAATCAGATACTCCACAACCGCTTGCACAGGCTTCAGGCCCTGCCCTTTCAGGAGGCAACGGAACATTTTCATATCTGTGGGAGCAGAGCCCCGACGGGATAGTCTGGAATGCAGCAGCCGGAACAAACAATCAGTCAAATGGGACATACCAGCCGCCAATAATGACCAAAACAATGAAATACAGGCGGAATGTCAGATCAGGTCCGGTTGATTGCTGTATCAGCGCCTCCAATGTTCTTGAGCTTGTTCTGGACTCGTTGCCGGTAGGTTCAACAATTAACGCAGGTCGTGATACCGCTATCTTTTCATTTGATTATATAGTTCAGCTTTCTGCAGATCCTCCCATCTCAGGAGGAACAGGAAAATGGACAATTGTAAACGGGGCCGGCAGTTTTGCAAATGATACCGATAACGATACTAAAGTTACCGGGTTATCAAAAGGTTTAAACACCTACCTGTGGACGGTGACCAGAGGAGCCTGCAAGATGCAGGATCAAGTGGATGTATCAGTTTTTGATATGGTTATTCCGGAAGGGTTTTCTCCAAATAACGACCCGGGCGGTTTTAATAACACTTTCAGGATAAACGGCCTTGATCTGCCAAACCAGACAGCTGAGCTGACCATATTAAACGGAGCCGGAACAGAGGTCTACCGCACTTCCAATAATGACGGGAACGAATGGAATGACTGGGATGGCAAAAACATAAAAGGCATTGATCTGCCTGAGGGTACATATTATTACCTGCTGAAGCTGACATCGAAAGGTAACGGTCAGGTCTTCAAGAAAAGCGGCTTTATAGTTTTGAAAAGATATTGAGGAATGGTTGGTTTCACTAAGCATATAAATAGTTTTATAATAAAAGCACCTGGCCGGTTAAGGGTACTTTCCATCCTGTCCCTATTTGTTTTTAATCTCACCTCAGGGCAGGTTGCTGATTCTTCAAGGATAAACCTGGGATTTCCTGTTTACAGCCAGTATCTCCAGAATGGCCTTTTGATCAACCCTGCCTATACAGGTACCCGGGAGGTTTTGAGCGGTTTTTTGTCCTACAGGATGCAATGGATGGGAACAAGCGGCTCACCTCTGCTTCAATCTGTCTCTTTTCATTCACCGATGAAAAATGATAAGGTTGCCCTTGGATTGATTGCTCAGTTCATGAAATATGGAGCTACAAAATCAACAAGTATTTATGGCAGTTATGCCTATCATATAAAACTGAAGAAAGGTAAAATCTCTTTTGGACTTAAGGCAGGCGCTGATCTTTCAAATACCGATTACACAGGCTTGCTTCTGAATGATCCTGGTGACCCGGTTTTCTCATCAAATGAGAAATCACTGATGCTTCCGAACTTCGGGTCGGGTATTTATTATTTCTCAGACAGGCTGTTTGCAGGTCTGGCGATACCCTCATTTCTTAATTACAGGCGCAGCAGCAACGGATCGGCAGTCCCGTATCACAGCTTCAGCCAGTATGACTTCCTTTTCTCAGCCGGAGCTCTTATTACTATCGCTCCGGTTCTGAAATTCAAGCCGTCGGTTCTTATTGACTATTCACTGCAGAATACGAGAAAGCTTTCACAGCTTGATATAAACGGGAACTTTATCATTGCTGACCTTATCTGGGCAGGAGGCTCCTGGAGGGTATCGGAACAGGTAGCNGTAGCCATCCTCCAGGTACAGCTCAATCACCAACTTTTGTTCGGATTTTCATATGACTATCCATTCGGCAGGATGAATTCCTATTCAAAGGGATCGACTGAATTTGTATTGAGGTATGAATTCCGATACAGAGTGAGTGCTGCAAATCCCAGATATTTCTGATACGCATGAAAAGAGGATTCGCTATATTAATTTTTATATNTGGTTTTCTGTCGGGGATCGANATAATTGCACAGGAGATATCCCCTTATTCAGTTTCAAGATTATCATTCAACCTGTCCGGTTTCAGTGAGATTTCACCAGTAATTGTTAAGGAAGGCATAATGTTTTGTTCCGACAGGCGTCTGAGTGGAGTTACCGACCGTACCTCTTTTGACGACCGACGGCTTTACAGTATATATATTGCAGAAAAGAAGGATACAACCGACTGGCGAAGGCCTAATCTTATAAAAAGTGAAAGGTCAGCCCAGTTTAACACAGGGCCGCNCTGTATTGGTCCCGACGGGAAAACCNTCTATTTCACAAGTGAAATTGAAACCGGAGTCGCTTCCAGGAGCAGAAAGTTCAGGAACCATAGCGGCATCTTTAAAGCTGAGCTCAGTGGCCTGCAACTGTTTTCAATAGAGCCTTTTAAATATAACAGTATTCAGTTCAATATTGGACAACCGTCAATAAGCTCCGATGGCAGATACCTTTATTTTGCCTCCGATATGCCGGGCGGACTGGGAGGATCCGACATATGGTTCTGTGAATCAGTTAACGGGGAATGGAGTACCCCAGTCAATCTCGGATCACAGGTGAACTCATCCGGAACAGATAATTATCCTTGTATTACAACTTCAGGAAAACTCTATTTCAGCTCAAATCGTCCGGGAGGTATGGGAGGCCTAGATGTTTATTCTTCAGATTATATTGATGGCGCATGGGGGTCTCCAGTCAGGCTTCCTGAACCTATAAACTCACGTTCGGATGATTTTTCTTTTGTTCCGGTACCTGATCTCCAGAAAGGTTTTTTTGCATCAAACAGGCGGAGGAATGATGATATATATGAATTTTCGACAACTATTATCAGGAAGGCTTCATGCGATACTCTTGAGATTAATAATTACTGCTATGAATTTGTGGAGGAGAATGCATTGAAATATGAAACAATACCTTTTAAGTTTGAATGGAGGTTCGGTGATGGCAAAACGGCCACAGGAAGAATAGTGGAACATTGTTACGACAAGCCTGGAAAATACCTTGTACAACTCGATGTCACAAATCTTGTAACAAATGAAAAGAAGCTGAATGAAAAATCGCAGATGCTTCTGGTTGAAGATATTGAACAGCCTTACATTTCGTCAGTCAATTATGCTGAGGCCGGAAGTGCAGTTAAATTCAGCGCCGACAGTACCAACCTGCCCGGATGGGATATTACACAGTATTACTGGAATTTTGGCGATCAGACGATTTCATTGGGAAAGAATGTTGAGAAGTCGTACAATCGTCCCGGAATATATAATATCCAGCTGATTGTTTCAACAAAACCCGGCCAGGACGGAATGAAAAGAGAAGCATGTATTTCAAAAAGTATTATAATAAAACGGAAACCCTGAAAAAATACTAAATACTATTATACCAGTTCATGAGAGTTAATACTGCAATATTGAGAATTTTAATGTTTCTGATGTTTTCCATGACATTGTCCGGAGGTGGTGAGATCTTTGGACAGGCAGTTCCGGGAAAGGATGAAAACATCCCTTTTCTTGTCACTTTCGGCAAGAATGGTGAGACTTCGTGGGGTGACGATGATTTCAATTCGATTTTCTTTTTCACAGTACCAAAGGATTTTAACAGGCAGTTTTATATCAAAGTTTTTGATCCGGACTGCGGAGGTGAAAATGATGAAATTCAGGGTCTGTTTGATTCCAAAACTATGTTCTCGGTTTATGGAGGCAAAGGTGTCGATCCTGATAAGAACGTTGCTTCAAGAGGTCTGAAGAACACTGATAATTACAAGCAGGGAAATCTTCTGGCATCTAAGGTCTTCGGTAACGAAGCCACTTATGATAACAAATATTATTCTTTCGGGCCCTTCAACCCTACTGAAGGGGATTACAATGAAAAATGGAAAAGTTATATTTTTAAAATAGTGTGTGAAGGTATTTCGGGCGATGATGGTAATTTGTACAGGTATTACCTTAGCCGGGATGCAAACAATGATCTTTCAATTGAAGGAGCAAATGCATTCACTTATGAATATACATTCAGGATGTGGAATGATAACAAAAGTGTTTCTCACATATATCCATATGTCGATACTGGTATTGTTTCAATAAAGGAGAGAAACTTTGACTGGGACGATGACGGGGTGATCCTTATTGTTTCAACCTATAAACAAGGGGTGCCTGCAGGAGTTTCGAATGAGGACGATGAAAAAGTACAGATAATCCCTGTTGAAGAAGCTGAAATAGGGAAATCGCTTGACTTCCAGTTTCACAAGAAAAAGGAATATNTTGTAAAGAATAACAATGTGGTGGTTTCGCTCGAAAACCAGAGGGGNGATGCCCTCCAGTTCTTCAGTTCGCCCATTGGAGGTGTGCCTGTTTACCAGCCAGTGATAGGCATTAAGAAAACAAAAAGACAGGGAACCAATAAATGATGCATTTCTTTAAGAAAATCAGGATCGGCACACTCGTGTGCTTTTTTATATTAACGCAGTTATCATCAGGCCAGTCGTACAGGTTCAGGAATTACGGTGTCGTGAACAACCTTCCGGGTGGGGTTATTTATACCCTCATCCAGGATAACAACGGGTATCTCTGGGTAGGAACTATTGAAGGACTTTCATTGTTTGACGGATTCAATTTCTACAAAGTNCAATTTCCTGATTCCGCAAGCGGACGATATCCGACTGTTTCANTAAAGGACAATAAGGGAAATCTCTGGTTCGGTTGCAACGACGGAAAGCTTTTTCATACATCGGGAAAGATCCTTTCTGAAACTGCCCTGCCGGAAGCATCAGGAACTGGTATAAGTTCAATAATTGAAGATGCTGATGGAAATCTGTACGTTATTGCCCAGAGAAAACCTGTTTTCAGGATCAATACTGAAAAGCCCGGGAAAGCCGATACGATAGCATTCGGACCTGATCCAACTATTTTTTCTGCTGCTTTTACAAACAGTGGTGAAATCCTTTTAGGAACCCAGGAAAACATGATTATTTGTGATATTAAAGGAGATTCGCTTGTAACGAAAGGAATTGTTGAGGGCTTTGACTATTCGAGGATAATGTCAATACATCCGGTGAAATCCGGATCGGATTATATTATAGGTACCGACGGTAACGGGGTATTCAATTATAAACCTGACGGACACAAAGGCGTCTTATCCCGTTTCAAAGGTTTTCCCGGACTTGAGACTATTACTGTTAAATCAATAACAGAGGATTCACAAAAAAATCTCTGGATATCGACGGCTGGGACAGGTGCTATTAAAATGCAGTTCCTGAACAGCACCGATTCAATCGTTTCGGTTCAGTACCTTGATAAAACCTCGGGGCTTGCCGGCGATATTGTGCTGACTATCTTTGAAGATGCTGAGCAGAATATCTGGATGGGCTTCAATGGTGACGGACTTTCTGTTTTAACCTCCGATGCGTTTGAGTTTCATGTTCCGGCTGAAAAAAATCAGCCGAAAAGCATACTATTTTCAGGAAAACTGGGAGAGGAGTTACTCCTGGGAACTCCCTCGGGATTCTATATGTATAATCCGGCAGGAAATAAGACATTGTCATTCACACCCATGCCTGTTCAGTCGGGACGGTATGAGATCAACGCCTACTATATTGATAACGACAATAACATATGGATGGGGACAAAAGGTTCAGGTCTCTTTATGAAACCGGTGAAAGGAGGAATAACCCAGTTCTACAAATCGGGTGATACAGGGGCCGACAATATTACAAGCGTAAGGATATCAGGTGATAATATCTGGCTTTCAACGATAAATGGTGTCCGTATAATTTCTCGTCGGACAAAAGCATTGAAAAGAAGTTACGGCAATAATGACGGTCTTCCTCATAACTACATTAATCAGATCCTGCTAATGGAAGACGGAAGCGGATATATTGCCACTGAAAGTGACCGCCTTTGCAGGATTGATATCGACTCCGGCATATTCAAATCGGATGCAATAATGTATGGAACGCTTCTTAATAACATTCTTGCCCTGACAGAAGACAGCAAAGGAGTTATATGGGCCGCNACTGAAGGAAATGGAGTATTTGAGTGCTACAGGGATTCTGTGAAATCGCTCAGCACGACAAACGGATTGTTGTCAAACTATACTTACAGTATTTTTGCTGATAAGGAAGACAATATATGGATTGGTCATGAAAGGGGTATCTCGAGGTACGATCAGAAGACCGGCATTACCAAAGTCTACAGCACTGATTTTGCTAATGGAGGAAAATGCAATGAAGGAGCCCTTTATGAATCTTACGAGGGAAAAATATTTATAGGAACTACTGAAGGAGTAATAATTTATGACAGGCTGAAGGATCAGAAAGCTCATAATGCCCCTGTAAACAATATTAACTCTGTAACAATAAATAATGTCGAGTATCCTTACCAGTCATCTTATTCCCTGCCTTACAAAAAACGGTATAATGTAAAGGTGAATTTTACAGGTATTTATTTCACTGATCCTGAAAAAGTTTATTATAGCACTTTCCTTCAGAATTATGATGCAGACTGGACCAAACCTTCTGTTTCACGGGAAGTTACATATAGTCTCAGCGATGGGAAGTATAAATTCAGCATGTTGTCGGTGAATGAGGATGGACAGACTCAGGAAAATCCTCTTTCGTTTGAGATCAGTATCAAAAAACCGGTATGGAGAACATGGTGGTTTATCATGTCCCTTATGGGAATTGCTGCGGGGATCGTGACAGTTATTATCCGCGAACGTGAAAAAGCACAGAAGAAGATTCAGGAGTATCTTGAGACCGAGCTGGATGCAAGGACAAAAGTTGTGATAAAGCAGAAAACCGAACTTGAAATCCAGAATCTTGAAATTACAGACAGCATTAATTATGCGAGGAGGATTCAATCGAGCATTCTGCCTGATCTTAAACGTCTGAAAGAGCATTTCAGGGAGGCCTTTATTTTGTTCTACCCGCGGGATATAGTCAGCGGTGATTTTTACTGGTTCGATAAACCTGAAGACGATAAATTTGTTCTTGTTTGTGCCGATTCAACCGGCCATGGCGTGCCTGGAGCATTCATGTCGATGATCGGCTCAACCCTTCTGCAGGATATAGTTTCGAGGCAGCGGATAACAAAACCATCGGAAATACTTACACTGCTCGATAAGCAAATATTCTCCACGCTTAATCAGAATCTTGAAGTAGGAGTTTCAAATGACGGCATGGATATTATAGTCTGTGAGTTTACACTTAAAAACAGGCATGTGAGGTTCGCTTCAGCCATGCGACCGGTACTTATTGTTATGGGTGGCGAGTCGTACTATATAAAAGGTAACAGGGCTTCCGTGGGCGGTCAGACCGTTTCAGAAAAATATTTTGATGACCAGGAATACTATCTTAATGAGGGCGATGCAATATATATGTTCACAGACGGACTGCCCGATCAGTTTGGCGGACCTGAAGGGAAAAAGATGAAAATTGCGCGTCTGAAGACTTTCATCGAAGAAATCCACACACTTCCGGTCGGGCAGCAGGAAGAAGCAATAGTAAAATACTATACGGAATGGAAAGGGAATTTTGAACAGGTTGATGATATCCTGTTCATGGGAGTGAAAGTTTAGAAAGGGCTATTTTTCATAGGTACCGGTAAAATAAACCGGGATCANNGAAGTCGAAGCTGAATTGCTTGAATTACCTGCCCTGTCCTTTATATAAAAGTCATATTTTAAAGTATCCTCCGTGGAATATATTAGATAAAAGAAGATAACGGAAATGTTGCCTTTCAATATTTTATTCTGCCCGGTTCTTTCCATATAGGGGATCCTGAAACCTGTCGGTGCAAAGGGGTCATTGGCAGGAGCCGGCGAAACCTTACCATTATTCACCCTGAAGAGAGTGACAAAAAGATTAATCGTATCAGCTTCCGCAGTCTTATCGGGAGCATCGAGACCAAGATCGCCATCTCCGTCCTCAAAGTAAAATTTAAGCTTACCGCCCTTTATCTGGTTTCCCAGTAAATCGGTAGTATCAAAAACAGTAAAGCTTTTATATTCAATCCTTGGTTCAGGCGGTAATGTCTCAATTTTTCCGCATGAATTCAGAGCAAGTATGGAAAAAAGAATTAATACCGGAACAATTAAAATTTTCATCGTCTATAAATCATAGATTTACTCTGCACAAAAACCACACCAAAGTAAACTATTTTTTTCTGAAAAATATTCGAATCGGTACACCTGTAAAGTCAAATTTTTCTCTCATCCTGTTTTCTACGTATCTTCTGTAGGGTTCTTTAATATACTCGGGAAAATTGCAGAAAAATGCAAAAGAGGGAGTATAAACAGGCAGCTGGGTGACGTACTTTATCTTGATAAACTTCCCTCTGGCAGAGGGAGGAGGGTTATCATGAACAATTCCAAGAAGGACATCATTAAGCTCGGAAGTGGAAATTTTCCTTCTCCTGTTGTTGTTTACAAGCTCCACCGTTTCAAGGATTTTGTGAATCCGCTGCTTGTTTGTGGCGGAGATGAAAAGCACCGGATAGTCGGTAAAAGGAGCAGTTTTGCTGCGGATATCCTTTTCGGTCCGGAGAGCAGTATTGTTGTCTTTTTCAACAAGGTCCCACTTGTTGACCAGGATTATGATACCCTTGTTGTTTTTCAGGATAAGTGAAATTATGTTAAGGTCCTGGGCTTCAATACCCCTGGTGGCATCGATCATAAGAAGACAGAGATCGGAGCTCTCGATAGTGCGCACTGCCCTCATAACGGAATAGAACTCGATATCTTCGCTGACTTTGGCTTTTTTCCTCAATCCTGCGGTATCGACAAGAAGAAAATCGTGATTGAACTTGTTGTACCTGGTGTATATTGAATCACGTGTGGTTCCTGCAAGCGGAGTAACAATATTCCGATCTACTCCAAGCAATGAATTTACAAGAGATGATTTACCCACATTGGGCCTGCCGACAATTGCTACCCTTGGAATTTCAGGGATTTCTTCAGCAGGCTGATCAGGAAGATCCTTCACGATCTGATCAAGAAGATCCCCGGTCCCGGCTCCGTTTATTGAGCTCAGGGGAAAATAATCACCAAGGCCGAGTTTATAAAATTCGGTAGCATCAGCCAGCCTTTCGTTATTATCAATCTTGTTAACCACCACGATCACTTTTTTGCCGGATCTCCTCAGGAGGTCCGCTACTCCTGAATCAAGCTCATGAATACCGGTTGTCACATCCACCATGAAAAGAATCATATCAGCTTCGTCAACTGCGAGCAAAACCTGCTTGTTTATTTCCTCTTCAAAAATGTCATCAGAGTTTCTGACGTAACCGCCTGTGTCAATAACCGAAAAACTGACACCGTTCCACAAACAGGTGCCGTAATTCCTGTCGCGTGTGACCCCGCTTACCTCATCCACTATAGCTTCCCTCGATTCGGTCAGCCTGTTAAAAAGTGTTGATTTTCCAACGTTTGGCCTGCCCACTATTGCAACTATCCTGCCCATAAGTTTTTAATCTTTTTAATCATCTGTATCCGAATCTTTTAAGCTCGGTTGGCTTATCGCGCCAGTCCTTTGTTACTTTTACATACATTTCAAGGAACACTTTCTTTCCGAAGAAATCCTCCATATCGATGCGCGCTTCTGTAGCGGTTTTTTTCAGTTTTTCTCCCTTATGTCCTATGATAATGCCTTTCTGGGTCTCACGTATAACATGAATCAATGCTCTGATCCTTATTATTTTCTCTTCATCCCTGAAGCTTTCTATTTCAACCTCCGCAGAATAAGGTATCTCCTTTTGATAATTCAAAAGGATCTTTTCCCGTATTATTTCCGATGCAAAGAACCTTTCATATTTGTCGGTGAGCTGATCCTTAGGAAAATATGGAGCACCTTCAGGCAGCTTGCTTACAATGGCGCACAGCAGAATATCAAGATTAAAGCCTTCAAGAGCTGAAACCGGTATTATGGGTGCACCGGGGAATATCTTTTCCCATAATTCTGCCTTCTGTTCAAGGTCCTGCTGGCTGCTCAGGTCTATCTTGTTGATAGCAACTATCAAAGGGACTCCCGATTCTTTTATTTTGACAGTGTATCCTGTTTCATCCGCGGTTTTTTCGGTGATATCTGTCACATAAAGGATGATATCAGCATCACTGAGTGCAATGTTGACAAATGTCATCATGGACTCCTGGAGCTTGTACTTCGGTTTCAGTATACCGGGTGTATCGGAATAGACTATCTGGAAATCATCCCCGTTGACAATACCCATTATCCTGTGACGGGTGGTCTGTGCCTTGGAAGTTATAATTGAAAGCTTCTCCCCGACAAGGGCATTCATTATAGTTGATTTCCCAACGTTAGGATTTCCAAGGATATTTACAAAACCAGATCTGTGACTCATTTTTCGCAGCTAAAATATTCCCCTCTTAAGCATGCTTATCTCCTTGTCGCTAAGGAACCGCCATTTACCTCTGGGAAGGTTCTTCTTTGTCAGTCCTGCAAAATAGACCCTGTCAAGCTTTTTAACCTTGTAGCCAAGCTTCTCGAACATCCTTCTTACTATCCTGTTCTGACCTGAGTGGATCTCGATACCAATTTGTGATTTGTCCTCAGCGTCAGCATATGATACTGCATCAGCTGCTATAACCTCTTCTTCAATCTCGACACCATCGGTAAGGCGGGTAAGATCATTTCTTGTCACCGCCTTGTCGAGGAAGACATGATAAATCTTTTTTCTTTTGTATTTTGGATGTGTAAGCTTGCCCGTGAGGTCTCCNTCATTTGTGAGAAGAAGGACCCCTGTTGTAGCCTTATCAAGACGTCCGACCGGATAGACCCTTTCAGTGCAGGCGTCTCCGATAAGGTCAAGAACGGTCTGGTCGGCATGAGGATCCTCAACTGTAGTTACATAACCCCTTGGTTTGTTCATTAATATGTAGACTTTTTTTTCCGCACTGAGCCTCTTGTTTTTATACCTTACTTCATCCCCGGCTGTAACTTTAGTGCCAAGATCANTAACCACTTTGCCATTGACAGTTATTGAGCCGCTGCTTATAAGTTCATCGGCCTCTCTTCGTGAACAGATGCCGCTGTGTGCTATAAATCTGTTGAGCCTTATCTTTTCATCATCTGCTTTCCGGGGTTTAAGACCGGGTTTCTCTTTTGCAGACCCCGGATGCCGCAAAGGCTTCCTGTGTTCCATATACTTTTTATTCAGGCTCCAAAGGTACAATTATTTGACAATATTATGATTTCGGGTTATTTTTGCACCTTTGCTTCACTAAAATTCAATCCCATGCCACTAATAAAATCAATTTCAGGAATAAGGGGCACAATCGGCGGAAAACCCGGTGAAAGCCTTACACCTGTCGATATCGTGAAATTCTCTTCAGCATACGGAACCTGGCTTGCCCGGAGGAATAATAAAAAGAAGCTTATGGTTGTTGTCGGTCGTGATGCCAGAAGATCGGGAAGCATGGTCAGTAATCTGGTTGTTAATACTTTAAGAAGCCTTGGAATTGACGTAACGGATATAGGTCTGGCTACAACACCTACTGTTGAGGTGGCTGTTACCGGNACAGGTTCAGATGGTGGGATTATAATAACTGCAAGCCATAATCCGGCAGAATGGAACGCACTAAAGCTGCTTAACGAAAAGGGTGAATTCCTTTCCTCGGCTGACGGTATCGATCTCCTTAAAATTGCAGAATCAGAGGATTTCAGCTTTGCTCCGCTGGACGATNTCGGATCATATGTACATGATGATTCGTGGGGNCAGATTCATATTGATCAGGTGCTTGGCTTGGAACTGGTTGACCGTGAGGCCATAAAAGCCGCTGATTTTAAAGTCGCAATAGACTGTGTAAACTCTGTCGGCGGAATTATTGTCCCGGCTCTGCTGAAATCGCTGGGAGTATCGAAAATCTCAGAAATAAACACAACTCCGGATGGCAATTTTGCTCATAACCCTGAACCGCTTCCACAGAATCTCACCCAGATCTCTTCACTTACTGTGAGGTCTAAAGCTGATGTCGGATTTGTTGTTGATCCCGATGTTGACAGGCTTGCAATTATTTGTGAGGATGGATCGATGTTCGGAGAAGAATATACACTCGTGGCAGTTTCAGATTATGTACTTGAAAGCAATCCGGGCAATACAGTATCTAACCTTTCTTCGACAAGAGCTTTGAAAGACGTTACGGAAAAACATGGAGGTCACTACTTTACTGCAGCAGTAGGAGAGGTTAATGTGGTTGAGGAGATGAAAGCAAGAGAGGCGGTCATCGGCGGCGAAGGGAATGGAGGTGTTATTTATCCGGGTCTCCACTACGGACGGGATGCGATTGCTGGCATCGCACTTTTCCTTTCACTTCTGGCAAAAAGAAAGATGAAATGCTCAGGACTGAGGAAGACTTATCCGGACTACTTTATAGCAAAGAAAAAGCTTGAACTTCCTTCCGGTTTTGATTTCAGGCTTTTACTTGATGATCTGCGTTTACAGTTTAAAGATCATGAGATTGATGAGAGGGATGGTGTGAGGATTGAATACAGTGATGGCTGGGTACAGATCCGCAAATCCAATACCGAGCCGGTGATAAGAATATATGCTGAAGCCAGAACTATGGAAGATGCTGAAAAAAAGGCCGATACGGTTATCTCAATTGTTAAAAAAGTCAAATAGTCTTCTTTTTTTTCAGGAGTTCCGGAATAAAAATAACATGATGAGTGTCTTTATTCCGAGGGACAAAAATCCATAAACCTTAAAAGATGTTAAATCTTTTCCCGGTGAAACGCTTTTAAATACTTTTGCAGGAAATTCAGTTCAGGAAACTTAAAATTATAAAGAATAATTTCGATGAAAAAATCAGTTATCATTGCAGGCATTGTTGCATTAATTGCAATAATTATCCTGATAGTTATCGGAAAGGCAGCTAAGAAAAAAGATATAGCCAATCTGTACGTAGAAGCAAAGAAGGGTCAGTTTGAGGTTGTGGTTTCCACTACCGGTGAGCTTCAGGCTGAAAATTCAGCAGATATTAAGGGCCCTGATTTTACCCAGAGCAGGCAGATCAGAGCTGCAGATATCAAAATAACTGATCTGGTTCCTGAAGGAACACAGGTTAAGGCGGGCGATTTTATTGCCACCCTCGACAGAACCTCCTTTGACAATACGCTTAAGGATGAGCTTGAGAGGCTTACAACCCAGGAGGCAAATCTCGAGGTTAAGATGCTTGACACAGCTGTTACTTTAAGTGATCTCCGCGACAATATAAAGAACCTGAAATTCTCGGTTGAAGAGGCTGAAATTACTCTTGAACAGTCGAAATTTGAACCACCCACAACTATCAGACAGGCAGAGATCTCGCTTGACAAGGCAAAACGTTCTCTGGAGCAGGCTATTAAAGGTTATTCTCTAAAAATAGAACAGGCCAGGTCAGATATGAAAACAATAAAGTTTAACCTGTCGGAACAACGTCAGAGAGTGTCTGATCTTCAGACAATATTGTCAAAATTCACCATTTATGCTCCTTCTGACGGAATGGTGATTTATAAGAGAGACAGAACAAATGCTAAAAGAAAAGTGGGATCATCAATATCACCATGGGATAATGTTGTAGCAACATTGCCGGATATGTCCTCGATGATCTCTAAGACATATGTAAATGAGATTGATGTCAGCAAGGTAAAAGTCGGGCAAAAAGTAGAACTTTTAGTAGACGCTTTTCCTGAAAAATCTTATACCGGAGTTGTTACATCAGTTGCCAACATTGGCGAACAGCTGCCAAATGCCGATGCAAAGGTGTTCGAAGTGGTTATTAAGCTTAACGAATCTGATCCTATCCTCAGACCTTCAATGACAACTGGCAATAAGATTATTACCAAAACAATTGAAGATGTTACATATGTCCCTCTCGAAAGCGTCCAGCTTGGCCCCGACAGCATTCCGTTTGTTTATACAAAGAAAGGAAACAAGCAGATTGTGGTAACCGGGGAAGAGAATGAAAACAATGTTGTTATTGAACAGGGACTTGAAACCGGAGCTGTCATATATCTCAGTACACCGGAGAAACCTGAAAATTTTAAGCTTGTCGGACAGGATCTTGTTGCAGTTAACCAGGAGCGTGCAAAAGCCAGAAAAGAGGAGGAAAGAAAAGCAAGGGAAGAGGCTGCAAAGGCTAACGAAAGAAGGGGATTTCCCGGGGGTGCAATGGAGGGATTAACTCCAGAGATGATGCAGCGCTTTCAGCAGATGAGGGGAAATATGCAACAGGGGGGAGCAACCGGCGCACAGGGCGGGGCAGCAGGCACCCAGGGAGGCCAGCGCAGCCAGCAGGGAGGACAGAGAGATACTGCTGCTTTCAGGAGAATGATGCAGAGCAATCCTGAAATGCGGCAGAGAATGCAAAATATGAGAAACGACACATCAGCAAGAAGAAGGAACCTGAATCAGCAGGGCCAGGGCGGACAGACACCTCCTCCTGGAACNCCAAATACAAATCAGAACTAATTTTAAACACTTAAGTTATGTTTAAATTTTTCTTAAGATATTTTCACGACATAGAAATTGCCGTTGAATCTATAGTTTCGAACAAGCTGAAATCGATGCTTACAGCGCTCGGTATTATATTCGGTGTGGCTGCAGTTATCGCGATGCTTGCAATCGGAAAGGGAGCAAAACAGGAGATCATGGAACAGATGAAAATGGTAGGGGTTAATAACATTCTCATCAATCCGATAGTGCAGGACCAGAATTCTTCAAGTTCAGATGAAACTGAAAAACAAACAAAAAAGTTCTCGAGAGGACTGAGCATGCTNGACGTGGATGCGATCCGCGAAACTCTGCCNTCAGTCAAGCGGATCAGTCCTGAAATTTCATTCAACTCAGTCGCAATGATGAACGGGGTAAAATACACTGCAAAACTGGTAGGAGTCTCAAATGATTATTTCTACCTGTACAATCTACCCCTGGTTTCAGGAACATTTTTTAACGATTACCAGGAGGAGAACGGAATTCAGGTTTGCATAATCGGTGCCAATATCAGGGCTAAATTCTTCAGCAAAATTGAACCAATAGGTCAGTATATTAAGTTCAACGGGATNTGGCTGAAAGTTATCGGCGTTCTGCAAAAAACTAACGTCAGCCTGACAGGATTTGAAGAAAAGGGTGTAAATGTTTACAATGATAATATTTATATACCGATTCAGACTATGCTTCTCCGATATCAGAACAGGGCACTTGTAAATACTAAGCTGGCCTCTGAAGCTTCTTCCAACGTCATGATAATGGGTGGACCAGGCGGAATGGGTGGTATGGCGCGTATTGTTGTTAGCAGCTCTGATGCTTCATCAAATGCTGAGACAAACTATAATCAGCTCGACAGGATTGTTGTCCAGGTCTCTGAAACAGAGCAGCTTAATGCCAGCACTGAGATTTTAAGCCGAATGCTTATCAGACGTCATACAAACGTTAAGGATTTTGAGATTACTGTTCCCGAACTCCTTCTTAAACAGCAGGAAAGGACAAAGGATATTTTCAATATTGTCCTTGGAGTTATTGCCAGTATTTCGCTGCTTGTCGGTGGAATCGGAATCATGAATATAATGTATGCCTCGGTGATGGAGAGAATAAAGGAAATAGGCACAAGGATGGCTATCGGAGCCAAAAAAATGGATATTGTTGTTCAGTTCCTCGCTGAAGCTGTGCTCATAAGCGTCACCGGTGGTTTTATAGGCATATTCCTCGGATTCGTTATGGCCAAACTGATTGAACAGATTGCAGGCATTACTACAATAGTAACATTCTTTTCAATATTTATTGCTTTCGGAGTGTCAGCAGCAGTCGGGGTTGCTTTTGGCTATCAACCGGCAAAGAAAGCATCGGANAAAGACCCTATTGAATCATTAAGATACGAATAAAATATTAAAAATGAAGAAGTTATTTTTATTGGCAACAATAGCCTTATTGTTGGTTCCATTTCAGAATTCAAAATCACAGGAATTAAAAAGACTCACTCTGGAAGAAGTTTTAAAACTGGCAGAGGAACAATCTCCAAACGCTCTGATGGCAAAGAACAGGTTCCGTGCGAGTTACTGGCAGTACAGGACATTCAAAGCTGAATACAGACCTTCCCTGACACTTACCGGAACGACTCCGTATTACAGCACTGCATTTGAAAGAGTCTGGAATTCCCAGGATAACAAATGGGATTATAAATCCACAAACGTACTTCGAAACCTTGGATCGCTGGCGTTGTCGCAAAATATTGGCTTAACCGGAGGGACAATCTCGTTAAACTCCGATCTGACGCTCGAAAATGACTTTGAAAGAGATACGCGTAATTATATTACAGTGCCAGTCAGTATTGGGTTGGTTCAGCCTTTATTCAGGTATAATTCACTGAAATGGCAGAAAAAAACAGAACCGCTTAAATATTCAGCAGCGAAGCAGACATATCTTTCAAATATAGAAGCCGTCCACACACAGGCCGTTATGAATTTCTTCTCACTGGCACTGGCACAGAGCAACAAGCAGATCGCAGAAATGAACTTTGCAAATGCCGATACTCTTTATAAAATAGCGCAGGGAAGGTATGAACTCGGAACCATTGCGGAAAATGAATTACTGGANCTTCAGCTTTCATGGCTGAACACGGAAACCAACAGGAAAGAGGCCGAGATGAACCTGCGCGACAGGGAGATCCGCTTGAAATCTTTCCTTGGGTTCAATGAAAATGTAAGGCTCGAACTTATCCTGCCAACTGAGATTCCTCCCCTGCAGGTGGAGCCGAATGAAGTTCTTGAGCTGGCAAAGGCCAACAATCCCACCATCCTCAACCAGGAGCTTACAGTGCTGACAGCTCAGAGTGCTGTTGCTCAGGCAAAAGCCGAAAAAGGTCTCAATGCTAACCTGATAGCCTCTTATGGGACGAGGGACCAGGATAAAGATTTTAATCTTGCTTATTCCAACTCAAGCCAGCAGCAGAATATCAGAATGGGAATATCCATTCCAATCCTTGACTGGGGTCTTGGACGCGGGAGATACAAAATGGCACAATCGAACCTTGAACTTGCCCAGGTAACCTCTGATCAGGCACTTGTCGACTTTGAACAAAACCTGATACTCGACGTTGAGCAGTTCAACCTTCAGAAGGCACAGGTCGCTGTTGCAGCAAAGTCCGATACAGTGGCCATGAGAATGTATGAAGTTACAAAACAGAGGTTTCTCATAGGTAAGATCGCCATTCTCGAGCTGAATAACGCGGATACCAAGAAAGACTCGAACAGACGTGCCTTTATTCAGGCTTTGCAGAACTATTGGAACTACTATTACAACATCCGCAGTCTTGCTCTGTACGATTTTCTTAACAGGAAACCCCTTGAAACCGAATTTGAAAAGCTGCTCGAATAAAAAAGAAACATTCTTTTTTAAAATAGGGACATTGCACGCAATGTCCCTATTATTTTATTAAATGTTTTTTACAAAAATTTAATATCTTTGCGCCTCAATAAAGAATTATCCGAAAAAATACCATTAATCCAAAATAGAAACAAATGCAAAACAAAGCAGTAATTACNATTCTGGCGATTGCACTTGCACTGGTTTGTATCTACCAGCTGTCATTCACAGGGGCTACCTATAAAGTCAGAAAAGACGCAAGGGAATATGCAAAGGGTGATCTGGTTAAGCAGAACAAGTATACTGATTCAATCGCATCATTGCCAAAGGAAAAATGGAGTTACCTTGGTTATACTTTCAAGGAAGTTCAGAAAAAGGAGATGAATCTCGGCCTCGACCTTAAGGGGGGGATGAACGTTATTCTTGAAGTTTCTGTAGAAGATATTTTAAAAGCTCTTTCGAACTATAATACCGACAAAAACTTTATTCAGGCTCTGACAAGGGCAAAGGCCCAATATCAGACCCAGTCAGGGAGTGATTACCTTAACCTCTTCGGCAGGGCATTCGGGGAGATCGATCCGAATGCAAAGCTGGCTGCAATATTCGGGACTGTTGAACTCAGGGACAGGATCAATTTCAATTCATCAAATCAGGAGGTTCTTAAAGTTCTTGATACGGAGGTGGAAAGNGCAATAGCCAATGCGTTTAATATACTTCGAACAAGGATCGACCGTTTCGGTGTTGTTCAGCCGAATATTACACAACTCTCAACAAGGGGGCGTATACTTATTGAACTTCCGGGTCAGGAAGATCCCAAACGTGTAAGGGAACTTCTACAGGGTACTGCCAATCTCGAATTCTGGGAGACTTATGAGAATGGCGAGGTTATAAGCTACCTGATACAGGCTAATAACGAATTACGCGATATTATTGCAAATACATCGAAATCAGATTCTTCAAAAGCTGCCGGGATTCCTGGCTTAGCCACTGCNGATACAGCTAAAACAAGTCAATCGCTCGAAGAGCTGATTGGCAAGGATACGGCCAAGACGGAAGCTTCAACCAGGGAGGAGTTTAATCTTCAGAATCCTTTGTTCGGACTTCTTAATCCCCGCGTTGATGAACAGGGCCAGCCGTTGCCTTCGTCGATGATAGGACTTGCAGCAGGAATTGATACACTGCAGGTTAACAGATATCTTGCAATGCCGAGGATCAAGGCACTTTTTCCCCGTGACCTCAAATTTGCCTGGAGCCAGAATCCATACAAGTATGATCCCACCAAATCTCTGTATGAACTTCATGCAATTAAAATCACAACACGCGACGGAAGAGCTCCACTCTCAGGTGATGTCATTACCGGAGCCAGGCCATCTTCAGGTATTACAGGCTCAGAGGTCAAGGTCGATTTTCAGATGAATTCCGAAGGAGCCAAAACATGGGCCCGGCTTACACGTGAAAATGTTGATCGCTGCATAGTACTGCTTCTCGATGGTTATGTCCGTTCATACCCGAGGGTTGTGAATGAAATAACAGGCGGAAGTACTGAAGTAACCGGAGATTTTACAATTGACGAAGCAACTGACCTTGCAAACATCCTTAAATCGGGCAAGATGCCTGCTCCTGCAAGAATTGCATCTGAGACAGTTGTNGGTCCAAGCCTTGGTAAGGAAGCTATCAGTTCAGGACTTGTGTCGTTCGTAATTGCCTTCTTTATAGTCCTGCTTTATATGATATTCTACTATAGCCGCAGCGCCGGATCAATTGCTGATATTGCCCTGGTCGGAAACATCTTTTTGCTTATTGGTGTTTCAGCTTCGCTTGGGGCGATCATAACTCTGCCGGGTATTGCAGGTATCATTCTTACAATGGGTATGTCGGTTGATGCAAACGTACTTATATATGAAAGAATCCGTGAAGAACTAAGGGGTGGCAAAGGTGTGAAACTTGCGGTTTCAGACGGATATAAGGGAGCCATGTCTGCAATTCTAGACTCCAACATTACTACGCTCATTACCGGTATTGTTCTTTATATTTTTGGTACCGGCCCGATAAAGGGATTTGCGACAACCCTGGTTATTGGAATTTTGACATCACTTTTCTGTGCGATATATGTTACACGACTGATATATGAATGGTTGCTCAAGAGGAATGCAAAACTGTCATTCTCAATAAAAATTACCGCGAATATTCTTAAAGACACCCATGTCGATTTTATAGGGATGAGAAAAGTATTCTACGGCATCTCAGCAGCTTTGATAGTAATCTCCATTTTTTCAATAATTACCCGCGGACTTAATCAGGGAATTGATTTCTCCGGCGGACGTACTTATATTGTCCAGTTTGATCAGCCTGTAAAAACTGCTGACGTTGCATCAAACCTTACCGGGGCTTTTGGAGAGGCTCCTCTGGTTGTTACTTTCGGAAACGACAGACAGGTAAGGATAACTACAAAATATAAAATAAATCAGCCTGATGTTGATAATGAAGTTGAAACGGCTCTTTACGACGGACTGAAAGGGATGATCGGCAATAATGTTTCAAAGGAAGAATTCCTTTCAAAATACAGGAGGCAATCGGAAACAGTAGGACCAACAATAGCAACCGACATGAAAAACAGGGCATACTGGGCCGTTGGCATCTCCCTGATACTGATGTTCCTTTATATTTTCATGCGTTTCAAGAACTGGCAGTATGGCCTTGGGGCTCTGGCTTCACTTTTTCACGATACAATAATTATTGTGGGGCTATATTCACTTACCTGGGGAAGACTTCCATTTACAATGGATATTGATCAATCGTTCATTGCGGCAATCCTTACAATTATCGGATATTCCATAAACGATACTGTGGTTGTGTTCGACAGGNTGAGGGAGTTTCTTCCCCTTCACAGGAAACGTCCTGTNAATGAAGTTATAAACATGGCCATGAANGATACCCTCAGCCGTACAATGAACACCGGTATGACATCAATACTTGTGCTTATTGCCATGATATTCTTTGGCGGAGCAACGCTGAGAGGATTCCTTTTTGCGATGCTCATCGGTATTATTGTCGGTACTTATTCTTCAGTTTTCATCGCAGCACCGATTACATATGATGCGACAAAAAAGAGAGGGATCAAATACTAAACTGTATAAATGAGCGGTCAGGAAATATTTGTCATCATTATTGTTGTCCTGTTGTTATTCGGGGCGGATAAGCTACCCGAAATAGCTAGAGGTATAGGTAAGGGGATGAGGGATTTCAGGAAAGCAACAGATGATATCAAGCGTGAGTTCGAGGAGAGCACCAGCGAGATCAGGAAAGATTTTAATGAGGTCACTGATTCAATAAACACCCAGGTGAATGATATCTCACAGGATATCCAGAAAGATGTCAATGAGGTAGCAGATGATCTTCAGAAAGGGGTGGAGGATTTTAAAAGCGACATTGACAAGGACGTAAATGAGGTGAAAACAAATCTCGAAACCGGGGCGGATGAAGTCAGGGAGAGCATAGATAAGGACGTTAAAGAGGTGAAGGATAACCTTGACGCAAATGCTGCTGAAACTAAAAACACGTATAAAAGAACTATCAACGAACCTGACGACAACTATTACAATTATACAGACTGAATTTTGTTGCCGGGGACTTGTTGCTTGGTGCTTGTTGCTATAAGGGAAAACCAGTAACCAGTAACCAGTAACCAGCAACAGAAATTAAAGAATTGGAATTTATCCCTTAATTCAACATTCCCCTTAATTACAGTTATGATCAGAACCACCGGTATTACAAAATCTTATGGGGAACTAAAAGTCCTGAAGGGGATTGATATCGAAATAATGGATAAGGAAGTAGTTTCGATCGTTGGTGCCAGCGGAGCCGGAAAAACCACACTTCTTCAGATAATCGGCACCCTCGATAAACCCGACAGCGGAAAAATAACATTCAACACTACTGATACCGGAAAACTCAGAGGTAAAGCTCTTGCAGCTTTCAGAAATTCAAATATCGGATTTGTATTCCAGTTTCACCAGCTCCTTCCCGAATTCACGGCAATTGAAAATGTATGTATACCTGCATATATTGCAGGAAAAAGCAGAGCCGAGGCAGAGGCAAGGGCAGCTGAGCTCCTTGGTTTCCTGAATCTGTCCGACCGGCTTGAACACAAACCTTCAGAGCTCAGCGGCGGAGAACAACAACGGGTAGCAGTGGCACGTGCACTTATAAACAATCCTTCGGTTATACTTGCTGACGAGCCATCGGGAAACCTCGACTCGGAAAACAAGAATGAGCTCCATAAGCTCTTCTTCAGGCTAAGNGATTCATTTGGCCAGACAATTGTAATCGTTACCCACGACAGACAGCTGGCTGCCATGTCCGACAGGATACTCCAGATAAAGGACGGACTTATAGTAAATGAATCCTGATNGATCATATAATGGTCTGACTTTCTGCGAACTGAGACAATTTCTTGAAGAGAAATACGATCAGTATAACAGACCTTCATTCATTGCCACAGATCCTATATCA
>JGI20214J51088_10000186_pt1 | contig 44952 bp, 45 predicted proteins | sample WetSurMetagenome_FD_51088 | JGI IMG/M metagenome (IMG submission 51088) | reverse complement strand
GGGCCGGATGCCCGGGCCACGGTCCAGACGCCTGCTGAAGCCTCTGCCGCGGAAGCTGCAGCCGCCCCGGAACAGCCTCCTTCCGAGCCCGTCGCTCCGCCGGCGCCGGTAGAGCCGCCCTCCGGAATCCCCCGGGATGTCCCCCCGGGTGTTCCGGAAGCCCTTCCCGGACCCGAGCCCGGGGAGGAGCCCGGCCCGGAGCAGCAGGCCGTTCAGCTGCCGGAGGCCTCCGCCGGTCAGGCGTCCGGACAGGAGCAGGAGGACAAGGAGGATCCGGGATACCCGCGGACGGCCAGGATGGAGAGGATATTCCAGGAGCAGGGCAAGGACCCCGGCGCGTTCCCGATGCCGCCGACCCCCGGTGATGCGCCCGCCTCTGCCGCCGTCGAAGAGACGACGCCCCCGCCGGCGGCCGGGGATGCCGGGATGGATGCGGCGGCCGCCCCGGAAGAACCAGCCCCTTCAGTCGCGGCGACCCCTCAGGCGTTCCTGACGCCGGATCCCTCGTCTGTCGTCAGCGATTCCCCTTCCGTGGAAGAGCCCGAAACCCCCGCCGCTGCCGGGCCGGAACGGCTCCAGCCCGCTCCCGTCGACGCCCCGGCGGCGAAGAGCGCTCCGAGGAGGGATCCCAGGAGCCTCCTCGACCTCTTCTCGCTCGAAGAGCGCGACGAACTCGGACTCGAGCCGTACAGGTCGGAGGAGGCATGACCCGTCTGCGCGTGGCGGTCATCAACGGGCCGAACCTCTCCCATCTGGGGAGCCGCCAGCCTGAGATCTACGGATCAGGAACCGCCTCCGATCTCGGAGCCCTCCTCGAGGACGCATCCCGGGAGCTCGGCATGGAGATCGATCTCGTCCAGCACGACGGCGAGGGAGAATTCGTATCCGCCGTCTGGCAGGCGTCGCGCGACTGCTGCGCCCTCATCGTCAATCCGGGGGGGTACTCACACACTTCCGTCGCTGTGCTGGACGCCCTGGAGGCCTTCCCGGGGATCGTCGCCGAAGTGCATATAAGCCAGGTTTTCCGCCGGGAGGAGGAGAGGAGGAACCTCCTCACCGCCCGGGCGGCTGATCTCGTGATAGTGGGCGCGGGCCTGCAGGGCTACCGGCTCGCAGCGGAATACATCGCCCGCTCGGTTGCCGAGAAGGCTTCGAGAGGCATCTCCGGAGGATCTGATGATAACCACCAATGACCTGAGGCGGGGAACGGTCATCGAAGCCGAGGGAGTGCTCTACCAGGTCGTGGAGTTCCAGCATGTCAAGCCGGGCAAGGGTCCCGCGTTCGTGAGGACGAAGCTGCGCGAGATCCACACCGGCAAGGTGCTCGACAGGACCTGGAGGGCCGGGGAGAAGGTCAAGGACGTCCGCCTCGAGCGCAGGGTCTTCGACCTGCTGTACCGCACCGAGGACGGATTCGTCCTGATGGATCCGGACAGCTTCGAGCAGGTGGTGCTCGACTCGTCGGTGGTGGGCGATGCCGAGAAGTACCTTGTCGACAACACCAGGCTCGATGTCCTGTTCAACGGGTCCGAGCCGATAATCGTCGAGCCCCCGACATTCGTGGAGCTGGCCATCGTCACCACCGATCCCGGGATGAAGGGTGACACAGCGAGCGGGGGCTCCAAGCCGGCAACGCTGGAGACGGGCCTCGTGATCCAGGTACCGCTGTTCGTGCGCGAGGGGGACAAGGTCCGCATCGACTCGCGGACCGACACCTACATCGAACGCGTGAAGAGCTGACATCCGGGATGCCCCGAAGCGTCGTACTCGTCCCGACCTACAACGAAGCCACCAACATCCGCGAGTTCCACAGGTCGTTCCGGGAGCATTGCGATCACGACCTGCTCGTGATAGACGACTCCTCGCCCGACGGTACCGCCGAGCTGGTGCGGCAGATCGCCTCGGAGGACCCGGGCGTGAGGCTCCTCCTCAGACCCGGGAAGGAGGGGCTCGGGAAGGCCTATGCCGAGGGCTTCGGGATGATCAGCTCCGAGGGCCGGTACGACAGGGTCTTCATGATGGACGCAGACCTGTCGCATCAGCCCTCCCATCTCCCGGCGCTCGCGGAGGCCCTCGACCGCGTACACATGTCCATAGGATCCAGATACATCCACGGCGTGAGCGTCCTCAACTGGTCCATCCTGCGCCTGAATCTCAGCTACACGGCCAACTGGTACATCAGGACGGCCACCGGCCTTCCCGTGAGGGACTGCACCAGCGGTTTCAGGGGCTTCCGGGCCGAGGTGCTCCCCGTCCTGCTCTCCTCGGAGTTCCGGGCTTCCGGCTANGCNTTCCTGGTCGAGATGCTGCACAGGGTCTGGATGGCCGGGATGGAACTGGGAGAGGTTCCCATCGTGTTCCTGGAGAGGCGTTCGGGCAGTTCCAAGATCAGCCGCAGGGTGCTCCTGGAATCCCTTCTGCTGCCGCTGCGACTCGTGCCCGGGAGATTCCGCCGGCGGCGCGCGCCGGGCCGGTCTCAGAGCGAGTTGTAGATCTCCCTTATCACCGCGTCCTGCCAGTTCCTGGCGGCGTACACCGAGCCCTGGGGGACCTCCGCCATGAGCACGACTGCAATCCTCCGGCCCGAGGCCGTGGAGACGATCCCCGCGATCGAGGACGTGTCGTTCAGCGAGCCCGTCTTGCCGCGGAAGGCTCCCTCCGGCAGATCGGTGAGCCTCGTGGAGAGAGTTCCCTCCTGCCCGTTGACCGCCAGGGAGGCCAGGTACTCGGGTCCGTAGCCGAACGAGCCCACCCCTTCGAGCAGGACGGCGGCCAGGGCTCTCGGCGTGAGGCGGTTGAGCCTGCTCAGTCCCGAGCCGTCGGCCAGAAGGATATCCCCTGGAGAGGGCGTCAGATCGGAGATCATCGCGCCGGCCATCTCGCAGCCGGCGGCGGTCGATGCAGGGGGTCCGAAGGCCTGGAGGGCGGAAGCCCTGAGCAGGAGCTCGGCCACGCCGTTCAAGCTCCACTTGTCCATCTCCGCCGTGATCTGCCAGAGGGGGCGGGAGGAGATGACGGAGATCGATCTGATGCCCGGCCCCCCTGGAGCCTGTCCTTCCGAGATGGAGGCCACGCGGATGCCATACTCCCCCAGGGCGTCGGCGAAGAGGAGCGCAAACTCCAGGGACGGATCGGGGAATGGTGTCCACAGCGTACGGACGCTCCGCGCCGGCAGGGATCCCTGGACGGTCACCCGGTCCGGTGACTCGTCCCATCCCGAGACGGAGACAGTCAGATCGTCGGCGCCGATGCCGGCAGCGGGCCTGAGTTCGGCTCCGGGCAGATCCGGCCATCCCGAGACCCGGAGCGGTCCGCCGACGGTCGAGACGACTATCTCGAGCAGGTTGCCCCCGAACGAGAGAGCCTCGACTGGAGGGCAGTAGGCCCTGCCCCAGTCGTCCTCGTCCCAGCCCAGGCAATGGGAGTCGTCCTCGAAGCAGCCTGTGTCGTAGATCAGCCTCCATGGCACGGAGGGATCTATGGAGAGGGCGGTCTCCATGGCCGATCTCTCGATGTCGTCGAGTTCCAGCAGCGGGGCGCCTGAGCCGGCGAGGCAGATGCACGCCGACGACGTATCGACGAGGACCGGCGTCCTGAAGACGTAGTCGGGACCCAGGGTGCGCATCGCCAGGAGCGAAGTCACGAGCTTCACCGTCGAGGCGGGGCGGAAGGCCTGGTCCGACCGGGTGTCCAGGATGACCTCGCCGGTCTCGGCGTCTATCGCCAGGGCGCCGGTGCGCCAGCTCTGCTGCGGTTGCGGGAACTCGAGCGCCAGGAGGATCGACAGGACAAGGGCCGGGCTCAAGACGAACCTCCGGATCGGAAGTTGACACAATCAGCCTCGAACCTACATTTGAAGGGTACTCTTGTGCAACCGCAAGGGATTTCGGAGCCGGGAGGAGATCGAGCGTGGGACGAATGCTGGCCATCGCCGTTTCGCTGCTGTTCCTGTCGTCATGCGCGCGCCGCGAGGAAGCCCTGAGAGTCGGGGACCTCTCGTACGACAGGCAGGAGCTCTCGGAGATACTCCGCCCTGTCGCCGGCGACTCGCAGGCGGTGGAGAACAGGCTCCAGTCGTTCATCGCAGGCCGGCTGATCCTCGTCGATGCCGATGCGCGCGGAATAACGGGAGACAGGATCGTCACCGAGCAGCTCTGGGAGAGGTCCAGGGAGAGGCTCCAGGCAGCCTACATCTCCGCCAAGCTGGGAGCCATCGTCATCCCGGAGGACAGTGTGACGGCCTTCTATGACGCGAGCGGAACCATGCTGCAGTACACGGTGATGAACGTCGCCGACAGCGCGCTGGCCGACAGCCTGCGGACGCTGGTCCTCGCAGGGGAGGACATGAGCGGCCTGGTGCGCAGGTTCTCCACGCTCTCGGTCGATGTCGAGACCGGCGGGCTGGTGGGCCCGAGGGATTCGATGAGGACCTCGGCGGCAGACGGGATGCTGCTTGCCGGTCTATCCCGGGGGGAGGTGTCCCCCGTGGCGAGGTTCGATTCCGGATGGCGCTTCCTGAGGCTCGACAGCATCTACCAGGCACCCATGCCCCGCTTCGAGGAAGCCAGGCAGGGCATCTACGATTTCATCTGGGGCCACGAGGCCGAGATCTACAAGGTGGGCCTGGAGGACAGCCTCAGGTCCGCGTACTCGATAAGAGTGCCCGAAGGCGCGGTCGACCTCCTGGTCTCCCACGCCCTGACGCCTTCCGGCGAGTTCTCGCCGTATTCTCCGGAGGAGGACTCGACCATCGTATGCGAGTGGGACGGGGGCCACAGGACCGCCGGCTTCGTGGCCAGGAACATCATCGCAATCCCGTCGTTCCTGCCCAGGGATGCCACCGACTCCTCGTGGGTGGACGGATACGTCAGGCTTCTCGGCCTGTACGACGTCATGGCAACGAGGGCGGTAGAGATGGGGCTCGACACGATCCCCGAGACCGCCGCCCTGGTCACGCAGGCCAGGGAGGGCGTGATCCTGGAAGCCTGGCGCTCGAGGGTGCTCCTCCCGAGGATCTCACCTGACGAGCAGCAGATAGTCGCGTCCTACGAGGCCCATCGAGCCGCTCTCGTCATCCCGGAGAGGCGCAGGCTGCGCGCGATCGCCGCGGTGGACGAGGCGCAGGTCGCGAGGCTCGAAAGCCTCCTCTCGGCCGGGGGGGACCCTCTTGATTCGCCGGATCTCTTCACACCCGTGAGGTCGCTCCTGGAAGAGGGGGAGACCGTTCTGACAAGGCCCCTGGCCGCATCGGACCTGCCTCCCGAGATAGCCTCGGAAGTCGCCTCGCTCGAGCCGGGCGAAGCTCGGGCCTGCTCGCTATCGGGCGGCTCGGTCCTCTACATGGCGCTCGAGGAGGTCATCCCCGCCCGCCAGGCAACCCTGGAGGAGGCCCGGGAAAGCATTGCCGCCGCTCTTTCCGACTCCACCGAGCGCGTCATGCTCAGGGGACTTGTAGACAGCCTGCGGTCTGCGTATCCTTGTCGTGTAGATTCCGAGTTCGTTTCCCGGTTCTGGAGTCCATCCCAGCGCTGAAGGATAGACCGGAGGGCATATCTGATGTTCTGCCGTGCATGCGGGCATGACAATGGTGAGAATAGCAGGGGCAAGTGCTCGAACTGCGGATTCGATCTCGAGTTCCAGACGCTTCCGCTCCGCGAGCAGAGAGAGGGTCTCCAGAAGCCTGTCGAAGGCAGGCTGGACATAGGCGATACCACCTTCAGGACGCACCATTACAGACGGACGGGTCTGACCGGCGTCGTGATAGGCATCGCCGGCCTGGTGGTGACGATCTTCATCATCTCCACGTTCGACAGGGCGCAGATCGTCGGCAGTGACGAAGAGCTGCAGGCCGTGGCGGACACCCTCGCCGCCCCTTCTGACTCGCTGCCCATCGAGATCGGGGCGGACATCGTCTATGTCCTCAACGACAGCGGCACCAGCGCGGAGCCCAGGACGAACCTGAACCTCAGCCTGATCCCCGAAGGCAGCTCCGTGGCGTTCCTGGGCAGCAGATCCGTCCCGATCCGCCCGCTCGTGAGCTTCATCGAGCGAAAGCGAGCGGAGGGCGAGACCGCCCGTCTGGACCTCAACGCTCTCTGCTGCTGGAACGACGACTCACACAGCACCTTCACGAGGATCCCGCTCGTGGTCACGGATCCGACGCCCGCCGACAGCGCAACCGCTCCCGTGACCTTGAAGCTGATCTTCACCGAGGAGTGGCTCGTGGGCAGGGTGGACGAGTTCGGCATCGACATCACGGCCCCGGTGCGCGCAGGAGAGTTCAGCGCATGGAAGCTCGACAGCGTCCTGACGCAGGTTTCGAGCCGCCTCTCCAGGAGGGATCTCGGAGGAAGGGCCGTCGAGGTTACCGCGATGTTCTCGGAGGGCTCGAACCTCGGCCATGCCATGGACATCATGCTGCAGGTCCAGCCGTCCGTCGACAGCCTCGGCTACAGGGGCCTCGGACTGAAGTACTTCCTGCTCGAGGACTAGGCCGGGCGCGCTCCGGCGCCTCCGGCGGACCCGGCATCTCCAGGCCGATCCGGCAAGCGCGGACCAGCGTTCCGCGCACCCGGCGGAAACTGTCGCAGGAGGCCGCATCCTGCAGAAGGCGGATCGATGAGCGCCACTCTTGTACTGCTCCCGCACAGGGAGAAGTCGCTCCTGAACAGGCATCCATGGATATTCTCGGGTGCGGTCGCGGGAGTCACGGGGGAGCCGTCCCCCGGCGACGTCATCGACGTACACGCCAGCGACGGCCGTCTCCTCGCGAGAGGATTCTACAATCCCAGGTCGCAGATCGTCTTCAGAGCCCTCACATGGGCTGACGAAGACGTCAGGCAGCCCTCGTTCTGGACTCGCAGGATAGCCGACGCCCTCTCGTACAGGATCAGGACCCTAGGCATGGAGCTCGACGGCCGCGCCCTGAGGGTCATATCCGCCGAGGCCGACGGGCTGCCCGGGCTCATCGTGGACATGTACGACGGCTGTGCGGTGATCCAGATGCTCTGCATGGGCATGGACATCCGCAGGCGGGAGATCGTGGACGCCCTGAACGCCATCCTCGCCCCGCGCTGCATCTACGAGCGCAGCGACAGCGAGGTTCGACGGCTCGAGGGCCTCTCCACCGTCTGCGGGCTCGTGCAGGGGGAGGAGCCCCCGGCCCTCGTGGAATTCTCGGAAGGTGCCGTCAGGCTGCTGGCCGACATCAGGACCGGTCACAAAACCGGTTTCTACCTCGACCAGGCGGTCAACCGGAGGATCGTCGCAGGCTACGCCCGCGGGAGGACCGTGTTGAACTGCTACAGCTACACCGGGGCGTTCGGCGTGCACTGTGCAGCATCCGGGAGCTCTGTCGTGACGAGCCTCGACTCGTCCGCCCCGGCTCTGTCCCTGGCCACCGCCAACATGGATCTCAACGGCTTCGGCGAACTCCATGCGCCGGAGGACTGCGACGTGCCCGAGAGGCTCAGGACCCTCTCCAGGGAGGGCAGGTCGTTCGGCATGGCGATACTCGACCCGCCTCGTTTCGTGCCCAACAGATCGGCTCTCGAGAAGGGGGCCAGGGCCTACAAGGACATCGCCCGCCTGGCATTCATGCTGCTCGAGCCGGGTGGCATCCTGGCAACCTTCAGCTGCTCGGGCCAGGTGGACGCAGACCTGTTCCAGAAGATCATCTTCTCCGCCTCGGTCGAGGCCGGCAGGGACGCCAGGATCATCTCCAGGCTGGGTCAGGCGCCCGACCACCCCGCCCTGCTCTCCTGCCCGGAGGGGACCTATCTGAAGGGGCTGCTCTGCAGCGCAGTGTAGTCTTCCTTCTTGAACCGGCCGGGTGTTCCGGCTATAATGAAGAACAGGCTTGTGCCGATGCCGGCCGCGAGCCGCGCCGCAGGACAACGACCCGCGGAGGGTGGGTATAAATGAGTTTCAGATTCGTCAGCAGCGCCGTCGATCCCACTGGCTATCTGCCCTGCTGGTACGCGAAGGCGGGGAATGACTGCTCGCCTCCCGTCGGATGGGCCGGACTCCCTCCGGAGACCGGGAGCATCGCGGTGACCTGCGAGAACCTCTCGGCCACACCCGAGGTTCTGCACTGGGTGCTGTACGATCTGGCACCCTATCCCGCAACCGTCTTCGGCGGGCTGCCGAAGCGCCCCGTGCTCGATTTCGGGTCGCACCAGGCTACGAACAGCTTCGGGGTCACGGGCTGGACGGGTCCCGGCGAGGACGGCGGCATCGTCACGCTCACGTTCACCGGATACGCCCTTCCCGGTCCCCTCGGGCTCCCCGGTGGCGCCCCCGCCGCGGAAGTGGCGGAGCTGGCGCGGGAGAATGCACTGGCGATCTGCAGCTTCACCGGAACGTACTTCCCGAGAAGGCGCAGACCGGCATGCGCCTCCGGTGCAGGGGGATGAGAAATGGCCGCTCTGTTGCTCTTCAGCAGCGCGTTCAGTGATGGCGGGCCGATCCCTGCACTCCATACCTGCGACGGGGCCGACATCTCGCCCCCGCTCTCCTGGCAGGCACAGGACAGCTCGATCGTCTCCTTTGCCCTCGTCTGCGAGGACCCCGACGCGCCTCTCACGACATGGACCCACTGGGTGATCTTCAACATCCCTGCCACGACCGATTCGCTCCCCCAGGGTCTTTCCACGGAGTCCCGCCTTCCCGACGGCTCCTGCCAGGGTCTCAACAGCTGGGGGCGCACCGGATACGGCGGACCCTGCCCTCCTTCCGGCACCCATCGCTACTTCTTCAGGCTCTACGCCCTCGATGCAATGCTCGATCTCCCGTCCCGCTCACGCCCCGCGGAAGTCGCGAGGGCCATGGACGGCCATGTCATCTACTCGGCGAGCCTGATGGGCACCTACTCCAGGCACAGGTAGGGCGCCCCGTGCGCCCCGAAGGCCTCCAGGGCAGCGTCCATTCACCGCTGTGGGCGCTGGACCCCGGCGTTGTGTTCCTCAACCACGGTTCGTTCGGGGCCTGCCCCCGCGAAGTGCTCGCCCACCGGAGGGCGCTCATCGAGGAACTCGAGTCCGAGCCCATGGACTTCCTCGTCAGGAGATACCCTGGCCTTCTCGGCGAGCAGATATCCTTCCTCGAGTCGTTCCTCGATGCCGAGCCCGGCTCGATCGTGCTCGTGCAGAACGCCACGGTAGGCGTGAACACGATCCTCCGGAGCCTCCGGCTCGGACCCGGCGACGAAGTCCTGGTGACCGGCAGCGAGTACTTCTCGACGAGGAACTCCGCGCGCTCCGTCACCGAGGCCGCAGGAGCCTCGGTCAGGATGGTCGGGATCCCGTTCCCGCTCTCTGATCCCTCCGAGGCCTCGGATGCCATCCTGTCCGCCGTGACCCCCCGGACGCGGCTCGCTGTGATCGACCACATCGCGAGCCCGACGGCCCTTGTATTCGACGTCGAACAGATAACGGCCGCGCTGACATCGAGGGGCATCGAGGTGCTGGTCGACGGGGCGCACGGACCGGGCGGCGTCGATCTGAGCCTCCGCTCCGTAGGCGCGTCATACTACACCGGCAACTGCCACAAGTGGCTTTGCAGCCCGAAGGTGTGCGCTATACTCTATGTCAGGCCGGACAGGCAGGAGGGCGTCCACCCGCTCGCGATATCGCATGTCCGGGCCGACCTCGACACCCCTCTGTCGGATTTCCAGCTCGAGTTCATGTGGAACGGCACGCCCGACCCCACGGCCGCGCTGAGCGTCAGGAAGAGCGTGGAATACATGGCCTCGATCCTGCCGGGGGGCTGGACGGCCATAAGGGAGCGGAACAGGGCGTTGGCGACCGAGGCCGGCCGCAGGCTCTCGTCGGCTCTGGGGCTCCCGCCTCAGGCGCCCGACTCCATGACGGGGCCCATGGCGGCGGTCCTGCTGCCGTGGAGGCAGCCTCCCGAACCTCCCGGAGTTCTCTGGCTCGATCCGCTTCAGGTCTGGCTGAGGGAGGAGAGGGGCATAGAGGTGCCGGTCACCTGGACTCCCGGACCGCGGAGCAGGCTCCTGCGGCTCTCCGCTCAGCTCTACAACTCGCCGGAGGAGTACGACTACCTGATCGAATCCGTCCTCGAGTGCCCATTCCTCGGAGCCGACTGACCGGCGATCAGGCTGCCGGCTCGAACCAGCCCCGCGTCCGCAGGCATATCTTCACGAGCATCAGCATCACGGGCACTTCGATCAGCACACCGACCACGGTCGCCAGCGCCGCTCCCGACGAGAGGCCGAACAGCATCGTGGCCGTGGCGATGGCCACCTCGAAATGGTTCGAGGCCCCGATCATCGCCGCCGGCGCCGCATCCTCGTAGCGGAGTTTCAGGAGCCTCGCGAGCCAGTACCCGAGCCAGAAGATCAGGTTGGTCTGGATGAAGAGGGGAATGGCGATCCAGAGGATCGTGAGGGGATTCGAGAGGATCGTCCCGCCCTTGAAACTGAACAGGAGGACCAGGGTCGTGAGAAGGGCGACGATCGTGATGGGCGTGAGGACATGGAGGAACTTCTCCCTGAACCACCGCTCGCCCCTTGCCCTGACGATCCACCTCCTGGAGAGGTATCCCGCCACCAGGGGCAATGCCACGTAGATTGCGATGGACAGCGCCAGTGCCTGCCATGGGACCGGCAGCCTCCCGACGCCCAGCAGGAATCCGCCGAGCAGTCCGTAGAGAACCAACATCGACAGAGAGTTGATGGCGACCATCACGAGCGTCAGCCCGTCGTTGCCCCTGGCGAGATAGCTCCAGACAAGGACCATGGCCGTGCATGGCGCTATCCCCAGCAGGATGCATCCTGCGAAATAGCTGCGCCACAGTGGTACCTGCAGCATCTTGATCCCGTCGGAGAGGACCACCGTGCCCGCCCCGTGTGTCGCTCCGACCGGCAGGTCCAGGCCGAAAGGCATCTTCACCAGGTCCGTCGCGTCGGTTCCGATGAACGCGCGGAAGAGAACCCCCAGAAACAGCAGGGCGATGGCGTACATCGTGAAGGGCTTGATCGCCCAGTTCACGAATAGAGTCAGCCATACGGGCCTGCCGCTCCTGCCGGCCCTGACCACCGAAGCGAAGTCGATCTTCACCATGATCGGGTACATCATCAGGAAGAGGCAGATGGCGATCGGGATGGAAACCACCGGCGCGCCGTTCACGAAGATCGAGAATCCATCCAGCCTGGTCGCCAGAGCGGGCGCGAGCCTGCCGAGTATGATCCCCGCGACGATGCACAAGCCAACCCACACGGTCAGATACCGCTCGAACACGTTCGACATCCTGCGGTCTGCAGCCGGGCACGAGGTTCCGCTCATCGCCCCTCCCTGTCCACGATCGCCTCAATCCCTGCGCAGCTCGCGAATCCATTTCGCGCAGGAGTTGGAAGGCGCTTCATATGGCTTTTTGCAGCATATAGATACCTGCCAGGATGACGAGGGCTCCGGCGGCGCGCCGCAGGATGGCGAGAGCTCGGGACTTCTCGTTCCAGCTCAGCAGTCTGCAGGCTGTCCCGGAGAAGGTGCCNGCGGCGACGATCACGCCACAATGGCCGATGGCGAAGCAGCCCATCATGGCTGCGGAGAGGACTGGCCGAACGGCCTGTGCGGCCAGGACCACCCCGAGCAGCGGGGCGATGAAGGCAAAGGTGCAGGGCCCCGCCGCAGCCCCGAAGACGAGGCCATAAAGGGCGGAACCCAGGAGCCCCGACCTTCTCCGTCCCGGCATCGCAACTCGTGGCGCCGGCAGGGTGAAGACCTCCATCAGGTTCAGACCGAACAGCATCAGCAGGACGGCAAGAATGATGCCCCCGGGTTTCCCCATGTCTCCCGCAATGCGCCCCGCGCTTAACGTGATGACTCCCAGGGCCGAAACGGCAACCAGGACCCCGGCGGCGAATGACGCCGAGATTCGGAACGCCTTTCTCGTGGAGGTCTCGGGATCCTTCGAGATGTAGCCCACGAGCAGGGGGATGCTGGCGAGATGGCATGGGCTGAGAAGAATGCTCAGCATTCCCCAGACCATGGCGGCGGCAAGCCCGACAACGGGGGAGGATCCTTCGACCGCTCTCCCCAGGCCGGTCAGGAATTCACTCACCGGCATCCTCCGGTATCACGTCGTATCCCAGCTCGGTCCACTTCGCGACCATGTCCTCGGCCGATACGACNCCCTCGTGCCTCCAGAGCTCGGTTCCGGTCTCCGAGAGGAAGATCTGCGTCGGGATCACCCTGATGCCGTAGGTGCGCGCTGCCGCCTGGTTCTCGTTCACGTCGACGAAAGAGATCTCGAGGGTCCCCTGCGTCATGTCCTCGAGACGGTCGAGCTCGGTCATCATGGTCTGGCACGGTATGCACATCTGCGAACCGAGATCGAGGACCTTCGGCAATGCCGTCAATGTCGTGTCCGGAGCTTCCAGGCGCTCGGTTCCCGTGTCACGGGTCAGGACTGCTGCGGCTGCAAGCCCGCCGACTACCAGGACTATCGCTGCCTTGGTCAATGTCTTCATCGGAGTGAATCCGTCCTTCGGAATCTGATGTTGTCTACTTCCCGGTCAGTATGGCCGCTATCTCATCCACTCCCGGGACTCTGCCCATGACCCTGACCTCTCCATCCACAACGAGAGCCGGAGTCATCATCACGCCGAACTTCATGATCTCCCTGATGTCCGTAACCTTCTCGATCGACACGCCCTGGAGCTCCGCCTTCTCGACTGCCTTGTGGACGTGCTCCATGAGCTTGATGCATTTCGGGCAGCCCGTTCCCAGCACTTGAATAGTCATCTCTTACCTCCAGTTCCGCATCAGCTCGCGAAGGTGCCGAAGATGAACCCGGTGAAAGTTGCGAGAACGACCACGAGAGAAACGAAGACCACCGTTTTCTTCGCACCCATGATGCTCCTGAGGACGAGCATGCTGGGCAGGGACAGTGCCGGGCCGGCAAGGAGAAGGGCCAGGGCCGGGCCTTTGCCCATCCCGGAACCGAGCAGTCCCTGAAGGATGGGTATCTCCGTGAGCGTGGCGAAGTACATCAGCGCGCCGGAAACGGAGGCGAAAAGATTCGCGAGCAGCGAGTTGCCGCCGACGGCTCCAGCGATCCATGTGGATGGGATCATCGCCTCATGGCCGGGCCTGCCCAGGAGGAACCCGGCGACGAGCACGCCTCCCAGGAGCAAGGGAATGATCTGACGGGCGAAGCCGACCGTCGCGTCGAACCACTCCCGGAGCTGGGGGCCACCTGTGGCGGAGAGGGCGCCCACAGCGATGACACCAGCCGAGAACGCGTAGATCGGATGCTCCGGCCACAGCAGCGCAAGGGCAGTGACGGGAACGGAACCCAGAAGCACTCTCCTCCATCCGACCTTGAACTCGAGCACGAGGATCACGGCCAGGAGAACGGAGAATGCCGATGTGATGTACCACTTGATCTGAGCTACGAAGGCCCAGAAGGGAGCCGCCCCTTCAGGGCTGCCCCAGTTGGCGAAGACGAGGATTCCGGCCATGGAGGCGAAGTACAGAGCTGTTTTCCAGAGTGGTCGCTGAGGAGCCCCCGGCGCCGTCGCCATGCTGGTTCGCGTCTTCTCTGACGAAGCCTTGCGGAAGAACAGGCTCATCAGGAGGCCGATGACAACGCTGAAGGCTACTGCGCCGACGGCGCGGGCGACTCCGATCTCCAGCCCGAGCACCCTCGCCGTCATCACGATGGCCAGGATATTGATGGCGGGGCCGCTGTATAGAAATGCCGTCGCTGGCCCGAGCCCTGCTCCCATCGTATAGATGCCGGCGAAGATGGGCAGCACCGTGCACGAGCAGACGGCCAGAACGGTCCCGGATACCGAAGCGACTCCGTACGCCTTGAATCTGTTCGCCCCCGGTCCGAGGTATCGCAGGACGGAGTCCTTGTTCAGGAAGACGCCGATGGCGCCCGCGATGAACAGGGCGGGGACCAGGCAGAGGATCACATGAAGGCGGGCGTATTCGTTGAGCATGAAGAGGGATTCCCGGACTGCACCCTCGAACCGCGGCGAACCGACCGGAAGGAACCAGGCTGCGAGAAGAGCGGCAGCCAGGAGGAGAAGCGTCTTCGTCGTCGAAGTCACTGCTTGTTCTCCTTCGGGCAGGCCGGGAGCCTGCAGGCCCCTCCCGCGATCACGTTCTCCACGCACTGGAAGAAATCGAGGACGCATCTCACCGCGAGGGTGTAGTACACCTTCGTGCCCTCCTTGCGGTCCGCCGCGAGGCCCGCGCTTCTAAGGACGGAGAGGTGTCTCGACACCGTAGAGATGTCCAGGCCGACCTCTGCGGAGAGGTCGCCCACGGTCCTCTCACCTGTCGAGAGCGCATCCACGAGATGCAGGCGGGCGGGATTGGCGAGGGCGGAGAGTATCGATGCCCTTCTTCGATAGATCTCGTTGTTCGACGACATGGTTCTCCTCCTTGCAAACTTATGCAAATATACAAATATTCGTTCCTGGATCAACAGGAGCTCGATCTTGGCAATCGCGGACATTTCCGCGATACTGATCGAAACCGCGTGGAAAAGCAGCCTTGCATGCGAGGAGGCAAGATGGGGAAGATTCTGGCTGTTCTGCTGCTGGCCGTGCTGCCCGTCACCGCAGCCACCATAACGGTCGGCAGCCCTCAGATATCGTCGAGCGATCCCTGGTGCGGCTCCTGAAGCCCCCAGATGCGCTACCAGGCGGTAGTGCTGGGCGAAGAGATGCAGGGAGCCTGTGACATCCTCTCGGTGGCATGGCAGCGGACCACTTCGGGGAACGACCAGGGCCATTACTATGACGTCAACATCTACATGGGCCTCTGTGCATCGGACCAGCTCGGCTCGGTCTTCGAAGACAACTGGGTGCCGGGCACCAAGACGCTGGTATTCTCCACCGACCAGCTCGACCTGTCCGCCGGCGTCAACGAATGGGAGCCGATCACGCTCGATGCGCCATACTGGTACGGCGGTCAGCAGAACCTGCTCCTCGAGGTCGAGTGGGGCTCCGCCAACACCTCCTACAGTTTCTACACATGGAAATGGGATACCGGGGCCGTGCGATCGATCAAGGCCGTCGACCTCGCCGCGCCGTCGGGCATAATGTCGACCCAGATGTCCGAGCTCCAGTTCACGGCAGACCTCGACCTGGAGGTCGACACCTTCGGCTGCATCAAGACCCTGTTCATCGGCGGAGAGGAGCGGGGGGAATGAAGATCCTGCCGCTGCCCCTGCTGGCCCTTGCATTCCTCGCGCCGGCCGCGACGATAACCATCGGGCAGGAGGAGCTCTCGGGCGGCGAGCCGCTCTGCTGCTCCTGAGTCGAGTCCCTGCACTACCAGGTGGTGGTGCTCGATTCGGAGATCGGGGGAGCGTTCCAGATCCAGGAGCTGTCACTCGTGCGGCACAGCTCGGGTTCTACGCCCGCCCCGACGAACTTCAGCGATTTCCAGATCTGGTTCGGACTGACCGATTCCGACCAGCTCTCGTCGATGTTCGAGGACAATTTCATCCCCGGCACACGCACGCTCGTGTTCGACCGCGACTCGCTCTACCTTTCCGCGAGTCCGGGCGAGCAGATCGACTTCGAGCTGGACCAGCCCTTCTGGTACGGAGGAACGCACAACCTCGTGGTCGAGATCCTCTGGTCGGACGGCGAGGAGATCGGCTCCGAGTGCGTGTACACCTGGCAGTGGAACACGGGCGCCATGAGGTGCGCGTCAGGCCCGTACACGGCGTCCTCGGGCAGCCTCACCAGCATGATCCCGATGCTGGTCCTCACAGGAGTGCAGGCGCTCGACCAGACNACTTTCGCGGCGGTGAAGTCGTCCTTTTCCGGGAGCCCCTGAGCGGCGCCGGACGGGTTCCGAGCGATTTCCGGGATATCGATGCACATGACCCGGCAGGGATCCGGGGTCGCAGTGTTGCCTCCTCCGGGCGGCGCTTGGCAATATTCGCGTGCGGTGCGCCCGTAGCTCAGCTGGATAGAGCAGCGGACTTCTAATCCGCAGGTCTCGCGTTCGAGTCGCGACGGGCGTACCACTCTCCGGAAGGCCTTCCCGGCAGGCGGCCTTCCGTTCCACCATCTCCAGGCCCGCCCTCCCGTGGGCCGGCACCGACTCAAGGCTCCCGCACGGACCCGGGCACGATACGGAGGAAGGCCGCCCTAACGGACGGCCTTCCTGCACGATGGTACGCCCCCCGGGAATCGAACCCGGAACCCACGGATTAAGAGTCCGTTGCTCTACCAATTGAGCTAGGGGCGCAAAAATCCTGGGGTGGGAGACCGGACTCGAACCGGCGACCACTTGATCCACAGTCAAGGGCTCTACCAACTGAACTACTCCCACCAGAGCAGGCCGCATATATAGACGAGCCCCTCGATGCGTCAAGCAATACAAGCTCTTGACGCAGCTTCCGCGGCAGGATACGCTTCGTCGACCAGACGCGAACGGGGGGCCCTTTCCGATGAGATGCCCGCGCTGCGGGAGCATGGACGACAGGGTTGTCGATTCGAGGAGCGCCAAGGAGGGCAGGGCCACCCGGCGCCGTCGCGAATGTCTCGACTGCGGCTACAGGTACACCACCTACGAATTCATCGAGACCAGCTATCCCGGAGTCGTCAAGAAGGACGGGAGGCGCGAGCCTTTCGATACCGCCAAGCTGGAGAAGGGCATCGCCAGGGCCTGCGAGAAGCGCCCGGTCTCCGCACAGGAGATCAAGGACGTCGTCGAGAAGCTCACTGCGCGGATCACGGAGGAATTCCCCGATGAGGTCAGCTCGGGTTTCATAGGAGAATGCGTGATGGAGACTCTTCGCGGGATCGACGAAGTCGCCTACGTAAGGTTCGCGAGCGTCTACAGGCAGTTCCGGGATGTCGCTCAGTTCAAGGAGGAGCTGGAGAGGCTGCTGAAGAACCAGAAGTGAGTTACCCGCCTTGTGGCGGCACTTCGGATTCCCTATGAATGGCCAGTCACAGCAAGGCATTGGAGCATCCTGCAGGGTCGGGATGGAACACGCCGGTCCTTCCCGGGCGATTTCCTTCGACCATACAGGCTTGTTGCATCGGGAAGGTCTGTCCATGGAGGCTTATGGGGAAACGCAGAACCTTTTCGGGGGGGGCGCACCCTGACGAGCGCAAGGAGCTGGCCGAGCACAGCGCCGTTCGGAAGCTGCCCGCGCCGAAGGTGATCCGGGTGGCCCTGTGCCAGCATCTCGGAGCCCCCTCGACGCCGCTTGTCGCCAAGGGTGACAGGGTTACGCGCGGCCAGGAGATCGGTGCTCAGAACGGCTTCATCAGCCTGCCCACCCATTCTCCGGTCGGCGGAACCGTGCTGGCTCTCGAGGATGCGGCGCTGCCGCACAGGAGGTCTGGCCCCACGATCGTGATCGAGACCTCTTCGGAGGAGGGAGGCGCGGTATTCGAGCCCTGGCCCGAATACTCCAGCCGTTCTCCCCAGGAGGTCATCGAGAGGATAAGGGCTGCCGGAGTCTGCGGAATGGGGGGCGCGAGCTTCCCCACCCATGTCAAGCTCTCCCCGCCCAGGGACAAGAAGGTCGACACCCTCATCCTCAACGGCGCCGAGTGCGAACCCTACCTCACCTCGGACGCCCGCCTGATGGTCGAGCGCACGGCCGACGTCATCGATGGGATGAGGATCCTGGCCCACGCTCTCGGAGTCGGGCGGGTCTTCGCGGGCGTCGAGGCCAACAAGCCGGAGGCAGCCGCCGCTCTCGAGGGAGCCGGCGCGGAAGTCATCACTCTGAAGGTGAAGTATCCGCAGGGCGCCGAGAAGCAGCTGATCAAGGCCGTCACCGGGCGCGAGGTGCCGGTGGGAGGCCTTCCCATGGATGTCGGAGTCGTCGTGCAGAACGTCGGGACGGCGGCCGCAGCTGCAGAGGCCGTTCGCGACGGCATGCCCTGCATGCGGCGCATAGTCACCGTCTCGGGCGGTGGGATAAAGGCACCCGGCAATTTCGACGCATGCGTCGGCACCTCCTTCGCGGATCTCGTCGAGGCTGCGGGGGGCTACTCCGGAGAAGTCGTCAGGCTGCTCTCCGGAGGACCCATGATGGGCATCGCTCAGTTCACCGACGCCGTGCCCGTGACGAAGGGGACCAGCGGGATCGTCGCGCTGACCTCGCGCGAGGCGAGGTCGCTCTCCGAGGGTCCGTGCATCAGGTGCGGGAAATGCGTGGACGCATGCCCGATGGGTCTGGCCCCGTGTCTCATCTCGGAAGCCGCGGAGCACTCCGGCTGGAAGTCGGCCGACGAAGCCGGCGCCCTGAGCTGCATGGCCTGCGGCACCTGCACCTTCGTCTGCCCCAGCTCCCGCTTCCTCGTCCATTACATCAAGAGGGCCCAGGAGGCAATCCGCGCCTCCAAGCGCTCCAGGGAGGCATGATGGCTGAACCGCGCCTCTTCCAGCTGTCCATGTCGCCTCATGTGACATCGCCGCTCAACACGCGGCGGGTGATGCTCGACGTGGTGACGGCCCTGCTGCCCGCCCTGGCGGGCGCGATCTGGTTCTTCGGCTTCGTCGACTCTCTGCTGCCCGTCCTCGTGAGCGTCGTCACGGCCGTGGCTGCCGAGTACTTCTGCCTCAGGATAATGAAGCGGCCCGTGAACGCCGCGCTGGACGGCAGCGCGATCGTGACCGGCCTTCTGCTGGCCTACAACCTGCCGCCGGGAGTCCCCTGGTGGCTGCCCGTCATCGGCTCGGGCTTCGCCATCGTGGTGGCCAAGCAGGCCTTCGGAGGTCTGGGGCACAACATGATCAACCCAGCCCTGCTCGGCCGGGCCTTCCTGATGGCGAGCTTCCCGGTCCTGATGACATCCGGATGGCAGGCCCCCTTCGAGTGGAGCGCGCCGGAATCCCACTTCGAGACGTCCGGCATACCCGTGGAGAACCTGCAGGCCATCCCTGACGCCGACGCCATCTCCGGTGCCACGCCGCTGCGGGTGATGAAGGACTCCTTCACAATGGAGCGGCACCGCGGCAACGCCGTGAGGGCGCAGCTCGCGAGCGAGGGCACCTACCTCAACCTCTTCCTCGGTCGCCGCGGAGGCTGCATTGGGGAGACCTCGGGCCTCCTGCTCCTGCTGGGGGCGATCTACCTCGTGGTCCGCGGCGTCCTGGAGCTGAGGCTCCCGCTTAGCTACCTCGGCTCCGTGGCCCTCTTCGGATGGATCATCGGCGGCCCGGGCCTGCTCCAGGGGGATCCCCTGTTTTCCGTGCTCGCAGGCGGGGTGATCCTGGGCGGCTTCTTCATGGTCACGGACATGGTCACCACGCCGGTCACGCCCTGGGGCAAGATCCTGTTCGGCTTCCTGGCCGGTTTCATCACGATCGTCATTCGACGCTGGGGAGGCTATCCGGAAGGATGCTCATACTCCATCCTCATCATGAACCTCGCCACGCCGCTGCTCGACCGGTTCACCCGGCCGAGGATCCTCGGGGAGGTGGGGAAGCATGCGTGAGATGATGCGCCTCGGCCTCATCCTGATGGGCATGAGTCTCATCTGCGCCGCTGCCCTGGGCTTCGTCAACAACCAGACGGAGGACAGGATCGCCGCCCAGAAGGAGCTCATCCGCCAGCAGGCCATGCAGTCCGTGTCGGCCTCCTTCGGTTCCGACCTCGAGTTCGACTCGCTGTCGGTGGCAGGCCTGGCCAACCCCTACGAGGAGACAGGCAGGGTTCTGACCCCCATGGAGATCGTCTCCGGCGGCAGGCGGGTGGGCTTCGTGTTCACGGCCTACCGCAAGGGCTACTCGAGCGTCATCGAGACCCTCGTCGCGGTCGACACCACCGGGGTGATCTGCGGCAGCAGCATCCTCTACCAGTCCGAGACGCCGGGCCTGGGCACGAAGGCGCAGGCGCCCGAGTGGATGGCGCAGCTCGCCGGCCGTGACGAGAACGCCCTCGCCGTGGACAAGGACGGCGGGGAGATACACTCCATCACCGGGGCCACCGTCAGCTCCAGGGCGATAGTCGGCTCGGTCGCCGAGGGCCTGGAGGCCATGAGGGCGGCGGGGCTGTTCGTCGCAGGAGCCCCTGCCGCAGCTGCTGCCGGAGGTGCTGAATGAGCAGGTGGAAGGATCTCACCAACGGGTTCTACACCGAGAACCCGATCTTCAGGATCACACTCGGGATGTGTCCCTTCCTCGCCCTCAGCACCTCGGTGCAGAACGCGGTCGGGATGGGCTCTGCAGCCACTTTCGTGCTCATCTGGTCGAACGTGGCGATCTCCGCGCTCCGCAACTTCATACCGGACAAGATCCGGATTCCGTGCTACATCGTCTTCATCGCAACCTTCGTGAGCCTGGTCGACATGGTCATGGCCGCGTTCATGCCACCTCTCCACAAGGCACTCGGCATCTACATCCCGCTCATCGTGGTCAACTGCATCATCCTGGGCCGCGCCGAGGCCTTCGCGAACAAGAACACGGTCATGAGCTCGTTCCTCGACGGCATCGGGATGGGAGTGGGCTTCACCCTCGCCATGCTCCTGATGGCCTCGATCAGGGAGATCCTCGGCAACGGCACATGGTACGGCATCAACATCCTGGGCCATGCCTACACCAGCCAGCCTGTGCTGCTCGCCATCCTCCCGCCGGGAGCCTTCATACTGATGGGCTTCGTGCTCGGCGTCTTCGCCATCATCGACCGCAGGAAGGAGCGTGCAGCGTGAGCCCGGCTCTACTGCTCTCGGCGGCCGTCTCTTCCACCGGTGCGGGAGACGGGGGCTTCGCCCAGATCATGGGTCTCGTGATAGGCGGCATCCTGATCAACAACTACGTCCTGTCGCGATTCCTCGGCATCTGCCCGTTCCTCGGGGTCTCGAAGCAGCTCGACTCGGCCATCGGCATGGGCGCCGCCGTGGTTTTCGTCATGGCGATGACCGGTGCGGCGTGCTGGGCTCTCTGGGAGCTGGTCCTGATCCCGATGCACCTCGAGTACCTTAGCACGATCGTCTTCATCCTCATCATCGCCGCCCTGGTCCAGCTCGTGGAGATGATCCTGCTGAAATACAGCCCCGCCCTCTACAAGGCCCTCGGGATCTATCTCCCGCTCATCACGACGAACTGCGCCGTCCTCGGCGTCGCAGTTCTCAACAAGGACGCCGGCTACAACCTGGCGATGAGCGTCATCAATGCAGTGTCGGGCGCCCTCGGGTTCGGCCTGGCTCTCATCCTGATGGCCGGCTTGAGGATGAGGATGGAGTACTCGGACATCCCCCTGGCCCTAAGAGGAAAACCCATCACCTTCATCCTCGCGGGCCTCATGTCCATAGCCTTCCTCGGCTTCGCCGGGCTGGGGGTGTAGGATGCACTCCCTAATCATCCAGGCGATGATCTCCTCGCTCCAGGCTCCCGCTCTCGGCGAAGCGGTCGCCATCCCGGCCGCGCTGCTGGGAGCCACCGGCCTGCTGCTCGGCGTCGGGCTCGCCGTCGCCGCCCGGAAGCTGGCCGTGGAGAAGGACCCGCTCGTCGCAGAGCTCGAAGCGCTGCTCCCGGGGGCCAACTGCGGAGGCTGCGGATTCCCTGGCTGCAGCGGCTTCGCCAGGGCGCTGGCCGAGAAGAGGGCCGAGCCCTCCTGCTGCGTTGCGGCCAATGCGGCGACGCTCTCCTCCCTGGCCAGGGCGATGGGTGTCGAGCTGTCCGAGCAGGTGCGCAAAGTCGCGCTCGTCCAGTGCAACGGCGGCCGTTCCGCCGTCGATGCCTTCGCCTACGACGGTCCCCGCTCCTGCACCTCGGCCATGCTCGTCATGGGAGGGTCGAAGGCCTGCAGGTTCGGGTGCCTCGGCATGGGTGACTGCGTGTCCTCCTGCCCGTTCGGTGCGCTCTCGATGGGCGAGAAGGGGATTCCCTCCGTGAACCGCGAGAAGTGCACCGGATGCGGAAAGTGCGTCTCGACCTGTCCCAAGAAGCTCATCGTCCTGTGGCCCGGGAACCGGGAGGTGGCCGTAGCCTGCAGCAACAGGGAGCGCGGACCCGTCGCCCGGAAGGGATGCGGCGTCGCCTGCATCGCCTGCGGGAAATGCGAGAAGGAATGCCCGGTCCAGGCGATCGCGATCACCGACTTCCTGTCCCGCATCGATGCCGCGAAATGCATCAACTGCGGGATATGCGCCACGGTGTGCCCCACGGGCGCGATCATCGACAGGGCGCCGGCCCGCCCCAGGGCTTATATCGACACGAGCTGCATCGGCTGCACGATATGCGCCAAGGTGTGCCCCACCAAGGCAATAACCGGCGAGTTGAAGCAGAAGCACGAGGTCGATGCCGCGAAGTGCGTGGGCTGTGGCCAGTGCGTTCCCAAGTGCCCCAAGAAGGCGATCAGGCTGATGGGTTCGCTGGCCTACTCCAAGGAGGTCCGCTAGCCTTGGGCGCGGACGAGCTGCAGAAGCTGCCCTCGATCTCCAGGCTGCTCGAGCTGGTCGGGGAGGCTGGCCCGTTCCCCCATGTCCTGTCGAGGATGGCCTGCAGGAGTGTGGTGGAGTCAGAGAGGAGGCGTCTGCTCGCAGGCGGTGAGGCGAAGCCCGAGGCGGAGCTCGTCCTCCTCGCAGCATCCGAGGCGGGTCGCCTGTCCTCGAGCAGCCTCTTCGAGGTGATCAATGCGACCGGCATCATCCTCCACACCGCCTTCGGCCGGGCCTGCCTGCCTGCCGCCGCCCGGGCCGCCCTGGCCTCGGTGGCCGAGGGGTACTGCAGTCTTCAGTGGGACCAGGAGACGGGTTCCCGCGGCGAGAGGGACTCCCACGTCGAGTGGATGGTCCGTGAGCTCACAGGCGCCGAGGCAGCCACCATCGTCAACAACAACTCAGGAGCCACGCTCCTCATGCTCGCGGCCCTGGCCCGGGGAGGGGAGGTCGTGGTTTCCAGGGGGCAGCTCGTGGAGATCGGCGGCTCCTTCCGCATCCCCGACGTCATGCGGCAGAGCGGCGCCGTGATGCGGGAGGTCGGCTGCACCAACCGGACTCATCTGAAGGACTACAGGTCGGCGATCGGCCCTCAGACCGCCGCCCTCCTCAGAGTCCATCCATCCAACTACAGGATCAGGGGCTTCACAAGCGAGGTGCCCCTCCCGGATCTCGTAGCCCTCGGACGCGAGCACGGCATCCCCGTCCTCGACGATCTCGGGGCGGGGGCGCTCGCAGACCTTTCGCTGTTCGGCCTGCCGACCGAGCCCACCGTCGCCAGGAGCATCGAGGAGGGCGCCTCCGTTGTCTGCTTCTCAGGCGACAAGCTGATCGGCGGTCCTCAGGCAGGCGTGATCGTCGGCTCCCGCGACCTCGTGGACAGGATAAGGAAACACCCCCTGGCCAGGGCGCTGCGGGTGTGCAAGCTCACGCTCGCCGCCATGGAAGCCACGCTGAAGCTGTTCCTCGAGGATGAGCAGTCCCTGCGGGCGAACCATCCCCTCTACGCGATGCTGGGGGAACCTCACGAAGAGGTGAGGGCCAGGGCGGAGGCCCTGCTCGGAGGTCTCGCGCTCCCCGACTGCTGCACGGCCGCCGTCGTCCCCTCGGACAGCTACATGGGCAGCGGCTCGCTTCCGGACAGCGCTCTTCCCTCCTGGGCGGTGTCCATCCGGTGCCCCGGCCCGGACGAGCTCGCCGCCGCTCTCCGGAGCTCGAGACCGGCCGTCTCCGGCCGGATCGAGGATGACGCGCTCGTTCTCGACATGAGGACCGTCTTCGAGCGCCAGGTCGCCCCTCTCGCGAAGATCGTCGCCTCGGCCGCGTCCGCGCTATGGGCGTAGTAGCAGGCACCGCCGGCCACATCGACCACGGCAAGAGCTCTCTCGTCAGGTGGCTCACCGGGCGCGATCCCGACCGCCTGAAGGAGGAGAAGCTCCGGGGCATCACCATCGAGCTCGGATACGTCTTCATGCCCCTGCCGGACGGAGGCGTGCTCGCGTTCATAGACGTTCCCGGACACGAGAAGTTCGTCCGCCAGATGGTAGCAGGCGTCGCCACCGTGGATTTCTTCCTCCTGGTCGTGGCAGCCGACGAAGGGGTCATGCCCCAGACCCGCGAGCATTTCGATATCCTGAGGCTTCTGGGGGTCAGGGACGGAATGGTGGCTCTGACGAAATGCGACATGGTGGACCGGGAAGTCCAGGACATGGCGGAGGAGGAGGTCTCGGACCTGTTCGCCGGGGCCGGCCATGCCTCGATCCCCGTCCACAGGGTCTCCTCCGTCACCGGGGAAGGCATGGAGGATCTGCGCGCGGCGTTGATCGCCAGGGCCGCCAGCATCAGGAGGAGGGACGCCAGCGACCGCTTCAGGCTGGCCATCGACAGGGTCTTCACCCTCCAGGGCCACGGCACTGTCGTCGCCGGTACGGTTCTGTCCGGTTCGGTGCACAGCGGTGAGACCGTGGAGCTCCTGCCCGCCGGGAAACCATACCGGGTCAGGGAGATACGAGTAAACGAGGGAAGGACCCAGGGGGCCGGCACGGCAGGGGACAGGGTCGCCCTCAATCTGGTCGGTCTCGAGAAGGAGGACGCCTGGAGGGGGAGCTGCCTCGCAGTGCCGGGATGGCTCCAGGCCCGGAGCGGCTTCGACGCCGAGTGCACCATGCTTCCGGACGCCATGCTCGAACACAGGCAGAGGGTGCGTTTCCACACAGGGACCGCCGAGGTCATGGCCTGGGCCATACCGATCTCTACCGAGGGGCTCGCCCCGGGCATGACGGGCTTCGTCCATTTCGAGCTCGAGGAGCCCGTCGTCGCCGTTCCCGGCGACAGGTTCGTCATCAGGAGGTATTCCCCGGTGTCCACCATCGGGGGAGGGCTGATACTGGAGGCCGGCACCGCCCGCATCAGGGCGAAGGCCAGGGACGAGCGCCTCAGGCGGGTTGAAATGCTCTCCGGGGGCGACATCCGGGGCATTCTCCTGGCCAAGCTCGCATCGAAGCGCTGGGAGGGATTCGCCCTGGCCGAGGCCTCCCGGGAGCTGGGCAGGGGAGCGGAGGAGATCGCGTCCGCNATGTCCTCCCTGGCAGCGGACGGGGAAGCGCTCATCCTCAGGGACGGCTCCGCGGAGAGAGCCGTGGCTGCATCGACAGCTTCCGAAGCCATGGCAAGGCTGACCGCAGCACTTTCGGACTATCACGCCGAGAGACCGCTCAGCGCAGGTCTTCTCTCCTCGCAGGTCGCTCGTCTCCTGCCCGAGGCGCCCCAGTGGTTCCTGAGGGGGATTCTCGGGAGGATGGCCGAGTCCTCGACCATCCGCAGATCCGGCGACAGGATCGCCCTCGGCTCCTTCCCCGCGGAGATCCCGGACCCTCTTCCCGCAAGCGTCCGCTCCCTTCTCGAAGCGGTCGGAGGCGCCGGCTTCCAGGGCTGGGAGCCGCCTCAGGGGACCGGCTCTGCGCTCGTCGAGTCCCTCCTCGAGCGGGGGCTGCTTCTCGAGCTCGAGAAGGGGCTGCTCACCTCTCCATCCGTCGCGAAGGATGCGGAGGCCTCTCTGAGATCCACATTCGGCACGGCCGGGTTCCGCCTCGGGGAACTGCGCCAGGCCCTCGGCGTTCCACGGAAAGCTGCCGTGCTCTGGGCCGAGCTGCTCGACCGGCTGGGCCTCACAGGCCGGAAGGGGGACCTCCGCTTCCTGACGGCCGGCTAGGGTGCGGCTTTACAGCCCGTCGGCGCTTGTCTATTCTCGCAGCTGTCTCACAACTACGCTCAGACCCTGGAGGAAAGATGCGGATCGCAGTAGTGGGTAGCGGCTATGTAGGACTCGTGGCCGCCACGTGCCTCGCTGAGATGGGCAACGATGTCATCTCGGTGGACAAGGACGAGCGCAAGATCTCCGATCTGGGACGGGGGATAATCCCCATCTTCGAGCCGGGCCTCGACGAGATGGTCCATCGGAACACGGCCGAGGGCAGGCTGACCTTCAGCACGGACGTGGCCGACTCNGTCAGGAAGAGCGACATCATCTTCATCGCCGTGGGCACGCCTCCCGACGAGGACGGCTCGGCCGACCTGAAGCACGTGCTCTCGGTGGCCCGGGAGATAGGCCACAACATGGACGGTCCCAGGATCGTCGTGAACAAGAGCACTGTCCCCGTCGGCACCGCTGACCTGGTGAAGGCCGAGATACAGGCCATCACCTCCCATCCCGTCAACGTCGTCAGCAACCCCGAGTTCCTCAAGGAAGGCACCGCCATAGATGACTTCATGAAGCCCGACAGGGTGGTCATCGGCACTGACGATCCCGCGACCGCGGAGGCCATGAAGGAGCTCTATTCCCCGTTCGTGCGTACCAACAACCCCATACTCGTGATGAGCAACCGAAGCGCCGAGATGACGAAGTACGTGGCCAACAGCCTCCTCGCGGCGCGCATCTCCTTCATGAACGAGATAGCCAACCTGTGCGACATCATCGATGCCGACGTCAACGAAGTCAGGATAGGCGTCGGATCCGACCGGAGGATAGGCCCGAGCTTCCTCTTCCCCGGAGTCGGGTTCGGGGGCTCCTGCTTCCCCAAGGATGTCCGCGCTCTCATGGCCACCGCCAGGGAGAACGGCTACCGCCTCCGCTCGCTCGAAGCGGCGCACGAAGTGAACGAGGAACAGAAGCGCGTATTCGTCCACAAGGCCGTGAAGCACTTCGGCACGAACATGGACGGACTCAGGTTCGGCATCTGGGGTCTGTCGTTCAAGCCCAACACCGACGACATCCGCGAATCCCCCGCCCTCGTGATAATCGACGAGCTCCTGGAACGGGGAGCCGCCGTCTCCGTTTTCGACCCGCAGGCCATGCGCAACACGACCGATCGGTACGGCGACAGGCTCACTTTCTGCCGCACGGCCTACGACGCCACCTCGGGGGTCGACGCCCTGTTCCTCCTGACGGAGTGGATGGAGTTCCGCGAGCCCGATTTCGCCAGGATCAGGACCCTGATGAGGGGATCGGTNGTGTTCGACGGCAGGAACGTCTGGAATCCCGAGAAGATCAAGAAGCTGGGCTTCACGTATTACGGAGTCGGACGGAGATAGTGAGAGCGACCTTCTGCGCGCTCCTGCTCGCAGGCATCTGCACCGCGTCGGGGCTGGAGGGCTACGTGGTGCCCGGGCTCGAGACCGGCGAAGTGCTCATGAGCGTGCATGTCTGGGGCTGCGTCAACGTCCCGGGCACCCAGCTCCTGCCCGCCGGATCCGACCTCGTGGCGGCCCTNTCCGCGGCGGGCGGCCCCTCGGCGGACGCCGACCTGACGGAGGTCAGGATGGTCTTCGATTCCACCGAGTCGATCTATGACCTCGAGAGCTTCCTGATGGGTGAAGGACCCCCGGTTCCCTCCCTCGTGCCTGGCGTGACGGTGTACGTTCCGAGGTCGACCTCGGACTGGTGGAAGGAAGCTCTCGACGTCGCATACAAGCTGCTCGTGACAGCCAACCTCGTCTGGATAATGCTGGACAGATGACAGGAGCAACCGAGGAGAGAGATTCCATAAATCTGGCGGAGTACGTGTGGCTCATCCGCCAGGGCAAGTGGATAATCCTGGCCTTCGTCGTGATCGCGATGGCGGTGAGCATCTACGTGACCATGCGAACCGCTCCGGTCTACCAGTCCAGCACTACCTTCATCTACGACTTCACGAACACCATGTCCCAGACCCTCGACTTCCAGGGCGTGTTCTGGTTCGAGGTGGAGCCCCAGAAGAACAACCAGATCCAGATCATCCGCAGCAGGAGCATGGCCGAGGCCGTCGCCGACTCGGTGCTGCGCTCCCCCGACTCGGACAGCCTCGTCGCACTTCTCTTCGACGGCATGGTCCCCGAGGGCCCCGCCCTCAGGTCCGCGCTCGTCTCTCTCAGCGCGGGGAACATCTCCGTAAGCGTGATGAAGGACACGGACTTCTTCATCCTCTCCGCCACCGGCAGCTCTCCCTCGGCCTCGGCGGCACTTGCCAACCTGGTGGCGCATACCTACTACAGGAGAAACCTCGAGGACGTCCGCGGCGAGAACCGGGAGATCAGGGAATTCCTCGCGAGCCAGCTCACCGAGATGGAGCAGAAGCTCCTCGGCGACGAAGCCTCCCTGAGGGATTACAAGGAGCAGCACGGACTCGTCGATCTCGACACCGAGACCAGGGAGCTCGTGACCAACCTCTCGACGCTCGAGACCCAGTCGGCCCTCGCTGCAACGGAACTCGGAGCCCTTGAAGCCACCCGCAACTACCTCTATTCGAGGAGCGAGGGCTTCAGGAGCAGTCTGCCGGAGGACCTCGAGTCCCTGAACAGCGCCCTCGTATCCTCACTCCAGTCCGACCTGGCCCTCCTGGAGGGCTCCAGAGCGTCTCTGCTCGCCAGGGGAGCCGACGAGGGCGATCCAGCGGTCGCAGACATCGATGCCGAGATATCCTCCAGGCGCTCCTCCCTGGCGGATGCCCTCGCCGACCTCGCGGGCAGCGACTTCCCGGCCGATCCCTCGGGTGCCGTTCAGGGTGTCATGTCCGACCTTCTCAGGACCGAGGCCGATATCAGGGGCGAGAGGACCAGGAAGTCGGTTCTCGACGGTCTGGTGGCCGACATGGACTCGAGGCTGCTGGAACTGCCCGAGGCCGAGATGAGCCTGGCCCGCCTCGAGAGGAACAGGACCGTCAGCGAGAACGTCTATCTCCTCATGAGGACCAAATACGAGGAGATCCGTATCGCCGAAGCCGGCCAGATCGGCAACGTGACCATAATCGACACGGCTCTGCCCGGAGGGCTCATCAAGCCCTCCAAACAGCGCAATCTGATGATGGGCCTTCTGATCGGCCTGGCCCTCGGCGTCGGCACGGTATTCCTCCGGGAGAAGCTGGACACGAGCCTCTCGAGTCCGGAGCATGTGGAGGCTCTCGGGATCTCTATCCTCGGCGTGGTCCCCCGCATCAGGCGGCCATCGGCGGCGCCCTTCTCGGCGGGAACCGGCATGTCGACGAGCCTCGTCACCTACTTCGCCCCGCGCGACCCGGTGAGCGAGGCCTACCGCGACCTGAGAACCAGCCTGAAGTTCAGCAGGACCGACCTGCAGATCCGCACGATCCTCGTCACCAGCGCGGGACCCCGCGAGGGCAAGTCCACCACATCGGCCAACCTGGCGATAGCCTTCGCCCAGTCGGGGCAGAAGTGCCTGCTGGTCGATGCCGATCTCCGGCGCCCGGTGGCGCACAACCTCTTCAACGTGCCCAGGGAGCCCGGCCTGTCTGAAGCCGTGGCAGGCATGGCCCCGCTCGAGAAGTGCATCAGGGAGACCGGGGTCGACAACCTCAGCGTCCTGCCCTGCGGGTTCATCCCGCACAACCCGTCCGAGCTCCTGGGCAGCGCGAAGCTGCGCGAGCTCATGGGTGTCCTCAAGGCGGGATGGGACATGGTCATCTTCGACAGCCCGCCTGTCGCGGTCGTGACCGACGCACTCCTGCTGAGCCCCGAGTTCGACGGAACGCTGATCGTCGTGGGGGCGAAGCTCGGCAACAAGAGGGTCGTCCAGACCGCTCTCTCCAAGCTCGCGCGGGCCTCCGCCCATGTCGTGGGCGCCGTGCTGAACGGTTTCGATCCCCTCAGGATGTACACCAGTTACGGCTACTACACCTACAGGTACTACTACTACTACTCGGACGGAAGGCGTAAGAAGCCGGAGTCCGGGAAGTCACGCAAGGCCAGCAGAGAAACCCCCTAGCACATCCATCCCCGGCTCCCTCCACACGGAGCGCTCCCCCTGCAAGGGGGGGTGACCGCGACCGCACCTCGCGACCTCATCCTTCTGTGGGTGAAATTCCCATGAAATGGGTTGACAGTGGTAGGAAGTGGGGTAGAATATCCCTCACAGGGGGGAACATGGGCGAGTTCACTGGCACTCATCAGCACACGCTCGACGAAAAGGGCCGGGTGAGTGTGCCCGCCCAGTTCCGGAGGCAGCTCACCGGCGAGGACCTCTACCTGAACCTCGGGATGGACGGCTGTCTCGAGCTGTATACGCCCGAGAAATGGTCCTCCCTCCGCGACTCCCTAGGAAAAGTCTCCCGCAACCAGGAGCGCAACAGGTTCTTCGTGCGGAGGTTCGCAAGCTTCGTGCGACCCGTCAGCGTCGATGCGCAGGGGCGGATCTCCATCCCTGCCGATCTGCAGAGCCTCGCGGGGATGAAGAGCGAGGTCGTGTTCCTGGGCCAGCTGGACAAGATCGAGATCTGGTCGCCCGACCGGCTGGCAGCGTTCATGAAACGCGAGGACATCTCGTTCGAAGAGGTGGCTGAAGGGCTCGAGATAGATCTCTGACGCCGGGCTCCACCCGGGGGTCGGATTGGTATGGCTCTGCAGGAAAGCGTCCGCGAGGTATCCCGCAGCGTCCCGGTCGCCCGTCACGAGCCCGTGATGGTCGGGGAGATCGTCGATTTCCTCCGCCCGGCCGCGCAGGCGCTCGTCGTGGACGGTACGGCCGGGGGTGGAGGGCACCTGGCTGCGCTCATGGCTGCCTTCCCCGGAGCCCGTTTCCTCGCGGTCGACCTCGATCCCGAAGCCGTCCGCAGAGTGGGGGAGACCCTTGATGACGAGAGGCTCGAGATCATCGCATCGGGATTCGACTGCATCCCCGAGCTGCTCGCATCGCACGGTCTCGGGGGAGCCGCCGCCGCCCTGTTCGATCTCGGGCTCTCCTCGATCCAGCTCGACGACGCGGAAAGGGGTTTCGCCCATTCCCTCGACGGGCCTCTGGACATGAGGTTCGACCGCGGCACCGGCGTGCCCGCATCCGAGCTGCTCGAGGGCATGTCTGAGACGGAGATCGCCGACCTCGTCTACACCTTCGGACAGGAAGGCAGGAGCCGCTCGATCGCTCGCGAGATAGTCAGGGCGCGTCCCGTGGAGACCACGGGCGACCTCGCCCGCGCGGTGTGCCGGGCTGTGAGGGGCCGTCCGGTCAAGCCCCTGTCCAGGGTCTTCCAGGCCCTCAGGATGGCGGTCAACGACGAGCCGGGAAGGCTTGCGAGGCTCCTTTCGGGGCTTCCAGGATGGACCCTGCCCGGAGCCAGGGTGGCGTTTCTCACATTCCATTCGCTCGAGGACAGGGCGGTGAAGCGCTTCTTCATCGACGATCCTGCCTTCACGCCCTGGGATCCCCCGTGGATGGCCCCCTCCAGGGAGGAGATACGGAGGAACCCCAGGTCCCGGTCCGCCAAGCTGCGCATGGGGGTCAGGTCGTGAGCCGCATGCGGCAGGCCCTGCTGGTCGCGGCAGTGCTGCTCGTCGCGCTGGCCATGGGCGAGGTGGTCCTGTACAACTTCCGGCTCTCGCTCGCCCTGCGCATGGAGGACCTCGAGACCGAGCGCACCGCTCTGATCAGGGAGAGGGAGGAGCTGGAGAACCTGAAGGCCGCGCTCCTGGCGCCGTACAGGCTGGAGGAGGCCGGAAGGGCGCTGGGGCTGGAGCCCCTTCCGCTGTCGCAGCTGGCGCTCGTCCCCGGGGAGGTGGGAGAGGATGCCATTGCTTCTCTCAGATGATCTCTCCGCCAGGAGGAGGTCCGCCAGGCTCAGACTTGCATCGGCGCTGGCAGTGGCGCTGTTCGGCGTCACGATCTGCCGGATGGCGCGGCTGCAGCTCATAGAGCACGATGCTTATGCAGCGAAGGCCGAGGCCCAGCACACGCACAGGGTGATTCTCGAGCCGCAGCGCGGGAGGATATACGACAGGAATGGGTTCCTCCTGGCCGGCAACCGTTCCGTAGTGTCGATAGAAGTCTACTGGCCGAACGTGCCGGTAGGCAGCGAGGCCCAGATAGACAGCCTCTGCCTGAGGCTCTCCGCGGCGGGAGCGGAGGCCAGCAGCCCGGACAGGACGGGCAGGAATCAGATCCTGGCCCGCGACATGCCTTACGAGCAGGCGCTGGGCATCATCTCCGGCCCGCTGCCGCGCGGAGTGAACTGGACCATCGGCGCCCGGAGGACCTATCCATTGGGAGACGTCGCCGCCGCGGTGATCGGCAGAGCCGGCACGGGTGGCACGGAGGGCCTCGAGAGGGAGTACGACGGCCTTCTCTCGGGCACGGCGGGCGTCCGGTTCGTTGAGCGCAGCGCCTTTCCCGGCATGAGCGTGACCGATCCCGAGGCCGACAACATCCCTCCCGTCGACGGGGCCGACCTCCGACTGACGATCGACGCCCGGTTCCAGTGCATCGTCCAGTCCGAGCTGGAGGCGGCCCTCGAGATGTCCGGCGGGAGCTGGGCCGCCGCGGTGGTCATGGATCCCGACAACGGAGACATCCTGGCCATGGGCAGCTGCCCGGTCCGCACCGACAACGGCTCGATAGACATGAACCGTTGCGTCGAGAGCATGTCGGAGCCCGGTTCGACCTTCAAGATCGTCACCCTCGCAGCATGCCTGCAGGAGAGCCTCGTGGCCCTGCAGGACTCGTTCGACTGCAGCAGGGGCATCATCGAGGTCGCTGACAGGACGATCTCCGACTGCCACACCTTCGGGACGCTCTCGGTGAGGCAGATCATCTCCAACTCGAGCAATGTCGGCACGATCCGGCTAGTCTCCCTGATCCCCGACTCGGTCTTCTTCGACTACTGCAGATCGTTCGGATTCGGCGCGCCCACGGGAATCGAGCTGCCCGGCGAGCAGTGGGGGATACTCCGGCCCCCGTCCGAGTGGTCGGGCATGTCGAAGGCGAGCATGGCGATCGGCCAGGAGGTCGCGGTGACCCCCCTCCAGCTCGCGAGGGCGTTCTGCGTGATCGCCAACGGTGGCAGGCTCGTGCAGCCCCGGCTGGTGGAGGCGAGCAACACCAGCAGCCACTGGAGGAGCTGGGCGGTCTTCCCCACAAGCCAGGTGCTGGAAGCATCCGTGGCCGACACCATGCGATCAGTCCTCGCCACGGCGGTGGAATCAGGCACCGGGACGACGGCCGCGGTCGCCGGGGTGACCGTCGCAGGCAAGACCGGCACCGCCGAGCGGCTCGGCTTCGGACGCGGGGCATACCTCTCCGCGTTCGCCGGCATGATCCCTGCAGAGGACCCGAGGCTCGTCGCCGTGGTGATCATCGACCGCCCGGGTTACATCTACCGTTTCGGAAGCACCCTGGCAGCCCCCGTCTTCGCGCGCATGATGAGCCGCATCCTCGCCACCGAGCCGGAGCTGGCCTTCGGAGGCCGCGAGCCCGGGTCCCAGCAATCCTGGATGGCACTCCGGTGAGGCTCGGCGAACTCCTCGGACCCAGCTGCGTGCCTGTTCCGGAGGGTCTCGCCGGCCTGGAGGTCACGGGGCTGGAGAACGACTCCCGGAGGGTGGCCCCGGGATTCCTCTTCGTGGCCGTGAGGGGATTCACCGAAGACGGGCACGCATATGCGGCCCGGGCCATCGAGGCAGGCGCGTCGGCGGTGCTGGCCGAGCGCCCCCTCGAGATGCCGTCGTGCATCGTCAATCCCCGCGGAGACAACAGGAGGCTCCTGGGCGAGATCGCCGCCAGGTTCTACGGCAGGCCCTGGGAGAGCCTCGTCGTGGTCGGCGTGACGGGCACGAACGGGAAGACCTCCACAGCCCACATGATCAGATGGATGCTGGAGCGGCAGGGCCTCAGGTGCGGACTGCTGGGGACGGTCGGGCATATCGTGGCCGGCAGGGAGGTGGCCGCGTCCGAGACCACTCCCGATGCCCTCGCCCTCGCCCGCCTGTTTTCCGGGATGGCGGAGGGCGGCGACGCCGCGGCGGTCATGGAGGTTTCCAGCCACGCCCTGGCTCTCTCGCGGGTCGAGGAGATCCGTTTCGACGCCGCGGTCTTCACGAACATCACGCAGGACCATCTCGACTTCCACTCCTCGATGGACGGATACCTCCGCGCCAAGATGCACCTGCTCGACCTGCTCAAGCCTTCCGGGAAGGCGGTATTCGGGACCTACGCGCCGGGATGGCCCGAGGTATCCGGGGCGGTGACCTTCGGGACCTCGCCGGGAAGCGCCTTCAGGATCTGCGGACTCACCTGCGATCCTTCCGGGATCTCGTTTGACATCCAGCACGAGGGGGATTCGGCCAGGGTATCCATGGCCACGCCCGCGAGGGTGAATGCCTACAATTCGGCAGGGGCCATTGCCGCCTGCGTGACGCTGGGGCTTCCGATGGCGGAGTGCGCCGCCGCTCTCGCCGGTTTCCCGGGAGTGCCGGGAAGGCTCGAGATCATCGGGAACGACCGGGGATTCCTGGTCGCCGTCGACTATGCCCATACGCCCGACGCCCTCGAGCGCGTTCTGCGGCAGGCCAGGGAGTTCACGAGGAACAGGCTGGCCGTCGTATTCGGAGCCGGCGGCGACAGGGACAGGGCCAAGAGGCCCAGGATGGGAGCCATTGCCGCGCGTCTCGCCGACAGGGTCGTGGTCACGAGCGACAATCCGCGCACGGAGGATCCTCTCTCGATCATCGGGGAGATACTCGCCGGAATCCCGTCGGGATGCGGCACGGTCTCCGTGGAGTCCGACAGGAGGAAGGCCATCCGCATGGCGGTTGAGGGCTCACTCCCCGGCGACGTCGTGATCATCGCCGGCAAGGGGCACGAGGACTACCAGATAGTCGGGCACACCCGTTCGCACTTCGATGACAGGGAAGAAGCCAGGGCCGCGCTGGAGGCCGGGTCATGAACTTCACCCTCGGCGACCTCGCGCTTTTTTCCGGCGGGGTCATGAGCGGGTCCGACAGGGCTCTCTCGCAGGCGGTGACGGACTCCAGGAAGGCTTTTCCCGGCTCGGTGTTCTTCGCTCTGAGAGGCTCGAGGGCGGACGGGCACGAGTTCGTCTCCGGAGCGCTCGCCCTGGGAGCCGCAGCCGTGGTCTCACGCGGGGAGGCTCTCGAAGGCACCGTGCGCGTCGCCTCTGTGGAGAAGGCCCTGCTCGACTGCGCCTCCGGCATGCGCTCCAGGATGGAGTTCCCGGTGGTGGCCGTGACAGGATCGAGCGGGAAGACCACCACGCGCGAGATGATCCGCCTGGCCCTCTCGCCTCGCTACAGGGCCGGCGCCAGCCCGGGGAATCTCAACAACTCCATCGGGCTTCCGCTCTCGCTGCTGAACCTGGACCCGTCCTGCGACGCCGCCGTTGTCGAGCTGGGCATGAACGCCCCGGGCGAGTTGACCCTGCTGGGCGGGATCGCGCGTCCGGACGTCACGGTGATAACCAACATCGGCACAGCCCACATCGAGTTCCTCGGATCAAGGGAGGGCATCGCCGCGGCCAAGGCGGAGCTCCTGGCGCAGACGGCGGAGGGCGGTCTCTGTGTGATACCTTCCGGCGAGCCGCTGCTCGATGAAGCGGCCGCCTCGAGAGGTCTCAGGATCCTGAGGCACGGGCCCGGCGGAGACGCCTGGCTGGATTCCTCGGGCCCGGTCCCTGTGGCGATGCCGTGGGGGCTCCCTGTGCGGCTGCGGATGCCGGGTCTCCACAATTGCGGGAACGCAGTCTGTGCAGCTCTGACCGCATCGGGGCTGGGAATCCCGGCCGGCCGGGCCCTCGAGGCCTTGAGCTCTCTGGAGCCCTTGGAAGGCAGGGGGAGCGTCTTCGAGGCAGGCCGGTTCAGGGTGATAGACGAGAGCTACAACGCCAATCCCGAATCCATGCGAGCCTGCCTGTCCACGCTCGCCGGGATGCCAGGGAACAAGGCCGCGGTCCTTGGGGACATGCTGGAGCTGGGCCCGCGCTCAGCGGCAGAGCACGAGGAGCTTCTGCGCTCGGCGGACCTACTCGGCCTGACAGCCCTCGTGCTGGTGGGCGACGGCATGGCGTCGGCCTCCCCTGCGGCATCCAGGACCAGGGTCCTGCTCGCGCACGACTGGCAGGGCGCCCTGGAGCAGCTCGGAAGGATCGGAGGCGAGCTGACGCTGCTCGTGAAGGGCAGCCATTCCATCGGGCTCGAGAGCCTTGTCGAGGCTCTGCGGACGGAGGGGAAATGCTGTACTGGCTGCTGTATCCGCTGAGGGACAGCATCTCTCTATTCAACCTGTTCGGGTACATCACCTTCAGGGCAGCCTATGCGACAGTTACCGCCCTGCTGATAGCGTTCTTCATCGGCCCCGTCATCATCAGGTTCCTCAGGAAGAGGCAGATCGGGCAGCACGAGAGAAGCGACGGCCCCGGCACCCATCTCGTCAAGGAGGGCACTCCCACGATGGGAGGGCTGATCATCCTGCTCTCGGTGATCGTGCCCACCCTCCTCTGGGGCAGGCTCGACAACCAGTACCTGCTGCTCGTGCTCGTGAGCACCGTTTGGATGGGCCTCATAGGGCTCCTGGACGACTATCTGAAGGTCATGAGACACTGCTCGAAGGGTCTCATCGGGAGATACAAGCTGATAGGACAGTTCGCACTCGGCCTCGCTGTCGGCTGCTGGCTGTACTTCGCGCCGCTCGCGGGGAACGCCTCGCCCGGACCCGGTGTCGCCCCGGGCATCCACACCGTGGACCTCGAGCAGGGCGAGACCTCGATCTCCCCGAGCGAGACGACGGTGCCGTTCGTGAAGCAGGCTCGGATCGACTTCGGCATCCTCTACATCGCCTTCGTGGCCCTGGTGCTGGCCGGTACCTCGAATGCGGTCAACCTCACCGACGGCCTGGACGGGCTCGCCACGGGGACGAGCCTGGTCTCCATCATGACATTCGGAGTGATGGCCTACCTGCTGGGGAATGCGCGTTTCGCGTCCTATCTGCAGTTCCCGTTCCTGCTGGGGGCGGGGGAGCTCGCCGTGTTCGCCGGGGCCGCCGCAGGGGCGTGCCTCGGATTCCTCTGGTTCAATGCGCCTCCCGCATCGGTCTTCATGGGCGATACGGGGTCGCTGGCGCTCGGCGGCGCCATCGGGGCTCTGGCCGTGGCGACCAAGAGCGAGCTCCTGCTGGCGATCGTGGGCGGGATCTTCGTGATCGAGGTGCTGAGCGTGACGATCCAGGTGGGCCACTTCAGGCGCACCGGGCGCCGCATCTTCAGGATGGCCCCCATCCACCATCATTTCGAGCTCCTCGGATGGTCCGAGAGCAAGGTCGTCATAAGGTTCTGGATCGTGGCCGCTCTGCTCGGACTGCTCGGGCTGAGCACGCTCAAGATCCGATAGGAAGAAGCGATGCCTCGATACTGGACCGAGGGGGAGGGCAGGAGGGTCGGAGTCGCCGGGCTCGGGAAGAGCGGCAGGGCGGCGGCACGCCTCCTCGCCGGGAAAGGCTTCACCGTCATCGGATACGACGACAACCCCGCTGTCGAGCCCTGCGAGTGCTGCTCGGAGAACTACATCGGGGGAGGCGGCTTCGAAGCGCTCCCGACCCTCGAGGGGATAGTCCTCTCGCCGGGGATCGGCCCTTCGGCTCCCATCCCGGCGGCCGCGGCCGCGGCGGGGCTCCCCGTCATAGGCGAGATCGAGCTGGCGTTCCGCAACACCCAGGTCCCGATCCTCGCGGTCACCGGATCCAACGGGAAGACCACAACGGCCGAATGGACAGGCTTCATCCTGAGGAAGGCCGGCCTGCGGGCGGTGGTCGCGGGGAACGTCGGCTACCCCTTCACAGCGGCGGTGCTCGATCATCCCAGCCTGGACTGGTTCGTGCTGGAGGTCAGCAGCTACCAGCTGGAGACCATCGACAAGTTCAGGCCCGCCGGAGCGGCGGTGCTCAACCTGACCCCCGACCACCTCCAGCGGCACGGGAACATGGAGGGCTATCGGAACGCCAAGGCCCGCATCTTCATGAATCAGCACTCCGAGGATCTGGCAATCCTGAACGCGGATGACCCGGAATCGGCTCCGCTCCTCGGGCTGGCCCGCGGCATCGAAGGGCTCTTCAGCCTGTCGAGGAGCGTGGAGACCGGCGCATTCCTGGAGGACGGGCAGATCATCCAGGCCTGGGGAGGGGAGAGGACGGCGCTGCTCCCGGCATCGGGGATCTCCATCCCGGGACTGCACAACGTCGCCAACGCCCTCGCGTCGATCTGCCTCGCGGCGCGCACGGGGATCCCGGGCTCCGCGATGCTCGAAGGCCTGAAGACATTCCCAGGGGTGGCGCACAGGATAGAGCGGATCAGGTCCCTGGGCGGCGTCGAGTGGGTGAACGACTCCAAGTCGACCAATCAGGACTCTCTCAGAGTGGCGCTCGAGAGCTTCGGTGCGAGAGTCATCCTCATCGCCGGGGGGCTCTCAAAGGGCACCGACTACGGCTCGCTCAGGGCGCTGGTAGCTGAGAAGGTGCGGCATCTGGTGCTCATCGGGAGCGCTGCGGAGGAACTCGCCGAAGCCTGGGAAGGAGCCGCTCCCGTGACGCGCGCCGGAGACCTCGCCAGGGCGGTGGGAGTCTGCCGCGAGCTGGCCGGTCCAGGAGACACCGTGCTCCTCTCTCCCGCCTGCGCCAGCTTCGACCAGTACAGGAACTTCGAGGAGCGTGGAGATCACTTCCGCAGGCTCGTGGAGGAGCTTTCCTGATGCGGATCCGGGTGAGCTCCGACGGGCGCGCGCTGATCTTCCTCACGGCGGGCCTGCTCGTGGCCGGGGCGATGGCGGTGCTCTCCGCCAGCTCGTTCGCGGCCATGAAGACCTTCGGGAACACCCATCAGTACTTCGTCGGGCACCTCGTCAGGGTCCTGATCGGCATACTCTGCGCCCTTGCAGCCTGGAGGATCCCCCTCTCGGCGTGGAGGCTCGTCTCGGTCCCGCTCTATCTGGTCTCGGTCCTGCTAGTGCTCCTGACCGCCATACCGGGCTTCCCGCTCGCCCCGGCGGTGAACGGGTCGAGCCGCTGGCTGGTCCTGGGTTCCTTCAGGATCATGCCGTCCGACCTCGTCAGGTTCTCGTACATCCTGATGATATCTACACTCACTGCAAGAGGTTTCATTGCGCCGAGGAAGTTCTCAGGCGTCCTCTTCACGGCCGGTACCGCCCTGCTCCCGGCAGCCCTGGTGATACTGCAGCCCGACTTCGCGGGAGCCGCCTACCTGCTCGTCATGATGGTGGTGATGCTGTACTTCGCCGAGTCCAGATTCAGGCACATGGCGGTCCTGTTCGTCGCTCTCGCCTGCCTCGGAGCCGCCTTCGTCCTGACCTCGGGATACAGGGTCGAGCGAGTCCGTGGCTGGCTGGACCAGGAGGCCGGCATCCAGGAGGAGAATTTCCAGCCGCAGCAGGCCTGCATTGCGATAGGCAGCGGAGGCCTCCTGGGGAGGGGGCTCGGCAGGGGGAGGCAGCAGAGGGGCTTCCTGCCCGAGGCATTCTCTGATTTCATCCTCGCGGTGATCGGCGAGGAGACCGGGTTCGTCGGGACCACGGTCCTGATATCAGCCTTCATCGCCCTCGCTCTGCTGGGATGGAGGATCGCCGAAAGGGCTGATGACACCTTCGGCTCGCTGGCCGCGGCGGGGCTGACCGCTTCCATCGCCATCGGAGCCCTGCTCAACATCGGTGTTGCCACGAGGCTCCTCCCAACCACGGGGATGACTCTCCCGCTGATCTCGTGGGGCGGCACGAGCATCTTCATGACGCTTGCCGGGATCGGCGTGATCGCCAGGATCTCGGGGGGCAAGGCGTCGTGAGGCTTCTGCTGGCGGGAGGGGGCACGGGAGGGCACATAGCGCCCGCGCTGGCCGTGGCGGAGGCCCTCGAGAGGGACTTCCCGGGCGTGGAGATACTCTTCGCAGCGACGCCGAGGCCGGTCGATGCGGCCATGTACGCAGCGCAGGCCTCGAGGCTCAGGATCCTCGATCCCCCGAGGCTTGATGGAGGCATGGCGGCCAAGCTTCTCCTGCCCCTGAGGGCCTCGTCCGCCCTCTCGGCGGCGCACAGAGTGGTCTCCGGCTTCCGCCCCGACGCCGTCCTCGCCACAGGAGGTTACTCGTCTTTCTTCTGCGTCCTGGCGGGATGGCTGGACGGGGTGCCCGTCCTGGTCCACGAATCGAACGCCGTGCCCGGGATGGCCAATCGCAGGGCCGCCCGCTTCGCGCGGAAGGCGCTCGTCGGATTCGAATCGGCTTCGAGCGCCTTCGGGCGCAAGGCGATTTTCACGGGCAATCCTGTCAGGCCCTCGCTGGTGCCGGTCGATGCCGGCGCGGCCAGGGCTTCCATGGGCCTGGACCCGGCCGTTCCCGTGGTCCTCGTGCTGGGAGGCAGCCAGGGGGCTTCCGCCCTGAACGACCTGGCCCTCGCAGGTGCGGGGGGCGAGGTCCAGATAATCCTCCAGTGCGGCGAGCGGGATGCAGCGAGGGTCTCGACCCGGTCATCCGGTCTCGGCTCCTTCGTCGTGACGCCGTTCGCGACCGATCCCGCCCCGCTCTACTCGGCCGCCGATTTCTGCGTCGCGCGCGCCGGTGCGATGACGATCGCCGAACTCTCGAGGTTCGGGCTGCCCTGCATCCTGGTCCCGTACCCCCACGCCGCGGGCGACCACCAGACTGCAAACGCCGCCGAAGTCGAACGGGCGGGCGGCGGCCTGCTCCGGCCCGAAGCCTCCCTGGACGCCGTGGCGCTCTGGGCGGAGATAGGCTCGATCATTTCGGACCGCGGCAGACTGGCTTCGATGTCCTCGGCCATGAAGGCGATGTCTCCCGGCGACCCGGCCGGACTCGTCGCGAAGCTCCTGGTCGGAGAGGCGGGAGGTTCCCCGAAGTCATGAGAGCTCATCTGGTGGGCATTTCGGGAAGCGGCATGAGCGGCCTCGCAGCGTGGCTCGCCGCTCTGGGATGGGAAGTCGACGGCTGCGACAGGAGCCCGGGAGGCGACAGGCATCTCGCGGAGCTCGGGATAGAAGTGGAGAGGGGCCACTCCTCCGGGCACGTCGAGGGCGCCTCGCTGGTCATCCATTCGGCTGCGGTCGACACGGGCTGTGCAGAGCTGGAGAGCGCCAGGAAGCTGGGCGCCAGGGTTCTGAGGAGGGGGGAGGCCCTCGCAGATCTCTGCGCCGGGAGGCGGGTGCTCGCGGTGGCGGGGGCGCACGGCAAGACCACCACCACGGCGATCACAGGCTGGATACTCCAGCAGCTCGGCCTCGACCCGCTGGTCCTCGCCGGAGGACGGGTCAGGGGCTGGCAGGGCGGCTTCAGAATGGGCTCCGGGGTGGCCGTGATCGAGGCGGACGAATACGACAGGGCCTTCCTGAGGCTGCCGCACGAGCTGGCCGCAGTCACCTCCTACGACCTCGAGCACCTCGAGTGCTACGGCGGGCCCGACCAGTTGCACACCGCATTCCAGATCTTCCTGGAGCTGACAGCTCCCGGAGGTTCCGTAGTCGTGCCTGTCGAGAACAGGGACCTGGCGCACTGGGCTGCGAGGATCGGCAGGAGGGTGCTGACAGCAGGTCCCGGAGGCGACTGCGACTGCAGGAGCAGGGGCGCTTCCAGCTGGGGAGAGGTCTTCGACGCAGGCGGCGCCACAGGTCTGCTCCCCGTCCCAGGCCTCCAGAATCTCAGGAACCTGTCCACCGCCATGGCCGCGCTCTCCGCCCTCGGCGTGGGGACGAAGGAGGCCGCGGCCGCGGTCAGGGGCTTCCCGGGCGTGGGACGCAGGCTGGAGCGGCTGGGAAGGTTCGCCGGGCGGTTGATAATCTCCGACTACGCCCACCATCCCGCCGAGATGACCGCATCCCTCGAGGCGCTGCGAAGAGCCTGCGGCGGAGAGAGTCTGGCAGTTGTGTTCGAGCCCCATCTCTACTCCCGCACCGCGAGGCTTGCCGGCGAGATGGGGACCGCGCTCGGTCTCGCCGACTCCAGCGCCGTGCTCCCGGTCTTCGGCGCCCGCGAGGAGCCGCTCGCGGGGGTCGACAGCTCTCTCGTCGTATCAGCCGCGAGGAGGGCCGGGGCCGAATGCTCCGCCTGCCCTCCGGAGGAGGTTCCCGGATTCGTGAGATCCGTCAGCGCCGGAGTCGTCGTCTTCATGGGAGCGGGGAACAGCGATTCGATCGCCAGGTCCCTGCCGCTGGAGCCCCTGTGAGGCGCAGAGCGGCGGCATTCCTGGTTTGGGCCTCGGTCGTGCTCGCCGCGGCGCTCGCCGCCCTCGGCTACAGGTGGCTCGAGCGCAGGGGCGAGTTCGAGCTGAGGAGGGTCCTCGTCTATGGCTGCAGGCCCGCCGATTCGGCCGAGGTGGCCTCGGCCGTGGAGGGCTGTTTCGGGAGATCCCTCGGGAAGATCGACCCGGAGCAGGTGGCGGAAGCCCTGGAGGGACTCCGCGGGTTCGAGTCCGCGGCGGTCTGGCGGAGCTGGCCCGATGCGATATGCGCCGAAATCTCCATCGCGAGGCCTGTGCTGGTCCTCCGCTCCGGGAGCTGGGCGTCACCGGTCTCGGACCGGGGCGAGAACCTGCCGGCCTCCTTCCTCTCGGACACGCTCCCGGTGTTCGACCTCCAGGGCATGCCGGACCCCTCGGTCCTGAGGAGCGCAGTGGCCTGGGCGGCGCGCGGCGGGGTGCCCGAGGACGCTGCGGCACTGACGATACAGGGAGACTGCATCTCGGCGTTCATGGAGGGGCACGTGCTGCTCCTGGGAGCGGGCGACTACGAGGAGAGGCTGGCGGTCTACAGGAGAGTGTACGGGGCCGGGCTGATCGGGACTGGCTGGGATGTCATCGATCTCAGGTACGAAGGCCAGACGGTCCTCAGAAGAAGTGATCAGGGGGTGTCCTCTTGAGCGACAGCCTGCTGGCTGGACTGGATGTGGGGACCAGCAAGGTCTGCTGCGTCACCGCGGAGCTGGACGAGTCGGGCGGCCTGACGATCACCGGAGCAGGTCAGGCCCCGGTCGAAGGCTGCCTGCGGGAGGGTGTCCTGCTGGATGTCCCGGGAGTTGCCGAAGCCATCGAGAAGGCGGTCTCCGAGGCCGAGCAGATAAGCTCCTCGGGAATCGAGAGGGTTTTTGCCGGAGTCAGCGGCGCGCATGTCAGGGGCTTCAGCGGGACCGGGACCGTGAGCGTAGGTCGCCAGGACGAGGTCGAATCCCGCGGCATAACGATGGAGGACGTAAGGAGAGCCGAAGAGGCGGCGAAGGCGGTCGGACTGCCTCCCGGCTGCCGGGTGCTGGGCGTGATCAGGCGGGATTACGGGGTGGACGGCTTCGACCGCGTGAGGAAGCCCCCGATAGGCCTCAGGGCTGAGCAGCTCAGCGCCAGCGTCTATACCGTCATCGCGGATCGCACCGCGGTCAGCAACCTGGAAGCGGCCATAAGATCGGCAGGCCTCGAGGTGGCTTCCGTCCTCCCATCAGCCCTCGCCACGGGAGCGGCCGTCCTGACCAGGGACGAGATGGAGATGGGAGTCGCCGTCGCGGACATCGGGGCCGGGACGACCGATGTCGCCGTCTACAAGTCCGGCTTCCCGGCGCATGTGGGTGTCGTCCCGCTGGGAGGGAACTACATCACCTCCGACCTCCAGGCGCTCCGGATTCCGCTCGAACAGGCTGAGAAGATCAAGACCGGCTGGGCTGTCGCGTCTCCCGGCCTCGTCGATCCCAACATGAGCAGGAAGGTGCCGATGCTCGGCAACCGGGGAGTCTTCACCGTCTCGCACTCGGTGGTCTCCCAGGTGGTGGGTCAGAGGGTCGAGGAGATCTTCGAGGGCGTACTCGGAGAGCTTCTCAAGACCGGGATCGAGCTTTCGGACCTGCCGGCCGGGCTGGTGCTGTCCGGAGGATCGAGCCGCCTGGCGGGGATCTCGGATGTTGCAGGCCGCGTGACCGGGCTTCCTGTAGAGCACGGCGTGCCGTCCGGCTTCGAGACTGCGACGGAAATGGTTCTTGCGCCAGAGTATGCGACTTGTGTGGGGCTCCTCGCGCTCGCGCTGGAAGGGGCTTCCGATTCGAGGAGAAGCAGAGGTAAGGGCCTTTCGAGGCTGTTCTCGTGGCTTTCCGGCGCGGCCGGGAGGCTCCGCTAGAGAGGGGGGACCATGGTTGTGACTTCGTTGACCGAGATAGGCGAGGAGAATACCGGGCGGGTCCGGCTGAAGGTGGTGGGCGTCGGCGGCTGTGGATGCAACGCCATCAACAGGATGATCCGCCAGAGGATCGGCGGCGTCGAGTTCGTCGCGATCAACACCGACGCGCAGGCGCTGAACGACTGCCTGTCCGAGAACCGGCTGCAGATCGGGCAGCGCGAAACCCGCGGACAGGGCGCCGGAGGCAACTGCGAGGCGGGTCAGAGGGCGGCGGAGGAGAGCCTCAAGGAGATAGAGTCGACGATCGAGGGCAGCCATATGGTGTTCCTCGCCGCCGGCATGGGCGGCGGAACGGGCACCGGGGCGGCTCCGGTCATCGCGCGGGTGGCCCGCGAGGCCGGCGCCATAACGGTAGGCGTCGTGACGAGTCCGTTCGAATACGAGGGGGATGTCAGGAGCCGTCAGGCCGAGAGCGGGATAGAGGAGCTCCGCAAGGAGGTCGACACGCTGATAGTGATACCCAACGACCGCCTCAGGACCCTTGCCGATCCCGACTCGACCCTGACCGACGTCCTGGACATGGCCAACGACGTCCTTCTGAACGCGGTGGACGGCATCTGCAGGCTCATCTCGACGCCGGGACAGATAAACCGCGACTTCCAGGACGTGAAGACGGTCATAACCAAGGGCGGCGGCGCGATGATAGGGACCGGGCGCGCTTCGGGCCCGAGCAGGGCTTCCGAGGCGGCGAAGTGGGCGGTTTCGGGTCCCCTTCTCGACGGCGTGTCGATAGAGGGAGCCCAGGCCCTGCTCATCCATGTGCAGGCCTCGGCCGAGCTGAAGTTCAACGAGTTCGACGAGGCTGTCCGGACGATAACGAATGCCGCCGGCAGCCAGGCCCACGTGTTCCTCGGATCCACACACTGCCCTGACCTCGGCGACGAGATGAGGGTGACGGTCATCGCGACCGGGTTCGGCCAGGCGGTGGAGCGCGAACCGGAGGATGTAACCTACCGGACCTACAGCCAGTTCAACGCCGAGACGAAACCCGCCGTGAAGGACCGGGAGAGCATTCCGATGAACACAGGAGGCTCCGGTCCGCAGTTGGACAGGCGGGCCG
>JGI20214J51088_10000185_pt1 | contig 45515 bp, 46 predicted proteins | sample WetSurMetagenome_FD_51088 | JGI IMG/M metagenome (IMG submission 51088) | reverse complement strand
CGAACACGGGCCGCGCGGCGGCCGTGGCGGGGGGTGTTTCGTTTTGGACCGGCGCGGTAAAATCCTGCTTCTGATTGAGCAGCGGCGCCTTGGTGAGGTCGACGGGCTCTTCTTTCTTCCGTTCGACGGGTTTCGGCTTCGGCGCCGGCGGTTTCTTCGTTTCCGGAACCACGAACTGCGTGGTGACGGCAATCACCCGTTTTTCCCGGTAGGCCGCAGGCAGCGGCTTGACGGTCTTGAGATACAGGCCGGCCCCGAAGAAAAGGAGGAGCGTGACGCACAGGATGAGGCCGAACCGGTTGTCGTAGGAGCGCCGGGGAGGCCCCGACAGCAGTTCGAGCGTGGCATGATCCATGACGCGCGCCATCGGCTACTCCTCTATGACCAGCACCGAAAAATCGGTGAAGCCGGCCTTGCTGCACGTGTACATGACGCGCTTGACAATGTTGAATTCCACGTCGCGGTCGCACTGGATGATGATGCGCTTCGAATCGCCGCTCTTGCGCTTGCTCAGCCAGTCGTATACCCCGGGTACCATCAGGTCGGAGCGCGCGGCGAACGACGCGTTGGAAGCGAGCCTCCTGTCCTCGGCGACCACGGCGTCGCGCGTGATTTCCACCATGAGGCTGGGGACGGGCTGCTGCTTTGAGGACGACAGCGGCAGCACAAGGTCGGACGACGGGGTGATGAGCGTTCCCTCGGCGTTGAAACTCTGGATGAGAAACACGAGCAACAGCGTGAGAATGTCGATGAGCGACGTCATCTGCGGCTTGATGAGGTCGCCGAGGCCCTCGGCCGGGGAGAATTTCTTTTTATGCAGGTTCATGGCTGTTGCAAAATTTCACCACAGGGACACGGAGAACACGAAAAATGCGGAAGGGAAAAGGCCGGATAAATTTTGATTGTCAATTTTGACGTATTCTCTTCCCGCCTCCGTGCTCCCTGTGTCTCTATGGTGAATCTTTTTTATTTTCCTCCGCCCGGGTTTTCCGTCGCGCTGGCCAGGCTCACCTTCCCGAACCCCGTTTTCTTGCACGCGTCCATGATGCGTACCACGTACTGGAAGCGGATGCCGTCGCGCGGGGCCACCACGACCTCGTCCTTGACGTCCGCGCCTTCGCGGCGCAGAAGCAGGCGGGAGGCAAGAAGGTCGTACGGGTATTCGTCTCCCGTGCGGGAGATGGAATCGAGCACCGATTCGCCGAGCGTCACCAGGCAGTACGATTGCGCCACGAGCACCGTTATCTTGACTTTAGGCTTTTCGTTCCCCGTTCCCGGCGCCGCGACCGTGGTCACGTTTGGGGGAAGCGACATATCGAGGACCGCGAGGTTCGTGTACACCGACACCGACACCAGAAAAGGGATGAGGATGATGAGGACGTTCATGATCGGCTTGACGTCGATGTCTATTTCCGCCTCAATGGCATCAGACGGCAAAAAGCCTTTTTTTCCGACCGAGAGCGTCTTCACGGCTTGAGCTTCTTCATGAAGTTGAGGGTTTTGACGATGGAATCGTCTATCATTTTCGTCAATTGCGTCTGCTTGTTGTACAGGGCGGTGTAGGCCACCATGCAGGGTACCGCCACCATGAGGCCGAACGCGGTGCAGTTCATGGCTTCGGCGATGCCGGCCGCCAGCATGGTGGCCTTTTTCGAGGCCTCCACCGCGGCGAGCGACGAAAACGACGCCTGAAGACCGGATATGGTGCCCAGCAGCCCGAGCAGCGTGGCGATGTTGGCGAATAGTGAAAGGTAGTTGAGCCGCTGGATGAGCTTCGGCATCTCGATGATGGCCGTTTCCTCGATGCCCTCCTCGATGTCGTGCACGTTCATGCCCGCGCCGAAGCGGTCGACCGCGGTACGCAGCATTGCCGTGAGCGGCGCGCCGCCCTTGTTCACGAGTTTTTTGGCCTCATCGATGTCGCCGCCGTGGAGCGCCGAAACGACCTTCGACACGAGCGCCGGGCCGTTGGCCCTGCACACGACAAAATAGAAATAGACGCGTTCGAGAACCACCGCCGTGGAAATCGCAAGCACGGCGAGGATGACCCACATGAATGGGCCGCCGGAATTAAAAAACGTCGCGACTGTGTGCATCATGGAGGACAGGCTCCTTGTGGAAGAGAGAAACGGTTGTTTCGTCCGGGAGTAACAAGAGCGCGGACATCCGGCTGGACGGCCCGCACGAGAGAATGGCCGCGAAAAAAACCGGTCTTGAAAACTACAATGGGGCGCCGCGTCGGCGCCTGTATTTCCGCAAGGCGCACCGGGGGTCGGTGAAAAGCACGGTTGGAATACGTCCCGCAATCGGCAGGCATAAGATCGCGCTCCTTGGGATGAAAAACAGTCTTTCAATCAAACGGAACGCGCGTCCGCGTGGCCCATCGCATGAAAATTGGGCGGGTTGCCGGCTCATGAACTAATTTATTGTTTCAAATCGCGGGCTTCTTCAACCGCAAATTTACGAGCGATGAAACAATTTATTGCCGCAATCGTCTCGCACAAACCGGTGTCCGACAGCTTCTTCGAACTGATGTTCGCCTGGGACGCCGCGGCGGGCGCGCCCATGCCCGGCCAGTTCTGCACCATCCGCGTGTCGCCGTATTCCGCGCCGCTCCTCCGGCGGCCCTTCGCGTTTTCCGCATACGACGAGCGCCGCGGCACCGTCGCCGTTCTGTACAAAAAACGGGGCCCCGCAACCGAACTCCTTGCCGAAAAATCGAGCGGCGCTTCGCTCGACGTCATCGGCCCGCTCGGAAACGATTTCCTCACGGCGTCGGGCGGCGTCCTTGGCTCCGCGCTGTGCGTCGCGGGAGGGACGGGATTGGGCCCCATGCTGTTTTTGTGCGGCGAGCTGCGGGCGCGGGGTGCGAATCCCCGCCTGATACTCGGGTTTAGAACCGCGAGCCAGGCGCCGGAGCGGGAAAGCTTCGGCGGCTTTGATCCCGACATTACCACCGATGACGGCACGATGGGCACAAAGGGCACGCCCCTCGATTTCCTTTCCATCCTTCATGAAGAAGCGCCGGGAAAAAACGCGCTCTGCGCCTGCGGCCCCAAGCCGCTTTTGAGGGGCTGCAACGACTTTGCACGAAGCAGAAATCTCTCCTGTTTCGTTTCGCTCGAGCAAACCATGGCCTGCGGCGTGGGCGCCTGCATGGGCTGCGCGGTAAAGGTGCACGGCGGCGCGAACGGATTTGCGCGCGCCTGCACCGAAGGCCCCGTGTTCGACGCGACGAGGATCGCATGGACCTGAGCGTTTCCATAGGGACCAAAAAGCTTTGCAACCCCGTGGGCGTCGCCTCGGGTACGTTCGGCTACGGCGGAGAATATGAGCACCTGGTCGATTTCTCGTCCATCGGTGCGCTGTATACCAAGGCGGTGACGCTCGCGCCGCGCGCCGGAAACGATATTCCCCGGATCGTGGAGACGCCGTCGGGGCTTCTCAATTCGATAGGCCTGGCGAACGTGGGCGTCGAGAGGTTCGTTTCCGAAAAAATGCCGTACCTGCGCGGCCTGCCGTGCGCCGTGGTCGTCAACGTCGCGGGTTCCGACGCCGCCGAATACGCACGCGTGGTCGAAACGCTCGACGGGTGCGAAGGCGTCTGGGGCTACGAAATCAACGTCTCGTGTCCCAACGTGAAGCACGGAGGCATGGCCTTCGGCACCGATCCGGTTCAGGTGGAACGTCTCGCCGCCGACCTTCGCAAGCGCACGCGAAATCCGCTCATCGTCAAGCTCACCCCCAACGTCACCGACATCCGCGCCGTCGCCAGGGCGGCACAGGAAGGCGGCGCCGATGCCGTCTCGTGCATCAACACGCTGGTGGGAATGGCCATTGATACGGCCGCGAAGAAGCCGGTGCTGGCCTCAGCCACGGGCGGCCTGTCGGGCCCGGCGATTCGTCCCGTGGGCGTGGCCGCGACCTGGGCCGTGAGCAGGGCGGTTTCCATCCCCGTGATAGGAATGGGCGGAATCTCCTGCGCAAACGACGCGTTGCAGTACTTGCTCGCGGGCGCGTCCGCCGTGCAGATAGGCACCGCCAATTTCGTGGATCCCTCCACTGTTTCACGCGTCTTAAGCGGCATACGTGAATACTGCGACGCGGAAAAAATCTCCCGCATCAGCGATTTGCACCGGTTTATCCCCTGAAGCATCGCCGGCATGACGCTGCGCCGCTCCACACCTCTTTGTCAATCACCTACGTATGCGGCGCGTTTCCTTGCTACTCTGTGCATCGCCATCGCGCTTGCAACGACGGGCTGCGCGCCGACCATTCCGCACCGGAAGGGACTTTCAAGCGGCTACGACATCGGGCCACGGGAAGGAATGGCAAGCTATTATGGGCGAAAGTTCAACGGAAGGAAAACGGCCAGCGGCGAGCGGTTCAATATGCGCGCGCTCACGGCCGCGCACCGCACGCTTCCGTTCGGCGCCCGGGTGCGCGTGACCAATCTCTCAAACGGCAAATCGGTGGTCGTGCGCATCAACGACCGGGGGCCGCTCAAGCGGGAGCGGATCATCGACCTGTCGCTCGCGGCCGCGAAGGTTATTGGAATTGATAGGGTGGGAACGGCGCGGGTGAGAATAGAGGAGGTGAGATAATTAATGCGCGCTTTGGATCACGGTCAGGACAATACCCAGCAGCCATTCTTTCCGATTTCTTCGTGCATGGCATCGGGCGCCAAGTCAATTTCGCCCGGCCATTCAACAAATCCATGATCGCATCGCGCCTGATTGAATATCTCGGGATTTTTCAGGGATTCAAAAACGCCTGTCAGGTGACTTTCCGAAAACCGGACTTCTCCCGTAAGGCCGTCGCGAAAGGTTATCCTTATGCGAAGATGTTCCGGTATGGCGATATTAATGACATCGTAGTTCATGGTTTTATTCCAAGGGGATAATTTTTTTGGGCTGTTTTTTTTTGCGGCAGAGTTCCCAGTCTTCTCTTAGTTCGTTTCTATGCAGAACAGCCCATTCCAGGACGAGGGCAAGGGAGCGATTGGGTAAGCTGCCATCGATTATTTCAAGCGTTTCTATGGATATCCTTGCCTTGAATTCGCCATATTCCGCATGAAAATGCGAGGGAATATGGCCATCAAAGAACATCCGGATAATAATCCCATAAAATATTGAAATCGTGGGCATTGCAAATTTCCCCAATACTTATGGCCTGCCGAGTTTCGCGATAAAAATATACCGTGAGAGGACATGTTTGTCAAGGATAACATCGGAGTGAGGCCCGCGCCTGAAATTCCGGCCGTTTCTCAAGCTTTGAGTAAAAGCCGCGTACTCGCCATGTCCCGACTTGACGAGAATGCTCCACAATACCTATATTCGTGATTGAGGCCGTTGACTATGCGGACGGAGGAAGAGGGGAGGCGGGGACGGATGTGAGCGTCCGTAAAGAGACTCCTTTATACGTCCGCCCGCTTGCGAAAAAAGCAGATTTCTATCAGCAATAAGGGACATTTTCCCATGTCTCAAATCATAAGACTACCCGGCCAGTTATCCACAGTGTTGCTCAGACTTCTCGGAATGGCCATTACCTTTCTTTTCACATCCTTCCTGTATGCCAGTGGTCAAGCGATCCAGGTAACACAGGTAACAGTTGTAAAGACGGGACTGGCCAAAACAGTCCGCATCGATTCAACACAGCCCCTCTACGGCATTCCCGCATGCCTTATTCCACATGCCAGCTATTTCTTCAAAGGCCACATAAGATCCGTCGCGGACAGCCAGGCCCTCAGGGAAATCAAGGTCTCAGCCAATGGCCGTATCTCTTATACCGGGCAAGATGGGTACTTCTATTTGTCTAATATCGATGAAAGTCCGCCGATTACAAATTGGACTTTCGAGGCGACGGACACTACCGAGTTATTCGAAGCCAAGGATACTCTGATCTCTATACCCATGGACAGTCTCAAACATGGTGATGGCCTCTGTTTTGCAGGGTCTGATACGGTCGATCTCGATCTGTATCTCAACAAGATTCCGGATAAAGCCAATGCAATCGATCCTAAACCGGTTCAGATGCCCCTGCGAATCCAGCAATCGAATGGAATGGTCAGGGTATGTTATAATGACGGCCCGCTGGCCCAGGATAAGGCCTTCTTGGCTCTTTATAACGTGCATGGCAGGCTCGTGCGAGAGGTCTTGGACAGGGTTGTGGGAGTTGGTCCGCATGAGGTAGGCATTGATGCATCCTGTCTCCCGGCCGGGATATATTTCCTCAAGCTGCGGTCAGTGACAAGAACGGCGATAGCCAAGATTGTGCTTAGATGACCCCCCAAAAAATCATGCCTGCCGGATTATCCTTTTTCCGGACGGGTGACCTGTGTGACCAAATCCCCTTATCGTGTGCCGCTGCCGTCCCGGCAGTGCTCTTGGCCGCGGTACCGGAATAGAGATGACATTTATCCTAAAAAATATGTTCCTTAATCTCGCCGATCCTCGAACACTCCACCAACTCGATCCCGCTTTTTCCCTCGATCCGGTCTGCCTTCTTTGATGCCTTCGGGACAATGCATCTCGTAAAACCCAGGTGGGCCAGCTCTTTTATCCTGAGCGGCATGTTGTTGACGGGCCGTATCTCGCCGCCCAGCCCGAGTTCGCCTATGACGCCCATGTCCCTCCGCAGGGGTTTGTTGATAAAGGAGGAGATGATGGCCGCGGCGACGCCCAGATCGACGGCTGGCTCGGCCACCGTGAGGCCGCCGGCGACGTTGAAGAAGACGTCGTGTTCGCCGAGCGAGAATCCGCCGAACCGCTCCAGCACGGCAAGCAAAAGCGACAGCTTCTTTGGGTTGATTCCCGAGGCGACGCGCTGGGGGAGGCCGAAATGGGATTTGTTGACGAGCGCCTGCACCTCCACCACGAGCACCCGCGTCCCTTCGAGCACCGGCGTCACGGCCGTGCCCACCTGCGGGTTGGCGCGGCTCTGCAGGAAGAATTCCGACGGGTTCGAAATTTCCGAAAGCCCGCGGTCGGTCATCGACATCACGGCGATTTCACCGCTCGGCCCATAGCGGTTTTTTACGGCGCGGAGGATGCGGTACTGGTAGTGGCCGTCGCCCTCGAAGTACAGCACGGTGTCGACCATGTGCTCCAGCACCCTCGGCCCCGCGATGGAACCGTCCTTGGTGACGTGGCCGATAAAGACGATTGCGGTCTTGTTTTGCTTGGCGAAGCGCAAAAGCACCGACGCGCTTTCGCGTACCTGCGATACGCTGCCGGGCGCGCTTTCCAGCGCCTCGGAAAACATGGTCTGTATCGAGTCGATCACGGCCACGCCTGGACGGACGCTTTCGAGCTTGTGAAGCACCGCCTCCACCGACGTCTCGGTGAGCATGAGCACGGGCGCGTCGGCCACCCCGAGCCGCCCGGCTCGGGCGTAAATCTGCTCGGCCGATTCCTCGCCGGAGACGTACAGGGCCGTGGTTCCCCCCTTCGCCCAGGCGCTCAGGAGCTGGAGGAGCAGGGTCGACTTTCCGATGCCGGGGTCGCCGCCGAGCAGGATGCACGCGCCCGGGATGAGGCCGCCGCCCAGCACGCGATCCACCTCGCCGAACGGTCCGGCGACGCGATACGATTCGTCAACCTTGAGCCCGGAGAAAGCCACCACGTCGGCCGGCGCCGCGGCGACGACCCTCGACGACGGCGTGGCCTTCACGCCGCGCATCTCGGTGATGGTGTCCCACGCGCCGCAGTTGGTGCATTTGCCCAGCCACTTGGAATAGTCCTGGCCGCAGTTGCCGCACACGAAGACGGTTGAGGATTTTTTGTTCATGAGGCGGTCAAAATGGAAAACGAAGATTCACCGCAGAGACGCAGAGAGCACGGAGAATACAAATTGTTCAGGAACTTTTGCCGGGGAAATCGCTTGATATTTTCTCCGTCAGCCAACATTGTTCTTCTCGGTGTCTCCGTGGTGACGTTGTTATTGCGATTTCGGCAGTTCCATCACCTCGACCCTGTTCCCGCCGTTCTGTTTCGCTCTCACGAGGGCTTGCCCGGCCGAATGGGACAGGACGTCGGCCGACGCGCAGGTCTCGGAGCACATGCATGCGCCCGCGGAAATGGCGGGATGCAGGTAGCCGCCGTCGGGCGCCTTGATGGAAATCTCCATGAGGCGCTTGCGGACGTGTTCCACGGTGGTGGCGAGGACCTCGGGCTGTATCCTGGTGAGAATGAGGCCGAACTCGTCGCTCGAAAAGCGTCCCGCGCTGTCGGCCCCGCGGGTGGAAAGGCTCAGTTTTCTCCCCACTTCCCGGATGACCACTTCGCAGAACTGCTGGCCGAAGCGGTCGCCCACCTCCTCAAGCATGTCGATGCCGAACAGTGCAAGGGCTATGGGATCTTGCTCCACCATCGAGCGCTCGATTTCGTCCTTGAGCACCGTGGAAAACTGCTGAAATCCCATGAGGCCGGTGAGCGCGTCGCGCGCGGCCGCGTCGAAGCTGCGGTCGCGGCGGAGCTTCCGGTCGAGCGTCAAGCGCTGGCGGATTTCCGTGACGTCGAACTGCCGTGAAAGCCCGGGCGACTCGTCGGGTTCCGCGCCCGCGACGTAGTGAAGCTTGCGCTGGCCGCGGATGAACTGCTGGATGTAGGGGTTGCGCGAGGCGCGGATTTCGGCGGGCGTGCCGGCGAAGATGATTTTACCCTCGTAAATCATGGCGATTTTGTCGGCGACCTTGTAGGCCGACGCGATGTCGTGGGTGACCACCACCGACGTCATGCCGAGCCGGTCGCGCAGCGACAGGATGAGGTCGTTTATCTTGTCGGTCATGATGGGATCGAGCGCGCTCGTGGGCTCGTCGTACAGCATGATTTCGGGCCGCATCACCAGCGCGCGCGCCAGGCCCACGCGGCTCTTCATGCCGCCCGACAGCTCCGACGGCATCTTGAGCCTAAACGAGGGTTGCAGCCCCACCATTTCGAGCGCCTCGGCGATGATCTCGTTGATTTTCTGCTCCGAGTAATCGGTGTGCTCCCGCAGCGGAAAGGCGAGGTTTTCACCCACGTCCTTGGAGTCGAACAGGGCCGCGCCCTGGAACAGCATGCCGAGGCGCCTTCTCACCTTTTCGAAGTCGGACGGTTTCTTGGTGGGCGAGGAGATTTCTTCTCCGTCGATGAGGATCCGGCCGCCGTCGGGGATCATGAGACCGATGACGTGCTTGAGGATCACGCTCTTGCCGCCGCCGCTCTGGCCGATGATGCAGACGACTTCACCCTTGTCGATGGCCAGGTTGATGTCGTCGAGCACCGGCTGGTTCCCGAACCGTTTTTTAAGGTGTTCTATCTTGAGCATGGCGCGGCGTCCCGTTTACGACGAAAAATAGATGCTAAAACACGAAAAACGCGATAATGAAATCGAAAATGAGGATCAGCACGAACGACGTCATCACGGCCTTTGTCGTGGCCTCTCCCACGCCTTCGGCGCCGTGGCGGGTTTCGAGTCCGAAATGGCAGCCGGTGAGGGCGATGATTGCGCCGAACACCGAGGTCTTGAGCACGCCTATGATGAGATCCCACGGGTTAAACAGCATCCGCAGTCCCGTAAAATAGACGAACAGGGTTATTTTCACCGAAAACACCACGGTGAGGATCGAGCTTATAAAGGCGATGAGCTCGCTCCATACGACGAGTAGGGGCATCATCACCATACAGGCAATCATCTTGGGAACATAGAGGTAGCGCACAGGATCGAGGTTGAGGCACGTCATGGCGTCGAGCTGTTCGCCGGTCTTCATGGCGCCCACCTCCGCGGCAATCGCGGTTGCGATACGGCCCGCTACCACCATGCTCGTGAACACGGGCCCTATCTCGGTGATGAGCGTCTTGCACACGGCAAGGCCCAGGTACTTGAGCGGGATGAAGCCCGAGAACTGGTACACGGCCTGCGTGACCGTGGTGGCGCCGGTGAAGACGGCTATCACCGACACGAGCGGGAGGGAGTCGATGCCGATGCCGTACATCTGCTCTATGGAAAGCGGCACGTTTTTCACCATGAGCGGAAAGCGCGATACAATGCTTACCAGCAGCGCCGCCATGCGGTACACGTGCCTGAGGAAAACCGTTCCGTTCGCCGCCGCGGATATGCCCGCCGCCCCGACGCGGGAGACGAAGCGCGCCAGCGGGTTCAAAAGTCCCCCTCCCCGGCGCGGGGCGCGGCGAGGTTCTCGAACTTGGCGAATTGCTTGACAAAGGCAAGGTTCACCGATCCCGTGGGGCCGTTGCGCTGCTTGCCGATGATTATCTCCGCCACGCCCTCCTTCGACGGATCGTAGAATTCCTCGCGGAACACGAACATCACCACGTCGGCGTCCTGCTCGATGGCGCCGGATTCGCGCAGGTCCGAAAGCTGTGGCTTGTGGTCGCCGCCGCGCTGCTCGGGCGCGCGCGACAGCTGCGACAGCGCGATGAGCGGTACCTCCAGTTCCTTGGCGATTCCCTTGAGGGAGCGCGAGATATGCGAGATTTCCTGCTGCCGGTTTTCCATGCGAACCGACGCTTCCATGAGCTGCAGGTAATCCACGATGATGAGGGCGAGCCTGTTCTGGGCCTTGAGCCTCCGGGCCTTGGCCCGGAGTTCCAGTACGCCGATGCCGGGCGTGTCGTCGATGAAAAGCGGCGCCTCCGACAGCGGGCCCGCCGCCAGCGAAAGCTTGGGGAACTCCCGCTGCGGGAGCCTTCCGGTGCGCAGTGCGTGCATGTCGATGCGCGCCTCGGCGCACAGCAGGCGCTGGGCGAGCTGCGACTTGGACATTTCGAGGGAGAAAATGGCGGTGGGGTGCTTGGCCACCACGGCCGCGTGCATTGCGACTGAAAGGCTGAAGGCGGTCTTTCCCATCGACGGCCTGCCCGCGATGATGATGAGGTCGCCCTTCTGAAGCCCGGAGGTCATCTCGTCGAGGTCCTTGAACCCGGAAGGGACGCCCTGCACGCCGTTCTTGGAGTAATTGGCGATGTCCTCGAAGGTGCGCGGCAGGAGTTGCTGCAGCGACTCGAAGGTGTTCTTGATGCGCGCTTCAGAGATGCCGAAGATGCGCCTTTCCGCATCGTCAAGTATCTGCTGGGCCTCGGCCTCCGAAGAAAAACAGCTCGTGGCTATCTCGCCGGTGGCGGCGATGAGCTGGCGCAGGGTGCTCTTCTCCAGCAGGATGCGCGCGTGGTGCTCGATGTTGGCCGAGGTGGCCACGTTCTGCACCAGTTCCGACAGGTACGGCTCCGCGCCCGCCTGCTCGAATAGGTTCCGTTTTTTCAGTTCGTCGGCGAGCGTGATGACGTCGATAGGAACGCCCTTTTCGAACATCGTCATCATGCACGAGAAGATGTTGCGGTTCTGCGTGGCGTAGAAGCAGTCTTCGGTGAGGACGGTCATGGCGGCCACGGCGGCGCTGGGGTCGATGAGCATCGAACCCAGCACGGTGCGTTCCACCTCGAGGGCCTGGGGCGGTATCTTGTCGGTCGAGAACGGCGCATCAGTTCGAGGCGGCATGGATTCCCCGTTCGGTGAGAAACGCGCGGAACTTCTTGAGGTCTTCCCACGCTGGAATTTTGTTGTCCGTATTGTGAAGCAGCGCCGCCGGATGGTAGGTGACGAATGCCGGAACCCCGCCGACCTCGTGCCTCGCGCTCCTGAGCGCCGCGATGCTTTCGGCCGATTGGAGCAGGGCGTGGGCCGCTATTCTTCCCAGCAGCAAAAACACCTTTGGACGGATGACTTTTATCTGCGCCGATAGTATGCGGCCGCACGCGTCTATTTCGGTGGACTCGGGCGTACGGTTCGCCGGGGGCCTGCATTTGAGCACGTTCGTGATGAACACGTCCTTTGCCCTGTCGAGGCCGATGGCGGCCAGCATTTTGGTGAGCATCTCCCCTGCGGCGCCCACGAACGGAAGTCCCTGCTCGTCTTCGTCGGCGCCCGGCGCCTCGCCGATTACCATGACGGGCGCGTGCACGCTGCCGCTGCCGAACACGAATTTTTTGCGCGTCGCGCCAAGGGAGCACGCCCGGCATTCCTTTTCCGCATTGTACAGTTCCACCAGCGCGCGGCGGACGGGATCGTTTTCGTCGCGCGGCGGTTTCGCCCCAGCGGTTTTGGCCAGACGCGACACGGGAAGGAGTTTCGGTGTCGCCGCCGGTTGTGCCGCGACCGCCGGCGCGGCGGCTGCGAGGCGAACAGGGGCGATTTGTGCTGGTCGGGAAGACGGCCCGGCCAGTCCCGCGACGAAGGAGGATGCGCCGCTGCCCGGCGGAAATAAAAGGTCGGGCATGCCCAGTTCGATCTGCTGGTTCAGGTACGCGCGCACGGCCGCGAGGGTATCAGTCATGCGCCTTCCCCATGACGGATGCCATGCGCTCGATGACAAGCGCGGCGAGTTCGCGCTTCGACACGCGGGGGACGCGCTGCGGGCGCTTGCCTTTGCACAGGATGACCGCCTCGGTCTCGTCGCCTTCGAGGGCCGATTCGGCCGGGTTTGCCACCATTATGTCGCAGTTTTTCCTCGCCATTTTCGCGGCGGCCTCGGCCGCGTCGCCGGCCGCGTCGAGCGAAAAGCCCACGAGCACCTGGCGGGTCTTTGCGCGGCCGAGGCCCTCAAGGATGTCGGGATTTGCCGTGAGCGACAGTTCCCACGTTGACGAATCGGATCGGTGCTTTTTCCCCTTAAATATCGTTTGGGGCCTAAAGTCGGCCACGGCCGCGGCCATGATGCACGCATCGCAGCCGGGGAATTCCTTTTCCATCGCTTTCTTCATGTCGAGCGCGCTCGTCACGCGCACCACCCTACAGCCCGGGGGTGGGGCCACGGCCGCGGGGCCCGACACCACGGTCACGTCGGCCCCCGCGAAAAGGGCCGCCCGCGCGAGCGCGGCGCCCATTTTTCCCGACGAGCGGTTGGTTAGCACGCGCACCCCGTCTATGGCCTCGGCGGTGGGACCCGAGGAGATGAGCACCTTTTCCCCCGCAAGCGCGGGGGAAAAGGTGCCGGAAAGTACCCGGTCGACGACGGCCTCGACCGGGAGCAGGCGGCCCGGGCCGCTGTCGCCGCAGGCGAGTTCTCCTTCGTCAACAGGCAGCACGATTGCCCCGCGGGACGCGCACAACTCGATATTGGCCTTCACCGCGGCGTTGTTCCACATGGCGGTGTTCATCGCCGGCGCGATGAACATCCGGTTTTCGAACGAAAGCGCAAGGGTGGTAAGCAGGTTGTCGCTTATTCCGAGGGCGATTTTCGCGATGGTATTCGCCGTGGCCGGGCATACAAGGAGGCGCTGTCCCCATTTCGCGAGCTCGATGTGGGTCATGTCTGGAAATGAGGGGGCCCCGTCGACGTATACGGGGTTGCACGACACGACGCGAAGCGACTCCTCGGCAACCAGGGCGCGCGCCGCCGGGGTGAGGACGACCTTCACGGCCACGCCGTTTTTGGCGAGGAGCCGGACAAGCTCCGGGGCTTTGTAGGCGGCGATGCCGCCCGTGATTCCGAGTACAACGCGCGTGACCGAATCCATCGACAGTACCCCGGGCGGCTATTGGCGGAAAGGGCAAAAGGCCGGCACGGGCCGCCGGCTATCCCTGCGTCTCGTTCGTTTCGTTTTCCACGACGCGGCCCTCAAAGAGGCGCTTGAGCGCCGACGAGGTGGGCTTGGTCTCGGGCTTGGCGATTCCCAGCCGAACCTGTTCGTTGATGAAACGGGCTTCCTGGGCCGCCATGACAACGGCCTTGTAGCGGTTGATTCCGCGTTTTTCCAGATCGTCAAGCTGAAGTTCAAGCATGAATCCTCCCTGCGCGGTCGATGCCGCGGCGCTACTGTTACTCTATGTTTTGTATTTGTTCCCTAATTTTCTCGATGTTTTCCTTGAGCGCCACCGACAGATGCGAAGTCTCGGCGTCGTTGGCTTTGGAGCCGATGGTGTTGGCCTCGCGGTTCATTTCCTGGAGCAGAAAGTTCATCCGCTTGCCCACGGGCTCGCCGCTGCCGAAGTCCTTCACGAACGCGCTGATGTGCGCCCGCAGCCTCGTGCATTCCTCCGAGATGTCCATCTTGTCGGCCATCACCGCCACTTCCATGGCAAGGCGGGCGGGGTCGGGCGGGTTGGCGAGCAGCTTTTCTATTCGCAGCGAGAGATTCTTTGAGTATTCTTCGATGCGTTTCGGCGCGCGCGCCTCCACCTCTTTGAGGAGCCGGGAGACGGCGTCGAGCATCTTCTTGAGATCGCGGATGATGTGTTCGCCTTCCGCGGCGCGGGATCGCTGGAAATTTTCGAGCGCCTTCGAGAAAACGGGGGAGAAGTGTTTCCACAGAGTCTTTTCGTCGGACGATACCTGCCCGGCCTTCAGGAAATCGGAGAAATGAAGTAAATCGGACAGCATAATGTCGCCGGCGAGCTTGTACTTTTTTTTCACCTCGCGGAAGATGGCAAGGTAGTTCTCCACCGCTTCCTTGTCCCACGAGAGCTTGCCTTCCCCGTTGTCCCGGTCGCAGCCCACGTAGACCGACACACTGCCCCGGGGCACGGCGTCGGTGAGCGCGGTCTTGATTTTCTGTTCGAGGCCCGACAGGGACTTGGGCAGGCGGAGCTGCAGGTCGAGAAAACGGTTGTTCACCGAGCGAATCTCAACCCGGAACGTTCCCGATGGCGTACGGGCCTCCGCAAATCCGAATCCGGTCATGCTTTTTATGGGCATACTCTTTCCGTGCCGTACTTGATGCGGCTGGATGGAAAAACGACGGTGCGGATGTGAAAAACCTATTAAATATATATGATCTCTATAAGACGAAAGAGTGCTATTTGGGGAGGGAAAGGCCCGGGCTGGCTATTTCATGACTCCGGCCGCCAATAGTGCAATCATCGCTGTTCCCAGTAGTATCCGGTACCAGGCAAAACCCACGAACGTTCTGGTCTGGACGAACTTGAGTAGCCACACCACCGAGAGCCACGCCGTCGTCGTGGCGACCGCGAAGGCCGCGAGCGCCGGGACCGACGTGAGCTCCGCGGCCTGTCCGGCCTTTACCGCTTCGTGGAGTTGGAGACCGCCGGCCGCGAACATGGTAGGAATGCCCACGAGAAACGCGAAGCGAACCGCTGCGGGCCGGGACAGGCCCAGAATGAGGCCCGCAATCACCGCGGCACCCGACCGCGACGTTCCGGGGAAAACCGCGGCGAGTATCTGTCCGGCCGCGACCGCGGCCACGACCCACCAGGATATCGAGTCGGAAAGCGTCCTGTCTTTGGTGCGCCATTCCGCCCAGAAAATCACGAGTGCGCCCGCGAGCGTCGCTATTGCGATGGGAAGCGCGTTCTCGGGCAGCTTGAGCCCGAGTTTTTTGGCGGCGAGCCCGGCGATACCGGTGAGGACAAAGCACGCGACGAGCTTGATGAGTTCGTCCCGCAGGGCGGGAGTGCGAAGTCCCGTGAGAAGTTCCCAGATACGCCTCCAGAAGACCAGGGTTACGGCGATGATGGGCCCTACCTGGATGAGCACGTTGAACGCGTCGGATTCTTTTATGTGAAGAACCTGCTCCGCAATGAGCAAGTGGCCGGTGGACGACACCGGAAGGAACTCCGTGATTCCCTCGACGATGCCGAGGAGCACGGCGGAAAGAAGCGGGGCCATGTGGATTGCCTTTGATAAAGTCCGGAACAGGGAGAAAGGATGATAAAATCTACATTGGCGGAAGGACCTGGGGTGGAATTAAGACGTCGTCCGGCGCAAAGAGGATGCGCTGGGCCAAATCATCCGGTCGCCGGGAAATTCCTCTCCATGATCTCCTTTACTTCCTCAAGCCATTCGAACCGCTGATCCTCGGTGCTTTCCACGACCACCCGGAACGTTTTCCTGTAAAATTTTTTAACACCGCACAGATCGAAAATGCAGTTTTTCCACAGCGTCTCGAGCGGATCGCCGAACACCGACCGTTCGCGCTCCTCCGGGGTGTTTGAAGTGTTGAGCACCACCGCGCATCCGGCCTTTAAAAGCCCCACGGGAATTCCTTCGCCGTTATCGCCTTCGAGGAACCGGTAGGCGACGCCGGGCCTGAGGACGCGGTCTATCCAGCCCTTGACGATTGCGGGCGGCTGCCCCCACCAGTTCGGATGGACGACGACGATGCCTTCGGCCGCGGCGGCGTCCCTGCAATGCAGTTCGACGGCGGTGGGCAGGACGGCCGTCTCCGGGATTTCGCCGGCGGAAATGAGGGGGTCGAAGTTTTCTGCGTACAAATCGTGGAACAGGACGGCGTGGCCGTTTCTTTCCAGCGTGCGCGCCGCCGTGTCGACGATTGCGTGGTTGAAGCTGTTTTTGTCGGGGTGGCCGAGGATGAGAAGGATTTTCATAATGGTACTCCAATTCTAAAAATAAATGCTTGGGCGTTCCCTTCGCTTCGCGGAGGTCGGTTCTCCTTCGATCTCGCCTTCGTTGCCCTTCCGCTTAACGTGCAGGAATAAGAAACCTATTCCGTCAATCAACTGATTCTCGCGCCGCAGGCATGCACGGGGGTTCAATCACGATACCTTTCTACTCAACTCACCAACGCTCCAACGCTCAAACTCCAGCTTTCTTATCCCGGATTCGCATAGCAATATTTGCAGTTGTGGCTGCATTTCTGCAAATACGACCCCACGTCCCGGCTCTCATGGCATCCGCATCCGTCCCGGGTGGGCTTGAGGGAAAGTCCTGGGTGGACGCCGAACCTGTCGGTGAGCCGCAATAGCTCATCATCAATACAGTGAGCCCGACGGATTCCCGTTATTAGTCGCGGTATTTCGGGATTGCAGCAGTTGTAAAGCGCCATGCCTGCTTCGGTCACCGCTCTTAAAAGCTCTCCGGACAAAATTGCTCTTTCCTTGGCGTCAAAGTCATCAAACAGGACATCTCTTTTCTTGAGCTTTATATACCGGCTCATGAACGAGAAATAGCATCGCCTGACACCGGATTTTTTTACCGAGGGAAGAATATCGTAAAATGATGAAAAATTGGTGACGAGCCGGCCGTCTTTCTTCCTGTATTTGCAAATCGGATCAAACCTCCACAGCACGCGTTCTGGGCCGACAATCTCACAAAGATGGTCGAGCGTATCAAGACGTTCTTTTAGAGGCGCGACGTTCGGCTCAAGGTCGGGGCAATTGTTGATCGTGTAATGGAAGACGGCATTATTGTGTTCGGTCAATGATTTGAAGTCCGAGTGCCTGATGAATGCGGAAAAGTCCTTTGACCAGAAGATGTAGCCGAGGACGTCACGCCGTTTCAGTGAGAGCGTGCAATTGCGGCCGTATCCGGCGTCATAGGTGATTTCACCATTGCGCCAGGCGCCGAAGAATTCATTGAGGAAAAAGCGCGGGACGTCGGTGCGGCGGGAGCAGGAGACGTAGTATGGGACGATTTTATGTCGCGGATGCGCCGAGTTTCTTGACGAACCGGTCATACGCCTTTCCTTCGAGCTTCACCGGCCTGTTGGCGATCATGTCCCTGAGCGCGTCCGCTTCCGACCTTGAAAACCTCACGCCGTTGAGCACGTGCTCGTCGAACGCCTCGAACGCCAGGGGGCACACCGTCTCGCAGACGCGGCGCAGCACCTTCGCGTACTGGCGGATTTCCAATTGCGCGTGGTCGTCGAGCCTAAGGGCAAGGAAGCGGAACAGGTTGTGCAAATCTATCTGCCAGTACCATTCGGTGTACAGCGACAGCGGCAGGTTGATGCGCGCGAGTTCGCGGGCGATGTTGTTGTCGAGAAGCTCCTCGTACGCGCCGTAGGCCTCCTTCTGGTATTTGGTAAGGAGGGTGAGCACCTTTTTTCGGAGCGCGGGTGGAACCGACGAATCGGCGCGGGCTTGCTTGTTGCTGTCGCTCTGGAAAGCGATGTCGGCGTTCGCCGGTAGGTAGAATTCCGATTTCATCACGGAATACCGGCCCGAGATCTCGTTGAGCCGCGCGGTACGATGGCGGATCCACTGCCGCGCCACGAAGATGGGCAGCTTTACGTGAAAAGTAAACACCACCTGCTCGAACGGCGAGGAGTGGTCGTTCCTGAGGAGGTAGTTGATGAGTCCTCGGTCTTCGCGAAAGGTCTTGGTGCCTTTGCCGTACGACACCCGGGCCGCGGCGACGATGCGCGAATCGTCGCCCAGGTAGTCAATGAGCCTTACAAAGCCCTTGTCGAGGACCTTGAACTTCTTGTCGAGGATTTTCTCCGCGGCGGGGGAAACGCAATGAGCCATGAAGAGCGTGCTCCGTTGTGAGGGTTGCCGCCGGGAGGCCTTTGTGTCAGGCCGTGCCGGCCGGTCTAAAAATACGAGAAGCCCGCCGTCGATGAAAAAAATGTGTGGACCGAAGTTGATCCGGTGCCGGTGAATGTTGTATTGTTGGAAACGGCACCGCCCACAAAATTCCGATTCCGGAGTCGCATGGCGCAGGACAAGTTTCCCCTGGTAAGCATCATCACCGCGTGCCGGAATTCCGCCCGATTCCTCGAAGGCGCAATCGGAAGCGTGCTCGCCCAGACCTATCCCCGCATCGAATACATCATCATAGACGGCGCATCCACCGACGGGACTCTCGATATCATTTATAAATACGAAAACAGGCTCGGGTTCTGGAAAAGTGAGCCCGACAGGTGTTATGCCGAAGCGTGGAACAAGGGCATTCGAGCGGCAAAGGGCGACATCGTGGGGATTCTCAACGCCGACGACGAGTACGAAAGACACGCGGTGGAGCAGGTCGTGGCCGGGCTTAGCGCGGGCGACCGGGCCGTGTCGTACGGCGTCACGCGGTTCATAGGGGATAAACCGGGCGAGGTGCTGGAGGAAGAGAACGTCAGGTTCAACGCGGCGATGCTTTCATACGGATTCGGTTTCTACCACACCACGTGTTTTGTGACGAAAAGAGTATACGACGAAATCGGGATTTTCGATTCTCGATACCGTGTCGCCGCCGATACCGATTTCCTGCTTCGCTGTTACCGGCACGGCGTGGAGTTCAGGCGTCTGAAGAACGTCACCGGTATGCGCCTGCGCGGGCTCAGCATGCGGCGCGATTTCGCGGCCAAAAGGGAATTTTACGGACAGCTCTGGAAATACGGCATTCCCAAATCGTCGATTATCCGCGCGGCCTTTTTCTCTATCATGCACAAGCTGTTGCCCCCCAAAGACGGCGTCGCGGGACTGCTGGCGAGGAATAGGCGTACCTTCGTCATTTCCCCGCCATTTCCGCCAGCGCGCTGAGGGTCTTCCAGCTCCTCGTCGTGGCCGCGCATCCGAGCTTTTTTTCAAACGAGTTGTTCGAAAGTTTTGTGCGGCCGTAGCCGTGGGGCAGAATCAGAAAAATCTCTTTCCCAAGTATTTTAAACTCTTCGCCTTTTTCCGCGGGCAAGGCGAGACCGGCGGCCTCCTTCTTGCCGGGGGATTGCGCAAGCAGGGTAACGTACAAATATTCCGGTTGTACGGTTGAAAGAAACGGGTTTGACCCGAGTATTTTAGCCAGCTCCCGCGCAGTTCTCACCACGACCGGGATTTCCCATCCGAATGCTCCGTGCAGTTTTTTTTCGACGGCAAACGTTATTGCGGCGGAGTCGCCCTGGAGGGCGTCGAACACGACGTTACCGCTTTGAAGATAGGTGCGGACGTTTGTGAATTTTAGGGACTCGAGCGCGGAAACGAGGTGGGGCATTTTCATCGGCTTGTTGCCGCCCACGTTGATGCCGCGGAGAAATGCGATGTAGGTGGTCATGATAACGGGCTTTCCGAACGGCATGAAAGGAACCGCGGGGCGGGCCGAGGCCGGGGGAGAAACTTCTCCCCCGATTTTTGCATTGCATTTTATTTAGTATCTGTAATGTTCCGGCTTGTACGGCCCTTCAACCGGCACGCCGATATAATCCGCCTGCTTCTTGCTCAGCAGTGTCAGCTTGACGCCGATTTTCTCCAGATGCAGCCGCGCCACCTCCTCGTCGAGCTTCTTGGGCAGCCGGTATACGCCGGGCTTGTAGGCGTCCTTGTTTTTCCACAGGTCTATCTGGGCGAGAGTCTGGTTCGTAAAGGAATTCGACATCACGAAGCTGGGGTGGCCCGTGGCGCATCCTAGGTTCACCAGCCTGCCCTCGGCGAGCAGGTAGATGCAGTGGCCGTCCGGGAACAGGTATTTGTCGACCTGCGGTTTGATGTTGATCCGCTTGATTCCGGGGTAGTTGTTGAGCTTTTCCACCTGAATCTCGTTATCGAAATGTCCTATGTTGCATACAATCGTTTGATCGCGCATTTTGAGCATATGATCTATGGTTATGATCTCGCAGTTGCCCGTGGTGGTGACGAACAGGTTGGCGTGGGGGAGGGCGTCCTCCACGGTGGTCACCTTGAATCCGGCCATGGCGGCCTGTAGCGCGCAAATCGGATCGATTTCGGTGACCCATACCTGCGCTTTCTGCGACGCCAGCGATTCGGCGGAGCCCTTGCCCACGTCGCCGTAGCCGCACACCACGGCGATTTTCCCCGCAAGCATCACGTCCATGGCGCGAAGGATGCCGTCGGCGAGCGAATGGCGGCAGCCGTAGATGTTGTCGAACTTGGACTTGGTCACCGAGTCGTTCACGTTGATGGCTGGGACCAAAAGCTTCTTCGCCTGCTCCATTTGATACAAACGATGCACGCCGGTGGTGGTCTCCTCCGAAACGCCGTTCCATTCGGCCACCACGCCGCTCCAATGTTTGGGCTGTTTTTGGTTCACGTTGCGCAGCAGGTCCTTTATCACGCCCTCCTCCTGGCTTGCCGAGGAGGAATTGAGCCACGTGTCGCCGTTTTCGAGTTCGAATCCCTTGTGTATGAGCAGCGTGGCGTCGCCGCCGTCGTCGACCACGAGCTGTGGGCCTTTGTTCCCGGGGAACGTGAGGGCCTGGAACGTGCACGCCCAGTAGTCCTCGAGGGACTCGCCCTTCCACGCGAACACCGGAACGCCCGCCTTGGCGATTGCCGCGGCGGCGTGGTCCTGCGTGGAGAAAATGTTGCACGAGGCCCAGCGCACCTGGGCGCCGAGCTTCACGAGCGTTTCGATGAGCACCGCGGTCTGGATGGTCATGTGCAGCGATCCGGAGATGCGCACGCCCGCGAGCGGCTGCTTTGCCGCGTATTTTTCCCTCACCGCCATGAGGCCGGGCATTTCCTTCTCGGCTATCTCTATTTCCTTGCGGCCCCAATCGGCCAGCCCGATGTCGGCCACCTGATAGGGGATGTTTTTCCAGAGTTCAACGTGTGGTGCCATGATGCCGCCGCTCCTTGCTGAAGGTAGTGAAATGGGAGAGGAAAAATAGTTGATGCAGGGGGAATCGATCCAGGGTTGGCACCGGCCTTGGCAAAACGGTCAATAATCCGCGATGATTTCCTCGCCGTTCACCATCACGAACCGCACCTCCGGCTCGCCCATAATAAGCTCTTCCAGCAGATCGGAGCCCGGTTGCTGCGGGAAACGCACGCCTGTGACGTCGGCGGAAAGTCCGGCGGCGAGGCTCCCAATCCGTGAGGACGATCCGAGCGCGGCCGCAGGGTTTGCCGTTATCCACCTGAGCATGTCGGACGCCGGGACGTGCGGGTAGGCGCGCCGGGCGCAGAACAGGTCGTCGAACAGGTTGAGGGAGCGATCGCACGAGGGGCTTTCGGTGGCGGCGCATAGGGCCGCGCCGCGGTTGAGCGCCGCGTCGAGCGGGAACGCTTTGTGGCCTGCCTCGTTGGAATACTGGAAGCACAGCGAGACCGAAACCCCGAGCTCGGCGAGCCGTGAGAGCTCCTGGCCGTTCACGTAGTTGCAGTGGTGGCAGATGCCTCCCGGCGGTATGAGGTCCTGCGACAGGGCGAAGTCCATGGACCCCTTTCTGACCTTTCCAAAGGGCCAGGGCTTTTTCCGCGTTATCTGGAAGAACAAGTCACCGGTCTGGTCCGAAAACGCTTGGAGTTCCTCGGCGCTTTCGGCAACGTGGCATGACCACAGGTACCCGTTGCGCCGTCCGAACTCGGCGACCGCCGCGTGCGTGTCGGGCGAAAGCGAATACAGCGCGTGCGGGCCCGCGCCCGTGGCGATGCGGCTCGCGGCAGGGCCGATGCGTCGGGACAAGGTGTGGATGACGTCCCGTTCCTCCTCCGCGGTCTCCGGGCGGGCCTCGTGAAACACGAATGAGCGAATGGGTTCGCCTGCAAGCACCTTCCCTGATATTCCCCTTTGTGAAGCATCGGCCACCGTTGTGATGCCGTTGGAGAGCATCTCACGCACGGCGAGCCGTACGGAGTTTTCGACGGCGGCGTCCGACGCGTGGCGCAACCGCGTCGCGCGCTTCGCGGTCCACGACGCGAAGGTCTCGTTTTCGCCGCGCGCCATGTCGCGCAGCGCGTTTTCCTCGAGGTGCGTATGTACGTTGATGATGCCGGGCATGAGGAGCAGGTCGCCCAGGTTCACCGTCGCGCCGCCGTCGCTCCTTTTCGCCCAGCCCCGCGGACCGGCGAACGTGATGAGCCCGTTCTCCACAGCCACGGCCGCGTTGTGGAGCACCTCGAACGAGGGGAGTAGTACCCATTTGGCGAAGTAAACGGTAGCCATGGTATAAAGTTCAAAATACAATAATAATAAAAAATCAGCGTCTTGCAGTTGTCGAAACGTACACGCGGGTGGGTTGGGAAATAGAGATGGCGCAAGTGTTGGCAGGCTGTTGAAAAACTCTTTTATCACCGTTGGCGAAAATGCCGCAGCTCCTATGATGCGTATGCTGTCAAAATCGCGGTCGATGGACTCAGGGTAAACGGATGAACTGCGAACCCCGAACGGAAATGCCGTTTGGGGTGAACTTGTCGAACCACAATGGCACCCAAAAGGACTTTTTCAACAGCCAGTTAGGCATTATAGAAGTGAACTCGACGAAGAATGTCGGTTGTCGGCAAGGCACCATTTCGTCCAGTTGGCCGCCGATCTCCGGAGTGAGTCAGAGGTGTTCTCTTATCGGCTTTCTTTGCGCATTTTAGGTTTCGGCATTACCGGTAGAGGCCTCTTTTGTGAGCAAAAATAGAAACGGGAAAAAGGTCTTCACCCATTTCCCGCTTTGCCAATTATTGAAAAGCCCGCAGGCATTCCCCCTCGGGCTCACGCCACGTCGTCGACCGCTTCGATGTCCTTTTCGGTTTCTTTTTCCCTGGCGGCCATGGGTTCGATCTCCATCATCTCGCTTTCCTTGATCATTTGCTCGATGAGGTCTTCCCGTCCTATCTGACGCAAATGTCGAACACGCTTGTACTCATTGCGGTGTTCGGGGCAGTATTTGGGATAAATGTACTGCCGGGGATAGATTTTCACTTCGAACTGATTGTCGCAGCCTTCGAGCTTGCAATCGAGCACCATCGTGATCACTTCGGTGTAATTGTGCTTGAAGGTCTGGTTCTTGATGTTGACGTCCTCGGGCTTGGTCCTCTTACGGATCCGGTATCGATCCTGCCTGTGTTCCGGGCAATACTTGGAGATGTGGATGCCGAAAAAGATTTTTCCGCACCCAGGATACTGGCACTTTTTTTCGCGAAGTTTCTGGCGACGTCTTGACTTGGGTAACTGCATAGACGTTTCGCGTCCTTTCCCGGTTTAAAGTGTTTATTCAGCGCTTAAAGACTTATATTCCTAATTATAAATAACCCTTTAACAGCCCTCCAAATATATCGCCGAAAAGCAAAAAAATCAACAGTTTTCTCGGAATATTTTGAGATAAAACGGGTTAAGACGGCGGCAAGGCTGACGTTGTAATGTGTTGATAATTTTAGAGATATGCTGTTTTTGCGGCGACAATTCGTTGAAGTTTACAACAAGGCAAAACGGCTTTTTTAGCTTGACTGAAGGGCATGCCATTTGGTCAAGCATACGGGCTTGTCGCCCAAAGCCGGAGCCGGAAATGCGAACCCATGATGCAGGTCGTTATACTGCCTGAATCGGTGACCAGGGACTGGATCGAGAAAGAGGGGCGCGCCCTTCTTTCCCCTCCGGCCGCCGAGCCGCCGCTCCTCGACGCTTCGAAGGTCAGGCTCGTGGATTCGGCCGGTGTTTCCCTGCTGTGGTATCTTGGCCGGCAGTACGCGCGCGCGGGCAAAAAGATAATCCTCAGGAATGCTTCACGGGAGGTTCTTGCCGCGCTCACCGGTGCGGTTTACCCGCACCCTGGTGCGCCCGAACGCGGCACGCCTGAACCCAATGTCCTGGTGCGCCTCGGCGACGCCGCGGTCGGACTCTACAACACGGCGGTTCTGGCCCTTTCGATGCTTGCCGAAATCCTCTACTGGGGTACGTTCGGGCTCCTCAAAAAGCGTGATTTCCAGAAGGGTGCGATTGAGCAGCAGATGTTCCAGATGGGCTATCGAGCCCTGGGAATCGTAGGCCTGCTTTCCTTTCTCATCGGCAACGTGCTGGCGCTGCAGGCCGCGATGCAGCTCGAACACTTCGGCGCCGGTATTTTCCTCGCGCCCATGATCGTGATATCCATGATTAAGGAGCTGGGCCCCTTGATGACGGCCATCATCCTCACGGGCCGAAACGGCAGCGCCGTAACCGCTGAGATAGCGACCATGGTCGTGGGTGAGGAGATAGACGCGCTCAGGACGATGGGCATCCACCCGATCCAGTACGTCATCGTGCCGAAGTTCTTCGCCCTGTCGATTACCATGCCTCTCCTGTCGATCACCGCCTCCTTCACGGGGCTTCTCGGCGGCTATCTGGTGGCCGTATTTTATCTGGATATTTCTTCGGGCCTTTTCATCCGCGAAATGATGAAAAGCATCGCCCTCGCCGACGTCATCGCCAACATCGTGAAATCGGTTGTGTTTTCGTGGCTCATCATCTGGATAGGGGCGTTCCACGGCTTCCGTGTACGCGGCGGCGCCGAGGCGGTGGGCCGGGAAACCACCGCCAGCGTAGTGACGGGGATCTTCATCATCATCATGGCCGACGCGATTTTTTCGTTTGTGTTCTAGAAAAGCATCGCAGAAGCGCCAAGAGCGCAAAGAGGACCATAGTAAAATAAAAATGAACTTTTATTGGAATTTCTCTCCTCTGCTTTTCTTGGCGGGCTTTGCATCTTTGCGGTGATGTGTTCTTGCGGAAAAACAGGCGCCTGTTGTATAATGGAAAAAGCATCCGACCCGCGCCCCCGTTGTACGAACATCCTTACGGACCATAACGTCATGACCTACAATGCCACGCAGCCGGTTATAGAGGTGAAAAGCATCACGGCCCGGTACGGCCGCCGCACCGTACTCGACGATGTGAGCTTCGCCGTCATGCCGCGCGAAATACGTGTAATTCTCGGCCCCTCCGGCTGCGGAAAGACAACCTTGCTCAAGACGATCCTCGGACTGCTTCCGCCTTCGCGTGGAACCGTGCGCCTGTTCGGCACCGAGCTGTCGGAACTCGATTCCCAGGAATCGATGGACTTGCTCAAACGGGCGGGCGTCCTGTTCCAGAACGGCGCGCTGCTCGGATCGCTCACCGTCGAGGAAAACGTGGCGCTCCCGCTTACCATGCACACCAAGCTTCCGTCCGCGCTGGTACGCGAGGTGGTGCACCTTAAGCTGTCGCAGGTGGGGCTCTCGCACGCGGCGTCGCTTCTTCCCGAAGAGCTGTCGGGCGGTATGCGCAAGCGCGCCGCGCTGGCGCGCGCCCTCGCCCTCGACCCGCCGCTTTTGTTCTGCGACGAACCGTCGGCCGGACTTGACCCGGTCACCGCCGCCGGCCTCGACGAACTGCTGCTGTCTTTGCGGTCGGCATTGTCGATAACCGTCGTGGTGGTGACGCACGAACTTGCGTCCATCGAGAAAATAGCCGACAACATCGTTTTTTTATACAAGGGCAGGATAGTATACGAAGGGCCGCTTTCCGACGCTCGCCGTCTTGCGGACGGACCGGTCGCCGACTTCTTTATGCGCAAGGAGGCCGCCGCCCAAGGCGATGCCCGCGCCGAGTTTCCCTTTCTGGTGGAGCAGGCCTGATGAGTGATTTGACAAAAGCGCAACGTGCCCGTCTGGGCGTTTTCGTGGCGGTGATATGCGGACTCGTCTTTGTGCTGGTGGCTATTCCGCTGGGCCTGCGCGTGTCCCACAAGGAAAAGACCTACTTCGCCTATTTCAGCGGGGAGTCGATGAGCGGGCTTGAGCAGGGTTCTTCCGTGAAGTACCACGGGGTTCTCATCGGCAAGGTCTCCGCGATAAGCTACGATCCGAAAAACATATCCCGGATTCGCGTGGCGTTCAAAATCCAGAGTGACTTTCCCATGAAAAAGGACATGTACGCGCAATCCTGGGCCATGGGGATAACCGGACTCAATTATCTCGACATCATGGGCGGGACCAACGAATCGCCCGAACTTCCCCCCAATTCCGAGATTCCCACCAAGGTGTCGATGTTCTCGTCCCTCACGGGGAAAATAGACGTCATCGTCGAGAAGGTGGAGCTTCTGCTTAACCACCTGAACAAAATTTCCGAGCCGGACAGCCTGGCCTCGATCAAGAAAATCCTCGACAATCTCGTCGCCGTCACCGAAGACGCCAAAAGCTTCTTCGGCAGCGCCGGGCCCGATTTCAAGGAAATCGCCCGAACCACGCGGATAGTGGTGGGAAAGATAGACAGCGTGGCCTCCGACGTCCACGGCGTGGCCCGCACGCTTAACCGGAGCCTTACCGAACAAGACATCTCGCGTATCGTTTCGCGCGTCGATTCCACCGCGCTGTCCATACGGAATCTTTCAGAGACGCTTTTGCTCATGGTGAAGCAGAACAAAGAGGACATTTCTGTGTCCATGGAAAACCTCAGGGAGGCGCTCGAAAGCGCGAACCAGCTTGCCAAGGAGCTGTCGGAGAACCCGTCGCTTTTGCTTAAGGGCGAGCAACAAAAAGAGAGGGAACGCTAGGCCATGAAGCGCAGCCGCACCCGTATTCTCCCGCTGTTCGGCGCTGCAGCCGCGCTCGTCGTCTGCTGCGGAACCGTTCCTATAAAGCAATATTACCTGCTCAACTACGTTCCGTCGCCTCCGGCGGGACGGCTCCTTTCCACGCCCTATCCCTTTACGCTGCGCCTTAAGGAGTTCGACATTGAGGACGCGTACAATCGCTCGCAGATAGTATACCGCCAGAGTCCCTTCGAACTGCGGTACTACTTTTATAAGCTCTGGGCCGTAAAGCCCAACAAGATGATAACCGATCTCGTGGAAAAGCACTTGGCGGGCATCGGATTCATGAGCCATATCGTAAGGCGGTTCGACGAGGGGCTCAAACCGAATTATGAGTTATCGGGCGTCATTGAGGCGCTCGAAGAATACGACAGCGACCAGCTGTGGTATGCGCACCTTGCGATGCGTTTCACCCTTACCAGGCTTTCGGACAACCGCGTCATGTATTCGCGTCGTTTCGACAACCGCAAGCGGGTGTACCAGTACTCGCCCGACAACGTGGTGAAGGAAATGTCGGCCATTCTCGAATACGTCATGAACCAGGTCGTCCACGACATGGACGTCGTCTTTTCACGCGAATACGGTGCTCTTCCCGCCGGGGCGGGTTCCCCCGATTCCAGCGGCCAGCGGGAGACGGAGAAATTCAGGAGCGAAGGCGGGGAATGACATGCGAGTTTTGCGTCCATGCACGTCCCCCATGTTCTGCACGGCGGTTATTCTGCTCGCCCGTCTTTCTTTTGCGGATCCTCCGCCCCCGCTTCCGGGGCAGGAGATTACCGGGGAAGCGAGCGCGAGCGTGGTGCGCGACACATCTTCGACGCGCGCGCCGGTCACCTCGCCGTACGCGCCCGAATGGTACGTGGAGGCCGTGAAGACGTGGGACGCTCCCCCCGTCACCCAGCAGATAGACGAAGACGAAACGGCCATTCCCCTCGGTAAAGGCGCGATATTCGTACCGAGGATGTCGGATCCCTCCCTTGAACCGGACGTGCAGATCGCGGATTCGTCGGGCAAGGTCGTCGCCACGGGCAAACCGGGAAAAAAATATTGCCTCATTCCCGGAACCTACAGCGTGCTCATGGGAAACGGCACCACCAAGCAGCGCATCGAAAAATGGGTGGTCATCGACGAGGGCAGGACCACCATGCTGTTCCCCACGTGGAGCGGTCTTCAGGTGGATGTGGTGAACGAAAGCAACATTCCCTTCAGGGGAAGCTATGAACTGGTGCGGCTCGACGAATTTGAACCGTTCGGGAGGGCCTACGGCAGGGATCCTTCCAAGGGGGAGCGCGTCAAGACATGGATACTCAAACCGGGCCTGTACAAGATTTTCGGCACCGGTGGAAGCTATAACGCGGTCACCAGCTTCGTGACGGTGCGGCTTTTGCCCGGCGAGCTCACGCAATTCGTCACCGTCGAGGACTCGTTATCGGGAAAGATAATAAGCGGCGGCGTGACGAACGTCGCCGAAGCGTCCCGGAAACTCACGTCGCACTGGAAATACGGCCTCGATCTTGGGGGCAGCATCCTCTTCAACACCAGTAACGACACCAACAATTCGGCCGTCGTGTTTCTCACCAACCTCCGCGTCACCAACTCACAGGGCAAGGGAGAATGGGACACCAAGATTTTTTTCGACGAAGAACTCAATTTTTCCAACCTTAATATCTCGGAGATCAACAACACCTCCGACGATTTCCGCGTCTATTCGCTGTACGTCTGGAGGTTCATGTCCTGGTTTGGACCCTACGGCCGCATGCAGTTCGAAACAAGCTTTTTCCCCACGTTCGATCGGTTCGAGGAGTCGTCCCAGCGCCATCTGTTCCTGATAACCAGATCCGATTCCACCGTCAGCGGGGTGGATTCATCCTCAAAGTCGCTGCAGACCAAGCCCCCGTTTTCTCCGATGAACCTCGATTTGGGCGTGGGAGCGAACGCGGACGTCTTTACCACCGGCGTGTTCGACGCGAAGGTGAGGCTCGGTCTCGGGTATTCCCAGCGCAATATCTGGAACCAGTATCGGGACATATCCAACGACACGAGCGCGATTAAGACGAGGGACGAGAAGTCCACGTCCCTGATCTCCGCCGACACGCTCGATACGCTTCTCACCCGGTTCGGCGCCAATTATAAAATTCTACAGCGTGTCGACGACGCTCAGATTCTCGCCTACGGCCCCGAGGTGTCGGTAAACGCCGCGCTCCGGCTTGGAAGGGCCATTACCGCCGAGGGTGAGGTTATCGTACAGTTTCCTATAGAGCCTATCGTCAAGATGCGCGCCGTCCGACCCGATTTCTGGGCTTACTGGGTTAATACCACGGTTTCCTGGAGAATTACCCGCGCGGTGACGCTCGACTATCTGTACACCTACCAGTACGGCCGTTCCCTCGAAAACGGGCCAAAGGTCGACCTATCACAGCATCGTGTATGGCTGAGGTTCTCGTTCAATACGTCACGATAGTCGGGAAGTGTCTACCGCCCTTGCTGCAAAATCCAATTGAGCACGGTAAACAACCGGTAGAAGAGCGCCAGCATCGCGATGAGCGCGGCGTACAGCGCCGAAATGAGCAGGCTCTGGCGCGTGAAGAAGGCGGAAAGCCTTTTCCGATTTCGGTAGAGAAGGAACCCGCCGGCGACGAACCCGAGGATTTTTACGGTTTGGACGACCACGCGTATCACGGCGCGAACAAAGGGGTATTGTTTCACGAAAGCTCCGTGCGGCCTACAATTTGAACCGGTACCATAAAACGACGTACGCCACGATAACGACGAGGCTTGTTATGTTGGCGGTTATCTTGACGTTCACAAGCCGTTCGAATAGACGTTTATTCTTAAAATAGGAAATGTTGGTCATCGCGTCGGTCGCGATGCTCAAGGCGATGATGATAAGGGCTACGGCCCTGTACTCCGTCGTTCCCGGCAAGTTCCAGACCGTGTAGCCGATTATCCCCGCCGAAATCGCGAGCCAGAAATACTGGACCCGAGGCTCTTGGGGCCTTTTTTCCAGGAGATGTGCCCTGTATTCGGAGAGAATGTTCATGATCGCCGGATGACCGCGTCGCGTGATTTGAACACGACGGAAATATAAATTATTCCAGCGTGCCCGCGTTTCCCCGCGCGCGACGCGGGCACGCGTCCATTCTATTATTTTTGTACGTTCATCGCATCGTGACCGAAGGGAACCGCGCGTTTCCGTGAATATAGGTATTGACATCAAGGCGCTGTACGCAGGAAAGGCCGGCATCGCCGTCTACATCCGGAACACGCTGGATGCTCTCCAGAAACTTGATGCCGGCAACCGTTATTTCCTGTTTGAAAAGAGGCCGTCGGCCTACCGCCCGACGAACCCCTTGTGGCGAAAGGTACTCCTTCCTTCTCGGCTTCCCGGCACGCTCTGGCTCCAGTTCGCGTTGCCTTTGCGGCTTCATCGGTACGGAATTGACGCGTTCTGGGGGCCCGAGCAACTCGTTCCTTGCGTGCTTCCGTCGCGGGGGGGGCTGGTGTCCACGGTGCTCGACGTGGCGGTAAAGCAATGTCCCCAGACCATGCAGACCGCCAACTACGTCATAAACAGACTGTTCCTCAAAAAAAGCATCGCCCGCTCCGCCGCGGTTCTTACCATCTCACGCTGCATCAAAGAAGACATCTGCCGCTTTTTCCCGGGCCAGGCGCCCCCCGCCAAGGTGGAGGTCACCTATCCTGGAGGGCCGCGGGAGCGGGCGGATTCCGAAAAAGCAACATTTCGCGGAGATCATCTTCTGTTCGCGGGCAGCTTCGAGCCCAGAAAAAACCTTCTTTCGCTGCTCACCGCGCTTTCGATTTTGAAGCATGAGCGCGGCCTCGTCGTACGGCTCAACATCGCCGGGCCCGACGGATGGAAGAACAAGGCGACCCGCGCGTACATCGAGTCGAGCGGGCTCGCGCCGCAGATACGCTTTTTGGGATACTTGAGCGAGGCCGACCTGGCGCTCGAATACCGCCGCTGCAGGGCGTTCGTATATCCATCGCTGTACGAGGGCTTCGGCCTGCCCGTGCTTGAGGCCCTTGCCGCCCGCACGCCCGTACTGTCGTCGAAGGGAACATCGATGGAGGAGATTGCGGGTGAATGCATCGCGTTGTTCGATCCCCGCGATCCGCGCGATATAGCCGACAAGATAGCGGCACTCTATGAAGGAGCCATGAACACGCGGGCGCTTTTGGACAAGGCGGAAGCGGTGTTGTCGCGGTTTTCGTGGGAAAATACGGCGCGGGAAACGCTCTCGGTATTAACAAGGGTAGGTAAGCGCCCTTGAACGGACGCGGCGGGAACGGAAATTGGGGCGTTATGCCGCGCGGCCCGACGCTACGAGCAGAGATTCCTTCTCGTATCCTCCCAGTGCTGCCGGAACGCCTGCGCGTATTTTTCGATCCATTCCTGGCAGATGTCGTTCATGGAGCGGTCCCTGAGAGGATCGTACCCGAGGCGTTCGCCGAGATACCATTTGTACTTTTCGATTTCCTCGATTTCCGCCCTGAGCGTTTCCCCCATCAGCTTGCTTGACACAACAGAGTCGTTGCCTTCAATCATGCGTCTCTCCCGCCGTGGAAACGGCGCCCCCTCGGCAAGCTTGTGTCTGTCGCGGCGATCAATGCCGATTTGATCGCGGCATATACGGGTATAATATAACAGAAATTTTTTACGATCGCACGCGTGTCGAACCCGGAAAGAAAAAAAACTCGTTACGGATGGCGTCAATAAGGTGCGACCTTGGATCAATGCACGGAGCCGCAAGATGCCGAAAGTAAATAGTCCGCGTTCTTTTCATTCGTGTATTCGATTTTTTGAGGGGAAGGGGACGGCCCATCTCCGTGTCTTTGTCTGCTACGTAAAATTATTTTTGTCAGCTACTCGTTCCCCTTTCCGGATTCCTCAGCAATCTCTCCACATTTCCCGAACTCAGAGAAAAGCTCCCTGTACCTTCCGCTGTGCCTCTCAAACGCGTCGAGCACGACCGGGTCGAAGTGCCCGGGCATGGTCCTTCCGTCGCCTTTGGTGATTATCTCGACGGCTGTTTCATGGGCGAGCGGCGGTTTGTATGGACGTTTGCACCGGAGCGCGTCGTAGATGTCGCAGAGGTGCATGATGCGGGCCGAGAGGGGGATAGCTGTCTCGATCAGGCCATTGGGATATCCGCTGCCGTCCCATCGTTCATGGTGATTTTGGGCGATTTCCGCGCCCGTTCGGAGGTAGGGCGCCCTGCAGTTGCCCAGAATTTTTGCACCGAGCGTGGTGTGTCCTTTCATGATTTCCCATTCATCCGGGGTGAGGGCGGCGGGCTTGAGCAATATGTGGTCCGGGACGCTTATTTTTCCTATGTCGTGCATGGGGCTGGCAAAGAACATTCTGTCGGCGAAGTCGGCGTCGCAGCCGAGCAGGTTGGCCGTTTCCTTGCAGAAGAAGCCGATGCGCTCCAGGTGGTCGCCCGTGTTCTCGTCCTTGTATTCCGCCGCGCGTGTCATGGCAACCACGGTTTCGAGGTAGGTCTGCTTGAGGTCGGCGGTACGTTCGCGCACCGAGGCCTCTAGGGCGGCGTTGCGTTCGTGGAGTTTTTTGTACAGCAATCGTACTTCGAGCATGTTATGTACGCGCGACAGGAGCTCTGTCGGATCGACGGGCTTGGCTACGAAATCCTTGGCGCCCGCCTGCAGGGCCCGGGCTTTCATGTCAGGGCCTCCGGTTATGACGAACACCGGTAGGTAACCCTCGGTTTCCACTGTTTTGAGCTTTTCCATCACGGCGAAACCGTCCATCCCGGGCATCAGGAGATCGAGCAAGATGAGGTCGTAATTGGTTTCCGCGTGGAGCGCGGGCGCGACCTCGGGGGTGAGGGTGGAGTCGACCGACGTGTAGCCGGCCTCGGTGAGAATGTCCTTGGTGAGCATCACGTCGTCCTCGTCGTCGTCGACGATGAGAATTTTGCTTTTGAGGATTTCATTTTTTTTAATCATAGTACGCTTTCTTGCGAAAGAAATGGCTTTTGTTCGGCCATGCGCGTTGCGCGATATTTTTTAGTCGGTTACGGGCCGGATTCCTATTATATCAATACGCATGATGGATGTCGATGAAATCGATTTTGTCCTTGCTCTCGACCGAGTTTCTATTGGAAAGATACGGCGGACAGGCGCATTGGGAGGGGGCCGCTTCGATTATTCGGAAACAATTACGAAATGTTGAACGCGGATCGAATCGAACACGACGGCGGTTTAAAGAGTGTGTTTTTTGTTCTCAGCGCCGTCTCCGGCCGGCGGGGACGGCGCCTTTCAATGTATGCATTATGCGTTGCCTGTCGTCAGGCGTAGATGCTCACTTTGTCAGGACAAATTGCGCCGCAACCTGTTTTCCCCGGCTTGAAATCCTCACGAGGTATCGGCCCGCAGGCAACGTCGCCGCACTGACGCGCGCTAATCCGCCGGGTCCCGCAAGGACGCGCCGGACGCATTTGCCTTCGCTGTTGAACAGGTCGAGGCGCGCGATTTCGGAATCGAAGGAGCGCGGGAGCGCTATGGTGACGAGGTTGTTGGCGACGTGGAGCGAAAGCCTGCCGCCGTCCGGCCGAGACTGACTTTTCCGCGCGATTTCCGTGGCATTGATTTTCGAGGTGAGTACCGTGCCGCTGTCGCCGACCGCTACGAACATGCTGTCGCCGAACGTCACGCCGCGGAGTATCGTATATGTTCCGGTGGACCGCTTCGTCCAAGACTGGCCGTTGGGAGAAGTGAGGATGGTCCCGAAATTTCCCACCGCGACGAACAGGCTGTCCCCGAACGTAAGGCCGCGCAGCGGCGTGAGGGTCCCCGATGTCAGTTTGGTCCATGTCGAGCCGTCGGGAGAGGTGAAGGTGCTGCCGGTGCCCACCACGACGAAGGTGTCGTTTCCGTACGCGGGAACCAGGAGGCGGTTGGTGACCTGGATGGTTTGCCCGGTCCATACCGAGTCGTCCGGGGAGGTGTATATGATGCCTTGGCCCGATTCCACGTCGTTGCCGACCGCTACGTAGAGGCTGTCGCCATAGGTGATTCCGTACAGCCAGGCAAGCGATTGCAGCACCTTTTTCGTCCAGGTCGCGCCGTCGGTCGAGGACAGGATGGCGCAGAGGCTGGTATCGGTACCCCCGACGGCGACGAACCTTCCATTGCAGTAGGATACGGCGCTGAGGTTTTCTCCGGTTCCCGAGGTCTGGGCGTGCCAAGTCGCCCCGTCCGGCGAGGTGTAGATGACGCCGCCGGCTCCCACCGCCACGAAACCGTTGGTGTCCCGGCTCACGCCGTTGAAGATCGTGGCGGCCTTGAGGGTTTGCGTCCAGGTGGAGGCGCCGGTCGTCGAGGTGTAGATTACACCCGATGTGCCGCTGTCCTGGCCCACTGCCACGAAGGATGTGTCGCCGAAGGCCACGCCATAGAGGTTGCTGCTTGCGGGGATCGGATTTCGCAAGTCCCAATGCGATTGCCCAAAAGAAAATCCTATAAGCGCGAAAATACAGATGCCGAATACCTGTTTTTGAATGGTAGACACGGTGCGTTTCCTTTCTATGCCGGGAACGCGGGGTCTTTCGCCCGCGATGACCGGCTGCCGCCTATACTTACACTACCTAAATATACAGGTAAAAGCGGCCCGTGGCAAGCACCGATTGGATTACCCGAAGCGTGTTCCGTGTGTCGGAGTGATGACCCGGCCCCGGGTGGGTATCGTGGTTTTACATCTCACGCTTACAAAACCAAATTCTCATAGAAAACAGTTTTTTCGTTTGTATTTTTTCCTTTCATGGGAGGCAAATTCATGTTGGAAAAGGCCATACAATTTGATTTCGTCATTCAGATAATAGGGGCTCCGCACAGCGGGAAATCCACGATTTCCCACATGATTCAGGAGATACTGAACAACAACCGCGTCAATGTCGTGAACGACGACGTGGCGATTCGGGCCGAGGATTTTAGAACCGTGAAAGGGAAGTCGGTTTTAATTTCCATATTAAACGCCGAGTTCGACAGACAGATCGTCGGATTCAGGGAGTAGGGACGCCCGCCGCCGGCGCCGGTGGATGTACCGAGTCTATTCGAGTGATTCTTTCAGAAGCTTCTTGACGATTGCCTTGAGTTCGACAAGGCTGAACGGTTTGAGGAGAACCTTTGTTTTGGGAGACAGATGCTTCTGCTCAAGCATCTTCGGAGTTATGAGGAGAGCTGATTCAATCAGCACTTTCATTTGAGAAAGCGACGGATCGGTACGAATTGATTCCAGCAACTGCCAGCCGTCCATCACCGGCATCATGATGTCGACTATCATGAGATCCGGTTTGATGTGGGCAAGTTTTTCCAGCGCCGCTTTGCCGTTTTCGGCCTGAACCAGAGCGTATTCCGAACAGGCCAGATTGATCCTGATGACCTCGGTGATGAACGGATCGTCTTCGACGATCATGATGGTATGCTTTTTCATGGGTTTCCCGGAGGCATGCCGGCGGCACGCGCCTGATTTCAAATTTTATTAAATATATGACGGCGCTGTTAGAGGATGATAAGGCATACATAAGAAAAACATGGCTTTCCTGCCCCGTGTCCGGCACGGCCCGAGACAGTCCAGAGAAACATTTGACACACAAGAATGGAATCATTCTTTATATGGACGGCGTTCCCGTTTTTCCCGTGGCCGCCTACTCCAGCAACTGCATCCTGTACCCCACACCGGCTTCCGTGACGAAGAGATTCGGGCGTGACGGATCGGTTTCCAGTTTCTTCCGTAGTTGGGCCATGTACACGCGCAAATACTGCGTCTCGTCTTCGCGGTACGGTCCCCAGATTTCCTTCATGAGCTGGCGGTGGGTGAGCACCTTGCCCGCGTTGTTGACGAACCGTAAAAGAAGGGCGTATTCGGTGGCGGTGAGCTTCACCGGAGCGCCGCCGTTTTTAACAATCCTGCCCACGAGGTCGACGTACAAGTTGCCGTTTTTGAATTCCCTGATTTCCTCCGCGCCTTCGCGGCCGTGGCGGAGGGCGACGTTAAGCCTGGCCACCAGTTCGGCGGTTCCGAAGGGCTTCACCACGTAGTCGTCGGCTCCAGCGTCGAGCGCGGCGACTTTTCCTTTCTCGTCGTCCCGAACCGAAAGGATTATCACGGGCACGCCGCTCCATTCGCGTACCTGCTTCAGGACGTCGATTCCCTTCATGTCGGGCAGCCCGAGATCGAGCACGACCACGTCGGGACGGTCGGCGGCGGCCTTGTAGATTCCCTCTTTTCCCGTGGCGGCTTCGAAGACCGAAAAGCCGTTCGCTTCCAGAGTGATCCTGAGCAGGCGGCGAATTTGCAGTTCGTCGTCCACCACGAGGATTCTTTTGCCTTCAGTCATTGGAAATCCCCTTCACTGGAAACGGTTTTGTACTCGACGGGAAGGCGCACCGTGAATCTCGCACCTCCCTTGGACGGGTTGTTTGCCGCAGTAACCGTTCCACCGAGGGCTTCCGTGAATCCCTTTACAATTGAAAGGCCCAGTCCTGTTCCGCCGGCGCGCGTGCCGGGCACGCGATAGAATTTATCGAAAATGCGGCCCAGCGCGTCGTCCGGAATGCCGGGGCCCTCGTCCTCGACGGAAAACGCGAGGGTGTCGCCCTCCATGAAGCAGCCGAGGCTGATTTTTGTGCCCGGCGGGGTATACAACGCGGCGTTGATGAGGATGTTGGAGAGCACCTGTTGCACGATCACGGCGTCGATTTTGACAAGGGGCATGTTTTCGGCCACGGAGATGGTAAGCGCATGGGCGGCGAGCTCCTCGCCGCAATCGGACGCCACGGCGTTTACGACGTCGTGGACGTCGCACCATTCCTTGGAAAGCAGAAGCCCGCCGGATTCGAGCCTTGTCATGTCCAGAAGATTTTCCACAAGTCTGTTGAGCCGGGCCGATGCCGACTTGATATCGGTTGCGAGGACTTGTCTCGCCTGTTTCTGCTCCGAAACGCGCGGATCGAGGAGGCTGTCGGCGGCGCCCGTGATGGTCGCCAGCGGCGTCCGCAATTCGTGCGATATCGAGTTGAGAAGGGTCTTGTTGAGCCGGTCGGTCTCTTCAAGCAGCTTTGTCTTGAGCGCCTCGCTCCGCAGATGAGCCCGCTCCAGGGCCATTGCCCATTGCTGAAGGAACATGGCCAGAAGCCCCTCCTGCTCCACCGTCAGCCCGTGCCCGCCGTCGTCGGTGACCATTCCCGCCACGCCCAGGCAGGCTCCGTGCGCCAGGAGCGGATAATAGGTCGCGGACGCCAGCGGAAGCGTTCCGGTGAAGCGTCCCGCCGGTTTCCCGTTTTGGAATACCCAGTTCGCCACGCTCCAGTCCTTTTCGGAACCGGGCCTAAACGTGCTTGACGCCTGCCCGTTTCTCTCCAGCGTCTCCTGGTTTTCGGGAAAAAACAGGATGGCCCGCGCCCCGAACGCCGAGGCGATTCCCGCGACGCCCGCGGTCGCGATGTCGGAGGACGTCTCGGACGAGGCGAGTGAATCGACAAAGGCATACAGCGCGGCGGTGTTCCTCTCCCGGCGGCGCACGAGTACCTCTCCGATGCGCACGCGGGAGGTGAGGGTTCCGCTGGCGAGCGCCACCACGAAGTAGAGGACTACGAGCGCCGCGTCCGACGGCCGCGAAATGGAAAAAACGTAAAACGGCTGGATGAAGAAGAAGTCCCACGCAAGTGTGCTCAAGAGAGCCGCGGCAAAGAGGGGTCCGCGGCCCACGACAAGTGAAAGCAACGAGATGATGAACAGGAAGAACATCCCAACGGAACGGTAGTCGATGAAAACGGAGGCCAGGAGGCAGGTGACCGTGGCCGCCGCGACGGAGCCGCAGGCCAGCAGGTATTGGCCCGGGGGTGAGGAGAACAGGGAGGATAGTTCCCCTTGATCCCGTTGTATGTGAGGATCGTCCTCGCCGCCCTTTACCACGTAAATGTCGATCGCGCCGCTTTCGCGGATGAGTCTGTTTACCAGCGAGCCGCCGTGGAAAAGGTCGAGGAGCCGACTCGTCATCGATTTGCCGATTACGATCTGGGTCACGTTGTTCCGGCGGGCGCATTCGAGGAGCGCCGCGGCAATATCGCTGCCGGTCGTGCTGATCACGCTTGCCCCGAGTTCCTGGGCCAGCGCGATGTTTTTTTTCAGGCGCTTGTCGGCTTCCGGGGACAGGGGCCGCGCACCCTGCACGTGTACCGCTATCCACGGCGCGTCCATGGTACCGGCTATCCGGCGCGTCCAGCGGATGATCTGTTGCGAATAGGGGCTGGGCCCGATGGCCACCATGAGGCGCTCCACGGTTTTCCACGGGCCGCCTATGCGGTTCTCCCGCATGTAATCGGTGAGAGCGCGATCTACTCGGTCGGCGGTCTTTCGCAGCGCGATTTCGCGGAGGGCAAAGAGGTTGCCCTTGCGGAAAAAATGTTCGAGCGCTTCCACGCCGCGGTCGCCGGTGTAGACTTTTCCCTCCCGGAGGCGCGCAAGCAGGTCGTCGGGCGAGAGGTCGACAAGCTCCACTTCATCCGCCGCGTCGAACACGCCGTCGGGAACTGTTTCCCGGACCGTGATTCCGCTGATGTCCCGTACCGAGTCCACCAGGCTTTCGATGTGCTGCACGTTGAGCGTGGTATAGACGTTTATTCCCTTATCGAGCAATTCCAGGATGTCCATGTAGCGCTTGGCGTTTCTCATTCCATCGGCGTTGGAATGCGCCATCTCGTCTATAAGCGCCAGCGCCGGTTCGCGGGCGAGAATAGCGTCGAGATCGAGATCGGTGAGCTTTTTTCCTTTGTACTCCACCGACAGGCGCGGGACGATTTCCATGCCATCGAGCAACGCCTCGGTCTCTTTCCGGCCGTGGGTCTCCACGATTCCAATAACGACGGTTTCGCCCCGTTCCTTTCGGGAACGCCCCGCCTTGAGCATGGCATAGGTCTTTCCCACCCCGGCGCACATCCCGAGGAAAATCTTGAGCGTGCCGCGCCGGGACGGCCTTTTTTTATTGATGGACGCCAGAAGGGCGTCCGGATCTGGTCTTTGATGGTCGCTCATTTCACGCAATCGTTTTTATGCTCAAGAATCATGCAGCCAATGCGTCCTTTCACGGCCACATCTCCCGCCGAGATTTTCCCGCTCAGTATTTTCGCCGACAGATAGTAATTGTTGATGACGGCGAACACCGCGATTTTCCCCGTCTCCTTGGGAGAGCACCGGCCGTCGAACGTGTAAACCGGAAGCGTGTCGTGCACGGCGACCGCCTTTTGAATTTCCGGGGTCCCGCTGTGGAACAGATACACCACGCTCCCCACGGGGAAGTATCCGGTTTCTGTAAAATAAGAAGTGGCCTCGGCCGGGGATAGAAAAACTGCGCAGCAGATGAACACGGCTGCGGCTGCGACGGGTTTCATGGCTGTATCTCCTTTTCCAGCGAATCGAGCGAGCGGTTGAGATCGAGTACGTTGATCCGGGCGTTCCCAAGAAAACCGAAAACGGGTTTCTCGACGGATCGTTCGACCAGGTTTTCCAGCGCTTCCCGCCCAAAACGCTCCATGCGCCGTTGAAGGGCGATCCTGTCGACCTGCAGCAGTGCCGTCTCGGGACTTATGTCGGGATCTATCCCGCTTCCCGAGGAAAACAGCATGTCGGGCGGAACGGGCGTCTCCCGAGGCAGTTGGTTGACGCGGCGGAATTCTTTTCCGCGCGCGGAAACGGAATCCTTCAGTAAAAGGCCCGCGACGTTTGCGTTGCTCGCGCCCGAAGGAAGCGTGTTGTACGCAACGGCCGACGGCCGCGCGTGGAAATACCGCGGGCTTGTCCATTGCTGGCCCACGAGGCGGGAGCCGATGATGGCGCCGTGTCGGAAGACGAGGCTTCCATTGGCCTTGGCGGGAAACAATAGTTGACATATGCCTGTAACCGCCAAAGGATATGCAAGGCCGCATAGTACGGTGATGACGGCGAAGGTCTTGACCGTGGTAACGAGCGAATTCATCGTGATATCCGCGTTCCTTTCATGCCAGGTGCAATACCGATATCAAAATATCGATCACCTTAATCCCGACGAACGGCGCGAAGAGTCCGCCAAGACCGTACACCCACAGGTTGCGGCTCAGGGTTTTAGCGGCGGGCATGGGCTTGTACGGTATCCCCTTTACGGCGAGCGGTATCAGGGCGACGATGACGAGCGCGTTGAATATCACGGCGCTCAGGACGGCGCTGTGCGGCGAAGCAAGTCCCATTATATTGAGCGCCGACAACGGACCGGGCCCACCGCCCGAGGCCAACAGCCCCGAGAACATGGCGGGCAGGATGGCGAAATATTTAGCCACGTCGTTGGCGATGCTGAACGTGGTGAGCGAGCCGCGGGTCATGAGGAGCTGTTTTCCTATCTCCATTATCTCGATCAGCTTGGTGGGGTTGCTGTCGAGGTCGATCATGTTTCCCGCCTCGCGCGCGGCCTGCGTGCCGGTGTTCATGGCGACCCCCACGTCGGCCTGCGCGAGCGCGGGCGCGTCGTTCGTGCCGTCGCCGATCATCGCCACCATGTGACCCCGCGCCTGCTCCTCGCGAATCCGCGCGAGCTTCGTCTCGGGTTTTGCCTCGGGCAGGAAGTCGTCGACGCCCGCCTCTGCCGCGATGGCCGCGGCGGTAACGGCGTTGTCGCCGGTCACCATCACGGTGGTGATGCCCATCGAACGCAGCCGGGCGAACCGTTCGGCAAGCCCGCCTTTCACCTTGTCCTTGAGGCAGATAACGCCCAGCGCCCTGTTGTTTTCGGCTACTACCAGGGGCGTGCCGCCTTCTTCGGCGACATTTTTAACAATAGAGAATACCTCCAGGGGGTACAGACCGTCGTTTTGGAGAACAAACTTAAGGATCGCCTCGGCCGAGCCCTTGCGTATCCGCCTGATCTTTCCGTCGGCGCCGGCGGGCAAATCCACGCCGCTCATCCGCGTGGCCGCCGAAAAGGGGATGAACGTCGCGTGCGCCGAGGCGATGTCCCGGGAGCGTATGTTGAACTCCTTCTTGGCGAGCACGACGATGGAGCGGCCCTCGGGGGTCTCGTCGGCCAGCGACGCGAGCTGCGCAGCGTCGGCGAGTCGCTCCACGGTGACGCCGGGTCCGGGCAAAAACCGGGTTGCCGCCCGGTTGCCGATGGTAATTGTGCCTGTCTTGTCGAGCAGAAGTACGTCGACGTCGCCCGCTGCCTCGATGGCCCGGCCGCTCATGGCGAGCACATTGTGGGAGAGGAGCCGGTTCATGCCGCTGATGCCGATGGCCGTGAGCAGCCCGCCGATGGTGGTGGGGATGAGGCACACCAGAAGGGCCGCAAGCACCGCGGCCGACAAATCCACGGAGCGGCCTTGCCCCGTTGCCGTCTCGACGTAAGACGCGAAGAACGGCAACGTGGCCACGACCACGAGAAAGACCAGCGTGAGACTCGACAAAAGAATGGTGAGAGCTATTTCGTTCGGCGTCTTGCGCCGCGTCGCGCCCTCGACGAGCGAGATCATCCGGTCGAGAAACGAGCCGCCCGCCGCCGCGATCACGCGCACGACGATCCGGTCGCTCAGGACGAGCGTGCCGCCCGTGACCGCGCTCCTGTCCCCGCCGCTTTCCCGTATCACGGGCGCGGATTCCCCGGTCACCGCCGATTCGTCGACGCTGGCGATGCCTTCCACCACCTCGCCGTCGGCCGGAATGGTGTCGCCGCTTTCGCAGATCACGATATCGCCCGGATTGAGTTCCGCGGCGTTGATACGCGTTTCGTCGGCCCCGGTTTTGAGCCTCGCGGTCACGCCCTTGCGGGCCTTGCGGAGCGAGATCGTCTGCGCCCTGCCCCTGCCCTCGGCCAACGCCTCGGCGAAATTCGCAAACAGTACCGTAAACCACAGCCACAGGCTTATCTGAAAATCGAATGTCCGGGGGCGGCCCGTCACGACGTCCCAAACGACCGACGCGGTGCACGTTATGGCGCCTATTCCCGTTATAAAAATGACCGGGTTGCGGAAAAGTGATCGCGGATCGAGTTTCCGGAACGAATCGGCCGTCGCCGCAGCGATAATGCCGCCGATGCCTTGATATCCGCGAATGTTGTTCGAGGCCATGCTCATATCCCCCTGCCCGCGAGCATCATAAGGTGTTCGATGATCGGCCCGAGGCACAGAGCGGGAAGAAAATTCAGCGCCCCGACGATCACGACCGTGCCCAGAAGGAGGATGCCGAACAGCGCGCCGTCGGTGGGGAACGTGCCGTTTGACGGGGGTGAAATCCTTTTCGCCGCGAGGGACCCGGCCATCGCGAGCATCGGTATTATCACCGAATATCTGCCGACGAGCATGGCGAGCGCGGTCGTCATGTTGTAAAAAATCGTGTTCGCGTTGAGCCCCGCAAAGGCGCTGCCGTTGTTGTTTGACGTCGAGGCGAATGCGTAGAGTATCTCCTCGAACCCGTGCGTGCCCGAAACCGACAGAGCCGCGGTTCCGGCCGGAAGCCGGCACGCGAGCGCGGTGAAGAACAACGTGACGACGGACGACAGCAGCACCGCGACGACCGACATCCGGACCTCGAAGGAATCGATTTTCTTGCCGAGATACTCGGGCGTCCTGCCCACCATGAGTCCCGCGATGAACACCGCGAGAACCGCGTAGGCTATCATGCCGTACATTCCGGAGCCCACGCCCCCGAATATCACCTCGCCCACCATCATGTTGAACATCGCCACCAGGCCGGAAAGCGGGGCGAGGCTCTCATGCGCGGCATTAATCGATCCGTTCGACGCCGCCGTGGTCGCGGTCGACCAGAGGACGCTTCCGGTGACGCCCGCGCGCAGCTCTTTTCCTTCGAGGGAGCCTCTTACCCCGAGCACGCGATTACATGAATGTTCGGCGTACAGCGTAACCGAGAGGCCCGCGACGAACAATATCATCATAACGGCAAAGATCACCCATCCCTGCCGCTTCGCGTCGAGCATGTACCCAAAGGAACAGGCGAGGGCCGCGGGAATGAGCAGGATGGCGAGCAACTCCAGAAAATTTGAAAGCGGCGTTGGGTTTTCAAATGGATGCGAACCGTTGGCGTTAAAGAACCCGCCGCCGTTGGTGCCGAGCTGTTTGATGGCGACCTGCGAGGCCGCCGGCCCGAGAGGGATGATTTGCTTTTTGTCTTCCAGCGTCGTTGCGGTTTTGTACGGCGAAAACGTCTGCACCACGCCTTGGCCCGCGAGAAAAACCGCGAGGACGAGGGACGCCGGAAGCAGGATATATATCGTTGCGCGGACCAGGTCGGTCCAGAAATTCCCGATGGTCGCGGTCGTCTTGCGCGTAAAGCTCCGCGTTAGAGCGGCAAAGACCGCGATGCCGGTAGCGGCGCTCATAAAGTTCTGCACGGCGAGCCCGAGCATCTGGGTCAAATACGACATGGCGGTCTCACCGGCGTATGCCTGCCAGTTGGTGTTCGTTGCGAAACTTATCGCAGTGTTGAGCGCGAGCGGCCAGGCGACGCCGGAAAGGTGCTGGGGATTCATGGGAAGAAGAGCCTGGAACACCTGGAGAAGGAAAACGATGATTATGGACAGGCCGTTCAAAAGGAGAAGTGAAATGCAATACTCCTTCCAGCCCATTTCTTTTGTCTTGTCGATGTCGCATAGTCGATAGATTGCATTTTCCAAAGAGGAGAGCGCGGGACTCAGAAAAGTTTTTGCCCCCGCCATGCTTTTGGAAATGTATCGGCCCAGAAGCGGTGCAAAAAGGCACAGCAGCCCTATCAAAAGCAAGACTTGAATGTAATCCGCGACATGCATCTTTGCTCTCCTCAGAATTTCTCGGGGCGCCAGATTGCGTAGACAAGGTAAAGAACGAGCAGAAAAGCCGCCAGAACTCCCCCGAATGATGTTGTCATTTGTGCCTCCTTGTTCTTCATTTCAAAATACGGGCCACTGCATGCGGATGGGCCTAAAAAACGGCGGGAAATATGTTAAAAAAACATAAAGATCGGTGGAAAAGAAGAGGTAGGCGTGCTTACAGGATGATTATTCGTCGGCCGGCCTTGATACATTATATGGGAATGGAAGCCGGGAATGAGGATGATTGAAACGGTCTTCGATAGGAAGTTGACGGATGACGCCCATACCGGAGGTCGATCCAATTGACGGCAGGGGTTTGGAACACGGCCCCCGCCAGGGCTTTCCACACGGTCAAGGAGTTCCGATTATGCCGCTCTCGCAAGCGCGAACATGAACCTCGTCATCGCCCGCTCCGCCAGGGCGCCGTTCCGCAGCGTGAGGTACCGTTTTTCCATTTCCCGCGAATCGACGTGCTCTATCATGGAAAAACCGTGCTCCGCCAAGAACGTTCCGATTTCCTCCGGCCGTATCCAGAACAGAAACGGTTCCCCGGCGTTCACCGATTCGAGTCTTTCGGTCATGTAATCGAAACAGATGGCGCTGTCGGGCGCACAACAGGCGCGGACGCTCCGCAAGGTGGCGTCGATTGATTCCGGGGCAAGATAATAGCTCACGCCTTCCCAAATGAAAAACGCGGCACGTGATTTATCGAAACCCGCCTTTTCCAGAACGGCTCCGATGTCATCGGTACGGAAATCGATGGTTACATAGGAAAGCCGGGACGGGATTTCTATGGCCGCCTCGGCAAGGAGCCGTGATTTTCTTTGCTGGGTGGTTTGGATGTCCAATTCGAAAACGCGGGTGTTGCCCAACCGTTCTTTAAAACGTATGGCCCGTGTGTCGTAGCCCGCGCCGAGCAGCACGATTTGCGGGACGCCGTTTTGCAGGGCGTTGTTAAACAGGCCGTCTATCCACGCCGTCCGCGCGGTGAAATAGCCGAACAGGGGCGATGAAATCCCCTTCTGGATGACGTTCGTTCTCGACGCCTGATCCGCGAGATGCTTTTTGCGTTCTTCCGGAAGGAAAAGATGGGCCAGTGTATCGGGCCCCCGTATTTCCTTGCGTTCGTCGAGGGCGGCGAGGGCGCGGCAGAACGCCACGTGCAACGCCGTTTCCGACGGCGCGTTTTCGACCGAGAGGTTACGCGCTTCGGCGGCCATGCTCGTGATGCCGAGCACGTTTCCGAACGGATCGAGCACCTTCGCGGTTTTGATGTTGAGCAGCGTTTTCACCGGCTCAAGCGGCGTTGCGCCGCTTGCCAGCAGCTCCCGATACACGGTTTCTATGTCGTCGACGTCCCAGTAAACGTCGATGCGGCCGTCACGGGCGGGCAGCGGCGGCGTTCCCTTTACAAGCGACATTGAACCGCCGCCGATGGAAAAAATGGCCGCCAATGGCGTTTCGAACACCGGTTGGGCGTTCAGGATTTTCCCGTACCATTGTTTCGCGGATTCCAGATTCTCTACCAGGTAGGTGATCCGTTTAAGGCCTTTGAGCATCGAATGACTTTCGTTGAAGAGAGACGCTGCGGAGGGGAAAAAATAAACGAAGACGGCGGCCTTTTCAAACGGCGGTTCACCGGCAACCGTGCGCCGTCAAAAATAGCGGAGGTTCTCGCCGCTATCGTCCCCGC
>JGI20214J51088_10000184_pt1 | contig 45525 bp, 28 predicted proteins | sample WetSurMetagenome_FD_51088 | JGI IMG/M metagenome (IMG submission 51088) | reverse complement strand
AAATCAGACGCAATTCCGGAAAGTACTTTATGAAGACCTTTAGAGCCATTCTCAATACATTTTTCAAGACGAGACAGTGAATGTGTGTAGAGTTTATCTGAATCCCCCGCATTTACTTCGTATGGACGGGTTTCCCTGTAGATCTTCCTGAGGTAATCGGCAACAATAAATCCTTTCCAGGCATTTATCCTGAACTTTTGTCCACGTTCGCCAGCAACATCTTCATACGATGTATCATTTGAGGGAGTTATAAGCTCTACCTCATGAAAACCAAGTTTATCAAATAGAATTCTGTGAAAATGGTTATACTGACCAAACCGGCAAGGGCCATTATGATCGGGCATGAAGAAGCTCATTTTGGAAGGATCAGCTCCTGGTCCAGTAAGTTTCTTAATAAAGCTTCCGGTAGTACAGATCATCGGGAAGCATTCCTTGGATGAGGTATATTTTCTTCCGATCGCCAAATCTTCCTCAGTCTGTTTAGGGAGTACTTCGGATGGTATTCCACAACTTCTTGCTGCAGCAGCTATCAGATAGGCTGAATCATTCATATATGGGAAATACATCACCCGCTCTTTTTGTGGAGAGGAGAGGCCCGGGCGGGGCCTGAATATCTCAGGTTCCTTCTTATCGTTTTTTTCAGAACCGTTTAGGCTGTCGAGGAATGCTTCGATTCTGGTTACCATGCCGGCATCGGCAGAATGTTCATCTACTTCAAGATGCAGAAATGGCTTCGCTTTCAGTTCCTCTGTAATATAGTGCCAGATAAATGAATCGGGTCCACATCGGAAATTACTCAGATATACAGCATGAAGTTTATCATTATTTGCAACCAGTTGTGCTGCGGCTATCATCTTCTGACCATTCGGCCAGTACATGTTTCTGTAGTTACTGAAGATATTGTATGGAGAAAGGTCGAGCATGTCAACCGGTATTGGCATAACATTCTGGTTGATAAGTTTTTCCACCAGGCCAAGATTCAGGTGGGTATCAGCACTGTTATAGGGTCTCCCCAGTAATACAACAGGGCGGCAGTTTTTTGGTATATTGCTGAGAACCTCTTTCCCGTAATCCACGAGTCTTTTCTCAAAAGATGTCTGGATATTATCTGCCTTATATATAGCCCTCCTGATGGTATCTTTATTAATTCCGAATTTATCGTTGAAAAATCCGGTCATCTCTTTCACCAGGGCTCGTTCAAAAAACCGGAAATGCAGAGTTGGTATCAATAGTTTTGATTCGTCAACCTTCCCTTTAAGAGCTGCTTTTACCATAAACGGATATGTCTGCACCCATGGGCAGTTACAATTGAAAGTTTTGTTGCCTTCACGTTCTTTTCCATTTACAATAAACGGCAGAAAAATAAAATCGACGCCTCTTTCAACCAGATCAATTACATGTCCATGCATAAGTTCTACAGGAAGGCATGTTTCTGCAGTCATTGTTTCAATTGATTGATTAACAAGTGCTTTGTCTGATTCTCTTGAAACAACAACGGTAAAGCCAAGCTCTTCAAAAAAAGCACGCCAGAACGGAAACTGCTGATAGTAAACCATAAGTGCTCTGGGTATACCGATGGTAGTTGATTTCCATAATTCCTTCTCAATGAATCCTTCATTGAGCATTTCAATGCGCTTTATAAAAAGATTTGGTATGTTATTCTTTACTTTTTTTCTGTCATCAGTTTCATATTTTTCGCACCGTCCACCATAAAACAGTGATTTTTTTACTCCGGCAATTTTAACCCTTCTTATTTCACAGTGATTGGTACAACTCTGGCAAACAAACCTGCTGATCTCATAAGTCACATTTCTTATGCCAAAACCCTTAAAGCTGGTTTTTTGTCCTTTTACCATAGATCTTTTAGCAAGGATAGCAGCTCCGATAGCACCTGTGACATCAAAATGTGGTGGAATTGTTATTTTTTTCCCAAGTACCTGTTCGAATGCGGCAACAACAGCCTTATTATTTGTTACTCCCCCCTGAAAGAAAATTTTGTTTCCTATTCTTCGGTCAGCAACGACTTTTTGGAGGTAATTATAAACGATAGAATATGCAAGACCTCCTACAAGATTCTCATTTCTTGCCCCTTTCTGCATAAATGAATTCAGGTCCGACTCCATAAAAACTGTACACCTGTCACCTAATTTAACCGGAGAATCCGAGCTAAGAGCCATAGATCCGAACTCATCAACAATTTTAATATTGAGTTTTTCCGCCTGTTCCTCAAGAAATGATCCGGTACCAGCTGCACATACCTTATTCATTTCAAAATCAACAACAACTCCTTTTTCGATGCTTATATATTTTGAATCCTGTCCACCTATCTCAAATATAGTATCAACAGTGGGATCAAAATCAATAGCAGCAGTTGCCTGTGCTGTGATTTCATTCTGAATGGTGTCTGCTCCAATAAAATCGCCTGTAAGGTAACGACCAGATCCGGTTGTTCCTGCTCCTAATACCTCAACATCTTCACCGACATCATCATATATCTCCGACAGTCCTTTCTGAATTGCCTCGAGGGGTTTCCCTGCTGTTGGAAGGTATCTGCGGGATATTACCCTGTGCTGTTCATCAATCAGCACCACATTAGTACTCAGTGACCCGATATCAAGTCCAAGATAGACCCTTGTCTTATCTTTTTTTCTGGTTATAGGATGGACATTTTTTTTATATTCAGCATCTGATTCTTTAAGTTTTGGCAGACTTACAAACTTTGTTGAGTCATCAGAAAGATACTCTTCCAGCTTTTGAAGACCATTGAAATGGTTCATTCCAAGGTTCCCGGAATGGGCATACATTACGGCTCCAATAGCACCCATAGAGGCATGATATTTGGAAATGAGGAGTTCATTTTCCCTAAGATCAAGCACTTCTCTGAAAGCCCTTATCATTCCTATATTTGCTGCAACACCCCCGGAGAAGATCACCGGTTTTTTGATCTCTTTGCTTCTAGCCAGATTACTACGAAAATTTCTGGCAAGGGCAAAGCATAATCCGGCTACTATATCATGAAGCGGGGTTGCGATCTGCTGATGGTGAATCATGTCACTTTTGGCAAAAACACTGCAGCGGCCTGCTATCCTTGGAGGATCAACAGATTTTAAAGACAAAGCACCAAATTCAGTTTCAATCGGAACGCCAATTCTCCTTGCTTGCTGATCAAGAAATGAACCGGTTCCTGCAGCACAAATACTGTTCATCTCAAAATCTACCAATCGGGAATTTCCGCTCTCCGGATCTTTCTCAAGAAGTATAAGTTTAGAATCTTCACCTCCTATCTCAATAACTGTCCTGGCATCCGGGAATAATCTTCCTGAGGATGTAGCCTGGGCAATTATCTCATTTACAAAAATTCCACCGATAAGTTCAGTTGCCAGTTTTCCTCCGGTACCTGTTATTGCAATACCTGATATTGATTCAACCGGATGAGTTTTAAGGATTGAAGCAAGCCTGTCTCTTAGAATATTAAATGGTTTGCCGTGAATATATTCATAGTAGTCTTCAAGGATATTGTAACTTCCATCCATCACAACCGTATTCAGGGAAACAGAACCAATGTCAAACCCAAGCAAACATATTGAATCGGAGGAATCGGTTGAAGAAGCTTCGGTTGCCATAAAGAAAGGTTTAATTAAAAAAACAGATCTTTTAAAATGGACTTTGGTACAATCAAATATATTAATTCCGCTTCTAAGAATCAATCTAAATAAATGATTTTATGATAAATATCATTTATATTCTATTTTCTAATTGCTTAATATTCAATACGTATCGTTTTAGTTTTTTATTACTTTGAGATTATTCCATTTTCAGATTTCAGGAACATATTATCACACCCACTCTTCCTGAATTACTTCTCCGCTGATTCCGACTATCATTTTCTTGACAGGTACTTTTCTGGAAGCATTAGCCAGGGCAGATCTTACCATCTGTAACAATCCGCCACAGCAGGGTACTTCCATCATCATCACAGTGATAGTATTCACTTTTGCATTATCAATCATAGATGTTAATTTTTCAACGTAAATATTTGTACCATTGTCTAGTTTAGGGCAGGCAATAGCCAGTGATTTACCTTTCAAATGATCGCTGTGGAAGCTGCCCATAGAGAAAGCAACACAATCAGCTGCCAGAAGAAGATCAGATCCCTGGAAATATGAAGCATTAGGATTTACAAGATGCAACTGTACCGGCCACTGCCTGAGTTCTGAGGGCTGACCTGATAAACTACCCTGATCATTCGTCTTTCCCGGCTTTTCTATAACCATAGTTCTTGAACCCGGACATCCCCCTTCGTCATACCCTTTTTGATGAGATTGAGTGTTAATCACTTGGGGCGCCTGGGCAACTTTCCCGTGATTATGAACTTCCTGCATCACTTCCTCAAGATTAAAGTTTAATACCGCTCTATTATCTTTCAAATATGAGACCCCCTCATGAAGGAAACCGGTTTCTCCGTGCTCTTTAAGATGTTTGAGATGTGCAATTATGGTATTTTTCCCCTTGTCTTTCATTTGTTCCATTACCCGTGTTTCGTTGTATGGTTCTGCTTCCCGGGTCTCTATAGTTATTGCCCCTTCTGGACAATGCCCGATACACGCACCCAGACCATCACACATCAGTTCACTGACAAGCCTGATTTTCCCGTCTATAACCTGTAGTGCACCCTCATGACAATTTGGAACGCACTGACCGCAACCATTACACAACTCCTCGTCAATTTTTATTATATCTCTTTTCATTTTGATTAAGTTTTATTTATTTTCATTCACAAAATTGTTGAAATGCCGGGTAATGGAATGTAACATATGTTACAATATTGTATTTTTATTAAAAAAAATATGGACTTCAATCAATTATCAAAGGCACCTCTTTTTAATGGGTTGAGCGCCGAGGAAACCGAAACAATTCTAAAAAGTGTACCCAACCGGATAAAGATTTTTCAGGCAGGCTCTCTTATATCTCAAAGCGGGGAACAAATTAATTCACTCATTATTGTTATCAGGGGAGTTGTTAAGGGTGAAATGGTTGACTATACAGGAAGAGTGATAAAAATTGAGGATATTCCTGCACCAGGAGCACTGGCATCGGCTTTTATTTTCGGAAGCCGGAATAGATTTCCTGTCAATGTATTAGCAGTTACAGACGGAGAACTTTTAATGATAGAAAAGTCGGATTTCCTAAAACTGCTTATGCTTAACCATATCATCCTTGTCAATTTCCTGAATATGATCTCAAACCGTTCTCAATTCCTGTCAGAAAAAATTAAGTTTCTGAATTTCAAAACCATTAAGAGCAAGCTTGCCCACTATATCCTTGAGAAATCAGGTAATGATAAGTCGTCTGTAATAATGGAACTTACTCAGAGTGACCTGGCTGATTTTTTTGGTGTTGCAAGACCATCACTTGCCAGGGCACTTGGAAACCTCGCAGAGGAAGGATTTCTTGAGGTTAAGGGTAAAAACATTAAAATAATTGATAAAAAAGGACTTGCAGACTTTTCAATTGACTGATAGTTATTTCCCGGGAACAACTGATCCTTTTTCAACCGGAAGGGTAATAATGAAACATGTACCTTCACCCTCCTTACTTTCAACATTTATTATTCCATTATTAATTGTAACAAGTTCCTTGCAGAGCTTAAGTCCCAACCCGGTCCCCTTTTCATTCTCTGTACCAGGTGTACTTTCAATCTCAGCTGATGTGAAAAGATCTCTTTGTTTAATTTCCGATATGCCAACCCCGTTGTCACAAATCTTAAGCATGATACCTTCTCCGGTCATTGCTTTGTCCTTAAGAAGAATACTGATCCTGCCTCCGCGTGGCGTATATTTAACTGCATTAGACAATAAATTCCTGATTATAATATCAAGCAGATCTTTGTCAAAAAACGCAGTTGAGCTTCCTACTTGCGTGAAGTTGACTGATATATCCTTCTTATCAGCAGTCTCTTTGAATATGCTGAGGTTTGTAAGGATTATATCAACAAGGTCGCGTTTATCCGGAGAAAACTTTATTTTATCTTCCTGTCCTCTGCCCCACACAAGCATATTCTCCAGGAGACTAATAACGAGCTGGGCATACTGAATGCTTGCATTTGCAAAAGTGTCATATTTCTCCTTATATTCTTTCTCTTTGAGCAGGTTAAGCATATAAAGGATATTGACAACCGGGCTTCTTAAATCGTGTGCTATAACAGAAAAAATCCTGTTTTTAAGTTGAATTGTATCAGATAAGTGTTTGTTTTGCTGTTCAATCCAACTATTTTGCTTTTCTATTTCGGCACTTCTGACTATTAGTTCCTGTGTTCTTTCATTTACAAGAAGTTCAAGGTTACGGTTCATAAATTCAAGTTCGGTCTGAAGTCTTTCCTTCTCATGAAATGCTCTGATCCATTTATAAATTAGGAGAGAAGCCTGAATGAAAACAAAAAGTACAATTATGTAAGTGAGTGTATATCCGATTGTGCTATATGCTTTTCCAAGAGATACTCTTATATCATGCACGCCTCCGACGAATAGAAGAACAAATGCAAGAAAAAATATTATGTCAATAGCATTTTTTTTCAATGCTCCCTTAAAGCTCCTGATGAGAACATAAGCAATAAGCATGATCATTGAGGGAATGTATGCAATCATAAAATAACTGAAGAGCTTTACCGGAAGAAATAATGTCAGAACAATAGCCAGCGAGAAAATTGCTGTGATTATCCAGACTAAGAATCTTATAAACTTTGAAGGATAGAGGTTTAATAAAAACCAACTCCATCCAAGAATGACTATAAAAAGTCCTATGTATTCAAACCTGACTACCCAGATCCAGCTCATGTTGCATAGATTGAGAATAAGAAAATTGGATGTAAAAAGAGGTCTTGAAGCCAACCCAAGTGTGGTAAGACTAAAGAAACCCATGACTTTTTCTCTGGGGGATATAATGAAGAAGAACAGGAAAAAAACCGAAAATCCGATTAGAAGACTGATCACTGACCATTCTCCAGCCCATCTGTTTGCCAACTGTTTCTGAACCTCTGAGAATGTTCCCAGTTTTGCTGGGAGCCAGAATCCTCCGCGACGATGATCAAAATTTGAAACAATTATTATTATTGAGAGCGAATCCGATGATGGAACAATTCTGTAAAAATTTCTTTTGTATTCGGGAACTGTTTCAGCAGCTGATTTTCCAGGTATCCCGTTTCCTCCAAAATACCTATCGTTTATGTAAATGTCATAAGCCGAATCAAAAACAGGCAGATCGATAGCTAAGTATTTATTGAATCCTTCCGGCAATAAAACCGTCAGCCGGTAAGTAGCATATCCATCATTTTCAGTTTTGAATGATGCCGAAAGATAGTCAGTCCAGTAGGATGGCACTTTCCCGAAGTAGATGGGATTGACCATCCCGGTTTTGAAATCATGCGGATGAAGCATTTGTTTCCAGTAAAACTCCCATTCTCCGTTAAGGGTAACGATGAATTTATCACGGTTGCTTATATTCCGAAGGTCGATGACACCTTTGATAACTTTAGGTGTGATTTCACTTGCATTCAGATTACATATAAATCCAAGTAATAATAGTTGTAAGATGAACAGCCTGATTCTCATCTAATGACGAAAAATTTAAAAATTAAAGATAACCCTTTTAAGATAAAAAACTACCCTGATTTTCATGGAAGGAGAGAGCCTTTTATAATATTATGGGGATGTTTTCCTTGTTATTGGAGAGACTATTTGAGTCCTCTGTTTAACAGGAGTGCATCAATTCCCGGTTCTTTACCTCTGAAAGCAATATACATATCAAGCGGGTCCCTGGTACCTCCCTTTGAAAGAATTTCCTTTTCAAACCTGGCGGCAACTTCCTTATTAAAAATGTTACCAGTTTCCTTAAACGCCTGAAATGCATCAGCATCAAGTATTTCACACCAGATATAAGCATAATACCCTGAAGCATAACCACTGGCCCAAATGTGGTTAAAATAGGTTGACCGGTACCTTGGTTTAATTTCAGGTATCAGGCCGTATTTGTCCATTGCCGTCTTTTCAAAAGTACGGATATCCAAATCCATTGGTTCTGTAAGAGAATGGTATTCCATATCAAGAAGTGCAGCTGCAAGATATTCAACTGTTATGAATCCTGTATTGAATTTGCTTGCTTTGTCAAGCTTATCCACAATATCAGCAGGTATTATTTCACCGGTCAGATAATGTTTGGCATATACTTTTAATACTTCAGGTTCAAGAACCCAGTGTTCCATTATCTGGGAAGGTAACTCAACAAAATCGCGTGGTACGGATGTACCTGAGACACTTGGATATGATGAGTTTGAGAGCAGTTGATGCAGAGCATGACCAAATTCATGAAAAAGAGTTGAAGCTTCATCAGGAGTAAGAAGCGAAGGTTTATCGGAAGCAGGAGGAGTTGAATTTGTAACCATTGTTACTATAGGGTATATCATTTTTCCCTTAATATCGCGGCTCTGACTTCTGAATGCACCACACCATGCTCCACCTCTTTTGGAAGGACGCGGATAATTATCAATCATCAGAATTCCCACATGCTTTCCGTTACGTCGTACCTCGAAAGTCTCAACATCTTTGTGGTATTTGGGAATATCACCTCTTTTAGTGAATTCCAGGCCGTACAGCTGATTGGCAACATAGAACATTCCTTCCATCACATTGTCAATTTTAAAATAGGGCCTGGTAACTTCATCGCTGAGATTGTACTTCTCTTTCTTTATTTTTTCAGTGTAGTACCACCAGTCCCACGGTTCAAGTTTAAATTTTCCACCTTCACGGGTGATCATTTCCTGTTGTGCGGAGGCCTCTGCTTTGGCAACAGGAGTTGCTGCTGCCCATACTTTACTCAGGAACTCAATTACCTTCTGGGGATTTTTCGCCATATTTCGTTCAAGTGCAAAATCAGCATAGCTTTTATAACCAAGAAGATGAGATCTTTCTACTCTTAATTTTGCAATCTTTGCTATTATGGTTTTGTTATCATTCGTGTTATCATTATCACCCTTCATAAAATATCCAGTAAATAATTTTTCTCTCAGATCGCGTCTGTCAGAATATTGAAGGAATGGTGTCATGCTTGGCACCTGAAGTGTAAATACCCATTTGCCATCCAGCTTCATTCCGCTGGCCATCGTGGCAGCCTGGGCAACAACACCCTCAGGTAACCCTGAAAGTTCTTCTTTTTTATCAATCACAAGTTTGTACCCATTGGTTTCAGCCAGTAAATTTTGCCCAAACTGAACAGAGAGAAGAGACATTTCTTCATTAATCTTACGGAGTTTGTCTTTATCATCAGGTGATAATGCTGCTCCGCTTCTTACAAAATCTTTATATGTATCATCGAGTACCTTCTTTTCTTCCTCTGAAAGCTTAAATTGTTCCCTGTTTTCAAATACCGATTTGACTTTTTGGAAAAGGCTGTCATTAAGGCTGATATCGTCCCGGTGCTTAGAAAGAATGGGTGATAGTTCCCTGTTGATCTTCTGCAAAGTATCATTTGTGTTTGCTGAATTGAGCGGACCAAATACCCTGCTTACCTTGTTCAGAAGCTGACCACTGTATTCAAGTGCTTTGATGGTATTGTCGAAGGTGGGTTTGTCCGGATTACTTATAATCACTTTTATTTCATTGCGCTCTTCTTCGATTCCTTTCAGATAAGCAGGCATGAAATGAGCAGCCTTTATCTGTTCAAAGGGAGGTACCTCGAAAGGAGTATCGTATTTGTTGAAGAAAGGATTATCACTTTTTTCTTCCTTCTTGCATCCTGTGAAAACTGCGGCTGTAAAAAACAATAAAAACAGTATCTTTTTCATTTTGAAAGCTAGGTTTAGTTTATCATGTTGCAAAATACAAAAATGAAGATTAAGATGTAGTTAATTCACATTTTTTGTTTCTTTTTATTATTCTGTTTTATTTCTTTTCTTCTGAACAAAATGTCCCCTTTATTGATGTTAGCTCCCTGAAGAACAACTATTTCAGCCATTTATCCATTGCATGGACTGGTTTTCACCGTACATAAGCTGATCTTGTTCAAAAAAACGCCCCCATTTGTTTCTAAATGATCAAAACAACCCATCTCGATAATAAATGGTGCAACTTCCTTCAATTGATCAATACGTGGCTGATATTTTCCTGAAGTCTGCACAATTCGCGATACACAAGACTGAAACTGATCTTTCTCTTAATTGAAGAAACCTGATAAAATTAGATTTATTCAAAACCGTTAAAAAATGCTCAAATCCTGCATTATTTCTGATGAAATAGACACTTTTAGAACAATAAATTATGATTAAAATCTATAAAAAAAAGGAAAGACACCGGGAGGTACCTTTCCTTTATTAACTTAAACCTGATCGAAATTTCGCCGAGTGGCGAGTGTAGAGAAACTAAAACTATTTTTAACCTATATTTTCTTTCGTTCCAAAATTTAACTGTTTATAATATGCTTTCTAGAATATCATTTAATCCAATTTGTTTTTCCATTCAATAGATAGACGTTGGTAAAGTCAAAATGTTGCAGGAGTTTTGGTTAATGATTTGTTAATTATTTGTTAAAGCTGTTTAGTTAGCAGTTATTCAGACAGATACGTATTGACAGGTGATTTGTTAGCCTGCTTAATTTTAATTATTATTTCATCTGAATGGATCCGTAAATCAATTGTTGTAAAATAAGAGGTCCCATCTTACAAATGTAAATATTGCAGCAGGGCAGTTTATTAATAGTTGATGCCATAAATTACAGTTTATTGGTTAATTGAAACAAGAGTTATACTGCTTATCCGATGAAAGGATATCTGAGCATAATTGATTATTTTAATCTGAAAACAAGAGAATCGACAGTATATGCTGCAAAAATGCCCAGTCCTCCTGATATGTTAGAATAAAGAGGAGCCGCTTCTGTGAATGGATCTTCTCCGCCTGAATAATTATCGAAAGACTTCTGGAAATCATAATATGCCTTATCTGTATTGAACAGATAGATTCTCAGTATCGAGGAATCCACTTTGGGAAGCTGTGGCAGATCAAGTGATTTTAGCAGGAACCTCTGACCATCCCTTCCGTCGTCGGTAAAATCATTTTTTTCGTAATCTGTCAGTCGCATGGGGACATTGGGATCCCAATAAGGTGAACCGTAAATTTGCACTATACAGAATAATCTGTAGTAATTTTTTTCCCCGGGAAAGTCAGTTATGGTTATTTCAGCTGATAAATTTGAATATGATCTTCCTCCCGGATCGGTTTTGAGCTGACGGAGAGTATCCATTTCAATTTTGAAATCCCTGTCCGCAGGAACTGTGCATGAAGCTTCGGCAGACAAACCTCTGTCACTGATGACTCTCAGATTATAAGTTTTTCCTTCTTTTATCAACATTTCATTTTGTGAAAATCTCAGACCTGAATCAGTAGTATCAAGAGTTATCTCATTTGTACCGTCTGAGAGAAATCCTGTCAGATTTCCGGTTGGTTCTATAGCAGATAAATCGCCAAAGTTTCTCTGGGTAGAAGTTATTGTTATGTAGGTGATTTTATCTGAAGGAGATATAAAAGAGCTTACTACCAGTTTTGGTTTAAAATCAGGTATTTTTACATTTTTTGCATCTTTTTCGCAGGAAGCAAAAAACAACAACTGGGTAGAAATTAAAAGTATTTTTATTTTGTTGCTGTTCATCGTATTAAAATCTGAAAGAGTACGTGAATGAGGGGATTATCGGGAACAGGCTAACTTGTTTCAGAACTCCAGTTTTTTTGCCATCTATTCCTTCATTCTCTGTATAATAGAAGAAAGGATTCATCCTGTTATAAACGTTATATATGGATATTTCCCAGATACGCTCTCCCCATTTTTTTGTCTTCTTGAACTGGATTCCCAGATCAAGCCTGTGATAAGGGCCCATCCTGAACCCGTTTTTCTGACCGAAATCATTTGCGTATAACCCACTTATATATCCTCCGTAAAGAATTGGAGAACTCGGATCAGAAGCAGGTAAATGCGGAGAGATGAAATATGATGCTTCAGGCATTGTAACAGCGTTACCTGTACCATATACCCAGGTGCCTGATAGTGTTATTCTTTTAGTAAGATTGAAGATTGCAACGACCGAGATGTCGTGACGGCGATCATACCTGGCATAATATTTTTTGCCGAAATTGAGTGAATCAAATTGCATCTGTGTCCATGACAGTGTATAACCGATCCATCCATTAAGACGGCCCTCTTTTTTCTGAAGAAGGAACTCCATTCCATAAGACCACGCCCGGCCTGCAGTCACATTATCTTCCCAGTTTACACCTGAAGCCCCACCAGGTTCATCAAAAGCAAGGAATGTAGCACCTTCTTTATATCCGATGGTGTTTTTCAGGGTTTTGTAATAACCTTCAATTGAAAGAGAGAGGTCAGGTTTTGTAAAGTCCTTAACAATGCCAAAAGCTATCTGTTTGGATTGTTGTGGTTTAACCCTGTCAGTTGTTGGGACCCACAGATCAGTCGGCAGGCTGATTCCAGTGTTTGAAATCATGTGAATATATTGATTCATTGATGCATATGAGCCTTTTAATGCAACATTATTCTTTAGCCTCAATGCGGCAGAGAGCCTTGGTTCTAAAAAATGGTATTGATTCTTTGTCGCTGCAAAATGGCTGAACCGCAACCCACCATTTACTTTTACAGTCTGAAGCGGTTGCCATGTATCCTCACCATAAATTCCTGATTCAAGTCCATTTGTATAACTGAAATCACGCTGATGAATATTATGGTAGACATCCTCTTCAATGAACGCATGTGGATTAAACCGATGATATATACTTATAGCGCCTGCTTTGATCCAGTGTTTTGGATTTGGAAGATAATCAATATCGTACTTCAGGGTAAAATCTCTTATTCCGGAATAATATTCTGCATAATAATCCTTACTCTCATCAGCTACCTTATACTTATCATAAATTCCAAAAGAATAGTTGCTGAATATTGCCGAGGCATTTGAAAATAATTTATTGGTAAACAGATGATTCCAGCGTAAAGTTCCTGTTGCATTTCCCCAGCGGAAACCAACATTTTCCTTCAGATAACTTGTATTGGTCTTTATGAAAAATTTATCGTTTCCGAAATAGCCGCTCAGGTATAATTTGTTTTTACGTCCAAAATCATAATTGATTTTTGCATTAAAGTCGTAAAAATAGTATCCGGTTTTTTCTTCACTCATGAAAGGACTCAAAATCAGGTCGGCGTATGTCCTTCGACCCGATAACAATATTGAAGACTTTTCTTTTTTAATCGGTCCTTCTACTGTCACTCTGGAAGAGATAAGTCCGATACCACCTTCCCCGTGCCACTCTTCTCTGTTTCCTTCCTTCATATTCATATCAAGAACAGATGATAATCGTCCGCCATATCTGGCAGGGAAACCACCCTTTGTCAGCTCAACACTTTTCAAGGCATCACCGTTAAAAAGTGAAAAAAATCCGAACAGGTGACTTGCGTTATATACTATTGCATCATCAAGTATTATCAGGTTCTGGTCCGGACCACCACCCCGTACATAAATTCCGCTGCTTCCTTCTGATCCTTTCTGCACACCCGGCATCAACTGCAGGACTTTCAGTACATCTTTTTCACCCAGCAGTGAGGGAATATTTTTTATCTGAGATACCTGAAGTTTTATAGTGCTCATCCTTACTGATTCACTTTGTTTTTCTTTTCGATCAGCAGTTACTGTTACCTCACTTAGCAGAACATTAGGTTTAAGTTCAATATTTAGTTCCTGATCTTTGTGAAGAGTTACTTTAACAATTTCAGGGGAGAATCCGACATAGGAAACTACAAGTTCAATTGAATCTGCAGAGGCTAAGGTCAGAGAATAAAAGCCATAATTGTTTGTTACAGTTCCGGTTTTATGCTGTGGCAGATAAATATTTACTCCAATAAGCGATTCTCCGCTAACTTCCTCTTTGACATAACCACTGATGGTGTAGTGTTCAATTGTTTGTCCATGCGCCGGAACTAAAAAGAAAAAGAGTGATACAAGAATAAACAGTTTCATGAATGTTACTGGATCTGAGTTAAAATAACGATAAATCTCAAATATTATTATTTTGGTCTGAACAATTGAAAAAATATTTAACTTGCGTCATTATTTGTTATTTATGATTGCGAATTTGAAATATCGTTTCATGATGCAACGCCTTGGCAGAAGGCTCTATTGTTGTCTGATGTTCTACAATTTCTGATCTGTTTTCTATTCTGTAAACTCAGAAAGAAAAATTCCATTTATTTCCATTTATTTCCATTTATATCCTTACGATGAAAGGACTCATTTTCAGTGTTAAAAGATATTCAATTCACGATGGCCCGGGAATAAGGGTGACTTTCTTTATGAAAGGCTGTCCTCTTAATTGCTGGTGGTGCCATAATCCGGAAGGAATATCACAATTTCCTGAAACTGTCAGGCAGACTAATAAATTAGGCATAAGAGAATTCAGCCAGAATGAGGAGGTAGGTAAATACTATTCTGTTGAGAATGTCCTTGAGATCATAGCAAAGGAGAGAGTCTTCATTAACCAGTCCAAAGGAGGGGTTACATTCTCAGGTGGTGAGCCAATGCTTCAGTATGAATTTTTGACAGAAGCGTTAAAAGCCTGTAAAGAAAATGGTTATCACACAGCAGTTGATACTTCAGGATATTCATCTGCTGAAAACTATTTATCTATAATCCCTTTTACTGATCTTTTTCTCTTCGATTTAAAGCATCTGGATGATACTATGCATATTAAATATACTGGAGTTTCAAATATCGGGATACTGGACAACTACAGGCTTCTTCTCAATCGCGGAAAAGCGGTTATGGTAAGAATTCCTGTCATTCCGTGTATTAATGACGATCCTTATCATTTACAGCAGCTTAAACAATATCTTGCAACAACAAAAACTGAAACTCTTAAAAAGATAAACCTTTTGCCATTCCATAAGATAGGTTCTTCAAAATATAAAAAGTTTAATATTCCTTATAAGATGGATGGTATTGAACCTCCAACTAAGGAGAGCATGCAGATTATGAAGGAGCAATTTCTGAAAACAGGAGTAAAAGTTAAAATTGGAGGATGAGACTTTTTGCCACCTGTCCCACTGAAGCGGGACATCCCCCTAAATGGGGACTAATTCGTACCACCTCGAGTTACCTAAAAGTGAGAGAATTAACCCTCCTTTAGGGAGGATGGGGGGCAAGAAAAAGGAAAGTAGAGATGCGGCGCAACTATATGGAATAAAGAATTTAACTATCATAATAATTATATATGAAAATTTCAGCAAGAGTTAAAAAACTAAGGGAACAGAGCCTTAATGCAGTTGAGAAAATAAGTGCTGAAAGAGCCTTCCTTATTACTCAGTTTTATAAGAGCGATGAATCAAGAGAGTTGTCAGCTCCGGTAAAACGGGCAAGAGCATTTGAATATCTTCTGAGGAATAAGAAGATATGCATCAATGAGGGAGAACTCATAGTAGGAGAGAGGGGCCCCGCACCTAAGGAAACACCCACTTATCCGGAGATAAGCCTTCATTCAATGCAGGATCTTGAAATACTTAATTTGAGGGAGAAAGTCTCCTTCAGCGTTGATCAGGAGGTAAAGGATCTTTATGAAAATGAGATCATTCCATTCTGGAAAGGAAAAAGTAACCGCGACAGGATTATGAGTTTGATGACACCTGAATGGATTAATGCATACAATGCCGGGTTGTTCACTGAATTCCAGGAACAGCGGGCCCCTGGTCATACTGTTTTGGGTTACAAGATGTTCACTACAGGATTTCTGAAACTTAAGGAAGAAATAAAATCAGCTGTTACTTCTCTTGATTTTTTTACTGACTCTCAGGCCTTTGAAAGGCTTGAAGAACTTAAAGCAATGGATATTGCTTGCGATGCAATAATAATGTATGCTAATCGTCATGCTGATGAACTTGAAAGATTAGCAGTGATTGAAAAAAAATCTGACAGGAAAATTGAGTTATTAAAGATGGCAGCGGTGTGCCGCAAAGTTCCTGCAAACTCTCCTGAAACAATTCATGAGATGCTTCAGCATTACTGGTTTATTCATCTTGGAGTGATTACAGAACTTAATCCATGGGATTCTTTTAATCCGGGCAGACTTGATCAGCACCTTTTTCCTATATATAAAAAGGAGACAGAGTCGGGTACTCTTTCAACTGAAGAACTGGATGATCTTCTTGGATGTTTCTGGGTAAAGTTCAATAACCACCCATCTCCGCCAAAAATGGGCATAACTGCCAGTGAAAGCAATACCTATACTGATTTCTGTCTGATAAATCTTGGAGGTGTAAAAGCAGATGGTACTGATGCAGTTAATGAAATTTCTTATATTCTTCTGGAGGTAATTAAGGAGATGCGGATTCTGCAGCCCAGTTCAATGGTACAAATCAGTAAGAAAGGCCCCGATAGATTTATTCACAAAGCACTTGATATTATCAGAACCGGCTTCGGACAGCCATCTTGCTTCAATACGGATGCAATTATACAGGAGCTGCTCAGGCAGGGAAAGAATATTGTTGATGCACGAAATGGTGGCGCATCAGGATGCGTTGAGACAGGAGCTTTTGGTACTGAAGCATACTGGCTCACAGGTTATTTCAACCTTCCAAAAGTTCTGGAGGTGACACTGAATAACGGATTTGACAAGAGGACGAACAAACTTGTGGGACTCAAAACAGGTTATGCTACTGATTATTATAGTTTTGAGCATCTCATGGAAGCTTTCAGGATACAGGTTAATTACTTTATTGATATTAAAATACGGGGCAATAATGTGATTGAGAAAACATTTGCCGGCTGGCTGCCGGTACCTTTTTTATCATTGCTTGTTGAAGATTGCATAAAAAATGGTAAGGATTACAATTGCGGAGGTGCCCGGTATAATACATCATATATTCAGGGGGTTGGTCTTGGCAGTATCACTGATATGCTGACATCGATCAGGTATAATATTTATGACAAGAAGAAATTTGGATGGGATGAGTTAACAAGGGCAATCGATAATGATTTTAAGGGGTATGAACAGGTTCAGTATGAGATGATATATAACACTCCGAAGTTCGGCAATGACGATGATTACGCTGATCAGCAGGCAGTTACTGTTTTCGAAATATATTATGATGCTGTAAATGGCAGGGCAAACACTAGAGGAGGAGTCCATCGTATTAATATGCTTCCCACAACCTCTCATGTCTATTTTGGAAGTGTAACAGGTGCAACACCTGATGGGCGGAATGCCTGTAAGCCATTATCAGAAGGTATATCCCCTTTTCAGGGAGTTGATAAAAACGGACCAACATCTGTAATAAAATCAGCATCAAAAATTGACCATCTCCGTACCGGGGGTACTTTGCTCAATCAAAAATTTGCTCCTCAATTCTTTGAGGATGAAGATAGTTACAATTGTCTTACTGCGTTGATCCGCAGCTATTTCAGTCTCGATGGTCATCATATTCAGTTTAATGTTGTGAATGCTGAAACCCTTAAGAATGCTCAGAAACATCCTGAGATGCACCGTGATCTTATTGTGCGGGTTGCAGGATATAGTGATTACTTTAACGATCTTGGTGAAGATCTTCAGAATGAGATCATTACCCGGACTGAGCATGAAGAGTTGTGATAGGTTGTAATAGATTGTAATAAACGGAAATAAGTAGTTATAAGATTTAATCTTTGGTTAGGATTCACAGATTTTGAGGGCTGGTTTAGAAAGAACAAAAAACCAGGTATTAATTCTCTCAACCTGGTTATAAACAACTGTTGATCACATTATATCAAGATATATCAAGATATATTAATGTATATCAATGTATATCAATGTATATCAATGTATATCAATGTATATCAATGTATATCAATGTATATCAATGTATATCAATGTATATCAATGTATATCAATGCATATCTGCTTTAATCAAATTCCTTCTACTTAATCTTCTTATCCTTAGTCTCATTAAATACAGCTGTGGCTGATGCAATAACGCTGGATATATCACTAAGATTTGACGGGATTATTATAGTATTATTTGTTTTGGCAAGTTTTCCAAACTCCATAAGATATTGTTCGGCGATCCTCAGGTTGACAGCATTCAGTCCGTTTTCTTCTGAAATTGCTGAAGATATTGCTCTCAATCCATTTGCGGTTGCTTTTGCCAGCTGTTCGATCTCTGAAGCACGGCCGGCAGCTTCGTTGATACGTTTCTGCATTTCCCCTTCAGATTTTTTAATCAATTCCTGTTTATCTCCCTCTGCATTATTAATTTTAGCTTGCTTTGTTCCTTCTGATTCAGCTATAACAGCTCTTTTTTCCCGTTCGGCTCTCATCTGTTTCTCCATTGCATCCTTGATACTCTGCGGCGGAGAAATGTTTTTAACCTCGTATCGGGTTACTTTAACGCCCCATGGCTCACTGGCTTTATCAACTGCTTCAACGATAGAAACGTTTATTGTTTCACGTTCTTCGAAGGTTCTGTCAAGTTCCAGTTTGCCAATAACGCTCCTCATCGTTGTCTGGGCAATCTGGATAGAAGCAAATCTGTAATTATCAATACCATATGATGCTTTTTGTGCATCAAGGACCTGGAGATACAGAATCCCGTCAACCTCTACTGCAATATTATCACGGGTAATACAAATCTGTGGTGCCACATCAATGGCCTGTTCCTTAAGGGTATGCCTGTATCTTACTTTATCGAAAAATGGGATAAGTATCTGGAAACCTGCTGTAAAAGTTGCTCTGTACTTTCCAAGTCTTTCAACAATTATTGCCGTTCTCTGGGGAACAATTTTGATCATAGATGCAATCAGGATAAATCCCAAAAAGATTACACCAACAAGAATAAAAGTAGTGCTTGATCCTTCCATTTTAATTATTTTTTTGATTCAACAATTAATTTAAAACTATCTTTTTCAATAATATTAACTGTTTGGCCATGTTTAATTTCTGAGGTTGATTCAGCTTTCCAGGTAGTTCCCTTGAACTCGACTTTCCCGTTTCTTCCCGGGCCAAAATCAGTTGTAGCCAGCGCCTCTTTTCCTGTAAACTCATCTTCTACCTCTTCAGATTGATTCCCCTTGCTGTAAAAGAATTTCTTCTGAATAATTCTTCTTAAAGCGACAAGAGAAATAACTGATGTTACCGCAAAAATTATTATTTGAAGGTTTGTACCAGGTTCACCGATCAGACAAACCATTGCTGTTACCCAGGCTCCAAGGCCAAAGAAAAAAATGAAGAACCCAGGAATCACCAATTCAAGCAAAAACAGAGCCAGGCCTATTATGAACCAAACCAGTTCTGGCCTGGAAAAGATATTTGTTATCATAGCAAATAGTATAATGTGTTAGCGAGGAAATTGATAAGCATGTAGTAAAGATATAAAAAAAACAGAACAAAACTTAAATTTGAATTCTGTTTAATTGTATAATATAAAATACCGGAAACGATTACAGGAACTGAAGATGAATTAATTTCTGACTAAGCTGTCATTTATTTCTCTCATCCATGCAACAACCTTCTTTGAATAAAAATTAAGGTTTTCGCAGGTAAAATCACCCTCCATTTTAATAAGTGAACCTTTATATACACCTGTACTTTCTGAAAACTGGTAGCAGATATACTCCAGTGATCCTGCATCCGCACCCACGTTTTTAATTGCTGTTACTTTACTTGAAGCGATGTTTTTTATATACTGCGAATATTTCTGAAGTTCTTCAGCTGAGATTTTTTTGCCGCTTGGTACACATTTACTTAAGTTGTCAGAAACGTTTTTTTCACTCAGTATGTAGTCATTATCATGAAAGTTCCAATCTTCAGGATTACTATATGTGAGTACATTACCTTCCTTATCTATAATAAAACCGTTATGCTGGTAGCCCCAGGCGTAATTTACATATTCGAGCTGAAACAGGATAGCTTGTTTATCGCTGTTGACATAATTCTTTTTGCATCCTGCAATGAAGAATATCGTTATAGCAATAAGAAATATTTTGTAAAAAATCGATTTCATATATATCCGGTTAATATACTATTCATCAAAAATCGGACCATAGTGCAATGTTATTAACGATTGTCCGGTAAAATTATTATGATATTGGAATTAATGAATGGCTGTGTAAAAATATTTTTCAGAATCATTTTTTTTTTGTAATTTATATCGTCAATAATTCCTGAGGGATTGCTCTGAGATTATTAATCCTGCATTCTTAAGTCCTGCAGGGTAAGTAATTAAATAACAGCCTGTTACATTATATATGTTATGGCATCTTAAATGAAGAACCAGGAAAGGAAACAAGTCAGATGGAAAAGTTTTTTGATTATTTTGATGGTCGGTACAGGGATTCTATATTAAACAGACCTCCTACCGATGATGGTCCTGTAATAACACTTTCACGATTGACAGGATGTGATGCAAGACAGGTAGCGGCCATTCTGGCTGATGACCTTAACCGTAAATATGGAATAACAAAATGGCGATGGGTTGATAAAGATATCATTTATTCAATTGCCAAGGAATTGAATACAGATACCCAGCGCGTGGAAAATTTTTATAAAGGGATTGAATTATCAAATATATCAGAGATGATAATGGCTTTTTCAGGTGGTTTTGTAAGTGATCTCCGTGTTAAAAAAGCCATCCGGGATGTGGTCCTTTCTATATGTAAAGAAGGTTATATTATTCTGGTTGGAAGAGGCGGTGTGTCAATCGCACGTCAAATTACAGATGCACTTCATATAAGACTTGTTGCACCATTTTACTGGAGGGTTGAGAATGTAATGAAAAAGAAAGAGATGAATGTTGAAACTGCTGAAAAGTTCGTAGTAGACACCGACGAAAAAAGATTTAACCTGATACAGGCTTTCCTTGATAAAAAACCATTGAACATCGATTACCTGTTCGATGCTACCATAAACCGAAATTCCTTTACCATTCAGGAAACATCGGACCTGATTATTTCTATGTATGAGAAAAAGGTAAGCAGGCAGATTGCTGAGCGGAAAAGGATAAACAGGATTTTTTAAAGCGCACTTATACCTGCCATTTTTTTTATGTGCTCACTGGTTCGTTTATCCAGACACTCTTCATATTCCTTCCAGTCTTTTATAAAGTGCCTTGCAACTCCTGTCTCTATTGCTGCGCGTGCCACAGCAGAAGCAACTCTGGAAAGAAGTCTTGGGTCAAGTGGTTTCGGAAGAATATAATCCCTGCCAAATACCAGCTTGTCTACACTATAAGCTTTTAATACTGAATCAGGTACCGGCTCTTTAGCTAATGCCGCAAGAGCTCTTGAGGCAGCAAGCTTCATCTCTTCATTGATAGTAGATGCTCTGACATCCAGAGCACCACGGAAGATGAAAGGAAATCCCAATACATTGTTGATCTGGTTAGGATAATCTGATCGTCCGGTTGCAAATATCAGGTCATTCCTGGTTGACATTGCATCTTCGAATGAGATTTCAGGATTGGGGTTGGCCATAGCAAATACAATAGGGTCTTTTGCCATTGAAGCCAGCATCTCCTTGGTCAATGTACAGGCTGCAGACAGTCCAAGAAAAATATCAGCACCTACCAAAGCCTGTTCAAGAGTATCAATGTCTCTTTCAGTAATGAACTCCTGCTTGTATTTATTGAGATCTTTTCTCTTCTTATTAATAACACCTTTACTATCGGCCATTATGATGTTCTCTCGCCTTACTCCTAATGAGACATATAGCCTGGAGCATGAAATAGCAGCGGCCCCGGCTCCGCATACAACCATTCTGAGATTTTCTATCTTTTTGCCGGTTATTTCAAGGGCATTCAGAAGGCCAGCTCCCGAGATAATTGCTGTGCCATGCTGATCATCGTGAAATACAGGTATATCCAGCTTCTTTTTTAGTTCCGTTTCCACTTCGAAACATTCAGGTGATTTAATGTCTTCAAGATTTATTCCTCCAAAAGTGGGAGCAATTTGTCTGCAAAATTCTATAAGTTTCACGGGATCTTTTTCATCAACCTCAATATCAAATACATCAATATCGGCAAACACCTTGAAGAGCAGACCTTTGCCTTCCATTACAGGTTTCCCTGCCATTGCACCGATATCTCCTAGTCCCAGAACAGCTGTACCATTGGAAATTACTGCAACCAGATTCCCCTTTGCAGTATACTTGTATGCATCCTCAGGATTTTTCTCTATTTCGAGACAGGGATAGGCTACTCCCGGCGTGTAGGCAAGACTTAAATCGTATTGAGTAAAATATGGTTTGGTTGGAATGACCTCGACTTTTCCCTGGCGACACCTGCTATGATATAGCAATGCATCTTCTTTTGTTACTTTAATCATGACTTTATTTATTAATTTATTATACAAAAGAATCTCATCGGATGGTTATCAGAAATCTGATAATAAAAATTTAAAATAAGTCTTACTAATTTACGACGATAAAAGCAGTAATTATATGAAATAAATCATATTGATATTATCACCTGCGAAATTTCTTACTTGATTTAAACATCAACATGGCATGTTTCACAAATTCAGTATATTAAATAAATGATCAGTTACATCCGATTCGTAAAATGTGGGTACAAATCATCATATAATTGTGAAATAATCTTTTATCATGATATTTTATTTTGCATTGACAACAAAATTAGATATTTTCAACGTCAGTTTTTTTAACACTTTTTAGTCAGGTTACATATACTTTTTTCTATGAAGAATCATATTGCGATTGGCACTGATATCGGAGGTAGTCATATCAGTTGTGCTGCTGTTAATCTTACTTCCGGAGCGATTCTCAGGGAAACACTTACTGAGCGGGCTGTTAATAACCAGGCTCCGGCAAGTGTGATAATTGGTATCTGGGCTGAGGCACTTTCATCTGCTTTAGAGAAAGTACCCCTTGAAGATGTTAAAGGAATCGGATTTGCTATGCCGGGGCCATTCGATTATGTCAAAGGAATATGTTATATTAAAGGTGTGGCTAAATATGAAAACTTATATGGCTTGAATATCACTGATGCCATTTCAGGCAAACTGAATGTTCATGATAATTTTCTTTTGAGATATATGAATGATGCTTCTTCATTTGCCGTAGGGGAAGCATGGGCTGGCAGTGCTTCGAAGGTAAATCGTTCACTTTCAATAACACTCGGAACAGGCTTCGGATCAGCATTTATAAGTAACCGTATCCCAATTGTAGATGGACCTGATGTTCCAAAGCTTGGTTGTATTTATCATCTTCCATACAGAGATGGAATTGCTGATGATTATTTTTCAACACGAGGCTTGCTGGGAAGATATAAGACCATGACCGGAAAAGAGCTGAGCGGTGTAAAAGAACTGGCTGCCTTAGCCAAAACAGATAAGATTGTATCCGATTTATTTACTGATTTTGGTGATAAACTTGGACTGTTCCTTGTTACATGGCTGAAAAAGTTCGATGCTGAGATTCTTGTCATTGGCGGGAATATTTCGCATGCATACAGCCTTTTCGGAGATGTTTTTGAAAACAGATTGAAAAAGGAGAATTGTAATTGTAATGTGGCTCTGTCAAAACTGAAAGAAGATGCTGCTCTCTTAGGAAGTGCTTATCTTCTCGATGATGATTTCTGGAAATCAGTACAGCATGCACTTCCATTGATGTAAATTTGATAATTTTAGAACCCCGATACCTGTCTCAGTTTTTTACAGGTCAACTGTTATCAGTAAGCAGTCTTCCGGAATAACAAACAATATTATTTATACTAATTTTACTCAAACCACCTGATTATGAATACACAGAAAGTGAACATTTCCAAAATAGCCCCCGTACTCATGGCATTTTTTGTCATGAGTTTTGTTGACCTTGTCGGGATCGGTGTAGACCGTGTTAGTACAGATATGAACCTTAGTGCAACTCTTGCTCAGCTGATACCTTCGGCAGCATTTCTCTGGTTCCTGCTTCTCTCTGTTCCTGTTGGTGTACTACAGTCACGCCTTGGCAAAAGGCTTATGCTGAATATTGGTATGGTTGTAACAGCTCTGGGATTGCTTGTTCCATTTTTCTTTTACAATTTTGCTATGGTCCTAGTCGGATTTGCATTTTTAGGAATTGGCAACACTATAGTACAGGTTTCCGCCAATCCACTTCTGGTATATGTTGTTCCTGAAAACCGTACCTCAAGCTTTTTGAGTTTCTCACAATTTGTCAAAGCTATAGGTTCAATGATAGGAGCGCCACTTGCGGCAGTTTTTGCTTCCAGTTTTACACATGACTGGAAACTTTTATTCCTTGTATTCGGTGTAGTTTCTATTCTTTCTGTTGTCTGGCTTAGTTTAACTAAAATTGATGAAGGAGAAATAACAGAAAGCAAAGCATCATTTGGTTCTGCTTTCAAATTGCTCGGGACAGGCTTTGTCCTAATGATGGTTTTATCAATATTTCTTGTCGTCGGAATTGATGTAGGATTTAATTCAAATTCCGGACAGTTCCTGATCAAACAGTTTGGTATTGATCAGACAACTGCAGAATCAGGAAGAAGTGTCTATTTCTTTGGTCGTATGCTTGGAACATTTGCCGGAGCTATAATGTTAACCCGTATCTCTTCACGAAAATTTTTCATGTGGACATCAATTCTTGGAATATTGTGCCTGGTGGCAATCCTGTTAATCTCTTCCCCTGTAATTGCATGGGGACTGGTATTCTTTATCGGACTGGCAGTTGCAAATATCTTCCCGCTTGTATTCTCAATTACAGTTGAAAGATATCCAACCCGCAGCAACGAAATTTCAGGATTGATGATGATGGCAATCTGTGGAGGAGCTGTCATTCCTTTAGTAATAGGATGGGTAAGTGACATGACCAATGTTGCAGTAGGGATGTCAATTCTTATAGTCTGTATGGTTTACCTTCTTTCAGTGTCAATTTATAGTCTGAAGAGATAGATTCTCAGTTAAAACATTATCGGATTCATCTGGATTTTTATTATAGGCTGTTTCAAAAGTCCTTTTGGGGCTGCAGGAAGTGTAACCCTTCAGAATTTCGGTAACAAATTTTGTCTTTTTATAGAATCTTTTTACCCCCTTTCATTTTCCCCCAAGGGAGGGCCGAGCGTTAAAAAATTGCCTTGCAGGCAATTTTAGCGAAGGAGCCCGTCTGCCGCGATGGATCTTCCTTCGTGGGTGAAGGCTGGGAAGGGGGTAACTTACTTATTAAATTGAATTAAGTATATTAGTTTACGCTTGTTACCATAATTGTGAAGAATTACACGTTTGGCAGGGTTATTGGATTTTCACTTTTCAGAAGGTCGCTTTTATTATTTTTATATTCCAAACACTTTCAAAGTACTCCCTGATTCATCTGTTATGACCGATCTGATATCAGAAAACAGATCATTCACCCATCAGCATATTAACTATGTACATTAAATCTGCAGGTTCGTACAAAACCTCAGTTTTATATGATTTTTTCAAAGAGATCAGACTATTTTTATTGCTGATTTTGAATTGTAATTGTATAATCAATTCTTCAGGATTTAAAAAGACGTGAAAGTATCAAACTAATAAAAATTGGATTGAAGTCGTAGGTTTTATTTTGTAGTTCCGGAGATCCCCATTCCCCATCTTCCCCTATGCTCCGGAACATAACATCCCCCTTCTCTCAGGAGGTCTTTCAGTTAGAAACCCTTTAGAGATTGAAGGGGGTTCTTTTATAACAGGTTTTGCAAAAATAGAACTGCTTCAATTTGTATATTCATCGTAAAACTTGCAAATTGCAGTATTATTTATTTAATATGTATTATACCCGGTTCCGGATTCGAAGCACCTGTTACCTGAATACCGTTAACTGATGCCAGATAGCAGATTAATCTTATAATTTAATTCAAATATAATACTATGAAAAGAGACAATCTTGGCAGACGTGATTTCCTGAGGAAAGCAACTACTGCTGCCATTGCTTTTACAATTATCCCCCGTCATGTGTTTGGGGGACAGGGTTATATTGCTCCAAGCGATCAGCTTACCAAAGGGATTATCGGAGTTGGCGGAATGGGACGCGGCCATTTTGAATATGAGGGCACCCGATTGTTGGCTGTATGTGATGTTGATAAAACACACCTTGAACAGGCGATTGCCGCTGCCGGAGGCAACATATCAGGATACCATGATTTCCGTGAACTCATAGCAAGACCTGATATTGATATAGTTCATATTGCAACTCCTCCTCACTGGCACGGGATTATTTCCAAAACGGCTGCTGAAGCGGGAAAAGACATATGGTGCGAAAAACCAATGACACGCACAATAGGCGAGGGCATAAAAGTCGTGGAAGCAGTGCAGAAAAATGGCAGGATGTTCCGGCTTAATACGTGGTTCAGATTTAAAGATCAGTTTTATGGACTTGGTACAACAGTAAAACCGCTAAAGAAACTTGTGAGCAGCGGGGCTCTTGGCTGGCCACTTAAGGTAACGGTCAGTGGTATAACTGGTTACGACTGGAAATTCTATTGGAGCGGACTTCATAATCTACAACCTGCATCAATCCCGGCTGAATTGGATTACAATTTCTGGCTTGGTCCGGCACCATATAAACCTTATAATCCTGAAAGGGTACATTCGAAATTCCGTGGTTACTGGGATTACGATGGTGGCGGATTAGGAGATATGGGACAACATTATCTTGACCCGGTTCAATATCTGCTTGGAAAAGATGATACAGGACCGGTCTCAGTAGAGATTGATGCACCTCAGCAACATTACGATGCTGTTGGTTCCTGGCGAAGGATAACATATACCTATGCCGACGGTTGTCAGATTATTCTTGACGGAGAGAACCGTGATAAAAATGCAGCCTATATCGAAGGTCCTCATGGTAAAATATTTAAAGGATTCAAATCGGATATCCCAGATATGGAGAACCTTATTAATTCACTTCCTGATCCGGCACCTCAGATTGGAACATTCTCTGAGTCGGTGCGTACCAGGAAAAAGTTTGCTCTTAATGAGTCAAATGGTCACAGGTCATGTTCCATAGTAAACCTCGGGATAATTGCTTTGCGGCTTGGCAGAAATCTAAAGTATGATCCTGATAAGCAGCAGTTTATCGATGATGATGGTGCCAACAGACTTATTAATCCGCCAATGCGTGGTCCGTGGAGGATCTGATATTAAAGATACTATTTAATAATATGAAAATTTGAAGTTATGAATCTAGCATATTTCTCAAAAAAAGCAAACTTGCATGAAAATATTGAAATGCGAGCTCCATCCGACCTCTTAATATCAATTTATAAGCGGATGAAAATCAAGAAAATACTTATAGTAAGTTTTTCTCTCCTGTTGATTTCTTTATCATCTTTCTCACAGGATAAAAGAACAATTGAAACAAAGGTTGCGGACCTGCTGGCCCGTCTTCCTGCAAACGACCAGCAATATACAGATAAGTTAATGGGAGATATGTTGTTGCTTGGAGAAGCAGGAGTAATGCAGATATGCGATCAGATCATCCCTTCCGGAACAGGGGACGACACACGCGCAAGATATGCTGTAGAGAGCCTTACACGATACCTTTCACAGAAAGGAAAAGAAACAGAAAAAGCAAATTGGGAAAAAACCTGTATTAGTTATGCCATCGACCAAAAAGAGAGTGGTGTAAAGGATTTTTTCATGAAGCAGCTTCAACTAATTGGTGGTAAGGAGTCAGCTGAAGCAATGAAGATATATCTTGGCAGCAAAGAGATCTGTGAGCCTGCACTGGCTGTAATAGCTGCTGTTGGTGGTAATACTGCAGAAACTATATTAGCTGAATCCTTGAAGAACAGAGACCTTCCATGTGCAGCTTCAGTAATGAATACCCTTGCACTAATGAAATCTCAAGCGGCTGTAAATGAGTATATTGCATGGTCTGAGAACAACGATAATAACATTAAAGCCTCTGCATTTAACGCACTCGCACAGAGCGGCAACCCGCTGGCCTATCCGGTGCTGTCGGATGCAGCAAAGAAAGTTGAATACAAATGGGATCCCACCGGTGCAACAGCGTCATTGCTCAACTTTGCCAAAGCAGCAGGTAAGAATGGTGATATCAAAACTATGGATAAGATATGTAAACTCTTAATTTCAAAATGCAACGATAATCTTACTCTTCAAAACAAGACTGTTGCACTTGATACTTATGTTGGTTTTCATGGTATTGATGCTATGTCAACTCTTATCAAAGCAGCTGCACATTCGGATTATAAGTACAGAAGTGCCGCCATGCGAATGTCACTTGCTATTCCTGGTAAGGAGGTAGTTATGAAGTGGATTAAATATTTTCCAAAAGCAATTCCAGCCGCAAAACCTGAAATCATAACAATGCTGGGAATCAGGGGTGATGAAATGTCATTGCCTCTTATAACGGCATCACTCTCAGATCCTGATTTTAATGTAAGGAAAGAAGCAGCTGAAGCTGTTGTCAAAGTAGGTGGGAATCAAACTATCAATTCGCTGATCAATTATATGCTGGTATTCAGTGACACTCCCGATCAGGAAGCTGCAAAATCAACACTAAAGACTGTTATGGGTAGCGACAATATGTCTCTCCTGATTCCGGTTCTGAAACAGGGTAATCCTGCAGCCAGTAAAACCGTAATTGAGCTATTAGCCTGGAACAAAGACAATCAATATTTTTCGGAAGTGCTTCATTTTACATCTTCTACAGATATATCGGTTAAAACTGCTGCTTTTAAAGCTCTGGCCGACCTGGCTGGTCCTAATGATCAGGGAAAGCTGATAGATGTGCTTAAGTTGAATGATAATCCGGAATATGTAGCCGATATCCAGATTGCTCTGGCAGCCGCTGCCTGTAAAATATCTGCTCCTGAAATGAGATCATCTTCGATCCTTAAGGCGATGGAAGGTAAAAATCAAACTGAAAAATTGATTCCTGCCCTTGCTAAAACGGGTGGTCGGGAAGCGCTGGCTTTTGTTTTAAAGGAATTTGAAAATGGAGATTCGCAGATGCGCGATATTTGTTTTAAAACACTGACAAACTGGAAGGATTACTCAGCCTCATCAGCACTATATGAGATCTGCGCTTCAGGTAACAAAACATTTGAAGATCCTGCATTTGAAGGATATGTCAGACAGATTAAGTCTGCAACCTTAACCGATGAACAGAAACTTCTGCTTTATAGAAAAATTTTGCCTTTTGCCATGAGTTCAGTACGTAAAAACGAAATTCTGACTGAATTAGGGAATATAAAGACTTACCAGTCACTTTTTTTGGTAGCTAATTATCTTGATGATCCCGCAACTTCTGCCGCTGCAGCTAAAGCAGCAATGAGTATTGCTCTTCCATCACCCAATTCTAAAACAGGAATGTACGGGGATCTTGTAAAAGAGATTCTTGTAAAAGCAAAAGGGAAGCTGACGGAGCAGGAAAGTGAGTATGATAAAGAGATGATAAGCAAATATTTGACCATCATGCCTGCAGGAGAGGGGTTTAAACCAATTTTTAACGGGAAGGACCTTACAGGCTGGCAAGGACTGGTTGAGAATCCTGTTGCAAGAGCAAAAATGAGAAGGGTTGACCTGGAAAGAAAACAGGCAGAAGCAAATGTTATATTCCCTGCCAACTGGAGTGTAAAAGATGGATGCATCTGGTTCAATGGGGCAGGAGATAATCTTTGTTCAGTTAAACAGTATGGTGATTTTGAAATGTATGTAGACTGGAAAATATCAAAAGAAGGCGACAGCGGAATCTATCTGAGGGGAACACCACAGGTCCAGATCTGGGACACCTCAAGAGTTGAAGTGGGAGCACAGGTAGGTTCGGGAGGTCTGTATAATAATCAGAAAAACCCTTCCAGGCCTCTTAAAGTTGCAGATAATCCTGTTGGGGATTGGAATACTTTCAGAATTATTATGGTAGGAGAAAAGGTATCAGTATGGCTGAATGGAGAACTCGTTGTAGATAATGTTACATTAGAGAACTACTGGGACCGTAATATTCCAATTTTCCCTAAAGGCGCAATCGAACTGCAGGCTCATGGTACCAACCTGGCATTCAGGGATCTTTATGTCAGGGAAATTAGCGATAATGAGTTTAATCTGACTCCTGACGAAAAGGCAGAGGGATTTGTTGCTCTCTTTAATGGAAGAAATCTGAACAGCTGGATTGGAAACAAAGAATCGTATGTAGCTGAGGATGGATTAATTGTTGTCAAACCCAATAATGGATCAGGTGGGAATCTTTATACTGAAAAGGAATATGCGGACTTTATTTTCCGTTTTGAGTTTTTGTTAACACCTGCTGCAAATAATGGTCTTGGAATAAGGGCTCCTCTTACAGGTGATGCTGCCTATGTGGGAATGGAACTGCAGATACTCGACAACCGGGATCCGGTTTATGCCAACCTCGAGCCTTACCAGTATCATGGTTCAGTATATGGTGTAATCCCTGCCTTGCGAGAATACCAGAAACCTTTGGGTGAATGGAATTATGAAGAGGTAGTTGTTAAAGGTACTCAGATAAAGGTTATTCTCAACGGTACCACTATTGTGGATGGTGATATTGCAGGTCCAAGAGATAATGGGACTATGGATCATAAAGATCATCCGGGATTGAAAAACAAGATCGGACATATTGGTTTTCTCGGTCATGGATCTGAGCTAAAATTCAGGAATATAAGGATAAAAGATCTTTCTCAATAAATTTGTTCTTTTAATTTTTCTCTGTGGCTCTCTGGGCTCCTCTGTGTATCTCTGTGTAACTAAAAATGAAGAACTTACACGGAGTTTCACAGGGGATCACAACTTGTCCCGATTTATCGGGAGAGTTCCACTGAGTTTTTAATTTTAAAGAGCTTCTTATCATTGAATCATCCATATTCTCTATATTTCAAAATAAATTTTACAAAATGAAAAAGCTTGTCATCATTTTTTATGCACTTGTAATTTTTACTGCATGCGAAAAGGTTTCTCCACCTGTAGCTTTTGGTCCTGTTCCTTCTGAGCGGCAGCTTGCATGGCATGAAATGGAATATTACATGTTTGTGCATTTCACAGTTAATACATTCACAGACAAAGAGTGGGGTTATGGTGATGAAAAGGAGTCGGTGTTTAACCCTTCTGAGCTTGATTGCAGGCAGTGGGCAAAAGTTGCCAGGGATGCGGGGATGAAGGGTATAATTATTACAGCAAAACATCATGATGGTTTCTGCCTCTGGCCTTCTCAGTTCACGGAACATTCCGTAAAAAATTCACCATGGAAAAACGGTAAGGGTGATGTTGTTAAGGAACTGAGGGAAGCCTGTGATGAATATGGACTCAAGTTTGGGGTCTACCTCTCACCATGGGACCGGAATAGTTCTGTCTATGCTACTCCTGAATATTTAACATATTATCGTAATCAGCTTCGGGAACTTCTGACAAACTACGGAGATATTTTTGAAGTGTGGTTCGATGGCGCTAATGGCGGAGATGGATATTATGGAGGAGCAAGAGAGACCAGGAAAATTGATAATAAAGTATATTACGACTGGACAAATACTCATAATATTGTCAGAGAGTTGCAGCCTGCCGCTGTTATGTTCAGCGATGCCGGACCTGATATTCGCTGGGTAGGAAATGAAAGCGGAATGGGTAGCCTTACAAATTGGTGCAAGCTAAAGAGAGACGAGATGTATCCCGGTGGAGATTTTGCCAGGATACTTGGCGAGGGCCATGAGGATGGAAATTACTGGGTACCTGCCGAGGTGGATGTTTCAATTCGTCCGGGATGGTTTTATCATCAGGCCCAGGATTCCCTTGTACGTTCACCGGAAAACCTGATGGAGCTTTATTATTCTTCTGTCGGAAGAAACAGCAACCTTCTTCTGAATGTACCACCTGACAGAAGAGGTCTTTTACATGAAAATGATGTCAGGTCCCTTCTGGCCTTCAGGGATTTACTGGGAAAAGAATTTGAAACCGATCTGGCAGCAGGTAAGAAAGCAACATCCACATCCTTCAGAGGAAAAGGTTATGAAGCTAAGAATGTAAATGACGGGAACCCTGAAACATATTGGACTACAATTGATTCCCAGACAAATGGTGAAATAGTAATCAACTTTGACGCTGAAACAGAGGTTAACAGAATCGTTCTTCAGGAATACATTAAACTTGGACAAAGAGTTCAGGAATTTAAATTATCGGCATACACTAATGGTGGTTGGAATCCGGTTATTGAAGGTACTACCATTGGCCACAAAATAATAAGAAAATTTCCTGTGATAAAAACCACTCAAATCAAAATATCTATCAGCAAATCAAAGGCATGCCCGGTAATATCAAATATTGAACTTTACCGGTCACCAGGTAATTGATGAGGAGATCTGTTGTGTGAGAGACTTGAATAATATTTTCAGCTTTAAGAGAGTACCGTGTCATTTTTTTGGTACTCCGACAGTCTGTTCAAGCGTTATCATTTGATTTGTCCTTAATCCCATTTCTGAATAAAGTTCCTCCCCAGGGACAGAACCTCTTACTACGCATCCGAGATTTGCTGATGCACAATAGATGTAAATATTCTGTGCTATGAATGCTGTGTTGGAGTACGACATAAAAAGTTCGGAATCCTTGATTTCTTCACCCTCTTTTTTCCCTAGTTTTCCCATATCAGCAACGTAGACAATATTTAATGCAGCATCTTCCACAAAAGGTTGAGAACCGGTTAGTTTCCTCAGGTCTTTATTATTGATCTGCTTTAGCATATGTGATTCAGCAATGTAAAGGTAGAGTCCTCCAGGAAGTGCAACATACAAATCTATCTCCTGCTTGTTCATGGCTGAAGGTGCTGTCCTTTTTTGCTGATCAGCACGATTTATACCCCATCCTGCCCATAAGAGATCCGAAAGTTGCTGACGCGTGAGGCTATCTTTCGTAAAAGTTCTTGTTGTTTGCCTCTCATTCAGAGCCTGCATAAGAGGTTTACCACCACTTCTGTCAGGAGCAGGAAGAGGGATGTCCTGCGAGGAAGAGGTAATGAATAAAGCACTCCCCAGGATTACACTTAATATTAACTTTTTCATTTTGTTAAAATATTAGAAGGTTAAAATGGTTGTTGGTATTGAACATGTGACACAGGAATTAAGCGAATTTTGTTTTCTGCATTCACTCTGCAATTGAAACAGGTGTATCATACAAATTTATCCAAAATGTGAGATATTAAAGGCATCAGGTCAGATTTTTATGGTTATTTAACACTGTATTTCTGAATTATTCCTTCCTGGTATTTATGGTATGTAGCGCGCGGCATAAGGTAGTTGGTATGTGGTTTGAGACTTTTATGTCAACCATGTCGCGCATTGCACATTGTTTGCTTTAAACTTTTCACTTTTACCTTTTGCCTTTTATCTTCCATATTAATTATCTTAGCAACTCAATATCCCGAAATGGCTTTTAACTATAACTGGATTGCATTTTCATTTATCGGATTTCTTGTTATACATGGTCACTTGATTTTACAGGTATTATTACAACTATTTTTGGTACTTATCTCTTTTCTTATTAAAATCTAAATATGAGCATATTAGTGTCGTCAGTTTTGGTTGGTATAAGTATAGTTGGAATCATAATTCTGACATCCAGGCTAAAACTTGAAGCATTTATTGCTCTCTTCCTGGTGTCTGTTTTTCTGGCTTTTGCCATTCTGCCTTCAAAGACTATAGTAAGTACCATTCAGGAAGGATTTGGAAATACAATGGCCTCGATTGGTTTTTTAATCATTCTGGGCGCAATCATTGGTATTTCGCTTGACAAAACAGGAGGAACACTCAGTATTGCCAGGTTTATTCTTTCAAAAACAGGAGAAAAAAGGAGTGCCCAGGCATTAGGTATAACAGGATTTATTACAGGATTGCCTATCTTTTGCAATGCCGGATTCATAATATTGAGCGGAATGTCCAGGTCGCTAAGTTCAAAATCGAAACTTGCATTGCCTTTCATGGCAACTGTACTCGCATGTTCGCTTTATTCTGTGCATTGCCTTATACCACCTCATCCCGGTGTGCTGGCTGCAGCGGGACTTGTTAAAGTAAATATCGGGTACCTGATTATTATAGGAACCTTATTTGCAATCCCGGGAACAATAGCAGCATATTTCTGGAGTAAATGGATTACCCGTGGGAAAATCTATCCGCCGGCCAGAGAGATAGAGGTTGATACGCAAATATCAAATGATAAGCTTCCGTCTGCTTTACTCTCATTCCTTCCAATAGTTGTTCCTTTGCTTTTAATAGCATTTAAATCCTTATTAACTATGATTGATAAAGGAGGACAAAGTCTTATCTTAAAAATATTTATTCTTCCCGGAGAACCGGTATTTGCTTTATCAATAGGTGTTGTTTTGGCTCTGTTGTTAATTAAGCATAAAACAATTGCATCGATGAATTCAATATTCACAGAAGCTATTGTAAAAGCGGGGCCCATCCTCATAGTTACTGCTGCAGGCGGAATGTTTGGAATGGTCATCAAAGCTACCGGAACTGGAGAGGCAATGGGCAAGTTTCTGGCAGGCACGAGTATTGGAATCGTGGTTCCCTTCCTGATTGCAGCAGTCATGAAAACAGCCCAGGGTTCATCAACCGTGGCAATTATTACAACCGCATCATTCGTTGCACCGATGTTAGCAATGCTTGGTCTCGATTCAGAATGGGGTAAAATACTTGCCATGCTATCGATGGGAGCCGGGTCTATGGTTATATCTCATGCTAATGATTCATACTTCTGGGTTGTTTCTAATTTTTCTGAAATCGATCCCGGAACGACACTGAAAGTATATTCATCCTCCACTCTTGTTATGGGACTGGTTGTATTTGCCTGTGTATGGATTACTTCTCTTATAATTTTATAGGATATATTACTTCTCATCTATCAGGTGTTTTGATTTTTGAAAAATAACATATGAATTACAGAACGATTGCTGAACAGATTTTTCTGGCAGGAATAAATAGTGTTCTTCCTGAAAGACTTATTTCCAAAGAGATGTTATTGAAAGAAGGCTGGCTCAGACTTGGTCACCTGAACTTCTCTCCTGACGAATTTGAAAATATATATGTTATTGGTGCCGGTAAAGCCAGCGCCAAAATGGCAGCAGAAGTGGAAAAGATTCTTGGACCGAGGATTACTGAAGGACATATTGTTGTTAAATATGGACATTCCTGTAAACTGAAATATATTCGTGTTACGGAAGCGGGTCATCCGGTGCCTGATTCAAATGGGTTCAAGGCAACCGGTAAGATAGTGGAAATTGCAGGGAAGGCTGATAAAAATGATCTGGTAATATGCCTGTTATCAGGTGGCGGCTCAGCTCTTTTATCAGATTTTCCTGAAGGTTCTTCTCCCGGAGAGATGATTACTCTAAATGATCTTCTTATCAACTGCGGAGCTTGTATAACTGAGATTAATGCAGTACGTAAACATTTATCAATTGTCAAGGGAGGTCAGCTGGCAAGGACCGCCTGTCCGGCAACCCTTGTGAGTCTTATTTTATCTGATGTTTCGGGCGATCTGCTGGATGTAATAGCCTCCGGACCAACAACTCCTGATCCGACAACTTTCCGGCAAGCCATAATGGTTTTGGAAAGGTTTGATTTAACAGCATCTGTTCCTGCAGGAATTCTGAGATATTTAACAGAAGGAACAGCCGGAAACAGATCTGAAACACCAAAAGAGGGAGACCCTGTTTTTGAAAAGACCCACAACATCCTGATTGGGACCAATAAGGTTGCACTTGAAGCAGCAAAACTGAAAGCATTGGATTTTAATATTAATGCAGTTATAATAGACACTCAATTGCAGGGAGATACCGCCACTGTTGCTGAGTATATTGTTGAAACTGCCTTAAGATTTAAAGCTGATGAAAGTGAAGTTAAACCAGTCTGCCTTTTATTCGGAGGAGAAACTACTGTAAAAATGACTGGAACAGGACTCGGCGGTAGAAACCAGCATCTGGCGTTGCTGTCTGCATTCCTGCTTCAAAACCATCCGGGTATTACTGTATTATCAGCTGGTACGGATGGTACGGACGGACCAACTGTTGCTGCAGGAGCCGTGGTTGATTCCCTCTCCTGGCCTGATGCTCTCAGGGAAAACATAGATCCTGCAAAATACCTTGCTGAGTTCGATTCATATCACTTCTTTAAAAAGGCAGGAGGACACATCATAACCGGACCAACTATGACCAATGTTATGGATATTTTGGTGGTGATTATTGAATAATTATATCTGAGTAACATTTAAATGGAATTGGCCAAGACAGATAAGAGCATCTCGAACTTCTTATACTTATAGCAAATTACAACTAATGGCGAGAAAGATGAAGAATTGGAATTATTTTAAATACCCTGTTGGAATCGGCTTGCTTACTACTTCTGCTGTGACGGTTATTACATCCTGCAGTTTTAGAGAAGATAACGGGAAAAAGCCAAATATTATTCTGTTCCTAGTCGATGATATGGGATGGCAGGATACTTCTGTTCCATTCTGGACAAAAAAAACACCTTTTAATGAGCGTTACAGGACCCCTGGGATGGAACGTCTCGCCAGAGAAGGCATGATGTTTACGCAGGCTTATGCGTGCAGTGTCTCTTCACCTACAAGGGTGAGTTTAATGACCGGGCTAAATGCTGCACATCACAGGGTAACGAATTGGACATTGCAAAGAAACACTTCAGTTGATGGCAACAGCGATATACTTTCATATCCGGAATGGAATGTAAATGGATTGCAACCGGTCGATACCATTCCCCGTTCAACATATGCAACATTACTTCCACAGATACTGAAAGATAATGGCTATTTTACCATTCATTGCGGTAAAGCGCATTATGGTGCAATGACTACGCCTGCTGCTGATCCGATTACCTGCGGTTATGACGTCAATATTGCAGGACATGCTGCAGGTGGTCCCGGAAGTTATCTTGGCACGGAGTATTTTGGAAACAGCGAAAAAGGGGGTTACACACCTCCATGGGGAGTTCCTGGTTTGGAGAAATATCATGGCGACTCTATATTCCTTACCGAAGCACTGACCCGGGAAGCAATAAGCACACTTAAGAAAGCTAAAAGCACCGGGAAACCTTTCTATCTGTATATGGCGCACTATGCAGTTCACATTCCTTTATATGCCGATCTGAGGTTTTATAAAAAGTATCTTGATATGGGACTTGATGATTATGAAGCGAGATATTCTTCAATGATTGAAGGGATGGATAAAAGTTTGTGTGATATAATGGAATATCTTGATAAAAACGATCTTGCAGAAAATACTATAATATTGTTTATGTCTGACAATGGAGGGTTTAGTTTAAGACCACGTGCAGGAGAATTACATACTCACAATAAGCCTCTTAACAGTGGAAAAGGGTCAGCCTATGAAGGAGGCATACGCGAACCGATGATTGTGAAATGGCAGGGAAAAGTTAAAGCGGGCACTAAATGTAATGACTATCTCATTATCGAGGATTTTTTCCCGACAATTCTCGAAATGGCAAAAATAAATAATTATAAAACGGTTCAGAAAGTTGATGGAAAAAGCTTTATTCCAATGTTGTTACAAAAGGGAACAACAGCTGAAAAGAGAGACCTCTATTGGCACTTCCCTAATAACTGGGGGCCTACAGGACCCGGTATAGGGACTACCAGCACAATAAGGAGCGGTGACTGGAAACTGATCTACTGGTATGAAGACCAGCATTTTGAATTGTTTAATATCAGTGAAGATATCGGTGAACTTCATAATCTGGCCAATCTGCAACAGGAAAAGGTAAAAGAACTTGCTTTTAAACTTGGAAAATATCTTCGGGAAGGAGATGCACAGCGTCCATCTTATAAAAAATCAGGCGCTCTTGCTCCATGGCCTGATGATACACTATGAGAGCCATATTTTTGCAATATGTAATACAATTATTGATCTGATTACTTATCTGCTCCTGCGACCAGGAAAGAATAATAACTGATATAAATATATGCAATCAATGGTACAATCATCGCTATAGCCATGCTGTTTGTTATTTCAGCAATATAGCCCATTAATGGAGTACATAATGCTCCTCCTATTATTGCCATAACCAGTATTGATCCGCCAATTTTTGTGTTTTCACCAAGACCTTTGATACTGGTTGCAAAAATGGTAGGATACATCAGGGACATAAAAAAGCTTGTAAAAAAGATGGCCCACATGCCAACCCATCCGGGTATCAAAACGCTGAATCCAACCAGTATTATATTAATGACACTGTACCAACCCATCAGCCGGTTTGGTCGTATGTAGCGCATAAGCCAGGTTGCTGAGAAACGTCCCACACCAAAAGCAACCAGGGTCCCTGTTAAAAAATACCCTGCTACTTTCTCTGGCTGGCCCGTATAGTCCTGAACGTATGGAATAAAGTAGCTCCAGGTTCCTACCTGGGCCCCGACATAGAAAAATTGCGCCAGTACACCTTTCCAGAAATCAGGAAAAAGTAACAGATCTTTTACACTACCAGTGGAAACAGACAATCCTTTTTTATCCGCTACAAACTTTGGGAACCTCGCTCTTATAATTAAAGATGCCCAGCACAGTGCAAAAAGTGCCAATGCCAGGTAAGGTTTCACGACGCGTAAGGTTTCATGTTGCAGGAAGCTGTTATATGTTCCTGCCAATTTCATTGAGGCAATTTTTGGTTCATCAGGCTCTATCCCCGAAAAGATAAATATTGTTCCTAGCAAAACGCCTGTCACAGAGCCAATAGGATTGAATGCCTGGGAGAAATTCAACCGTTGTTCAGATGATTCAGGATTACCCAGCTGGGCTATAAAAGGATTAGCTCCTGTTTCGAGAAAAGCCAATCCGGAAGCAATGACAAAAAGTGCAAACAGGAAAAATCCGTATTTCCCTATTATAGCTGCCGGCCAGAAAAGTAAACATCCTGTAGCATAAAGTATTAAGCCGAATATAATACCTGTTTTATATGTGTACCTGCGCATTAAAATTCCGGCAGGAAGAGCCAGTACAAAATATCCCATATAGAATGCCGATTGGATCAACCCTGCCTGAAACCGAGATATTTCCATCGACTTCATAAATTGCTTGATCAATACTCCGTTCAGGTTGTTGGGTATACCCCACATGAAGAATAGAGTTGTGACCAGCACAAATGGCAAAAGTGACCCTGCCAAAATGAATTTTGATCTGTTGGTCTTATTTGATTCCATGTTTATCCCGGTAACTGTCAACAGAATGATTGTTTAACCATCCTGATTTATAAAAATACTTCTTACCTAATAAGTATTACTTGTCCTTGTTTATTTCGTGGAATTCATCTTTCCCTTTTATATATCGTCCAACCTTTTTTAGAGTTGCAACGTCTATCTCCCTGATGCGGCCTTCATAATCAGGTCCAACGTCAAGTGAAAAAATATTTCCGTATTTGACTGCACCCAGATAATCCTGATAGATTTTCTCAGCAGGAAGACATAAATTGTCATGCTTTGGAAGCGAATAAAACCACATTGCACCGCCCTCATGAACAGGAAGGATAGGGTAGGTGAATTCTGCTGCAATATAACCTTTGTAACCAGCAGCATCTTTGTTGAATCCAGCTCCTGAAAAATCATCAATAGCTGAAGGACTACCCAGTTCTCCCAGCCTTATACGGCCTGCCGGTGTACCATGATTGTACCCAGGGAGACAGTTGGGCTGAAACTGCTCAACCCATTTATCGGTTTCCTCATGGCTTAATCCACCATCGCCCTGCGCATGATCGAACCAGATATATTCAATTGGCCCGTAATTGGTCAGAAGTTCTTTTAACTGAGCCTTTTTTAATTCTGGATTTATTCCTCCGTCTTTAGAAAATGAAGCTCCCGGGAATGTCCAGTCACCTTCTGAAAAATATAGTGCAAGCTTTAAGCCGTATTTATCGCACGATTTTCTGAGCTTTGCCAGAACATCAATACCAAGTGGACTATTGGTTACCTTCTTCTCACTTGTTTTTGTATCCCACAAACAAAAACCATCATGATGTTTAGTGAGAAATAAAATATACCCCATTCCTGCATCCTTAGCCACTTTACACCATTGATCGGTTTCGCAGCCTGTCGCTTTGAAAAAACCGGCATCTTTATCGACAGTCGGAGTCCATTCCTGCCCGGAAAATGTGCTGAATGACCAGCATATGAACATTCCGAATTTCATCTCTTTTATCTGTTCTGCCCTTACTTTATTGTCGGTTTTATTGGTTTGAGCTGACTTCTGGTTTATAATAAAACCGCTTAGTATTATCAAACCAGCAACCAAACTTACAAACTGCAATTTCTTCATGGTGGTGAAATTAATAAATACACTCTTTAGCAGCATCAGCCATAACTTTAATATTCTCTACTGGGGTTGTAAAAAAGTGATCTGAACAGGCACAGATGTATCCCCCGTCATAGCCTACCTTTTCAAAGAGAGTATGAACCATATTACTGATCTTCTCAGCCGGTCCGTCTGTGAGAACATTGTATTGGTCAATACCTCCGATAAGAGATATGCGCTTTCCGACTTTTTCTTTCATTTCCCAGGGTTCCTGATTGCCACCAATACTTTTAGGTGCCAGTGTTTCGGAACAGTCGGTTCCGTTAGAAATAATATGTTCTTCTATCCCATAAGTTCCTCCACAGGTGTGATAGGTGATTTTGAACCCAAGAGAATGAAGAGCATCATGCATCTGCCTGTCATAAGGAAGGCAAAATTCCTTGTGGAGGTCAGGTGATACAAGTGTAGAGGAGGCAGAACCACCACCTGTTTCAATAAGATCAAATTTGGCTCCTTTCATTGATTCAATGAACTGAAGCTTCTTCTTCAGAAGGATCTGCATAAGTTTATGAACCCATTCCGGGTCGGTCATTGATCTTATTATCAGTTCGTTGATGTCCATTAAGCAGGCAGCATGCTGCCAGCAGCCAGCCTGATCACCCCATACAAATCCTCTCACAATACCATTGTCTCCTACCTCATTGTAGACTTTTTCCAGTGGTTTGAGATCAAGTAAAGGAACAGGCATGAATTTGCGGATCAATTCCAGGTCTTCATCCTTTTTGATCAGGTATTCCGTGATCCACGTGGTTTTTCTGTTACCTGCTGTCTTGTAGGAGAGAAGACCGCCTGGAGTGAAAATTGTGTGATGATTTATCCTGTTTTCAGGATTATTGCTAATCACCTGTACCTCATCTTTCCATTCAGGGGTGGAGAATTTGGCAAAATCCGCATCAACAAGCCAGAACTGTCCCATGTCAGCAAAATACTGAATGGCTGCATCCATACCCACTGTTTTAAAAGCTTCCAGCGGGGTCATGCCATTCATATAGGTATCGAGATGATAACCTTGCCATTGATGTACTGTAACCGGAAGCCTGTCGGGCTTTTCTCCGTTTATGGCACACATCAGTCTTTCTTTCGAATTCACTTTTTTAAGAATTAGCGGTTAACTTATTTATGAATCAGATAATTAATTAACGAATATTATTCATGTTATTTCTTTCCCTGCCTTTAAGAATCTTCTCTGAAAGCAAAGTAATAATTAAGTAATAAATAGTCCAGTGGATAAAGGTAATAAACAAAATCAGGAGTTTATATCATAACACTGAATGTTATCAATTCTTTGAACCTGATAAAAATCACTTCAGAATTAACTGAATATACTATTTTTGTGAGCATTATGCATTGGCTTGCATATTGCAGATCTGATGGTAAAAGGGTATAGCGGCGTAACGAGATTACGGCATAAAGGCATAAAGGAGTAAGGGCATAACGGTGGAATCTTACAACCTCTTCAATGAATAACTAAACTTTGTAGCGACCTTGAATATTTTTATTTAAATAATCACTAAATATGAAAACAGCATTTCTGTTACTTATCTTTTCACTAAGTTTGACATCATGCAGATACAGGCCGGAAAAAGATCACGTAACCCATAACCAATCAGTAGTACAATCAATTGATACATCTGACATGACAAATAATTTTTATGACAATACCGAAACCTTCACTCTGCCTGTGCAGGATTTGTTTATCGAGGGTGAGATAGCAAATCCCGGTAAAGTGGACTTTTCAGTACTACAGAAACATTCTGTTATTGTCAAGGAGGCGCTTCTGGATAGTGCAGGTGGTGACAGGTTTATCGGAGCTTACAGGTATGATGGTTATTCACTCTTCGATATTCTTGAAAAGAAAATCTTAAGGAAATCAAACAGTGCTGAGTTTAATCCCATAATAGATCTTTATATAGAAATAGAAAATAAAAATGGCGAAAAGGTAGTTTTCAGCTGGGGAGAAATATACTATCCAAATAATCTTCACAGGATAATTATAGCCTCCGAAGTATCGCGTATTGTGCCTTCCAAGACAAAGGAACTCTGGCCTCTTCCAACGACGTCTAAAGTTGTGGCAGGAAGTGATCTTGTTACCGAGAGAAACATTTCTGATCCTGTAAAAATTACAGTGAGATCGATACACAAATCTTTGCCTGTGGTAAAAGGGATGTCTCCAATGTATTCGTCAGGTTTTAAATTGTTTAACGGTGAAAAACAGGTTGCTGAAATTGCATCTGGACTAATAAGTGAAGAAATTACATTCAACACCATTTTTTATGGAAGAGGGAAGGGTATTCATAGTACCTCTCCATTTACTGGATCGATGCTAAAGGATGTTATCGGGAAATATTATCCTGTTAGTCAACTGAATCTTAAAACCGGTTTATTTTGTCTTGCCGGTAAAGATGGATACAGGTGTGCTGTTTCATATTCCGAACTATTCAACAGGAATGATCAGCAGGAGTTCCTCCTCATAAGAACAAAACCTGATGAGGATGGCGGTTTATACAGGATATTTGCTGCAGCTGACTTCTTTTCTGACAGGGCAATTAAATCGGTGAGTGGTATATATCTCTCTTTTTCTGATACCACAGAATAGAGCTGAGGCATCTAATATTGAAATTTTACCACCTGGATTGTTATATAACCCTTAAAACAAAAATATTCCGGATGAGTTAGATCATTATCCTGCATTTTTTATATATTCATGCCACATTAAGTCTAATATTCAGTAAAATACAAATCATGAAAATTAAATTATTTGTTCTTTTCCTCAGTGGGGTACTATTTTGCAGTAGTTGTGGCAATAAAAGATCAGGTGAAAATTTACAGGTCACTGAAACTGCAACTAAAACACCTGTAACTGATTACAAAATGATGATAGTAGCAAAGTTATCAGTGAAATCCGATAAGCTTAAAGATTTTATTGAAGTTGCACGGGAGATGATTGAAAAGTCGAATAAAGAAAGCGGTTGCAGTTTTTATCAGCTTTATCAGGACCCTTATGATAATTCGAGGTTTGTTTTTGTTGAAGAATACAAAAATCAGTCTGCTGTTGATACCCATTTTGCAACCGATTATTTCAAGGCCTTTGGTCCTAAAATCGGTGATCTGATTGTTGGTCCGCCGGAAATTAAGGTAATCAGCGTCGCAAAAGAAACAATACAGTAAATCAATTTTTCGATTCAGACAGGGAGGTAATTCTGTCTTCCAATAAGAAAACAGGGATCACCTCCTGTTGATATGTAGGGTCTTCCTATTGATATGTAGAGCCACGCCATGGCATGTCCCTACAAAGGGATTCTTATTTGAAACTGCAATTCTTGTTTCATTAATCTTTTTATTAAATGTGATATTTGATATTAATCAGATTGGTGTCTCTATATCCATTAAAACTTTTTTTATTACTTTAGTGTTGTCTGCTGAAATGATATTAAGAGGATAACAAGTTTTTTTCTATTGTGAACAGAGAAAGGAAACATATCAGGCTATCAGATTGGGATTATAGTAAAGAAGGTGTTTATTTCATAACAATTTGTTGTAAGGGAAGGCATTCTTGTTTTGGCACAATACAGGATAATGAAATGTTTCTTTCTGAAATTGGAGTAGTAGCCTCAAGATGCTGGTTCGAAATCCCATATCACTTTTCCCATGTTAAATTGGATGAATTTGTTGTTATGCCGAATCATACTCATGGTATAATGATTTTAGATTATTCCATTGTAGGGACACGGCATGGGGTAACCCAACCTTCAAAACAAGGATCGCATCAAAATTTAAATCAATTTTCAAAACCTGTAAAGAATTCTGTCTCAGTCATTATTAACCAATTCAAATCATCCGTAAAACGGTGGTGCAACAAAAACGAGTCCAATTATTTTGAATGGCAACCCCGATTCTATGAACAGATTTTACGGAACGAAAATTCAGTTGACCAGATCCGGGAGTATGTTTATACAAATCCAAAACATTGGATTGAGGATGAATTGTATAATTGATAATAGATTATTCGATATATGTAGAGCCACGCCATGGCGTGGCTCTACAGTTTATGCCTGTTGGTCCTGTAGGGACATGCCATGGCATGTCCCTACAATCGCTGCTAATAGGCATGACCTTAAGATTACAACACGATCTTATTCAAGGCATTACCCTACATATCAATAGCTGGTGATAGGCATGACCTAAAAATCATAACATAATCTTTTGGATTGTAATGACATATCATGTCCCTGAAACCATTTTATACATGGTCATGAAATGACAATATGAACAGCACGGTCATTAGATAGAGACATAAATTGTACGGCCCTGTAAATCACAACCTAAAATAATGGAGAACAGTGCTATAGTCTGGTAAAATATATTTATTTCTTCCTGAAGGAATCCAACCATACCTCAAGGGCGCTTTTCATCTCACCAACGACAGATGCGTATTCTGATTTTCCTGCCAGGTTAATCATGTCAGGTACTTTTTCAGTTCGGTTATAAAGTTCGACGTCCATCTTTCCATCTTTAAGAAATCCTACACATTTGTATTTATCCTTAATATACATGACCTGGCCATTTCGTGCATCTGGTGTACACAAGGATGAAAATGTCTGGTTAATCCACTCAGCTGGTCTATTCAGGAGTCTTCGGATTGATCTGGAATCCGGCGCTGTTACTGTATCAGAAACACCGGCATATTCAAGAAATGTATTATAGAGATCAAGCAGGTTTATAACTGCTGAACACTCCCTCCTGGTTGGAGTAGCTCCCGGAGGTTTGATGAAAAAAGGCACCCTGACGCTGCTTTCAAGCATAGTTCCCTTTCCCAGCTGGGAGAAATCACCCATATGATCACCATGATCTGATGTGAAAACTATCAGTGTGTTCTCCCATAATCCTTGTTCTTTCAGGGCTTTTACAATGCGTTCGATCTGAAAATCAATGGCACTTATATTACCCGAATACCTGGCAATTATCTCTCTCCACTTCTCCTCCGTCCAATCATTTCTGATGCCTGATTGTGCTCCTGGCTGAATTTGATCGAAAGTGGGTGGCAGTGTCACCTTTGCCGGATCGTACATTTCATCCCATGGTGCACATGTTGAGTAGGGATGATGTGGCCCGAAGAATGATATATGGATGAAAAACGGCT
>JGI20214J51088_10000183_pt1 | contig 45540 bp, 36 predicted proteins | sample WetSurMetagenome_FD_51088 | JGI IMG/M metagenome (IMG submission 51088) | reverse complement strand
AAAAAGACGTCAAGCTTTGCTTGACGTACCAACGTTTAACAAACGCAAGACGCGGCCGGATTGCCCACGTCACACCGCGAGCGAAGCGACGAAGACGGTGAGGGAGGCATCAAACCGGCTATGTGCCGAAGGCCGAGGGCGGCTTTGCGCCCGATGCTTGCTTTGTTTGTTGTTTGCACGTTTGGGCACCTTTTATCTTTGCGGCGCGCGATTTTCATTGAATTTATGTCCGGCGGTGGCGTCTTCTGAATTGCTTAAAAATATTCAGTCACGTTGATATTATACTAGCAATGGAATTATGAAATTTACGAATGTAGCTATCAAATCCCTTTCTGTGAATTTCAGTGGCAACGCCATAACGATATTTGAAAAAGCCTAGCAACTTACTATCTTTCGAGATTGCAGAAAGAATCATTTCCGATCTCACAAAGTTAGCATTTTCAAATTTGTCAAGAAATTCGAGGAAAGGCAGAAGTTGATAAGGTGTGCTATTAGCACATGTTTTACACAGGCGGCCAAACCATTTTGACAAAAGGTCGTTCATCATGAAGTCGAACAAGAAGCGATCACGGTCCACTAGATATTTCAGTAACGAATAGAGGTAGCTTGCACTTTTCTCAAAGCCATTAAGACACAACCTATCAGCGCACTTTTGATCGTGCAAACATGAAAGAAGTGAATCACTTAATGCTTTTCCTTCAGGAAGAATATCATCGAGAAAACTCAAAAACGCCTGCACCTTGTCAACATGCTCAGATAGAATAATATTGGTAATTATGGGTATGTTTTGATCGCATATATTAATAATCTCAATTGCATAAACAGTATTTAGGGGGAGAAGCCTCCTGAGAAGTCCTACGATTTGTGAAAGAATTTCAGTATGTACCTTCGTTTCGGGTAGACAAGGTCCATTTTTAAAATGAAAAGACAATGTGGAAAAGGATTTGGAAAATGCTCCCTTAATTTTGCCAAATGATAGGATTTCATCTATTTCTGATTGTGGTTTGCCTTTTATTTCTTCAATAAATTGAATGATATCGGTAATATTAACAAAGTGGCTTGGCAGGTGATGTCCTTTTACAGATAGAATATTTTGACCAAGTTTTGAACAAATAATACGACCAATTTCTCCGGTTTGGGCCATTTTTGTAAGATGCATCTCTTTTTGACGCACAGGCAGCTTCTTGATTTTATCTTGCAACTTGCGAATAAAGGGTTCATGGGTAAAATTATCTCTCAGAAAGGAGATATCAAGGGACTGTTGACGCGCGTAGTCGAGAAAGCCAATAAGCACTTGAATGGAGGTGGCGCTTATGCAATCAGCTATTTGCTCACAATATGATGGATCGAAAAGAGTGTGAATACAATTCTTCAAATAGTCATGACATTTGTCGCAAGAACATTCTGCCCAAAACCTTAAGAATGCGAGAATTCCATCCATTGACCATCTTTCCCAGAACGAATTCAATAAACGCAGCACTTCTGGTTGATTCAAGTCCGGGACTAGCTGCTCTCGCCTAAAACTCTTTAGATTCTCACAACTAGAAATGAAACTGACAAAGAATTCAGGCGGGTTTGCAAATCCTTTTGAAATCAAAGAAGCCCTATTGCTTTGCTTTAGTAATTCAAAAAGCACAGCTTCGAAGAACTCCTGGTTCTTATTCTTAATGTACCTAATAAAGGCAAAAACGTAGCCTAAGGAGTACAAGCTTTTTGTTAGGAGATTAAAATAGGATTTATTACCCGTTTTCTCAGTTAAAACTTTTATGAAATATGAATGAACATCTGAAAGTGCTCGTGTTGTGGAATTCTTGAAACGAGTTTCTTGACAATACCTCTCAATTTTTTGGAGAAACGAGGCGAGATCGTGCGGTGGGCTTTTCTCCAGTTCGATTGAAATTGGCACTTTCATCGAAACAATAGCCAAAAGTACGTTCTCCAGTAAAGCGGAACCCCTCAAAGATGCTTCTTTTAGGAATGCCATAATGGTGTTAATGTCACTATTTTTTAGAGCATTTGAGGTTGCGCTAATGTTTGTGAAGAGAAGGTCATAGTACCTCCTCATGAATCCTCTGATACTGAAATTGACAGTAGAGAGAAACCTAGATGGAAGGATAGTTCCTGCAAAAACCATTTGTTTAATGAATTCATCGTTCGCAAATATTAATGGATAAAGTCTATTTTTCCTGTAAGTACCCTGGTCGTTAAGTGCCTCGAAAAAATCTGCTTCAAGCATTATACTTTGCAAAATTGAATTAGCTGCGATTTCCTCGGCACTTCTATTTGTTTCTCTTGAGAAATGATGGACTAACATAACCCCTAATGATGGATGGGCTAAAGAATATCTATCGGTTGGTGATTTATAAACTATTCCGTCATTAATTTCTTCAGAGAAAATAGATTCGAGTGGATTATCTTTATGGAAACATGTCGATAGGGGGGCGTAATCAATCGAAAATAGCACGCATAAGTGAATAAAACGGTCGAGGAATTGTTTCTTATCGCCACCTCTGTAACGATCCAAATATCTTTCTCTTACCAATTTCCACGCGATATCGTTATTAGGGTTAATATCCTCAAGATTTACTTCTTTGGAATTCGAAGCAAGAAATGAAAACAGGAAAAGGTCCTGGCCAAACCGATCACAAAGGCGCAAGAAAGTTGATGGGGTTTCTCCGAGGAATATTATGCCTCTAGTTTTCAAAAATGTTGTTACCGAAGCGAAAAACTCCGAGGTGACTTTAAGAGTGATCTCTCTCCCACGATTTAGTAAGAATTTTGACTTGAATGAAAGGTTTATCCCACTCTTTTCCTCTTGTTGGGGTCGCGACAGGAATAGAATCTTGAATTTGTTGGAATGTTGAAGGGTAATGAGTTCGGAAAACCTGTTAGTTAGATGAGTATTTGAATGCGCGTTATCAAATATTACGAGCAACTCAGGGTGCGGATTATCCATCAAGAATTCAAAGGCCTTGTCGATACTATCAGCGTTGGGATAGTCCTTTAAGTCAATATATACAACATCATATTGTCTTTGCACATAGTGAAAACCAATTGCGAAGGCCAAAACAGTCTTGCCAGATGCGCCGGAACCAGTAACAAGAAGTTTAAAAGAGTTATCAAGAATTTCAAGAGCCTTAGGCAAATATTCGCCAGGAATTGAAATGTTACCGTTTAAGAAATCATCCATAGCTGGGAAAGCCCAGAATTGTCTGGAGGGGAGTGCATTTTCCAAATCTGAAAAGGGAGTGGGAAATGGAACTACATTGCGGAAGTAGGTTCGTAATAAACGAGTATATTTTAAGTTGTATGCCAGTTCGCTAGCAAGGTCAAAACCGTTTATAATGCATATGTCAGAATCGTCCAAAGGGAATAGCTTTTTAGCAATTTCCAATATTTCAAGTTTTAGGGGGTATGTCGGCTTGTCGCCTCCTTCTGCGAATGCTTTTAAAACCAAACACAAGTAAGTAATATTGGCATTTTTTAAATCATTTCTAAGTCTTGTAAGAGTCTTGGTTTTGAGATTATTAATAACCCCGCTTTTATCAAGAATTCCACAGACTTCTAGGACAGCAATACCGTCCTTATAACTTGAAAAAGAATCTGGATGGCCTTTCGTTGCTCTTTCGTTAAGATTCATTCCCGATAGTGGTCGTAGCTCCTTAAACTGATCTGGCCTGAATAACATAACGAACTCTGATGAAAACAACTGAAATTTGGAGTCGTCAGTCATTGCTTCAAGTTGATTTGCTATTTTCTTCAAATTGGATTGTAACGGCATCATTTATCCACTGACAATAATTTGTGCTTACGAATAATGGTGGTGATATTTTACGACTAGAGATATTGCAAGAATAAAGATTCCAATAAGGAAAAAGATGCAAGCTTTTTCATAATTTGGCTCAATTAATAATCGTATAGCAGCACCAACACATCCTGAACCGATGGCGATAAAAATGTCCAGTATGAGATTCCCGAACCTATAGGGATGCCGAGAAAGTATCTGGTTGGCGTCGGTAAAATCAGAATCCGAAATATCATTTGAATTGCGAGAATGGGCTCGTATCTTAGCAATTGTAAATAATCGGTCGCTGTATTCGTTCAAAAGTTGTTTCTTTCTGATGCGGCCATTATCTGTAACGGATAATTCACGCCTCAAGAAATCAATAATTCTATCTACTGGAGCATTCATAGCCTGCCCCCTTTAGGAAAAAGAATCTCTTGAAGCTCCTTTCTTGGAATCGCATTTACGTTAATTTTTAGCTCCTCCGGTGGCTCTTTGTCTAGCATTGATGTAACATCTTGCAAGGCTGCGCGAATTGCAAACTGCATATCATAGTCTGTAATTAGTGGCCTATTATGTTTTTGTGCATATGCTTTAGCGTATTCGCTAACTGTAGTTTCTATTAAATCAAGGAACTTTTCCTTAACATGGACAGACGGCTCTGAAAATCTAATGTTTACTGTCATGTCATATATCCTTTCTGCTACGGATGATTTGGAATTCAAGTATTAGCCACCGCTATTATTTTGCTTCTTTTATTTTTGTATTTCTTTCGCGCGCCGCTCTTAGGGTGCCCAAATTGCCAAACAACTAGGCGTATGTTATACTCTCAAAAAATCCGCTAAATTCCACTTTAAAGTACGACATACGTGCCAAAATGGCATGTATGTTGTACTTTTTGGCCGTTAAAAGGATATCATACGCATTTCACTTTTTCAGGTTAATATGGGCAATCGGGCTTCTGATCCTGGCAATCGCGGTCCTGCCCACATGGGTGTCCATCTCTCTCATTTGAGCGTGTCTACCGCACGGCCCCTTGTACGATGACGAACCGCTCCTGACTATAAACCAAATTCCGCCGTATCCCAAAGCAAGCAAAATCGTCTGGCCGCCGATTTGTCCGCTCTGCGTGGCCGGGATATCTTGGGTTTAAAGAAATGGAGAACGACGCCGAGGCTGGCATCTTTTTACTGTTTCCCCGTTGAATTCCTTCACACCCCTTCCAAGTAATCAAAAAAACCATAACGCTATAACCCGTTGAATATGATATGTGTTATGGCTTTGTGGCGACGTTGGCACGGGTAATGCGTTTCCTTGGAAACAGAGTTTTAGAACGGGAACAGGGACATGCGGCAATGACGACGAAACGTATACTCATCGTGGAAGGCGACATGACGCTTGCGAGCTCGATAGCTTTCACGCTCAAGCGGCACGGGTACGGCGTGAACACGGTAAAGAACGCGCGTGAGGCGCTCGACACGCTGGCGTTGCCGGGGAAATCCGGCCGCGACGTTGATCTCGTCATCGTCGACGCGCAATTGCCCGATAAAACCGGCGGCGAGCTTATAGACGAGATTGTACGCCTGCGGCCCCTGCCTCCCGCGATTGTGATGACCGCCTGCGCCACAAAGGAATTGTTCGAAGCGCTCAAGGAAAAGGGAGTACGCGAATGCCTGGTGAAGCCGTTCGACATGAACGAACTGGTGCGCCTCGTGGCCGCCCAGTTCTCCTGCTGTTGCAACGCTAACAAAACCGCAAACACCTAAACGGGAGGTACACGATGTCGGCAAAATGCGAAACCGTCGGAGCGCGGGTACGGCGGGAAGAGTTCTGTCTGCTCTGGGGATGCGAGAAGTACGCGGCGAAAGACGATTGCAGTTACTGCCCATTTATCAAGGACGTTCTCGACATGGCCCAGGAGATGTCGATGAATCCGCCCGACTGGAGATACGCCGCTTTCGAAAGAAGGTACTGAATCCCACGGCGAGCGCGTTATCACTTCGTTTCATTATGGTATGGTAATGGTGCTTCGCACCTTCCATTGTGTCTATCTGCCATACCCCCGCGGCTTGCTGCGGGGTCTTTCAATCCCCGTCGGTGCGACAGGCCCGGTTTCGCGCCCGTGATGGGAAGAACGGGTTCATATATTATTTTGTGGATGGCCGTACTGGAATCGCATTCCCCGTCTCACGCCCTGAGAGGGGGGCAATGCGTCCGCCGCCGGTACGATTGAAACGTTGGCCGTCATCAGACATACGCAAAGGAGCCGGGATGAAAACGATACTAATTGCCGTCCTCGCCTTGGCAATGCCCCTCTTGGCGGCGCCCACCATAGAGCAGCTCCTCGAAAAGGTGGAGGCGAGCCACAAGATGACGTCCGACATCAAGGCCGGCGTCACGCTCACCCAGCAGAAGGCAAACCAGGGCATGAAACAGTTCGACGTGCTGTACTACCGCCGCGATTCCGACGATTCGTACCTTATCGTGATGACCGGGCCGGAGTCGGAAAAGGGGAACGGGTACCTGCGCGTGGGCGACAACTTCTGGATGTATCGCGTGAACACGCGCACGTTCCAGCACATCAACCGCGACGAGAGCATAGCGGGCTCCAACGCCAAGGGGGAAGACTTCGAGCGCAGGCCGCTCACCGAGTTGTACGAGGGGGCAAAGGATTCGGCCGGCAAGGAGACCGTGACGGAGGAAAAACTGGGCCGGATTCCCGTTTATAAGTTCGAAGTGAAGGCCAAGGTGAACGACGTGGACTATCCGAGGAAGAAATTTTGGGTACGCACCGACAACGCGCTCGTGCTCAAGGAGGAGGATTATTCCTCGTCGGGCACGCTCATGCAGACCGCCTACTGCCTCAAGTATTCCATGATAAACAACCGGTACATCCCGGTGGTTCAGATGTTCATCGACGAGTTCGAAAAAGGGAACAAGACCAAGGTGGAGATAAGCGGCATATCCACCGAAAAGCTCGACGACCGGATATTCACAAAGGCGTACCTGGAGAATTTGAGCAAGTAAAAAGGTTGACGAGTTAACGTGTAGACGCGTTTACTCGTTAACGGGTTGCGATTTTTATTTGATGATGCACAATGGACGGCAGGATGATTGGTTTTAATCACGGTCACCGCTCTTTTTTCTTCAACGCGTCAACGCGTCGGCGCGTCAACGCGTCAACATTCCATCGTTATCGGTTTGCCGATTCTTTCCTGGTGATCTTCTTCGCCTGTTTTTCCCTCCACGCCTCCGATCCCTCCATCGACGAAAACGCCCTGTTCGCCGACACCGTAACCGTGGTGCAGTCTAAAGGCCTTGTGGATACGGCGCACATGAAGGACGCCACGGAAAAAAAGGGGACGAGCATCGGCGGAGAGGTGATTGCGTCGGCAACCGGCGTAGCCACGCGCGACTGGCTGCGCGGCTATCATGCCAAAGACACCTACCTTGCGAGCCTGCTCGTGGGCAACCTGCTGGTTGACGCGAGGCTGCTTAACAACGTAAAGGCCTTCGCCAACGGCGAGGTGGACTATTCCCCGTCGTCCGATACCGTCGGCGTCATGCTGCGCGAGCTGTTCTTGGACGCCAACATAAATAAGGCGGTGTATTTCCGCGCGGGCAAGCAGGTGCTGCAATGGGGAAGGTGTTTTTTGTGGAACCCCACCGACCTCATCAACGTCGAGAAAAAGACCTTCATAGACAAAATCGGATCGCGCGAAGGGACCTACGGGCTGCGGGTGCATGCGCCCTTCGGCACGAAGATGAACTTGTATTCGTTCATCAACCTCAATTCCGTGGACCGCGTGGACAGGACCGCCGCGGCGCTCAAGTTCGAATTCCTCACCGGCGGAACCGAGATGGCCTTTTCCCTGTGGGGCAAACAAAACAGGCCGCCGGTGGCGGGCTACGACTTTTCGACGCAGGTCTTCAACATCAACATTTACGGCGAAGCCGCGGTATCAAACGGCGACAACGCCCCGGTCATGAAGGAAAGCGGCGGCGTGCTCCGCGTCGATTCGGTATCGTACGGGTGGATACCGCGCGTGAGCATAGGGCTCAACAGGATGTTCGACTTCTTCGACATTAAGGACGGCATTTCGGTGGGGGCCGAGTTCTTCTATAACGGCGGCGGCTACTCAGGGAACGTTTTCAACGACGGCCGGATATATCTCTTTCGCGACTCGGTCACCATCACAATCCCCGACCATCCTCCGGTCAAGGTTGCCGCGGGGGACAAAAAGACTTTCCTGCTGTTCAACGGGCTGTACGAACCGAATTATCACTCGCGGTATTACGCGGCGATTTTTACCGGCATCAACCGTTTTCTCCTGAGCGATCTCGCGTTCAACCTCAACGCGCTGGCGAACCTCGAACAGCAATGCGGCGTGCTCTCGGCGTCGTTCTCGTATACCACGCTCAGCAACCTCACCTTCGGCATCACGGCCGACGGGTATTTCGGCGCGGCCAACACCGAGTACACGCTTTCGAACAGCGCCTGGGACGCAAGGCTCAGCGTGGGGGTAAGGTTTTGAAGAAAAAGCACCGCGGAGGCGCGGAGAACGCAGAGAAGAAAGAAAATGATTTTTTGACGTGGAATTTGTAATCCGGAGCATGCAATTGTTCGACCTCCTTATCGAAGTTCAGCTTGTCCTCGCCGTCGTCGTTTTCCTTTTTCTCATGTTCATCAACGCCCCGTACGGCAGGTATGTGAGAAAAGGATGGGGGCCGGTTATCCCCGCCAGGTTCGGCTGGATGATCATGGAATTTCCCGCTTTTTTTGTGATCGCCTGGCTGGTGCTTTCGAACGCGGGACAGGCCGGGTTCTACGGGATAGTGTTCCTTCTCATGTGGGAAGCCCATTACATCTACCGGGTCTGGATTTATCCGTTCCTGCTCACGTCGCCAAACAAACCTTTTCCCATTCTGCTCGTTTTTTTCGCCCTCTGTTTCAATTCGCTCAACGGGATGATAAACGGAAACAGCCTGATCGCGTCGGGCGCGTTTTATTTGGGGCATGATTGGGCGGGTGATCCCAGATTTTTAATCGGGACGCTGCTTTTTGTCGCCGGGTTCGTCATTCATGCCCACTCGGACAAGGTGCTGCGTGGACTCCGGAGGAGCGGCTCCGGTGAATACCGCGTTCCGGATCGCGGCCTTTTCCGCCTGGTTTCGAGTCCCAATTATTTGGGAGAAATCCTCGAATGGACGGGCTGGGCAATCGCCACGTGGTCGCCGGCGGGGCTGGCGTTCGCCGTATTCACGATTGCGAATCTCCTTCCGCGCGCCGTGAGCAACCATCGCTGGTACAGGGAAACGTTTCCCGAGTATCCGTCCAACCGCAAAAGGCTCGTTCCGTTTCTCTGGTAAAAAATCCACCGGGTGACATTGATTGAGTACCATTAAAGGATACCGTGTTCTTCTTTATCCCATCAGCGCCGGCCCCGAGGCAGGAGGAACAGCCGCTCGTGCCGTCCGAGCACGTTAATCTTTTTCTTTCCGGCCGGGCGAGTTCACGAGCGGCCCGAATGCCGAGGGGTGAGACGGCGCTGTAGGGCGGGGCGGCGTAGGGTTCCAAGGGGTGCTCGCTGCAGAGCACCCCTTGGGCGTCGTGCGGGGGCGAAACCCCGCTACAATCGAATGCTTTCGACTTATTAGAGCTTGTCCGTAAATAAGGTTTGACGGCCCGAGGCCGAGCGAAAAGCCCGATGTTGCGAAGCGCGAAGCAGACGTATCCCTATGAGATACGGCGATGGAGCGCGACAAAGACGGCGGGATTTGCAGCCGGCCGAAGCCAAAAACTTATTTATGGACAAGCTCTTAGTTGATAAGGCGAAGATTTTCTCTGGTAAACGCGTTTGGCAAAAGGCCCTCATGCAGCTTCCAATTTATGATTGCAAAGACGGGATTCTTTCGGCCCTGCGGGCGGGAAAGAATCTCGTGGTGCGCGCGCCCACGGGCTCGGGAAAGTCCACGCAGGTGCCGCAAATGATGCTCGATTCCGGGTTTTACGCCGGCCAGATTCTGGTGCTGCAGCCGCGGCGGCTCGCCGCCCGCATGCTTGCCGCGCGCGTGGCGGAGGAGCGGGGGAGCGAACTCGGCGCGGAAATAGGGTTCCAGACCCGGTTTGAAACCCTTGTGTCGAAGTCCACGCGCGTACGGTTCATCACCGAGGGGATACTTCCCAGAATGCTCCTGTCGAACCGGGAGCTTTCCGGCGTGTCCGCGGTCGTGTTCGACGAGTTCCACGAACGGAGCCTCGCCACCGACGTGGGGCTCGCGCTCGTAAAGGACCTGCGCGTCTCGTCGCGGCCCGATCTCGTCATCGTGATCATGTCGGCCACCATGGAGCTTTCGCCGGTCGCCGCGTACCTCGGCGAACCGGCCGTGATCGAATCGGCGGGCCGGACGTTTCCGGTCGACATGCGCTATCGGCAGTCGCTCCCCTCCGTAAAGACGCCCGTATGGGACATGGTCGCGTCGGCCGTGTGGGAACTCATCGCGGGCGGCGCCGAGGGCGACATCCTGGTTTTCATGCCCGGCGCCTACGAAATCCGCAGGACCGTGGAGGCCGTGGGCCGCGCCGTGCGCTCGGAAAGCGTCGAGGTTCTTCCGCTGTACGGCGATTTGCCGGCCGAACGTCAGCACCGCGTGATGGAACGCGCCGGCCGGAGGAAGATCATCGTCGCCACCAACATAGCCGAAACGTCGCTCACCATCCCGGGCGTACGGCACGTGGTGGACGGCGGGCTCGCGCGCATCGCGCGGTACGACGCGTCACGCGGGTTCAACACGCTTTACACCGAGCCGGTGAGCATGGATTCGGCCGATCAGCGCGCGGGCCGGGCGGGCCGCGAGGCGCCGGGCATCTGCGTTCGCCTGTGGACGCAGGCCTACCAGTCGGGGCGCCCCCGGAGGACGCCGCCGGAGGTGGGCAGGGTCGATCTTGCCGAAACGGTGCTGCATCTGCGGATGACCGGATACCGCGCGCCCGGGGAATTTCCCTGGTTCGAGAAACCGCCCGAGGCCGCTCTGTCGGCGGCGCACGAACTGCTCGTACTGCTCGGCGCGGTCGACGCTTCAGGCGACGTGACCGAATCCGGAAAAGCGATGAGCGAGTTTCCCATGCACCCGCGCCTTGCGAGGCTTGTCCTTGAGGCGGGGAAGCGGGGCGCGGCGAGGCTCGCGACGTTTGCCGCCGCGCTTCTGTCGGAACGCTCGGCGCTGGCGGGAAAACCCGAGTATCCGGAAGAGGCGCACAGTCACGAAATAGCGTCGGATTTCTTCGGCCAATATCTCCTGCTGGAAAAGATACGGCAAAGCTCATTTGATCCGGCCATGTGCGCGCGGTACGCGGTAAACGCGGGCGCGGCGAAGAACATTTTGAGAACACAGGCGTTTTTCCTTGCTTTGTGCAGGCGCAAGGGGCTTCACACCATGGACGCTCCCGACGCGCCGCTAGGACTCGCGGAAGGCCTGCTGCTCGCGTATCCCGACCACCTTGCGGTACGAAAGGACAAAGGAACCCTTGTGTGCCGGTTGCGAGGCGGCAGGCACGGCGAGCTTGCCAAGGACAGCCTCGCGCGCGGCGCGGAGCTGCTCGTGGCGGCGGAGATGCGCGAGACAAAGGATCGCGGGCAGCGGCTTTCCGTTGTTCTGTCGCTTGCAACGGAAATAAAAAGGGAATGGCTGGAACAATATTTTCCCGGTGAAATGCACGAGGAAGAAGGACCGGAGTGGGATGCCGTAACGCAATCCGTGGAGAACCGCAAGCGTATCGAGTGCCTCGGCGTCCTCATGGAAGAGAAGTCGTTAGCCTTTGCGAACAATCCCGCCGCGTCCGACCTCCTTGCCCGTATAATCATCGAAAAAGAACTTCCGCTTCCGGGATGGGACGGGGACGCGGAGGAATTCGAGAGCCGGGTGCGCTGGGTCGCATCACTGCGTCCGGACGATGGATTCCCGCAATTCTCACCCGAGGATCGCGCTCTCGTTGTCCACGCCATGTGCGAAGGCGAGCGCAGATACGAAAAAGTGAAGGACAAGCCGGCGCTTCCGTTCCTGCGGGAGCTTTTGAGCGCGAAACAGCGCGGCCTCGTGGACTCGCTCGCTCCGGCCGCCGTCGAGCTGCCGTCCGGCCGGAGGATGCGGATAACGTATGAACCCGGCCGCCGGCCGCGCGGCCGGACGCGGATACAGGATATTTACGGAATGAGAAATACCCCGCGCGTGGGCAACGGTGCGGTGCCGCTGCTCATCGAAATCCTCGCGCCCAGCAACCGCCCGGTGCAGGTGACCGACGATCTGGAGAACTTCTGGAAGGTGCATTATCCGGAACTTAAGAAGACGCTGGCGAGGAAATATCCGAAGCATGAATGGCGATAGAATTCCCGCCGCAAACGTCAAGGCGTCCGGCCGCTTTCGCAACCGGACGCCTTTTTATAGGACGATGAAATGATTTACCGCTTGTGTCTTACCACGACCTCTGTCCGCCGTCCCTGCCGCCGCGGAATCCGCCGCCGCTTCTGCCGCTGCGTTCGGTGCGGGGACGCGCCTCGTTGACCGTGAGCGGACGGCCCTTGAAATCCTTGCTGTTAAGCGCCGCGATGGCGGCCTGGGCTTCGGCGTCCTGGGGCATCTCGACAAACGCGAATCCCCTGGGCCGACCGGTGAATTTGTCTTCGATGACCGACACCGATGAGACCTGACCATGAGCCTCGAAAAGCTGACGAACGTCGGCCTCGCCGGCATCAAACGACAAATTCCCAACATAAATGTTCATACGAAACACCTCTCCTTGAAACTGTGATTGAAATAGAGCCACCCGGCTCACTGGCACGTTTTGCCTGGATGCAATATACGTTATTGCATCGGTAACTACCAAGGAAAGAGTTGAACCGGCGGTGGAAGGGGGCGGCCGCGCGTGGCGCTATGTCGTCCGTCACGCGCAGCCGCAACCTTCGCTATCGCCCGAACGCCGCGGTTTTCAGGTACGTCGTCTTGCCGTCGGCGGTGAGACTGATGATGCACATTTTTATTCCGTGGGCGCCCGGGGCCATGTCGAACCGGTGATAGCCCGCGGCGAGCGGGCCGTCGTGAAGACCGGCGAGAAGCTTCCCGCTCACGTCGTAGGCGCGAAGCACAACCCTGTTCGCGGGTGACGGAAGCGTCACGAGCACGTTTCTTCCCGAAATGTCGAGCGTTTTTGCCGCCTTCAATGCCGACGGCTGCGTTCTTACGGAAGACCCCCCCGGCGTTACGGTCAAGCTTCCGACAAACTCCGGGACATAGGCAATCATGGGACAGGCCCGGCCGGGCGGGCAGTAATAACTCTGGAGCATATAGATGTCGTAATGCCCTGCCGCGACGGGTCGGCTCGTAAATTCCGTTTGCGAGAATCCGGTAATGCACTTGACGTACGGACATAGCGTGTCGTCGAAGCTGAACGACAGAAAGATATTCGAGCCGCTTACCGATACGGACTTGTCGCGGAATTTCGTGGCGCAGCAATGGGCGTTTATGACGAGCTGGAACACCAGTGAATCACCTGCCGTGGGATTTCCCGGCGTCACGAACACCGTGTCGCCGGGAACCGAAGCGAGCCTTGCGAGCGTATAATCCACGGTTATGGTTTCCATTCTGCGGATGCCGGTGTCGGCGGATTGCGAAATGTAACCGAATTTATCCGCCGATACCAACGCGCGTTCTCCATTGTAGGAAACGGGAACGCTGTCGAGTACATACTGGCCTTGTGCATCGGTTACGGCCAGAAAAACCCGTGACGAAAACAGAGGGGAAACGGAGGCGTCGGTAAACGCCGGAGCGGAATTCTTGACGACGCTCACGGTGCAACCGGGTATCGGCTGCACTACGCAAGGCATGCCGAGAACGCCGGTGCAGGACGACCACACGGTGCCCATGATTCTCGCCTTTGCGCCGGCCGGTACCATCAGCACTTGGATCGTGGTGTCTATTCCCGCGGTTTCCACGGGCATGTCGACGTGTCTGCCGTTGAAGTCGGGATGTTCGAAAGTGAGGATATATTTACCGGCAAAAGGGGGCTTTACCGAAAAAAGCCCGTAGTTGTCGGTCTGGGTCGTGTCGGCGAGCCACCAATTGGTGATCGGCTGCGACGTTCTGATTGCCGGGATGGTGGGTTCTTGGTCGGCAAGAATCATGGTGATCGGCGTCCACAATCCCACCTTGACTCCGGAAATCGGTCTCGATGCCATTCTTGCCGGATACGGATCGTCCATGACTATTCCCGAGATCGAGCCGTTTGCCGCGGACGGAATGGTGGATTGACCGAAAACGCCGGGGAAGAACGCCCCTGCTACGATAAGAGATGCGGCAAGTTTTTTCATTCGAGAACCCCTTTCGTTTATTACCGGTTCCATTGGGATATGCTGTCCGGAAAGACCTGCGTGACGGAAGTATCGGGTATTTCAATCAATAGAGACGCCACTTGCGTGATGGAGCCTCTCGATATAAGTTCAAAATTCGTGATGATGTCGAGATAGTAGCCGCCCGGCGGCAACGGCCCGAGCAGGAACCATCCGTCGTTTCGGGAAACCGTGTAGAACGGCGATCCTTTGACGAATATGTATCCCAGCGGGAGAATGCGCCCGCCGTCGTCGGACGCGGTTCCGGCGATGAATCCGGGAGACGATAGCGAATCGAGCGTATCCGTGAACACGGAATCCGTAAAGACGGGAATGTGCCGGATAAAACCGTCGCCCGACTCGTCGTGAACGAGGAGATTGTAATATCCCTGAGTTTGGAGCGTAAAGGCGAATCGTCCGCTGTCGGAGGCGACCGTCGAGTCGCGGAATCCCGGCGGGTTTGCGTAGGGCCGGTATTCCTGATCGTAAATCCACAGCTTGGCTCCGGCCCGCGTGGCACCCGAGACCGACTGCGACGCCGCGGCCACGGTTATGCCGTTGTTGCCCGTCTGCGAACTGTTGCCTCCGGCCAGCGGAGCCGAAGAACATGCGAAAAACAGCGCTACCGTCCCGAAGGACAACGTTTCGGCAAGGAAACGGATGGAAGTTTTCATAAGGCCTCTGTCGGTTTCCGGCTCGCGGGCCGCGCCGTCCCGGCCTTGGAACCGTCCGGCTTTGACAAGGGGAACGCCTGAACATTCACCTGGTACACGCGATCGGCTCCGGCGTCGGCGTTCGCGATCTCCGCTATTTTCTCGTTTGCGTCCATGAGCACTTTCCGGATTTCTTCGAACGCGGCGGCGCTCGCGCCCACGGTAATGGTCCCGATGTAACGTTCGCCGCGCGGGTGCCTGTCGATGGCTTCCTGGGCAAGGCGCATGGTCTCCTGCTGAAAATTGGCGACCGAAAGCGAGCGGATGTTTTCCCCCGTGGTGATCGCCGACGAGGATAGTTCGTATAGGCCGTCTTTGTTCAATCGTATAAGGTCGAGCTGAGCGAGCAGCTTGACGGATTTCCTCGCCTGCGACGCGGTAATCGGCGGAGTCACAAGCGAGGCGAGCCGCTCGAAATCCTTGGCCGCGGCGCCGAATGAATGCATGCCGATGAGGGAGCGGATGGCGCTGTGGTACCAGGCGGAATAGAAATCGTACTGGTCCGGTTTTACGATGCGCACGTCCTTGAGCTTTTGCAGCGCGCTCAGCTCGCGGTAGTAACGGTTCCGTTCTTCCAGCGTGCGTGCCTGGTTGAAGAATACGAGCGCCTCAAAATATCGTGACTCAATGGGAGAGTGCTTGAGAACTTGAGACAATCTGGAGGCCGTCGCTTTCGACAATCCTTTGGCGCCCTTGAGTACGGAGGTAAGCCATGAAGTCGAGTTGATGCCCATTTTCATGGCGAACCACCGGTTTGAGCCCGGCAATCCCTGAGTTTTTCTGTCTTCTACCCATTCGTTCAGGTAGGTTCTAAAATCGGTATATTCGGTGAGAGATTTCATGCGGTTTACCGAATCGACTCGGTTTGATTTATTCTTGCATCTGGTGAGCGCTTGTTCTTAAGATAGCGCAAAATTACGCTTATTTCAACGATTTTATAAGTTGTTCTTGTCGTTTTAGCTCAACACGGTGAGCGGGACGCGGCCGAATTCCAACCCGTGAAACAGCAAATTTGCGCGTTCCTCACAACCGTTGGCGTATCTCCATCTCTTTTTATGTAACGCTGTTGTTGCATGGTGCTTGACATGCAAGCTTCGGCAAACGATATTCTGTGTGATTCTTCATCTTACCTTTTAAACGTTTATCTTTCACCGGGAAAGGGGAGGAACAATGAAACAGGTTCTTGGAGCTTGTTTGGCGGCCGTGATCATGGCCGGCGCCCTGCACGCGGGGGTGGTGAACAAGGATGAGGCGAAAAAAGTCAAGAAAATCGCGGTCGTCAGCTTCTACTCAACCAAGAATTTCTTGTGCTACGAACCCAAGACGGGTTCGACCTCGCCCAACGACTATATCATAAAGGACCCGGCGAAATCAGACGCGCCGCGGGGGTGGAAGGGCATCAACCAGTCCGATGCCGCCATAAACGACATCTGCCGGGCCGCCCTGAACGCCTATCAGGACAGCCTTGCGGCAATCGGATACTGGGAAGTAGTTCCGTTCGACAAAATCAAGGACAACCCCGCCTATATAAACACCACAATCGAACTCACCCAGGTCCCGGCGTCCACGGAGATGCTGTCTTCATTCGGAAGGCACGGCGGCGGTGCTCCCGAGCCCAAAGCGGAACGGAAAACGGAAGCGGAATACAGGGATATGTTTAGGGTGATGGAAGGCATGCGATGCCTTCCGGCCGATATGTTCCGCGAGGCGGGCACCACCTCGTTCGGAAGCGATCCCTACCAGACCGAGAAAAAGGGACTGTCCGAAATATGCAAAGGCCTTGGCGTGGACGGCGCGGTCATTATCCGTTTTAACCCCTCGTTCCGCTACGGTTCGTGGGCGAGAGTCAAGGTGGGCGAATACGTCAAGGCACGGCCCCGCATCGGCGCGGGCTGCGTCATCATCGGCGCCGACGGCAAGGTGGTGGCCGAGACCGGCGACATCGTCAACAAGCTCGGGTGGGACTTTGAAGGCGACATGATCGACATGATCAAAAACGACGAGCTGATGCTGTCGAATCCCGAGGTGAAAAACAACTATATGGCCACGATAGCCCAATCGGCGGGAAGGCTCAAGGAGGCCATCGCGAAGGACCTGCCGAAGTCGAAATAGTTTTGCCCAATGGCGCAAGTAAGGGATGGCGAATTGCGGAGAGAAAACTTATTTCCCGAAGCAAAACGGTATCCCTTATTTTATGCGAGTGCGGCAGATACAACCGTTAGCAGTGCGAGAAATTCCTGCCGCTTGCGCATCACCTCGCCGCTCCAAGCCGGGCGACCGGCATTTCCTATGCGACAATTATCAGGTCAAATATCTATGTTGCTCCTTGAAGTCAAAACGTGACGCAAGGAACTGCATATCGTGAAAGTCGTTAATCTTCGCTTGCCGGCACTCATTGCCGCGTTGCTCATGACTTGTACATCTACACCGCCGGATTCTCCGCCGCCGGTTGCCCGTTCCGGCTATCTGAATCTCGGCCATCTGGAAGTGGGTCAGAAAAACAAATACGTTTCCTTTTCAATAACCAACGATACGGTGAAGACATACAATTCCGACGCCTGCATCATGGAGGTAACCGGAGAAACCGACAGCGGATATGTCATTTCGAATTCCCTTTCAAGTCATTCGGCCAATTTCCCATCGACATACACTTATGTCCTTCGCGTTGTGAATGACACCTTCCGCGTTACATCATTGAGCGAGTCCCTGTACCTGGCATGGCTTGCGTTTCCCGACCGGTTTACGTTTTCTTACAGAAGCGAAGGAACCGTGCCCTTCGACGGCGTGAGGCCGAGGTATGTGATGGTCAAACTATGTAAGTTTTGAGGGAATCGCGACGGGTTGCAGGGTTTGGGGGCGCAGCTTCGACACGTTGGATATCTTCATTTACAATGGCGGAATAGGCGCGGATGGCGGTGGAGAACTTCAAATTGTTTCTCCGTTGGTGGGTAACATCGTGGTGATGTACTATAATCCTTGGACTCCATCCAGTGCTGAGGGGTGGGAATTCCTTCCTTAAGCCGCTGAAGGGTTGGTAGTAAACGGCAAAGGAATGTTTTTTTCGAAAACGATGGACGTGAGAAGATGATGGATCGGCATATCACAGGTCGAGCATCACGTCGCCATCCTCCACCGAAACCTTGAACGTCTTCAAATCGTACGTCTTTATCTTTTCCAGCATCTCTTCCTTGTGCTCGAAGAAATTCCTGAATTTATCGGGCAGCCCTTCCGGTTCCGATTTGATGAACGCGTTCTTGAGCACCTTGCCGGTGCGGATATCGAACTGTGCATAGTGCATGGGACAGGTGAGTATGTGGCCGCGCAGGGTGCCCATCTCGCACGGGGCGCTCATGTGGCCGCAGCGGCGCTCGACCGCGTAGAACGCGTCGTCGAGGTTGCCCACGAGGATTTCCCTGCCGTCGATTTCAAACGCCTTGATGCCGCCCGGCGCGATGTCGGCCGTGGCTGCGATTTTTGTTTTCATGTTTTGTTCCTAAAGGATGATCCTATATTCCAGATTGAACTATCAACCCTTCTTTTCTCCGCGTTCTCTGCGTCTCTGCGGTGATTTTTCTTCTTTGCGTTCTTTGCGCCTTTGCGGTGACTTTTTTTGTTCCAGCGCCGACGCCGGAATCTGCTTGAGCCTGTCGGGATCGGTTACGTCTTTATGGACATACAACCCGCACCAGCACCGTTTCATGGCATCGTAATGCTTCCTGTGAAAGGGGATGCACGGGCACACGATGGTCATGTCGTGCGCCCTGTTTTTGGTGATTGCCTGACATGGACAAAAAGGAATGCCGTGCTTTTCCTCGAGCCGCGCCTCCTGTTCGAGACAGAAGTCCACCAGTTCCTCGTCCGGGGAAAACTTGTAACCGAGCGCGTCGACAACGGGGCCGAAGAGAAATCTGAGGCTCTGTTTTCTGTCCTGAACCGTCATTTTTTCTTGCCCAGCAGCCGGTCGTATTCGTCGGGATCGTATCCGCACACCGATTTTTTCCCGATGATGGCGAATGGGAATTCGCCGGTTCCTCCGCATTCGTTGATTTCGTCCATTATTTCCTCCTGCCGTTCCTCGGACACGAGGTCGTAATCGACGTGCTCGAACGGGATGTTGTTTTTCGTGAAATACGCCTTCGCCTTTTTGCACCAGGGGCATGTACTGAGCGTATACAGTTTTACCTTTTTCATGCGAGGTCCTTGCTACAGGTTTATCATTACGGAGTCGTTTTCGATTTTGACGGGGTACGAGGCCAACCCGATTTCTTTCGCCGCGGTGAACCGGCCCGTGCGCGCGTCGAATTTCCAGTCGTGGCAGGGGCATTGCACGGTGCCGTTTTCGAGAATCGCCCCTCCGAGCGAACAACCCATGTGCGGACAGTTGGACGAAAGAGCGTGAACTTTTCCGGCGCTTCGTATCAAGATGAGCGCGATTCCTTTGGGGTATGCGCGGTTGACGCGGTTGTCGCGGATTTGGTCCAGCTTCATCGCGAAAGTCCACATCGGCGGCGTTCTCCTCGGCATCTTTCTACGCGGCGCGCACTATCCTGTCCGCCGCGGGCGATTTCCCGGTAATCACCGGGATTTCGGATTCGGCCGCGGCTATTGACCTGAGGTTGTTTGGTTCCAACATGCCCGTTCCCCGCGCGGATCATTCGCCGATGGGGAAATGAAATGGCGCATCAAAAGACGAAAATAGTTGATCACTCCCGGTGGGTACAACAGCGCACGGATGCCGTTTTGCATCACCTAATTTGATACCATGAAACGCTCCGGCACCGCCGATCTCCCGTTGCACGGCGGACACGTACCCGAATGGCTGCACCGCCGCATGACATCGCTCGGCCGTGAAATCGTGCGCGCACTCGTGATCGAGCGAGGGCCCCGTGAGGTGCTTTCCCGTCTGTCGGATCCGTTCTGGTTCCAGGCGCTGGGGTGCGTGCTCGGCATGGACTGGCATTCCTCCGGGATAACCACCTCGGTGATGGGGGCGCTCAAGGCGGGAGTCAATCCTCTGCTCGAGGAATTGGGACTTTACATTTGCGGCGGGCGGGGAAAACATTCGCGTAAAACCCCGCAGGAGCTTATCGAATTTTCGAGCCTGACCGGCTGCGACGGGCCGGCGCTCGTGCGCGCGTCAAAATTGAGCGCAAAGGTCGACAATACCTGCGTGCAGGACGGATTCAGCCTCTATCTGCATACGTTCGTGGTCTCCAAAACGGGTGAGTGGGCGGTGGTGCAGCAGGGAATGAACCCCGAAACCGGCATGGCGCGCCGTTACCACTGGCACTCCGCGACGGTCGGGTCTTTCGTGGACGATCCGCATGCCGCGGTAATAGGCGAGAACATGGGGGAGATACTTAACTTGAGCGACTCGCGCGCCGCGAAAAACCGAGGCGGCATCGTGGAATTCCTTTCGTCCCATCCGGACTTCCAGCGCCGCGAGCTGCGGCTCGTCATGGATTCCGGACACGCGGTGGGCGCGCGCCACGTCGATTCCAAACGGCTCGGCGCCGTGCTGGCCCTTGCCTACGAAAAGCAATTCAAGGATTTTGTCGACGCGCTCCTTCTGCCGGGCGTAGGCCCGCGCACCGTCCAGTCGCTCGCGCTCGTGAGCGAAGTGATCTGGGGCGGGCCGGGCAGGTTTTCGGATCCGGCGCGCTTCGCGTTCGCGCACGGAGGAAAGGACGGCCACCCGTTTCCCGTTCCGCTCACGGTATACGACGAAAGCATCTCTGTTTTGAAAAGGGCGGTCGACAAGGCGAAGATCGGTCGCGGCGATAAGCTGGCCGGGCTTCGGGTTCTCGGCAGGATGGCCCGCCTCATCGAGCAACGCTGCGATCCGTTCGCAAACGTCGAGAACGTCATACGCCACGAACGAGAGCATTCGCACGAATACGGCGGGAGAACCGTTTTCGGGAAGGCGAAGCCGCCGCGGGTGCGGCAGATGAATCTGTTTGACTGAAGAGAGAAACGGTCAGCCCGCCGCTTGATCATCCCGTGCCGCAGAGAATCGTGCCCGCATATCGCGTCCCACCCGCACCGGTTTTCCCGTTGATGCGCTGATTGGGCACCAGAGCGTACGTGCTTTAACGAGCACTTTGTGGTCGGAAGAACGAAGTATCTCGGTGAACCGTTCGAACGTGGCGGAGATTGCCTCTCCCACCCACGTCGTCGCGATAATGGAATCATCCGGCCGCGCCGCGCGTTTGTAGTCGATTTCGTGGCGAACCACCACCCAGGATACGGAAGCCTGCTGCTCGGGAGTGGCAAGAGCGCGCCAGTGGGCGACGGCGGCTTCCTGAATCCATCGCACATAGACCACGTTGTTTACGTGGCCGTGCACGTCGATGTCCTCGGGAATGATGGCGATGGGGAGTTCGAATCGATCCGTGTTCATACGATGGTCCAACCGGGTTGGTTCGTAAAAATAACGAATTACAGAGCTAAAAAGAAGCCTGCGACTTCGGATTTCAAGGGGCGTATCCGGTCATGTCGGATGTATTTTATCGGCGCTTGTCCTAATCATTCCAATCAAGGAGGCTTTTGTGGCCGCGAATGACAAGGTTTCCCGCCGCGCGTTTCTTTCCTCCGTCGCCGCAGGCCTTCTTGCCGCCGGAATGTTCCCGGCTGAAGGGGATGAAAAAGAAACCGGCTGGCGCGACGGGATGAAGATCAATCCCGACATCGACAACCTTTCGGTGGTGAGTTGTCACGATCCGAAGATGATTGCGGCCGACCCGAGAAAATGGGACATCGTTTCGCAGAATGCGCCCATCGTCCCGGAACGGGTGCAGGCCGATTTGGACGCGATGGCGTGCGCGCTTGCGCGGAAAAACTCTCTGCGCGATGCGTGGGGAGCAATCTTCCGCAAACCGGCCTCAAAGGAATGGCACGAGGTGAAAGCGGCAATCAAGCTCAACTGCCTCGGCAACAACTATCCACGCGCGGCTATCGTTAACGCGGTGTGCCGCGCACTCACGTCGCTCGGAGTCACGCCGTCGAACATCGTACTGTACGACGGGAGCCACAACGCGGGAAGCATGTACGGGCCTTTCATCGGCAAGGAGATAATCGCCGGTGTACGGAGCGGCAACGGCAACGAACTTCTGGGCGGAACCGTCCGCACGCGGATACCCGCCCCGCATGCCGGAAAATTCAAATGCACGGCCGCTATCGCCGGCGGCGACATCGACGTCCTTGTCAATATCGCGGTAAACAAAGGACACTCGGTCATGGGAACCACCATGACCATGAAAAACCACGCGGGCACCTTCGAGGCGATGCCGATTCATACGGGCGGCGGAGCCGATTACATCATCGCGTTCAGCAAGTCCGGCGCATTGCTGGGAGGCGATCCGGTACGCCAGCAGTTGTGCATCGTCGATTCCATCTGGGCCCTTACGGGAGGCCCGTTCGGAATCCCCAACAAGCGTCCCGCCATGCTTTCGATGGGGACGTTTTCACCCGCGGTCGATTTCATCACCGCCAAGCGTATTCGAGAACCGATTATGGGATGCTCGCATCCACCCGTCTTGAACAGGTTAATGACCGATTTCGGATATTCAAATTTTGAAAATCTTGACTTTGTACGGGTTGAACCTCCGGCATAGTCCGGATTAGACAAAAAAAATAAGAAACTTTGTTGCAAAGGCCGCAAAGAACGGTTTGCATAAGACCGCGTACCGAATAAACCTGTTTTCCCTTTTGTGTTCTTTGCGGGGAAGTTGTAACTAACCGGGATAGAAGAGGAGATATGCGGTGAAACATAGTATGTCGATTGCGGCTCTTGGCGGATGCATCCTCTGTCTGGTCACGTCGTTGTCGTTTGCCGCCAAACCGGATTCCGTCGCGCTTGAGACGTTCCACGCCGCCGTGGCGGGAGTACCGGGCTGGGCCGAACAGAAAGACCGGTTCCGCTCTTTTGGAACCAAACAGCTTTACGACCTTATTGATGGTGGGGCGGCGGAGTACGAAAAGCCTGGATTGGTCGGCGGAGTGCTGGTGGTACTTTCCGGCGCGCATAACGAATCCGCGCAAATTTACATCGAAGATTTCGGCTCCGCGAAGCGGGCCCTGGAAATGGTGAAGCAAAAACGAAAGACGGCCTCCGAGCCGAAGACACTGGCCGGAGCCGCGAACGCCTTCACCGATGAAGTAATCGGCGGATGCGTGGCATACGCGAGCTTCAAAGGGTTTTATTTCGAACTGGCGCTTACGGGATATGAATCCCAGGAAAAGGCGACTGATGATGCGAAAGTGTTTATTAATGCATTGATTCGTCGCCCATAACGTTTTCCAGCGGCGATATAGATAGTGACATGATACGAACCCGACTCCCTATATTTTTTTCCGTCGCCGTATTCCTTGTTCTGCTGAACTACCCGGCGGCCTGGCCCCAGCCAATCCAGAAGTATGCCGTCTATTTCGCTTCGTGCTCGCCGCCGAGGGACACTTCACCCAGCATTACGCTGCGTTCGTTCGAAAGGGACGGAAAACGGTTTTTCCTGTCGGTCGATTGCGGCACACTCGACACGCGTGTGATCGAGCGGGACGACCGGCGCTGTAAACCGGGCACGCTCAAGGTTCTCCGAAACAAGTACGCGAGAACGCCGTATGCTCTCGCCCTCGATAAAGCCGAACGTACTTCGGCACATGCGCTCGACGCCGGAATCGTCCGCGGTGAAGAAACCGAGCACGGCTTCGATCTTACCGCCGACCTTTGTCCTTCAAAACGGCCTCTGGAAAGAACGTTTTTTACCGACCTGCTCCGGATGTTTCTACCCGAAGAAAAGCCGGTTCCCATAGCGGTGGCGGTGACCGGAAACTGGATGTACAAACACCGGGATGATTTACAGTGGCTCCGGTCGCTGGCCGACAGCGGCGAACTCGCGATCACCTGGATCAATCATTCCTATAATCACCGTTTTCGCGACAGCGTGCCGCTCGAAAGAAATTTTCTCGCCGACACCGCTACCGATCTCAACGTCGAGGTGCTCGATACGGAGCGGAAAATGCTCGAAAACGGCATCACGCCGTCGGTTTTTTTCCGCTTTCCCGGCCTTGTGTCCGACAGTCTTGTGTTCAGGCGTATCACCGCCTATGGGTTGATTCCCGTGGGAAGCGACGCATGGATCGCCAAGAACCAAAACCCCCGAAACGGCTCGATAGTTCTTGTGCACGCCAACGGCAATGAGCCGTACGGCATCAAACGTTTTTTCGAACTTCTCAAGGAACATCGCGACAGCATCACGGCGGGAAGATGGCTGCTCTACGACCTCCGAGGCAGCGTCGCTTCGGAGGCCGCTCCCCGGGCCGGTGACCACAAATGAAATCCCTTTGGATCGCCGCGTGCTGTTTGGCGTTATCGACGGCTTCGGCCGCGGAACAGTCCGATTCCGCCGTGGGCCCGTTGTTTCGAGTCGATTTCGCGCTTGCCGATGTTCCCGCCAACGGCGGTGCTTCGGCATATTGGCCATCAATGGCCCAGAGCCGTTCACTTGCGACATCCCTTTGCGAATCGGGCAATTACCTTGTGTCTATCGCTACGTCGGGCGTCCGTAACCCCTTTGCCCGCGCCGGCCTTCAACTCGGCCTTGAAGCATGCGAACTTCTTGTGCTGGCGTATGTTCCGGGAGGTTCGACTTGGATGCACGAGGAGTATCACCGGGCCGTGCTTTCGCGCCGCGGCATTCCGTCATATGACGGCGTGTATGACTTCAACCTTGATGCAACCGCGGTCTCCGTGTACCGTGTCTCCGATGAATCGCTGGCAATGCTCAAGGCGGAGCATCCCGAAGACCTTGTCCGTTGTGAAGCCGCGGGATACGAAGGGGAGGTTGATTTGGCCGGCGCGTTGCTTAGAGACGGCATGCTGCGAGGCGCCCGGTTGTATGAACCGATGGCGCTGTACGCGCTTCTCTCGAATTCGTTTTACATCTGGTACAATACCTCGAACGAGTCCGACGGGGAGATCGCCGAATTCAACGAAAGGGAAACCGACCCTTTGAAACGTGACATTGTGGGGTGGGACTTCTCCGCATGGACATATGATCTGCACCGGCCAAACGAGCCCTATGCCGCGCGCGGGAGCCATCCAAGCGGCACGGGAACAAACAGGTACATCACCTGGGCACAGCTTACTTCGTCGGAGCAGGGCTATCTCAGGCTCCAGGCGGCTTTATCCCTGGTCAATTTCGTTCGGCCGCAGTTGTACGGTGTAAAACCGTTGTGTCTTGGCGTTGGTGGGCGGCGGTCAGAATATACGGCGGGGTTCGTACACTATCTTACGCCCTTCGGCTTCATGCTGGGAGGGTACGGGATGGCACGAACGCCGGGATGTGGAATTGCAGTGGGGATAAATGTGTATGCCAACGGAAAGACCGCGCTCCCGGGAATCGATGTATCGCTGTACGATGTCCCGGTCTCATTCGCCTCTAAAGGACTCTTCTGGTCTCCCCGAATGTCGATGTGGCTGCAACCCGACGGGCAGAGCTTCTACGGCAACGCCGCCGCGGCCGGAGCGCTTATTTCGCAAAGATTGGACATGAAACTCCGGAAGGGCGCCGGTATGTACACGGAAATCGAGGCTAAGACAAAGGGTTGGGTTGCGGGAACCGTTGATTTGGGGGCCGCGCTTTCTCTGCGGGCCGGGGCCGTCGCCGAGTTTTAAGGGAAGGATGTAGTTGAGCCGCCAAGGATTCGAACCCCGATCTCCGACAGAAAGAATGTCGTGCTTTACCATTTAAGCTAGCAGCTCAAAGGCCCTTAAATATACGAATCTTCACGGGGGCGGGGCCATTATATTATTTTTGTTCACTCATTTTTATTTTCCCTCTGCCCGAAAGAATCCATATCGAATGACCGTTTCCGATTACGCCGACCGTCTTTCCCTTGTCCGGAAATACGGCACCAATGCCTTTTCAACGCTCCTTTTATACGACGAGGTGGTTTCATTCCCGCTTAAAACATGTGAAGGCTTCATAGGGTACCGTAACGGCCGCAAACTTCTTCTTGTATTCGGCGAACCGGTGTGCGACCCCTCGAATTATCATGCGGCCGTGGAGGAATTCATATCGTTTTGCAGGAAATCGGGGAAGCAATTCCTGTTCATCTGCTGCAGCGAGGTATTTAAAAACGCCGTCGAGGATATCGGGTTCAGTTCCATCCTCATCGGTGACGATTTCATCTTCGACACCGCAACGTACGCCCCGCGCGGAGACAAGGGAAAAATGGTGCGGCTTGCGCGAAACCACGCCCTTCGCGCGGGGGCGTCGGTCAAGGAGTATGATCATTCCAAGGGGCCCGACCTCGAACTCGAAAAAAAATTCTCCGAAATTTCGATAAGGTGGCTCCGCGCCACGAACCGGTTCAAGGCGCACATCCTCAACCTCAACCTTTTCGACCACCGCGATCTCAAGCGGTATTTTTACGCCGAGGTCGCGGGGGAGCCGGTCGCTTTCATAAGTTGTCTTCCCATTTACGGCCGCGACGGCCTCCTTCTCGAAGACGTCATACGGGATCCTAATGCACCGTACGGCATTATTGAGCTTATCACCCTGTCCGTCATCGACAATCTGAAACAAAACGGCGGCAAAATGCTGACGTTCGGGATTTCTCCCCGGGTCGACGTGAGCGCCCTCAAGGGTCCTTCCCTTGTGGTCGCCAGACTGGGTGTCTGGTTTGCAAACAAGACCTTCAGCCTTAAAAAACTGTACCACTTCAGGAAAAAGTTCTACACCTCTCTTGCCGAACCTTCCTATCTGCTCAAATACCCGAAGGGGTTGGGCCTGCTCGATCTGGTGCGGATTCTAACCTCGTTTTGACCAAGCGGTATCAAGAAATAAGGAGCCGTCTCCCCGGCGACTGCTCTGTTCGAAATTGTCATTACCGCTGCTTGCATTGTAAAATTCCGGTATAGCTTCCGGTCGAAGACGCGCGTATTTCCCGCGGAGGTTCCGCATGCGAAATTTCGTTTTAAATAGCCTGCGCGGGTGCGGCGACGGGCTCTGGCGGGATGTTCGAACTCGATTCGGATTCACTATACCGAAGCAAATCAAAGGAAGGAATTTCGAGGTGGTAAAGATGAGGGGGGTAGTGACGCAATAGGGTATTCGTTCGACGGATTTGCGCAAAAATAAAAACGGAGGTCCCCATGAGAAAAAACATTTTTGCCGTGATGTCGCTTTCCGCGATTGGAATTTTATCGACCGCATCAGGAGGCATCCATTATGTGGACGGCTCCTCGGCCGGCAACGACACCTATGCCGGTACGTCTGCCGCCCCTTGGAAAACTCTTCAGCACGCCGCCGACAACGTCGGTCCGGGCGACACGGTGATTGTCAGGCCGGGCTCCTACGCTGGATTCGTCATGGGCTGGGACAACCCGCAAAATGGGACTGCGTCAGCCCCGATTGCTTTTCTTGCGCAAAAGGGGGCAGTCATCACCAGCCGCAACAACAAGACCGCCGACGGCATAAACCTTGAGGGCGCCAGCTACGTCGTTCTTGACGGGTTTACCGTCAAGAATGCCGGTACCATCACACGGGCGGGTATACGCGCCGTGACCGATACCGGCGTCGTCATTCGCAACAACACCATCGACAGTTGCGGTACGTGGGGTATACTAACGGGATTCAGCGAAAATATCATCATGGAAGGGAACAGTTCGTCCCGTGCCGTCGGGCAGCACGGGATTTACTTCAGCAACAGCGCCGACCATCCGATCATACGGGGCAACAGGGTCTTTTCTAACAATATGAACGGCATCCACATGAACGGCGACGCCTCGCAGGGCGGCGACGGCGTCATTTCCAACGCGCTCGTGGAGAACAACATCATCCACGACAACGGAAGGAGCGGCGGGTCGGGTATCAACTGCGACGGCGTCAAGAATTCGCGCTTCCAGAACAATCTTTTATACAACAACCATGCGAGCGGCATATCGCTGTATCAAATCGATGCGGGCGAGCCGTCGACGAACGACACGGTGGTAAACAATACGATTATCGAGGCGTCTGATGCCCGCTGGTGTCTCAACATCCAGGACGGGGCCGTCGGGACAATCCTGTACAACAACATTTTGTATAATTACCACTCCTGGCACGGGAGCATGGATTTCGGCGGCGGGAGCACCCAGGGCCTTAAAAGCGATTATAACATAGTAATGGATCGACTCACCCCGGATGACAACACCGTGCTCACGCTGGCGCAATGGCGCACTCAGACCGGCCAGGACGTGCATTCAATCGTGGCGGTGCCCTCGCAACTGTTTTTGAAACCCGATACCGGCAATTACAATTTGTTGGATACCTGCGTGGCTGTGGACAAAGGCACTTCGCAGTTTGCACCCGCACGCGACATCGAAGGGAAGGCGAGGCCGCAGGGAAACGGTTTTGACATCGGCGCGTACGAGGCGGGGAGCGGCGCGGCGGTCCGACGGCCCGGAACCGCTTCTGTTGGAAAAGAACATCATTTCGTAATCCATGTGCGTCACAGTGGTACGATGGTGACCTTTTCTACGGAGGGCGGGGAGTGGATTTCTTGCGTAACGATATTCTCTATGAAGGGCAAACGGCTGGCAAGGATTGACCGGACGAACAGCGAAGCGGTAACATGGAGGCAGGCGGCGCCGGGAGCCTATCTCTCATGTTCCAGGATCGGAGAAAGCGAAATCCGAAGTGAATTCGTCGTTGCCAGGTGAAGGAACAGGTCGTTGAAAGGCTTTTTACTGGCTGCTGGGTGGGCGGATTAACTGCGAAATCAGACCGGAAACGTCAGTTGTGGTGAGCTTGTCGAACCATGACGGGATCTCCAACGGACTTTTTTACAGCCAGTTAACGCGCGACATTCGTTCCATCTTGCGCGAAGGGCTTCGGCCTTTCGGCCGAAGCCCTTCGCGTCATTTGCGGAGAAACTCAACCTCGCGTCGATTATACATCGAAATAGAGGTGATATTCCCACGGATGCGGACGGAGTGCCAGCGGATTGACTTCTTTATCGGTTTTGTAGCTTATCCACGTGTCAATCACGTCCTGCGTGAACACATCTCCCTTGAGCAGGTAGTCATGGTCTTTTTCCAGCGCGGCAAGCACATCCTTGAGCGAGCCGGGCGTGTGAGGGACCTTCGCGAGTTCCTCGGGCGGAAGCTCGTAAATGTCCTTGTCCATGGGTTTGCCCGGGTCGATCTTGTTCTGGATGCCGTCCACGCATGCCATGAGCATGGCCGAGAAAGCAAGGTAGGGATTGCACGACGCGTCCGGGCAGCGGAACTCGAGACGCTTTGCGTTGGCCGATTCCGAATACATGGGAATACGGATGGCCGCGCTGCGGTTTCTGCTCGAGTAGGCAAGGTTGACCGGAGCTTCGAATCCAGGAACCAACCGGCGGTAGCTGTTCGTCGTCGGATTACAGAAGGCGAGAAGGGAGGGCGCGTGCTTGATGAGACCGCCCACCGCGTACAACGCCGTCTTGGATAATCCGGCATATTCGCCGCCAGCGAAGGTGTTTTTGCCGCCTTTCCAGATGGAAATGTGCGTGTGCATACCGCTGCCGTTGTCCTGGAACAAGGGCTTGGGCATGAAGGTGACCGTCTTGCCGTATTTATTAGCGACCTGTTTGATGCCGTATTTGTACTTGAGAAGGCTGTCGGCCACCTCGGTGAGCGGGGCGAATTTAATCCCCAGTTCGGACTGACCGGCCGTGGCGACTTCGTGGTGCTGCTTTTCGCACTCAACGCCCATTTTGATGAGCGTGAGCATCATTTCCGACCGGATGTCCTGCAGGGCATCGGCGGGTGGGACGGGAAAATAACCTTCCTTGTGCCTGATTTTGTATCCCGTGTTATGCGACTCACCGCACTGGTCGGCGTTTTCCACACGCCCGCTGTTCCAGATCCCTTCGTCGGAATCGATGTAATAGTAGCCGTAATTGGTGGCCTGGCCGAAACGGATGTCGTCGAAGATGAAGAATTCGGCTTCGGGTCCGAAATAGGCGGTGTCGCCGATACCGCTTGATTTAAGGTATTTCTCGGCCTTGCGCGCGATGTTGCGCGGGTCGCGGGAATAGTCTTTGCCCGTGACGGGGTCTTTGATGTCGCAGATGATGTTGAGCGTCTTTGCGGCGAAGAAGGGGTCGATAAAGGCGGTTTCCGGAACCGGCATCACAAGCATGTCGGATTCGTTGATTGCCTGCCATCCGCGGATACTCGATGCGTCAAAGCCAAGTCCTTTTTCGAAGATGCTTTCGTCGACTTCCACGGTGGGATATGAAAAATGCTGCCATATCCCAAGAAAATCAATGAACCTGAAGTCCACCACTTCGATTTTCTCGGACTTGATCATCGCCATGATATCCTTTGGCGTTTTCGCACTACCCATGTTTCGGCCTCCTTTGGGGTTTATAGGTTGGTTTGAATAATCTTACAGTATAAATTGATGGCGATTTGATTTTGCAACTCTTATGCCATCGCCGTGAAAATGGTTTTTGGTTGAAAAGGAGGCGAAAAAACATGAACAGGCATCGTCAAAGGGGGAGTTTTTTTAACAAATATGTGTAAAACATAAACGTCGCAACAAATTTGTATCACGAATGGCGTTATTCATGTGTCATGACTACCACGAGTTCTCTCTGTATCTTTTCAATTTCCACGGTATCGAGAATCTTCGCTCCATCGCGACGGTTCACATAAAACGTGTCGACGGCCCTGTCGACTCTTGTAGAGAGTCTTGCCGATACGATATTGATACCGAGGCCGCTCAGACAACGTGCAATCCGGTACAGAAGGCCGAATCTGTCCTGTGCTTCGATTTCAAGAACGGTGAACGCGTTCGAAAGTGAATTGTCCATGCGTACGGTAGGTTCTTTCCGGCCGCCGCGTTCCTTCCGCGGTGGGTACAATCGGATCCTGTCCGCAAGGAGCGTTTCGGCCGTGGCTTCCCCTGATTCAAGCAGACGCCACTTTTTTTTGATGTTGTCGACGCGCTTTTCCGAGGGAATCGTGGTAGCCTCGTCGCGTTCGAGATGAAATATGTCGAGAATTTTTCCGGAGGATTCGGAATATGCCCGAGCCGAAAGGATATTATAACCTTCCGAGGAGATGCAGCCCGTTATATCCGCAAACACACCGATACGATCGAAACAGAGAACGCTCAAGCGATCAAACCCGGCAAACGTGTCCAGCATGACCGTAAAGTCTCCTTTTGTAAGTTGCGCGAGCCACCGCGTATGCTCTTCGCGTTCCTCGGGAATCGTATCGAGAAGGTAGAACGGCGAATTGATGCCTATATCGGAAACAAAATCGGATTCCGTGGCGTGACGCGGATTGGCGAGCGCTTCCGCGACCCGTTCGTAAGCGTCTTTCAGAAGGCTTGCGCGCCACGCAGTCCAGGTCTTATATCCCACGCACCTGATGTCTATCACCGTGAGCAGGTAGAGCATGTCGAGGATTTCCTGAGTGGAAACCTTGGCGGCGAGGTTCGCCACGAGGTGCGTTTCCAGTTCCCTCCCGAAAGCGAGCGTGGAGAGCTCGAGGTGATTGTACACGAGCGTCGCCACCGTATGTTTTCCCGTGGAAGCAAGACCGAGCCTGTCGCACATTTCTTCGGCGATTATGGTACCGGAAGTGACGTGATCGCCCGTCGTGGCCTTACCAACGTCGTGAAGCAGGATCGCAAGCCTCAACAGCAGCTTTTCTTGGATGGAATAATAGATGGTACGGATGCCGGGGTCCGGATCGCCGTTGAGTTCATCGAGGGCTCGCAAGGCAAGGAGAATGTGTTGATCCACGGTGAATTCGTGGTTGCTCTCGTATTCTACTTTGCAAACCAGTGAAGAGAAGGCGGGAACGAGCCCCGCCAGCGCTCCGGCTTCGTGCATGAGGCCGAGAATGCGGCCTGCGTCCCTGTCGGACGAAAGAATTTTGAGGAAAATTTCCTCCACGTTTTGGGTGCGAAAATCCTTGGGCGCCAGGGATTGCATCGACGCCCGAATGAAATTGAGCAGTTCCACGCCCATCGTGGCCTGATAGACCTGCGCAATCCTGAAAATGTTGACTATCCACAGTGCGTCGGGTGGGGCCGGCGGAATGGAATTATGCCGTGGGAAAAGGATGCCGTCCAGGAAAACCACGCCACGGGTCACCTCCGTTGCGCTCATCACCGACCGCAGTGAACCCCACAGGCCGTATTTTGGACGCCGCTTTTCAAGGAAAGACATGGCAAAGTACTTCACCGTGCGTACCGTTTTAAAGAAGGACTCCATGAGCGTGCCGGCGCCGTCTCTGAATCCCAACTCACCGGCGACGCCGTCTTGAAAATCGCTTTCAAGGACGTCGAGCCGTTTCTGACACAGCATGTGAAGCGCGCAGCGGAGCGACAAGAGGAATTCGTAGGATTGTTCGAAAGCATCCACGTCGGCCGGTGCAAAGCGGGAAGAACGAATCAGATCGGCCGCCGTACGCGACCCCACCGTGATACGCTCGGCCCAGAGAATCCGCTGACAGTCGCGGAGCGTGCAGATGCCGTTTTTAAGATCCGGCTCGGTTCGGTAAAGCGTATTGTCGGGCGAGAATATCCCCGCGTGGATTGACCGGTACATTTCGTTGACGAAATGGTTTTTTGTGCGGGCGAAAAATGGCGACACCACCGAACTTTCCAGATGCTGAAAGAGTCTCTTGTCGCCCACGATGAAGCGCGCTTGCAGCAATGCCGTGTCGGTGGAAATGTCCTCGCCCAGTATTTTTTCGCATTCCGCAAGACTCCGGACGACGCACCCGAGCGTAAGGCCCATGTCCCAGAAAAAACGGACCGCAGAGGCGATCTTTTCCTTGTCGAGTTTCGGCGAATGAAGCACCAAGAGATCAATATCGGAATAGGGGCACAATTCCTGTCTGCCGTACCCCCCCAGAGCGACCAGGCACATCTGGCGGTCCATTCCATTTTCGAGAATTTTGGCGGCGTAAACCTCCGAGAGAAGGCGGTCTATTTCGTTGGAAAATCGACGAACTTTCTGGAGGGCGGGGATGGAACTCCGGGTGGCAAAAATGGTCTGCCGAAGTTCCGACAATTGCTGTTTGTAATTATTCATGAGACCGTTCCAAAGCAAGATTCCGGCCAATTGCGGATACCGACAAATTTCCCGAGTGATGCACTAAGGCGGAAGGCCCCGTCACTATGTTGCACCGTCTGTCGTGACGCATGGCTTGTACTGGGTCGATACAAAAAGAGCCCTTCATTCTTCGGTGATACGTCGCGGAATGAAGGGCTCAAGAGTTGTACGACCGAAAAACAGCATAGGCGCCGGCTATAAGGCGTCCACGCCCCGCTCTCTGGTACGAATCCGTACCACCTCTTCCAGCGGAAGAACAAAGATTTTTCCGTCTCCGATTTTGCCTTCGGTTCCGGTGCGTGCCGCATTGGAAATCGCTTCTATGGTAGGCTCCACGTATTTATCGTCGACGGCTATCTCGAGCTTAACCTTGTGTATGAAGTTGATATGGTATTCATGGCCGCGGTATACTTCGGTGTGGCCGTGCTGACGGCCGATTCCCTGCGCTTCGGTCACGGTGAGCCGGAACACCTCAATAGTACTGAGCGCCTCCTTGACTGCCTCAAGGCGAGACGGCTGGATAATTGCAATGATGTACTTCATGTGCTTCTGTCTCCTCCGGAAAGAAATCCTGAGTGGTCAACTTATGCCGAGAGCATATCTTCTTCAGGATATGCGCCGATGTTATGGATGGCGAGATCCGACCCTTGGCGTTCCTGCTTTTCATCGAGCCGTATTCCAACGGTTTGCTTGAGCGTACCATACACAAGGAGACCGATAAGAACGGCAAAAGCGGCGCCGCAGGCCGTACCTGCAACTTGAGAAATTATACTCACGCCACCCATTCCTCCAAGAAATTTTTGACCGAATATTCCCGTTGCTATGCCGCCCCAAGACCCGGCGAGTCCGTGAAGGGGCCATACGCCCAGCACGTCGTCTATCCGGAGCTTTTCGGTTTCGAACTGATAACCGAAGATGAACACAAGAGCGCCGATGCCGCCGATAAAGAAAGCCCCGAAGGGGTGAACGAGGTCGGAGCCGGAACAAATTGCAATAAGACCTGCGAGCGCGCCGTTGTGAACGAATCCCGGATCGGCCTTCGAGAATATGAGCGCGAACAGAATCCCGCCGACCATTGCAAAGAGGGAATTGACGGCAACAAGGCCGGATATTGCCTGGAAATTTCCGGCGCTCATGACGTTGAATCCAAACCAGCCTACAGCAAGAATCCAGGAACCAAGTCCCAAAAAAGGTATATTCGACACCGGAATGCCCATGCTTTTTCCGTTAACCCACCGTCCGATCCGCTGTCCGAGAAGCACGATTGCGGGGAGGGCAATCCAGCCGCCCATGGAATGGACGACGACCGACCCGGCATAGTCGTGAAAAGACGCGCCGAATGATGATGTGAACCATGTTTGGAGAAATGTGCTTCTGCCCCACATTACAGATTCGAACAGAGGGTAACCAATCCCGGTAAATATGGCTCCGGCAAGTACTTGCGGCCAGAACTTCATGCGTTCCGCTACGCCTCCCGAGACAATGGCGGGAATACATGCCGCAAAGGTGAGAAGGAAGAAGCAATGGACAAGATCAAAACCCCGTCCACCGGAGACGATTTTGCCGTTGGTCAATTGAAGTAGGTCTCCGGCATTCATCCAGAAATTTATGCCGTAGGCAATGGGGAATCCTATCACGAAATACATGACCGTAGAGACTCCCCAGTCCGAAAGAATCTTTACGAGGGCATTTACTTGGTTTTTCTTTCGAACGGTGCCGACTTCGAGGAAAGCAAAACCGGCGTGCATGGAAAAAACCAATACCGCGCCGATTATAAGGAAAAGCACATCGCCTGCATACTGGAGAGATTGGAATGGTGCGTTCATCAAAACTCCTTCGGAAAAAGGTTCGGCCATGAAATGCAACGGGCGTGCCACTATATCTATATCTTTCTTTTACTTAATTCTATTATGCGAATAAAGTGTAATGGCTTTTAATTTATGCAACAACGACAAATCAAAGGCTATACGCCATTAACTTTGGACGATTAGGCGATACGATTTTGTGTAATTTTTTCATGAACGATACGATTTTGTTTATATCGAAATAATTAATTGCTGAAAAAATGATGACACGGCACGGATGTTGCAAACTGCAGATATCGTAATTACAGCAAAATCGTCAAAAAATAAATATCGATTGTTTTATATCGTATGTTTACAGGAGGATTTTGTAGAAAGGGGAAGTTTGTTGTTGTATTTTTCAATGCGCCCACAGAACGAGTGTAGGCGAGGGCAGTCATACTTGCTTTGAGAGGTTACTACATCTAACATGCAAAAAAAAGACCTGTATGATCCGTTTTACGAGCATGACAGCTGCGGCGTCGGATTCGTTGCGAATGTCAATGGACGACAGACCCATGATATCGTTGCGCACGGCATCACCATCCTTAAAAACCTGGTACATCGGGGTGCCCTGGGCGGTGATCAGAAAACGGGCGACGGCGCCGGAATGCTCCTGCAGCTCCCGCATGATTTTTTTCTCGCCGAATGCATGAAGATAGGATTCCCTCTTCCCGGGGCCGGCGGTTATGGTGTAGGCATGTTGTTTATGCCTCAGGCCGCAAATAAACGTAAAACCGCCGAGGACATCGTCAATACTTCGGTGAAAAACGAGGGCGGAACCGTGCTCGGATGGCGCGACGTCCCCGTAAAGCCTGACTGTCTGGGTGAACTCGCCGCCGCAAGCATGCCCTTTGTGCGCCAGGTGTTTGTGACTTTTGAGGAAAAGACCGGGGCTTCGCTCGAACGGAGGCTGTACGTCGCTCGGAAATGCATGGAGCGGGAAGCCGTCTCCGCCGGGCTTTCCATGGACGAGTTTTATGTCGCCTCGATGTCGGGCGCGACCATCAACTACAAAGGGATGTTCGTCGCGCCTCAGTTCGACGCGTTCTATCCCGACCTTCTCGATAAACGGTTTGCCAGCGCAATAGCGCTCGTCCACCAGAGGTATTCCACCAATACCTTCCCCTCTTGGTGCCTTTCCCAACCATTCAGGTATTGCGCTCATAACGGAGAGATCAATACGCTTCGCGGCAATATCAACAAAATGAACGCTCGCGAGGCCACGTTGTCGTCCGCGCTGTTCGGACCCGACATTAAAAAGGTTTTTCCGGTTATTATGCCCGGGGGAAGCGACTCGGCCATGTTCGACAATGTGTTCGAGATCCTTGTGCTCGGCGGCAGAACGCTCGCGCATTCCATGATGATGATGGTGCCGGAGGCGTTTGGTGCAAGGTACCACATCAGTGAGGACAAACGGGCCTTCTACGAATACCACGCCGCCATCATGGAGCCTTGGGACGGGCCGGCCGCCATCTCCTTTACCGACGGCACCATCGTGGGGGCCTCTCTCGACCGCAACGGTCTCAGGCCGGCGCGTTACGTCGTCACCCGCAGCGGGCTTGTGGTTCTCGCCTCCGAGATAGGCGTACTCGATATTCCCGCCAGCGACGTGTTGGAAAAGGGGAGGCTTGCTCCGGGGAAAATGCTGCTTGTCGACACCGCGCACAACCGCGTGATGACCGACAACGAGGTGAAGGCTGCGGTGTCCCGCCGCAAGCCATACCGTCGCTGGCTCGAAAACAACCGGATAGAGCTCAAAGGTTTGTTCGGCGTTCCCGGGCCGGTTCGAACCGAAAAAGAATCGCTTCTGACGAACCAGAAGGCGTTCGGATATACGGCCGAGGATGTAAACGTGATAATAGCGCCTATGGCGGCGAACGCGCAGGAACCGGTGGGTTCGATGGGAAACGACGAAGCGCTCGCCGTTCTTTCCGAGCGTCCGCAACTCCTGTTCAATTACTTCAAGCAGCAGTTCGCGCAGGTCACCAATCCCCCAATCGATCCTTACCGAGAACACCTCGTGATGTCGCTCATGAGTTTTGTCGGCAGGGAGGGAAATCTTCTTGACGAGAGCGAAAACCACTGCCGCCAGATCAAACTTGCCCATCCGATCCTTTCGAACGACGACGTGAACAAGCTGCGCGACATGTCGGTACGGGGGTACCGTTCCTGCGTTCAGCCCATTCTTTTCGAGCCTAACCGCCAGACCCTCGCTCAGGCGCTCGACGAAGTCGCGGCCGGCGTCGAGAAGAAAGTCGACGACGGTTGTTCGCTCATCATATTGAGTGATCGCGGGGTCGACAGGACTCACGTCCCCATTCCGTCTCTTCTGGCGGTCGCCGCGGTTCATCACCATCTGGTTCGCACAGGAAAACGCCAGCTTACCGCCGTCGTCATCGAAACGGGCGAGGCCCGCGAGGTTATGCATTTCGCGTGCCTCATGGGCTACGGCGCCAGCGCGATAAACCCCTATCTCGCGTTCGAAGTAATAGCCAATCTGGCGGAGAAGAAAGAGCTTGGCCCGGACATGCTCCTGGAGACCGCCATCGAGAACTACATTACGGCGGTCAAAAAAGGCCTGCTCAAGGTAATGTCGAAAATGGGCGTATCGACAATCCGTTCCTACAAGGCGGCGCAGATTTTTGAAGCCGTTGGGCTCGGCGATGAATTGATAAATAAATATTTTCCGGGAACGCCCTCCCGCATCGGCGGGATAGGAATCGGCGAGATCGCGCGGGAGGCGGTCGCACGGCACGCCAAAGCGTTTGAAAACGGCGCTCCCGCGGGGCTCGATCCAGGCGGTCGTTATCATTACCGTGAATTCGGAGAGCGGCACCTTCTCACGCCCTCGGCGGTCGCCCTCCTCCAGAAAGCGGTGCGCGACAACGACGAGGCGATTTTTTTGCAATATTCCGCGCATGTCAACAACATGGGCGCCAACCTCTGCACGCTTCGCGGCCTGTTCACCTTCCGAAAGGCCGAACCGGTGCCGCTCGACGAGGTTGAGCCGGTCGAATCGATTGTAAAACGGTTCGTGACGTCGGCGATGTCGTTCGGCTCCATCAGCAAGGAGGCGCACGAGACGCTCGCCGTCGCCATGAACAGGCTCGGCGCCGCGAGCAATTCGGGCGAAGGAGGCGAAGACGAGGAACGGTATGTTCCGCTTCCCAACGGTGATTCCAAAAAAAGCGCGATAAAACAGGTGGCATCGGCACGATTCGGCGTGACGAGCAATTATCTCGTCAATTCCCGCGAGCTTCAGATAAAAATGGCACAGGGGGCCAAGCCCGGCGAGGGCGGCCAGCTCCCGGGCAACAAAGTGGACAAGGTGATTGCCAAGGTGCGCCATTCCACCCCCGGCGTTATGCTCATATCGCCGCCGCCGCACCACGACATTTATTCCATAGAAGACTTGGCGCAGCTCATCTACGATCTCAAGAACGCCAATCGCGACGCGCGAATTTCCGTAAAGCTCGTCGCCGAGGTCGGCGTGGGAACGGTGGCCGCTGGCGTGGCCAAGGGCCGTGCCGACATGGTTCTTATCAGCGGGCACGACGGCGGTACGGGCGCGTCTCCGCTTTCCTCGATCAAGCACGCCGGAATTCCTTGGGAGATCGGCCTGGCCGAGGCGCAGCAGGTCTTGGTGAAGAACAGGCTGCGCGGGGTGATACGCGTCCAATGTGACGGCCAGATGAAAACGGGGCGGGACGTCGTGATCGCCGCGCTGCTCGGGGCCGAGGAATTCGGGTTCGGCACCGCGGCGCTCGTCACGCTCGGGTGCGTCATGATGCGCAAGTGCCATCTCAACACCTGTCCCGTGGGCGTCGCGACGCAGGATACCGCGCTTCGCAAACGGTTTACCGGCAAACCGGAATATGTGATCAACTTCATGCGGTTCATCGCGTCCGAGGTACGCCGGTACATGGCGCAACTCGGGTTCCGTACCATCGACGAAATGGTCGGCCGTTCCGACCTGCTGGATGTGAACGCCGCGGTGGCGCACTGGAAGGCTCGCGGCCTCGATTTTTCGGCGGTGCTTGCGCCCCCCGACCGCGAAAACGGCCAGCCGTTGCGCTGCACGGCGAAGCAGGCAAGGGATTTCTCCTACGCCCTTGACCCGGAGATAATTGAACGGGCCAAGGCAGCGCTGGAAACCAAGACTCCGGTTTCGCTGTCGCTTTCCATCCGCAACCGCAACAGGACGGCCGGCGCCATGCTTTCGGGAGAGATTTCCAGACGTTTCGGTTCGGCCGGACTCCCGGCCGACACGATCAAAGTGAAATTTACCGGTGCGGCCGGACAGAGCTTTGGGGCGTTTCTTGCTCCGGGAGTAACCTTCGAGCTTGAAGGCGACGCAAACGATTATGTCGGTAAGGGATTGTGCGGCGGGACAATCATCATATATCCGCCCAGGGACGCGGCCTATCGTGCCCACAACAACATCATCACCGGAAACGTAAACCTGTTCGGGGCGACGAGCGGTGAAATGTACGTGCACGGCATGGCAGGCGAACGGTTCGCGGTTCGCAACAGTGGGGCGATAGCCGTTGTAGAAGGAGTGGGCGACCACGGGTGCGAGTACATGACCGGCGGCAGGGTGGTGGTGCTCGGCAAGACGGGCGTGAATTTCGCCGCAGGCATGAGCGGGGGGATCGCCTACGTGCTCGACGAAAATCAGTTGTTCGACACGAAGTGCAACCTCGAAATGGTCGATCTCGAACCGGTCGTCGAGGAAGAAGATAAGAAGCTTTTGCTCGCTTGCGTCACGAATCACGTTCGATACACGCAGAGTGCCCACGCGCGCCGGATACTCGACGACTGGACCGAAATGCTTCCGCGGTTCGTGAAGGTGATGCCCATCGATTACAAGAGCGCGCTCGAGCGAATCCGCAAGGATCAGTCACGTGAGACGGAATCGGTTCCGATCACCGAGGAGGTGTATTGATATGGGAAAGACGACGGGGTTTCTCGAATACGAAAGAAAGACCTATTCCAACCGTCCTGCGGAAGAACGCGTGCGCGACTACAAGGAGATTCCCGTCGCCCTGCCCAACGAGACAATATCCGTCCAGGCCGCCCGGTGCATGGATTGCGGGATCCCGTTCTGTCATTCCATGGGTTGCCCGGTGTACAACCTCATTCCAGAATGGAACGATCTCGTTTACAAAGGGAACTGGCTGGAGGCCTACGAACGTCTCGAAATGACCAATACCCTTCCCGAGATAACCGGCCGTATCTGCCCCGCGCCCTGCGAGGCGTCCTGCACGCTTTCGATCAATTCCAGTCCGGTCACGATCAAACAGATCGAGTTGGCAATCATAGAGAACGCGTTTGCGCGCGGATGGGTGACGGCGAGACCGCCGTTCGTGGAAACCGGGAAAAAGGTCGCGATTATCGGTTCGGGCCCGGCGGGAATTTCCGCGGCCCAGCAGCTGCGCCGCCTCGGACACACGGTTACGGTCTTTGAAAAACAGGACAAGATTGGCGGCATACTCCGCTACGGCATCCCTGATTTCAAGCTCGAGAAATGGGTCATCGACAGGCGCCTTGCCCAACTCGTCGAAGAAGGCGTGAATTTTGAAACCTCGGTTCACATCGGCGACGATCTTTCGGCGCGGTACCTGCTGCGGGCCTACCAGGCGGTTCTCGTGACCATGGGCGCCGGGGAGCCGCGTGATTTGAAGGTTCCGGGGCGGGATCTGGGCGGCATCCGATTCGCAATGGAATATCTCACCGAGAGCAACAGGCGCGTTGCCGGGTTGCCCCTCGATGGAACGCCCGTGTCCGGCGAAGGCAAAAACGTGCTTGTGATAGGCGGAGGAGACACGGGCTCCGACTGCGTCGGGACCGCCCGCCGTCAGGGCGCAAAAAACGTATACCAGTTCGAGATTCTCGAAAAACCGAGGGAATGGAAGGACGGAAGTAATCCTCAGTGGCCCTGGTGGCCGCAAATCCTTCGGACGTCCTCGTCGCACGAAGAGGGGTGCGAACGCCGATGGGGGATTCTTACGAAGCAATTTTCCGGCGATGCGACGGGCGTAAAAAAGATTCACTGCGTGAAAGTGGAATGGACTTCCCCCGGGCCGGGTAAATCTCCCGCGATGAGGGAAATGCCGGGGAGCGAGTTTTCGCTCGATGTCGATCTCGTGCTGCTCGCCATGGGGTTCCTCCACGTAACGCACAACAGGCTGCTCGACGACTTCAAGGTCGCCTACGATCCGCGCGGGAACATCGAGACTAAGAACTACGCGACGTCCGTTCCGGGGGTGTTTGCCGCAGGCGACGCCGGGATTGGAGCTTCGCTCGTCGTGCGGGCGATATTCCACGGCAGGGAAGCGGCAAAGGCAATTGACGGGTACTTGCGAGAGGAAAAACAATAAATTGGCGTGGGAGGAATGTCGCCGGCCACGTTTTTCGCGACGAACAGGGCTTAATCGGCTTTGGCTGTTTCTCCCGAAAACCTTACCCCGCATTTTTCGCACCCGCGGCAGATTCTGTTCTCACCGGAAAAAGAGAAACCGCACCCGAACTCCGCGGCCCATCCGGAAAATTCCGCCGTACAGATTCTCGCCCCGATTTTTTCCGCAAGGTGCGTGCGGTTCGACTTCACAAGTTTTTCGTACCAGGGACACTTTAAAAAAGTTATCTCAGCCATGTCCGTTGATCTTTCCGTCCGAAATTCAAATCCGTCGAGAAAAAGCTTCGTTTCGAAACAGTCGATGAGCGAGTCCAACCCTGCTGTTTTGCCGCAGAAAGCCTTGAGAGCCCTGGCCTGTATTTTCGGCATTACCTTCCAGACGGCCTCGTCGATGTCGAGCGCGGACTCGAATCCGTGCGCGTCTTCCGTCTTCATGAACCAGAGCCCGTCTACGGCGGTGTAACTTCTTTGAAGATACCGAAGCGTTTGTTCCAATCCAAGGTCGAGCATGGATTTTCTCCGAATGATAAAAATCCGCCATGGATTCAAGCCGATCCGCTGGTCTAAAAAGTAGTAAAAGCCGCCGGCGGATGGAGAAACGTGATGGGTGCGTTCGGGAACAAATCGCGCTTGTTTGACAGATATGCTCCTTGTGAGCAGAAACGCCTGGGAGGTCTCATACCAATCCACGGGCGGCGGGTTCAACATCTCGACAACGTCGAACCAATCGGTGTTCGGGGTCGCGCTCGGCGTCGCGGCGATATCGGTTTTCATAATCGGGCTCGCTCGTTGGAAACGGGGACATGATGACCGTAGGTAGTATGAACCGTTGATAGAGCCACCGCCGAGGTAAAAGGCGCCGAAGAAAATCCGCGGCAGAGGCACGCCTTTTTTGCATTTCCACCCCGAATCTTCTATTTTTCCCCTTCATGAAAATCATCGATTTTCACACCCACATTTTCCCCGACAGTCTTGCGGAAAGAGCCCTTGCCGCTCTCAAGGCCCATTCACCCGAGGCAAAATCCTATACCGACGGAACGCTCTCGGGGCTGAGGACTTCAATGAAAACGGCGGGGATATCCCGCTCCGTGCTCCTCCCGATCGCCACCAAGCCGTCGCAGGTCGCAACCATCAACGGGGCCTGCTCGGGCCTTATGGCGCCCGACACCATTCCGTTCGGCACCCTTCACCCCGGGGCCGACGCATTCGAGCGCGACATCGAGATGCTCGTCGCATCGGGCGTAAAGGGCATCAAATTCCATCCTGAATACCAGGACTTTTACATCGCCGAGCCGCGGTATTTTCCCATCTACGAAGCCCTCCAGGCCTCCGGCCTAGTCGTCGTTTTCCACGCCGGAAAGGACCCCGGGCCCTTCACCTGCGACCACGCCCTGCCGCCGGCGTTCAGGGAAATCCGCAGGAATTTTCCGGACTTGAAGATCGTTGCCGCCCATATGGGTGGATGGCGCGTATGGGAGGACGTGGAGAAATACATGATAGGCCTGCCCATTTATTTTGACGCATCCGCGATACGGGAATGGATGAAGCCCGAGGATTTCGTCCGGCTCGCGCGAAAACAGGGGACCGACAGGATACTGTTCGGGTCCGATTCGCCGTGGTTCGATCAGGCCTCGGACGTACACTGGTTCGAATCAATGGACCTTACCGACGAAGAAAAGGACAAAATTTTCCACCGGAACGCTGAAGCGCTGCTTGGAGAATAGGATTTACGGATTGAGGACACGATAAATGGAACACGTTCCGGAATAGTTGATCTGATTTTCCCAAATCAACCGACAAGGTGCTCTTTAGAAATATGGAAAACGTAAAAACGACCGCGGAACAAAAGCTTCTTTCCGGTGACGAGGCAGTCGCGCGCGGGGCCTGGGAGGCCGGACTTCGCGTCGCCTGCGCGTATCCCGGCACGCCGTCCACCGAGATCCTTGAAACCATCGCCGGTTTCGACGGCGTCGATGCGCAATGGTCGGTGAACGAGAAGGTGGCGTTCGAGGTGGCGTTTGGGTCGGCGATTGCCGGAGGGCGCAGCCTGTACGCGTCGAAGCACGTGGGACTCAACGTCGCCATGGACCCGCTCATGACCGCCTCCTATACCGGGGTGAACGCCGGATTCGTGGCGGTGGTGTGCGACGATCCCGGACTCGCATCGTCGCAAAACGAGCAAGACACGAGATGGGTCGCCCCGTATTCAAAACTTCCCATGATAGAACCGGCAAGCCCGTCCGAAGCGCTTGCATTCGTCAAAGAGTCGTTCACGGTAAGCGAGCGGTTCGACACGCCCGTGCTTTTCCGGATGACCACGCGCGTCGCGCATTCCAAGGAAAACGTTTCGGTGGGCATACGGCAGGACGTCGCACTGCGCCCGTTTTCACCCGACATCCCCAAATACGTGATGGTGCCGCGCAACGCCTACCAGAAACACATACGGGTGGAAAAAAGGCTCGTGGCCCTGGCCGCGCTGTCCGAAAAGACGCCGCTTAACAGAATAGAGAAGGGGAGCGCGAAGCTTGGTTTCATCACTTCGGGGATTGCCTACCAGTACATCCGTGAATCCTACCCCGATGCTTCGGTTCTCAAGCTCGGTTTTATCTATCCGTTCTGCGACAAAAAGATTGCCTCCTTTGCCAAGAGCGTGAGGGAGGTGGTGGTCGTAGAGGAATTGGATCCCATCATCGAGGAACACGTGCGGATGCTCGGGATAAAAATCAGGGCCAAGCACCCTACGTTCAGGATAGGGGAGCTTTTGCCCGAGCATATCCCGCTCATATGCAAGGGAGCCGGCAAGAAAGAACTTCCATCAACGGCCCGAAAACCAGTGCTTTGTCCCGGATGTCCTCACCGGTTCGTGTTCACCGTGCTTAAACGGAACAGGGTGGTGGTCACCGGGGATATCGGATGCTACACGCTTGCGGCGACGTCGCCCCTTTCCACGCTTCATACCTGTTTGTGCATGGGATCTTCCATTACGATTCATGAAGGATTCAGGAGGATACTGCACGACGGGAAGATAGTGGGCGTGCTGGGCGATTCCACGTTCGTGCATTCCGGGATAACCGGGCTCATCAACGCCGTGTACAACCGGGTGAAAGGCCTTATCGTAATCCTCGACAATTCGACGACCGCCATGACCGGCGGCCAGAACCATCCCGCAACGGGAAAAACGATACGCGACGAGCCGACCAGGCAACTATCCATAGAAAGCATCTGCGAGGCCTGCGGGGTCGACCATGTCGACGTCATTGACCCGAAGGAGCATAAAAAGCTGGACGCCCTGGTCAAGGAACGGCTTTCGGGCGACGGGCTCTCGGTGATAATTGCACGAATGCCGTGCCGTCTTTTCGACCGGTCGAAATCCCAGATGCCGGAGTACGACAGCGTGAAATGCAAGACATGCGGCCTGTGCTTTGCGCTCGACTGCCCGGCGCTTGTCAAAACCGAGGACGGACACGTCGATATCCAGAAATCGTTGTGCACCGGCTGCTACCTGTGCGTAGATTCCTGCGCCGCAGGCGCGCTCAGGAGGCCGCAATGATCCGGCGTACTAAAAAAGATGCCATGAAGATGAAAAGCAAATGGACAGGCGGCCCCGATGACCGCACGTGGAACGTCTTTTTTTGTGGAACCGGCGGGCAGGGGGTTCTTACGGCGGCCGAAATATGCGCAGTGGCGGCGATGCACGCCGGATACCACGTGAAAAAATCCGAAGTCCACGGCATGGCGCAGCGCGGGGGCTCGGTAGAGTCCCATGTTCGCTTTGGAAAAAAAGTCTATTCCCCCCTCATCAAGCGCGGCAGCGCCGATTTCATAGTAAGTTTTCATGAAGGGGAAGGGAACAGGCTCGCCTCGTACCTTGGAAAAGGCGGGACGTCATTCGTGCCGTTTCTGAGGGAACCGGGCCTGCAACCCCGCGACAAGCGCTTCGCCAACACCTTCTATCTTGGTATGTTGAGTGCGTTTCTCCCGGTTCCGGAGAAATTCTGGAACAGTGCGCTTGCCGGGCAGCTCAAGCGCGCCCTAGCCGAGAATCAGGAGGCGTTCGCCGACGGCAGGAAGGCCGGTTTCGCGCGCGCCGGCGGCGGGGCCGGAGAGTAGCATGGAAGTCGCTTTTCGTGACAGGCATGCCGAGACAATCGACAGGCGCACGCTTGAACAAAAACAGCTCCTGCTGCTTAAGCAAACCGTCGACCGGGCGCTTGGCACAGGTTTCTACAAAGATAAACTTCTATCGGCGGGCATATCCTCGGGTCGCGACATCAAAAGTCTCGCCGACAGGGTG